>WBZN01000050.1_pt1 | contig 185811 bp, 195 predicted proteins | sample 5204281 | NCBI WGS metagenome assembly WBZN01 (sample SAMN12344347, study PRJNA552823) | activated sludge metagenome | biome: Activated sludge suspended growth; feature: Nitrification reactor; material: Wastewater; isolation source: activated sludge from nitrification reactor of wastewater...
AAGCGAATCACTTCAGCCGACGAGTGGAACCAGCATTGGAAAGAGAAATTGAAAATATCGGGGAAAGTTAAGATCTCGTTTGCGGGGTGCGAACTAGCATAAAATCCCAGGAAAATGGAACGCTACCTGGAATTGATGCAAAAGGCAAATTCTTCGTTGGTTTTGTCGAGTCAAATGTAGTAGGGCTTGGAGTCGTTAGCAATTTTTTACAAAGTGAACCATCTGCAAAAGCCCTTGTCAGCTGTTGCTGAAAATCATTGGCCGCCAATTTCTCGCTCAGCGCTCGATTCTCCTTGGCCTGCATGCTTTGTGTGGAAATCATGGCCATCATAAAGATTCCCATAATTCCCATTGAAACGAGAACCTGAACCAACGATTGGCCTTTTTTGTTACCCATCCGAAGTGTTTTCATTTGAGACCTCTTTTAAAGTTCTCGGAGAGATCGTTAACTGCGTTAGCAATAGACCCAAGCTCATCAAACTTACGCAACTTAATGGGCTCTTCACTGTCACCCTTATCCAATTCTTTTAGTTTACGAATTATGGGCACGATGGGTCCGAAAATGTGATGTGAATAAAAAAGCCAACAACCCAGAGTCACAATGGCCAAAATGAATACTCCACCGGTCGTCGCTATAGAAATGATATTTGAAAGTTCTTGCACCTCTGCGACTGATGAGGAGTCTGGGCTCGTCGCCGAGGTGAAATAAGATAAAGTTTGTAGAACCCGCCAATTCACAAATATAAGCAATCCCGTGCTTAAAAGGAGAAGAGTAAGAAAAGGAATCAAAAGCCTGAGCTGTGCGCCCGTATCAACGATGGTATTCTTGAGTTTTCTGCGGTTCTCAATTTGAGCCAATGACCCTCCGATCGGATTGCAAGCCCATCCATTTTCAACCAAACATATCATCGGCAGCTGGACCGACTTACTAAAGGCGTGACCGGAGGGATTAAGCAGTGGTCTCAGAATGGGATCGCATCAATCCAATATAAAACACTTCGACAGAGCCTTAGCCCCCCTTCGAGGGCCCTTGGCTACTTCAAATCAAAAAGCAGGAATTCCACTTCGCTCAAGCCCTGTAGCGTGAGCAAATTTTTTCCTTCGATTGCGAGACCGTCGCCGGTGTTCAACTTCGTCCCGTTGACATCGAGCTGCCCCTTTGCGATCTGGATCCACACGCCACGGCTCGGTTGGGACTGGAAGGTCACACTCTTACCGGCTTCTAAAATCGAAGCAAAAAGACTCGCGTCTTGATGAATTTGCAAACTTCCGTTCTGCCCTTCTGGCGAAACCACCAGTCGCAGCTGATTGAGCTTTTCTTCACGCGAAAATTTTTTCTGCGCGTAGGATGGAGTCAGGCCATTTTTCTGGGGCAGAACCCATATTTGCAAAAGCTCCAAAGCCTTTTCTGCGCTGGGGTTGAACTCGCTGTGGCGAACGCCCGTGCCCGCGCTCATCACTTGCACTTCACCCGCCCCAAGCTGTTCGTTATTACCCATACTGTCTCCGTGAGCGACTGCGCCTTGAAGGACGTAGGTGATGATTTCCATGTCCCGGTGCGGATGCGTGGGGAAGCCCCCATTTTTCGCAATCAAGTCATGGTTGATCACCCTTAGATCCCGATAGCTCAAGTGTTCAGGATCATAGTAATCTCCGAACGAAAACGTGTGGTACGAATCGAGCCAATCGATTTTGAAATGACCACGATCTTGGGATTTTCTTAAAGTCATCATAGAAACCTCGTTGCATTAGCCTCTTTTGAAAAGAGGACGGTAAACATTGAAATACGCATAACCTAAAAACAGATGCAGAATCAGCATAACCAAGGCAGGCGCCAGGCCGGCGGGATCCAAAACACCGTGATAAAGCACGATGTTCACGGTGATGGGCGCAAGGACCACCAACGCCAAAGGAACCGCCACATTCGCCACCAACAATAGACCCCCTAAAAGTTCAATCACTTTCATAAAAGGAAAGAAAACCGGATTGGCCATCAAACCCATCATGAACTTCAACCCCGCTTCGGGAGGGGGCGGTTGCGGCAGAAAATGGAAGAAAAAATTCAAGCTGAAGAGAATCCAAAGCGCCCCGAAAAGGTAACGAGCCCCGGTTTTTAATTTGTTCATGCGTCTACTCCTTTAAAAGTTGTCAGTTGATCGAACAAGATTATGCTAGTCTAAGTCTCAATCTAAAAAAACTATAATTATTTGATTAACATGATCTTAATTATAGATTATTTTAAACGCATGACCATTGATCAAATTCAAGTCCTTCAGACCATTGTCAAAACCGGTAGCTTCCGAGGGGCTGCGCAGAATTTACACAGAGCGCAGTCCGCCATTAGTTATGCGGTCAAAACCCTTGAAGAGGAATTGAAGTTTGAGCTTTTTGACCGAAAACATTACCGCCCCCAGCTCACGCCTCAAGGAGAGATTTTTAATCGGCAGGCCGCGGACTTCCTCACTCACTTTGAGGAGCTTCAATGTGCGGCGAAAAGGTTGCAATTGGGACATGAGCCCACCATCACTCTCAGCGTCAGCGTGCTCTGGCCCATGTCTGTTCTTGCCAAGATGCTGCATGATTTGAAGGCGCAATTCCCGACGACCGAGATTAAAATACTTCAAGATATTCTCAGTGCGGATGAACTGATGACCAGCCATCAGGTGGATGTCGTTTTCTCTGAGCTCTTCACGACCAATGCCCCTTTGCAAATAAAACGACTCTTCGACGTAACGATGATTCCTCTTTGCAGCCCCCACTCTTCCCTCGGCCAACTCAAAGGCAAAGCAAAGGAAAAAAACCTCCGAGAAACACCCCAGATCATTTTGCGCAGCACCTCTCCCCAGAGCCAACGCTCTGTTTCCATTTTAAATCCCTCTAATACGGTCAGCGTCAGCGATTTTCTGAGCAAAAAAGAGCTGCTTCTGAATGGGCTCGGATGGGGTTTCATGCCTGAACATCTCGTCAGCGAAGAACTGGCTAAGAAAAAGCTTGTTCCCACTCATGAGGAAAGGCTCAAAATTCCGATGGTCATCGCCAAAAATCTTCGGCGCGGCTCAGGCCCCTGCTCAGATTTCATCTGGAAATATTTCGCTAAAAAATAAGAGCACCGTTTCATTCTAGAAAAAAGAGGCTGGCAGCCTCGGCGAAAAGTTATAGGATGCAAGCTATGAAACAATATCACGACCTGCTGAAAACAATCCTCGCCCAAGGGCACGCCAAAAAAGATCGTACGGGAACGGGCACGCTGAGTCTTTTTGGCTATCAAATGCGCTATCGTCTAGAAGATGGTTTTCCTTTGCTGACGACCAAGAAGCTGCACACCCGCTCGATTTTTTATGAACTTCTTTGGTTTCTAAAGGGCGATACGAATATTCAGTATCTGCGCGACAACAAAGTGGGCATTTGGGATGAGTGGGCGGATGAAGAGGGCAATCTCGGCCCGGTCTACGGCAAACAATGGCGCTCCTGGGAAACGGCGGATGGCCGCACCATTGATCAAATCACGAATGTGGTCGAACAAATTAAAAAAAATCCCGACTCGCGCCGCTTGCTGGTCGTCGCCTTTAATCCCGGTGACGTGGATAAAATGGCCCTTCCGCCCTGCCATGCTTTTTTTCAATTTTATGTCGCCGATGGCAAATTGTCCTGTCAGCTTTACCAGCGCAGCGCCGACGTTTTTTTAGGTGTTCCTTTTAATATCGCGAGCTACGCTTTGCTCACGCATATGGTGGCCCAGGTCTGCGGCTTAGGGGTGGGCGATTTTATTCACACCTTAGGCGACGCCCACATTTATTCCAATCATATGGAGCAGGTGCAATTGCAACTCAGCCGCGAAACAAAACCTCTGCCGCGGCTAAAACTGAATCCTGAAGTCAAAGATCTTCTTTCTTTCACTTACGAAGATATTGAGATTATCGGTTACGATCCCCATCCTGGAATCAAGGCTCCGGTCGCCGTATGATCCTGACCCATATCACCGCCTGCTCACAAAACCGCGTGATCGGAACTCAAGGGGGACTCCCTTGGGACCTGCCCGAGGATATGAAATTCTTCCGCGATCAGACGCAGAAACATATCATGATCATGGGCCGCAAAACTTTTGATTCTTTTAAAGGGAAACCCTTGCCGCATCGTTATCATATCGTGATCACGCGTGATCCTTCGTCCTTGCGTTATCAAGCTTCGGAAAAAAGCCCCGTCCAGGCCGTGAGCTCGATCCATGAAGCGCTTGAACTCGCAAAGAAGCTTGTCCAGATTTCGTGGCCCCCTGAAGTGTTCATTATTGGTGGCGGTGAAATTTACAAACAAACCATGAACATCGTGGATAAGATTTTACTGACGGTCATTCATCGTGAATTTGTCGGAGATACCCTTTATCCTGAGATCTCATCTCAAGATTTTGAACTCACACATCAGAGCGACCGGACAGAGCCCTTCCCTTTCTCTTTTTTAACTTATTCTCGCCGCTCCATCTGATTCTTTTTTTGTCTCACTTTGAGAATTTTCAAATTTTGACTTAGTCCTCCGGCCTTTTTAATTGGACAATAAGAGACGCGAGGTGGATTCATGAGAGCCGAACGATATTCCACGTACGAAATGGCAGATATCGAAATTTATGGCCAGTCTTTACGTCTGAGGGCTACCGTGGCGAATCTCTCCACCACCGGCGCGTCTCTTGTGCTGACGCCGTCTGAAAAATCCTTGCAGCGGGGCGATCTCATCAATTTGACGGTAGAGCTTTCGTCACTTGATCGAGTCTACAATGTCGATGCCGAAGTGGTTTGGACAAAGGACTCCCAAGTTGGCGTATGCTTCGTGAAAAAAGACGAGGTCGTCAGCAGAATTTTTCTGAAAAGCCAACAATAGGTCCCCTAACTATTTATGGACGCCGCCGTTCAGGGGCTCTGTCTCATTATTAGACACTTCTACGACGTTTTAAGGCCTTACACGAGGCCCTGACTTTGCATTCCTGCTTGTCCAGCCAGGAGCGGTCGGAAAATGAAGCTATTCATGCCAATTTTTATTTTATTCAACGTCGCCTTTTGCGCTTCCGCACAGACTCCGTCTATTTTGAAAACCTGTTTGAAAGAAACTCGTCGCTTCACAACACCCTACGATCGAGATCAAGCAGCTCTTCAATGCGTACGACAATCGAGGCGCTCTGTTGGCCTTTCGGCCTGCCTCTCCTTAGCAAACAAGCTAGAATATACAAATAGCGCCGAAGACCTGCGAATGTACTGCATGAACGAGCTGCCAAAAACACTGACTATTGACAGTTGTCTTTTGGCTTCAAATTCTTTTGAGTTTGGTGACAACGGAGACGATGCCCGCTGGAATTGTATTCAGCGTTTCAACCGCAAACTCACTGTGCACCAATGTTCCGTGTTTGCTGATCGAATGAAATATCCTGCGAATTTAGATCGCGCACGCTCGTATTGTTTGAGTGAACTTGCAAAAAATCCAACACGCAAAGAGTGTCTGCAAATAGTCCATAAATTAAATCCCACCTTTGATTTGCGCGCACTTCATTCGGCCTGCGACGCTAAAATTCTTTCCGAATAAAAATCGTATTCTCATTCCTAGCTTGCATTCTTGTAATGTCATTTCTTATTCTGTCCTCTATGACGAAAACTAAAGAAGCTAAAGTGAAAATCCAACTGAAGTCTCCGACACAAGAGCGATCACGTCAGACAGTCGCCACTATTTTGGAAGCTTGTGCCCAGCTCCTTGTTAAAGAATCATTTTATGAAGTGACCACCGACAAAATCGCCAAAGAAGCAGGCGTGAGCATTGGTTCGCTTTATCAATTTTTTGGCAATAAAGAATCCGTTGTTCTTGCTCTCATCAAAAAAATGAACGACGAAGACAAGGCGCAAATTTCTGAAAAGACCCGGGCCTTCAATGCCCTTCCTTCCGATCAACGCATGCGCGGAGTTATTGAATCTATTTTGGAAGTGATTACTTCGCACCCAGCTCTTCGCAATAAACTTCAATCGATTCAAAATTATTTGATTGATTCAAATTATATGGCGGAGTTGAACGCCTACTATGTGCAACTGCTCAAACAAACCATGCCCCTTCTTCCGGGACGGGACATGGAAAAAGTTTCCTATTTGCTCGTCAATGTTCTCTTTGGGGTGATGAGCAATATCTGCATCGAAAAACCAGACTTTGCAAAAGACAAAGTCCTGACAGAAGAAATCATGCTGTTGGTTTCAAAGTACCTTGATCTAGACCGAGGGTTCAGTTCGGTATCCGCAAAAGTTGACCCGGTAAAAGCTTACTAGCGGATTCAATGCCATTTTGCGAAAGCAAATCTTGGACTTTGATTCCGTACTCTTTGGCAATTCCGATCAGCGTGTCCCCTGGCTCCACTTTATAGGTGCGATCCTTTTCCTCGGAAACGGCAGAGGCTACCACGCGATCTTTTTGGCCTAAGGCCACAAGAATGACCGAATATTTTTCCTCCGGCACCAGAATCGTCGTGCGGGCTGGAATGGAGCGGCCATTTTTTCGCACGAACTTGGTGAGATGAGGATTGAAGACCTGCGTTTTTTCATCATCGCCGCCGAACCAAGCCAGCAACTCTTTATACTTGATCGCCACGGGAAGTTTGAATGTTTTAGCCTTGAGAGGTTGCGACCAACTGACCTGGCTGAAATATTTTTTAGCGTTTTTTTCAACATCAAGGGCCGCTAAGAAACTGGCGTAAAAATTTCGTGAGGCGAAACCAAAACTCTTGCGCGAGCGCACGTTCTCGACAAGATCGACAAGATCACGGGTTTTATAAGTATTGGTCATCTTGCGCACTCCTGTAGGCCCATGATTCCACCCCGTCACGGCGAGAGGCCAAGACTCGAGCATACGATAATTGTCGCGCAAAAGGCGCACAGCGAGCCGTGTAGCCTCCAAGGGCGAATTACGGTTATCGACCGAAGATGTGATATAGCGGTACGGACGGGCTGTATAGGGCATGATTTGCCACAGGCCACTCGCGCCTACGCGGGATCGAGCGAGGATATTGAAAGAGCTTTCCACAAATGCCAAGCGAGTCAGCTCAATCGGCAAGTCGTTCTCGCGAAAAATGCTTTCCATATCTTCCAAATAACGTCCCGAAAAGAAAATGGCCGCCTGCATTCGGTCCTTCTGGCCCAATTGGAAGCGCAAGCGGTTTTTACGGGCGGCTTCGCGAAATTTATTGGGCTCATCGACAGACTCAAAATAAGTCCATATTCTCTTTTCCCGTTCTCCGCTGATTTCATCCACCGATTTGACGGTGCGGAAATACTCGAGCATGGCGGCGTAGCGTTTCTCGGCATCACGCACGCGCTTTTGCTTGAGTTTTTCCTTCGCCCGCACCGTTAGGCCCCCGTTGTTGACGATGTCGCGAAAATCAATCACCTCGTAAATCAGATCAATATTTTCGGAGTCGTGAATAACCCCCTGGTCCGTCGAGTATTTGGTATAAATATCCACCCAGAATTGCACCTGCTTTTCCATGCCTTTAGGAATAGAAAATGTTTCGCTGCCATAGCCCAGGGCTTTTTCTTGATGAGCGTAAGAGGGCTCGCGCCACGGTCGAGCGTCCGTGAGATTTCGATCGCCCGAAACCGCCGTGGCACCGACTGGGTTATCCTCGTCAAGGGGCGAAGCATTGGTTGAAAAGAGTGGCTCATCGGTCGCGGCCGGTGGCGCCTCTTCAGCGGGGACGACGTCTTCAGCAAAGACGGCGAGCGAATGCAAATTCAAAAACAAAGGCAGAGCAATCAAGATCAATAGCTTTTTCAAACCAAAACCCTCCTGGTATTGTGCTGAAGCTTTATTTTACAAGATAAACGAGCAATTGATCAAAAAAGGATCTCACTTTTGTTTCATCTGTGGATCCATTGTACATGAGAACGAATGTAATCACTTTTCCATCCTTTCGTCCAGCGTAGCCCGCAAGAGAAACGACGTTATTGACGTAGCCTGTCTTCGCGCGGATCCATCTTTCGCCCGCGGTGTTTTTCATTCTCTTTTTCAATGTGCCATCGACTCCGGCGATGGGTAGAGTCGTTAAAAATTCAGGCTGCACCTGAAAGTCATTGCGCAGATGCTGCAGAATTTTCCAGAAGGCCATCGCCGAAACCTTGTTCTCATGGGTCAATCCCGAAGGACTTTGCAAGTTGAACTGCGTCTCGTCGATTTGCAAAGAGTGTAGATGCTCAATGATCACCTTCATCCCGTCCGCGAGGCTCGCCGGGGTATGATTCAAAGCTCCTAGATTCTTTGTCAGCATTTCGGCCACGTAGTTATTTGAGAACTTATCCATATCCGCTAAAATTTGCTCAATGGCCTTTGAATCCGAACTCGCGACAAGCTTAGCCTGGTTCGGGGTGATGGCGGTTTTTATGGAACCCGTCACCTGCACGCCCCTTTGCGCCAGAAATGATTTCAAATTGTAACCTGCCCAAAGGTCGGGCTGAGTGACGTTTTTGAACACCACCACCTCAGAAATATTTCTTCCGATAGAGCCACCCACGTGAATGACGTCCCCTTCAAATTTCTCGTCTTCCACGCGATCGGCGAGCAGTTTGTTCGCACTGCCCTCGACCGTTTTACTTTTATTGACCAGGCGAATGTAATTGTTTTCTGGATCAATGAAAACCTTCCCCGCCCCGCCCTTTTCACCGGGACGAACGAAAATATTCACCGAGTTCCAGTTGAAAGACATGGCGCCCACAGGGGCGTCGTAAGCGCGGTCCACTCGCTTGTCTTGGCGACTGCTATCATAGCGCATTTTATCGAAAAGACTGTCATCGACGATGATGTCCCCCTCGACTTTCTTGATTTCATTGCGCAGAAAAGCATTCACCAGGAACCACATATTCTCGGAAACGAAGGAGGGATCCCCTCCGCCCTTCAAATAAAGGCTTCCCTTCAGGACTCCGTCCGTGACCTTGCCGACGGAAAAAAGCTGCGTTTGAAAACGATAGCCCGGCGGAAAATGCGCCAGGACCGCAGAGGCCGTGGCAATTTTGGTGATAGAGGCCGGGATCATGGGCACCAAACTGCTTTTGTCCATGATAACGGCCAAGTCTTCGGCCTCACCGAGGGTGATCCTGGCCCCCACGTCATTGAGACGGATCCCATGTTGGCTCGCCAATTTTTTGAGTTCCTGCTCAAATTCAGGATAAGGAACTTTATCGGCCGCCTGCGACGACGTGGCTGACAACATCAATGCGAAGATTATTTCTTTGAACATAGCTCCCTCTTTCCTAGACCATTTATCGTATCGACCTCAGGCCAAGGATTCAAGCTCGCGTTCAAGCTAGTTGCTGCAGCTGGCGATCGACTATAAGCTATCGGATATGAAAAAGAGAGAATGGCTTTTAGTAACCTTTCCCCTGCTGCTGACTTGGCTCCTGGACCGTGCGAGTAAATACTGGGCCACCAAGCTCATCGGGGTTACCGAAATTGGACCCGTCAGTTTTATCTTGCATCACAATCATGGAGCAATGCTCGGTCTCTTCTCGGATCTTCCCAGTGTTTTGCGGGTCGTTTCACTCGCGACGGGCGGAGCTTTCCTTCTTTGCACCTATGCCATCATCCAGTATCTTCTCCCCATTAAATCTTTAAAACTACGCAGTGGGCTTTCTATTTTAACAGGCGGGATCATCGGAAACGTGACCGATCGGATCATGTGGGGCTACGTTGTCGACTTCATCGTGGTCGGTAATACTAAGATCTCAAGCCCCGCTTTTAACGTGGCTGATGCCCTTCAGTGGGTGGGCTACGCGATGATCTTGTGGGTTTTCATTCGCGAAGGACAAACGCTGTGGCCCGAGAACAACGCCCGCAAACAGTATTGGGTGAATCATAAATTTCAATTGAAATACTGCTTTCTCATGATGGGCGTGGGTTTCAGCCTCACTTTGATCAGTCTGGTCTTTTCGTATACGTATTTACGCGTGACCATTTCAGAATTTGTCGGCAACAATCAATTCCTCATCAATAAATTTTTGCTGCCTTTTGCCGTGACCTACGGAGTGATTTGCCTCGCCTTTTGCGCCATCCTTTTTGCCATTGGCCGCGTCATCTCCCATCGCATTGCAGGACCTCTTTACGCTTTTGAAAAATTCTTGGATGACAGCCTCAACGGGAATCCCCGTAGCTTGAAATTACGCGCGGGTGATGATTTCAGGCATCTCGAAGACCTCGCCGTGAGGATCAGCGAGCGCTTGAACAAGATCAAAGCGGAACGCACGGTTCAAGTGGTGGAGTTCGAAGAGGAAATCCCCAAAAAATAAAAGCCGCTTTAAAAAATCACCGCGGCATCGGTGATGCGGCTCAGGTAATATCTTTTGTTGGCGTGATCACGCAAACAAAAAGCCATGAGGTAATCGCCGTCAGGATTGCGAACTATCCCGATCGGCTGGACCTGCCTGACTTCCCCTTTGCTTGACCCGCCCTGATAGGCAATATCCAAACGTTTCTTGCCCTGAATGGCTTCGACAATCACTTTTAAAAGCGGCTGAGGCGAAGAAAGAATGACATATTCTTTCCAATCTAAAATTTTTTGTTGTGTGGTGAGAGCTTGCTCCAGCGTGGCCTCGTCACCCAAACGGCGAAAGCATTCGAGGCCGACGTGCAGGCAAGACATCGCATCGTCGAAAGCACGATGGGCCGAACCTCCATCAAAGTTGAAATGCTTCACGAGGGTCTGCAGTTTGTGATTAGCCGTCTCTTGAATCAATTTGCGCGACAGAAGGCTTGTGCACAACACGGGTTCGGTCGGTAGCGGAAGTTTGCTTTTTTCGAATTCGACCGTCAAAAAACCCAAATCAAAAGGCGCATGGTGGGCAAGGATAACGGAGTCGCGAAAAAAGTCGCGGATTTCGAGTATTTTCTCGCCGATGGCGGGCGCGTGCTCGACCATTTCATTGGTAATGCCGTGAATGCCGATGATGAAATCACTCATCCGCTCGCGGGGCTTGAAAAGCCATTGCTTCCGATCGACTTCATGTCCATTCTGCCACTTCACCGCACCAAATTCGACGATGTCGTAGCCGATAGGATAGGCTCCGCTGGTTTCGGTATCAAAGGCTACGTACGATAAATCACGGAGAAGTCGATTTTGTTCCATAGAGTTTATTGTTGAGTTTTATAAGTGGATGAGTCAAATTATTAGACATGCGTAGAAGTCGCGTTCCTTTTATTTTTTGGCTCCTGTCCTCTTTCGTCTTGGGTAGCCTGAGTTCTATCGCCTTGGCTCAGGAAAATGCAAATCACCCACCGACTTTTCATATGACAGGATCCGCGGGGCTTCTTTCTCAATATGTTGAGCATGGTCTTTCGCAAACCAATAAAGCCCCGGCCCTGCAAGGATCTTTCTGGTTCAACTTCGGTCCGCAAATTCGTCTCGGTGTTTGGGGTTCCAACGTCAATTTTCCGAACGAAGATGCGCACTTGGTTTTGAAGCCAACGGCAGACGTTCGAATTATCTTCTCGGCCAATACCGATTTCGTGCTGAGTTACGATGAAAACAAATATTTCAGCTCCAGTGATCGCAATGGGCATACGCTCGGTTTCCATCTTAAAAGTTTCGGCTACCGCGTGAACTACGAATTACAGAACAACTGGGAAGGCACGCAAAGCAATTCCACTTATTTTTCGTTAGGAAAAACAATTCCTATTTTTGGCACCTGGCTCTGGGACAATGAAGCGGGATATTCGATGCTCAAGGCCAGCGGCTACAGCAACTATTTTGATGCCCGCTCCTTTTTAGGTTACAAATTCAGCCAGGTCCTTCTGCAAGGTGGCCTCACCGGCACGTCAAGCACCACACAGTTCCATGGAGCGGGCGGATATTGTTTCATCCTTGCGGCGACAACGGAATTTTAAGGAGTCTGGGGCCTCCAACTTCAATTTCTAGAGTTCATTTCTAGTACTTCCCCAGGAGAATTCCTCAAGTGAATTCTCAGACCACTTCCCGAAATCGGCCTCCCAATTTCCACGATTTTCCAGTCCGGAAGGCTGGAAAACAGCTTTCTCATGGACGGATGGAGAATCGCAAGACATTCACTGCTGAGCGAAGAACCTCCTCCGGCTGTTTTGCAAATTAAAGAGAGACTTTCATGCTTAGAAGAATACTTTTTAGCATTAGTTTTGGCCTTAACATTGGCCTTAGCGAAAATACCCCTTTTTAGGCAGTGGACCTTTTCACTCGAAGTTTATAAGGTTTGAATCCCGTCGCTTCTAGGAAATTCTGTTCGATGTAAAGGGCGACGCGAATTTTCTCGCGGCCCCAGCTGACGATGCGCGAGAAGGGCCGCGCCTCCCAGAGATTTTTGTAAAGACTGGGGGAACCCTTCTTCGCCGCGCCGATGATTCTTGGGATCAAGGCACTGATCGTTTTGAGGAAAGCGATGTATTCTTTTCGAGATCTCGAGCGAATTAAAAGATGGATATGGGTGGTATTGATACTGAATTGCTCTAAGACCACGTGAAAGAATTTTGCTTTTTCGATGAGAGTCTCTTGGATGCGGGTGAGGTACCTGGCGTCGCGAAGGCTCACAATCTGCGGTCGGTACTGAGATTTAAGAACGATGTGCATGAAGTTATTCTTGGAATGCGGACGTTTGCATTTCGGATGGGATTTCAGCATTGATCCGCCGAATTCTTTTCGCTCAGCAAAGACCGAGTGTTTGCTAAAAAAGTCGAGTTGTTTTTTTCGAGATTCTCTGCAGGTTTTTTTATAAGCTTTCTTGCGGTTTTGATTGCGATCCATGGATAAATCCTCGAGCGAAACGAGACTTAAAAATATAAAAATGTTTATACTTCAATCTTAAAATGAGGTCAACACTATTTCGATTTATAAATGGCTTTTTTGAGTGAAGTTTGGCAGTCACCGAGAATAAATTCTTTCAACTATCAGGATGAAAATCTAATAAGAATCAAAATGAAATTTTCAGTTCCTAAAATAATTTTTAAGAACCCTCTTCAAAGAGATGAGGTTCCTTTCTTCGAAGACTCGAGCGTATTTTTTTAATTCGGAGAGTTTTGAAATCGGGGAGAAGCGAAATTGTAATTGTAATTGTAATTGTAAAAAATAATATCGCTACCAAAATCTATCGGCCAAGTTCAATCACCAAGTGCAACACCCGCAGTAATAAGTGAGTGCTTAGACTTATTCATACAACTCTCTCGTTTCGAGGGAGACTCCTCTTCCTCTTCCTCTTCCTCTTCCTCTTCCTCTTCCTCTTCCTCTTCCTCTTCCTCTTCCTCTTGAAGGCCGATCCTGTGCAAGGGTGAGGCTGAGCAGCCCCTTCTTCAACGGAAATAATATCGCTCCCGAGTTTGGCTCCGGCGCGATGATGAAGAACAATATCTAAATCATTTCTGCAGAGCCGCGGATGGGGATTGAAAAAAGAAGGGCTTGCGCTTGAGGGACGACTGCGTTTGACCTCAACTCATCAGGAGTGCCAAGTTCATCCATGGGTCTCACGTTTGTATTTTCCATTGATGTAGCATCAATGGGCCATCAACACGCCCGGCCTCGAAGTGATTCCGAACATCTCCACTTGAGGACGGCGAAGCCTAACAAAGAAATTTTTCTTACTCTTCTTGACTATCCGCTTTTCCGTCGGGGAGGTCGGTATTTTGCTTGAATTCTTCTTCAAGAGGGTTTTTCAATGTCTTGTCTTCGCCAAACCTGTTGTTATTTTTGGCGGCGGCCGCTTCCGCCTTCTTGCGGCCGGCGGCGTGTTGCACGAAAGTGTCGTAGGCAGACATATCCACTTTCGGTGCGCCGAAGACGGCCTCTAATTTGCGCGTTTTCTTTCCTTCCGATGTGGTCTCGTGCTGCGTGATCTTCACTCGCAAAAAGCCGATCAAGTTGGCGGGATTGACTTCGCCCTTCTTCTCTTTGACGTTGGTGAAGCCTTTCACCTCGACGGAGCTTTCTTGCAAGGCGGCCGAAACTTTATTGCGAATAATATCTAATCGCTCGGAAGCCACTTTCTGCGCGCTCGCTCGGGTTTCCTCGGGAACGGCCTGAACAAAAATAGCCGAGGTTAATTTGATATCGGCGTCTTTGAGCCCCGCCACGGCCCCCCCGAACTTATCCATCACTTCGACGAATTTCGCATTCGGTGTTGAGGTGCCGCGCTCGAAGAGCATATTATCGGGAATATCCAAGTCAAAACCGTCCTGCGTGATGGATACATTTTTTGCGATGTCACTGAGCTGATCCGCCAAATAAGCGGCCACCACTTTCGCAGATCCCATATCCAACAAGTTCGGTGATTTCTCGGCGGGCTCCATGAAACTTTGAAAAGCCTTCAACGGCTCGTTCAAAATATCCAAAAATAATTTTTCTAAACTGATTTCCACACCGTAGTTCTGAAAGTTATATTCGATCACCGAAGGGGTTGAAAAATAATCAGAAACGGCTTTCTTGGTTTGATCCGATTGCCCTACGAGCCACATCACGAGAAAAAACGCCATCAAAGCAGTCATGAAATCGGCCAAAGCCACCTTCCACGACCCCCCGTGACCGCCACCGGCGACCACGGTTATTTTTTTGATGACTATCATAGGCTTTTTCTCGGCGGCCATTTGATATTTCCGTTCTGGACTTCAATGTCCTTCTCACTCAAAGCTTAAGCGGCTTTTTTAATGTCCTTCGTTGATTTGTCCATTTCCTCGAATGTCGGTCTCTCATCAGGCATGATCGAACGGCGCGCGTACTCAATGCAAACCAGGGGTGGAGCTCCCCGTTGCAAAGCCACCATCGACGCTTTGATACAGCTGAGGTAACGACCTTCCGCCTCAATATCAGCGGCCACTTTTGTCGCGATAGGCTCGATCAAACCGTAGGCAAAGAACACCCCTAACATCGTACCGACAAGGGCATGAGCGACGTACTCTCCGATAACTTCGGTTCCTTCGGTCAAATGGCTCATCGTTTTTACGATCCCCAAAACCGCGGCCACGATTCCCAATCCCGGAAATCCCCCCGCCACCGCAGCAAGCGCATGCTGGGCGAGATGCTCTTCGGCGTGGATACTTTTAATGTCCCCGTCCAACAGATCATCGACATCGTACTGCGAAAGTTCGGCCGAAAGAGTGATCTTCATCGTGTCGCAAAGAAAGTGCACGGCGTGGTGATTGTGAATGAAACTGGGATAGGCTTTGAAGATATCACTCTTCTCGGGTTCTTCAATGTGCTTCTCCACCCCTTGAGGACCTTCTTTACGGAAGGCTTGGAAAAGCTGGAACAACATTTGTAAAAGTTCAGAGTAATCTTTTTTCTGCGGGCCTTTTGTGGTGAGAGATTTAATGGCCATCTTGATGCCCATCTTGACGATCTTCATTGGATTGGCAATGACGTAAGCACCGAAGGCAGCTCCCCCGATGATCACCATCTCGAGAATGGCCGCCTCAATGATGACGCCCATTTTACCACCGCCGGCCATATATCCGCCGAACACAGTTGCAAACACGATTAATACGCCTACAAATCCCATCTATAACCTCACGGGAAATTTATCGGTGCAAAGGATTCTAACATTGAGAAGCAAATGAAGAATCTCGTCCTAGGTCGAGCAGAGCCGAATTGCAGTCTGCCGCAATCTCATTGCAGTTTCGATTGCTAAATCGCTGGGTCAGCAGGACACTAAGGATTATGCAGAAGGATTTTGGCGTTTCTTTTTCAAAGCTGAGTTTTTTTCTTGTTATCGCCTTTTTCGCGGACCTTGGTCGAGCTTTCGCGCAAACGGATCGACGTGATCCTTTGGTGACTACGGTCCAACTGAATCCGCTCGAGTGGAATGTGGGTCAAGCCGGAACGATTGAAATTAAAATGACTCTGCCGGAAAAATTCCATGTTTACGCCGAGTCGATTAAGCTGCAGATTCTTGAACCCGACGGTTTTCAGATGTCCACTCCGCAACTCAGTCCGCAAACAGAGTGGTTTGATAAGTTTTCAAAACGCAAACGCCAAGGCTTCGTCGGCACGGCCATTTTAAAGGCGCATCTTGAAGCGCCTTCTCGTTTTTCCCACGCGGTAAAAAACATGAAATTAGAGCTCTCGTACCAAGCATGCTCCGATCAATTTTGTTTGTTTCCCACTGTCAAAAAATTGGAAGCCCCGCTTCAGTTGCGAGGGACTTTTGAAAAGGAAAAGGAATTTCCCGCTAGTTCCACGGTCACCCCCTCTTCCCCTTCGTTCCTCAGCACGCAAAATTTTTCTCAGTACTTAGGCGACAGTCTGGCATTGGGATTGGTATTCGTTTTTCTGGCGGGGATCCTGACCAGCTTCACGCCTTGCATCTTCCCCATGATTCCCATTACCTTAGCGGTCCTTGGAAATCACTCGGAGCAACGCACACGCCTGCAAAATTTTTTGATCAGCTTGTTTTACGTCTTCGGCATCGCCACGACCTATTCGCTGTTGGGTTTAGTCGCGGCGAGCAGTGGCACCTTGTTCGGCGCAAGTCTCGGCAATCCCTATGTCTTGTCCGTGATGTGCGTGATTTTTTTGACCATGGCCCTCAGCATGTATGGACTTTTTGAACTCCAGGTCCCCGCCTTCATCCGCAACAAATGGGGCACCGGGAAAAATAAGGGCGGCTACGGTGGCGCCTACGTCACGGGTTTGCTCGCCGGGGTCGTCGCAAGCCCCTGCGTAGGACCCGTGCTGGTCGCTATCCTCACCTTTGTCGCCACTTCGCAAAGCCGGCTGTTAGGCTTTCTGTACCTCTTCACTTACGCCATGGGACTAGGAATGATTTTTTTGGTGCTGGGACTTTCCAATCAGTTCATCAAACTTCTGCCTCGTTCAGGAATGTGGATGAATATTTTTAAGTTTTTCTTAGGTACACTGATGCTTTCGGCTTTTTACTATTACTTGAACCTGCTTTTTCCTGATCGATGGTTTGATTTCGCCTTCGGCTTGGGCCTCGTGGCCATTGCGAGCATTTACGGCGCCTTTCTTCCCTCGATCGGAAAAACGCCTTTACAGCATTTGCGCAAAGGCCTGATGCTTGCCGTTCTCATCACGGGCTTCGGTTATATTATCTTAAGCGCCTTTGATCTGCGCCCCTACCTGCAGCAAAAAATGATCAGCGGGGCCGGCATCAACGAGTTGAAAAAACTGAATTGGCAGCCTTACAGCGAACAGGCTCTCGAGGATTCCGCACAAGATAAAAAACCCGTGATCATCGATTTTTGGGCCGAATGGTGTGCCGCCTGCCACGAGCTCGAAGAAAATACTTTTTCAGATTTGCGGGTCAGGGCCCTCGCCACGAATTACACTTTGCTTAAGTTCGACGCGACTTCCGATTCGCCCGCTTTAAAAGACCTCAAAAAGCGCTATATGATCCAAGGTCTGCCGACGATCATCTTTATCAGCAAACAAGGCGAGTGGCAGAAAGAGCTGACGCTGACCGAGTTTGAAAAGCCTGAGAAGTTTACGGAGCGCATGGAGAAAGGGCTTTAGGGTACAAAAAATAGCTCCTGTCTACGACTTGATCTGCTAAAAAATCACAAGCCCTTAAAAAGATCAGAAAAATCCTCTACGAGTATATTTTGGCTCGTTATGCGGGCACGATTTTCATTAGAGATTTGAGGAGCTATGACGACATACTCTACGCTCCATTTGTTGTACTGAGAAAATTCTTTAAGGAATTTATCTGCACATTTCTTTAATGAAGAGATTGAAACAAGAAGTTTCTCTTCTGACCTTTTGCAGCTTCCAAAGCGTATTTTCTGCTCAGCCTCATTCACAGCGACCAAATCAATTTCGATATCGGAACGGTCCCAAAAACCCTCTATCCTGCGAGTAAGGGCGAAACCAGATAGTCCTTTTCTGCTTCTTTCCTCATACACCAGAGCAGCCAACTTTTCCAAACCGTGTCCTTCGAGATTTTGCAGCTTTTTGATTGCTTGTTCGATGAGGTGTTCTATAGGTGAGAAATTAATCGCAGAAACTGCTGCGGACAAGGCACCAAGCCAACTTCTAAGAAAGTTATCAGCAATATAGTAGCGTCCTTTCCTCGCTTTATTAGGTGCAAATATAGGAAGCTTCTTTTCGATGATCATATATTTATCTTGTAGCACTTGCAGATGTCCACCCACCTGCTCTTTACTTTCCTGGCTCATACTTCTTACGTGAGCAATAAGATCGCTGTGAGTACAGCCTGAGTTACGAGCAATCTTATATTCATTATAAAACGTAAGTAGCTGAAATAATGTATGAATTTCATGTTCATCGACGTAAGGTAAAAGTTTCTATCTTAACTCGAAATGACTTATAAGATGCTGATTTTTACCAACTATCTCAAAATCCTAATTTGATCCACTACACGAAAGTCAAATTCGTCAAATCATGCTCACCTCAAGGCTGCAAAGCCGGCGGCGCCCCATGCCCGTGCGCTCCTGCCGCCTTCGCGTTCTCCATATCCGTCTCGGGATCGATCCCTTCTTCGCCTACTTCCTTAAACGCGTCGCGGATTTCTTTTTTATTCTCGTCCCGTTTTTGGATGCGGCTGAAGAGTTCGTAAACGCAAGGAACCACCAACAGGGTCAGGAAGGTCGACACCAAAACCCCCCCGATGATCGAAATCGCCATGGGAATCGTCGTCTCGGAACCTGTCCCGAAAGGCAAGGCCTCGGGAATCGCTGCCGCGATACAGGCAATCGACGTCATCAAAATCGGTCGCAAACGCACCGGACAGGCTTCGAGTAAAGCCTTCTTCACATCTTTTTCACCGCGATCGCGGGCCGCATTGGTGAAATCCACGAGCAAGATGGAATTCTTCTTCACGATTCCCATCAACAGAATCAGCCCGATCATCGAATAAATATTTAAAGACTGATGGGTGATCCAAAGAGACAGTAGGGCTCCGCTCACGCTAAAGGGCAAGGCAACCAAAACGGAAACGGGATCGATGAATGAATTGAACTGACTCGCCAAAACCATATAGGCGACGAAAAGTCCCAGGACCAAGGCGAGGAGCAAACTGTCGAAGGACTCTTTGAACGTCTGCGAGCTTCCCGCAAGAACCAAACGATAACCGGGAGGCAACTTCGCTGCGGCCTCTTGCACGTAGGTCAAGGCCTCTTGCTGCGAATGTCCCGGGCCGGGATTCGCAAACACAGAGATCGCCCGTTGCCGATCGATCCGCGTGATCGACTGCATAGCCGGAACGGTTTTTTCTTCGGTCACTTGATTCATCCGCACCAGGTTATTAACCGAATTATTCACAGTCAGGGATCGCAGAGTCTCCATATTCTGGTACTGCGGCTCAACCTGGACCATCACGTAATAGCGATGCCCATTTTCTGTATACTGATTGGAGCGCACGCCACCGATCATGCCGGCCACAGTATTTCCAATATCCTGTACGCTAACACCACGCAGGCCGGCCTGCATCCGATCAGGCGAGAACCGCACTTCAGGTTTGCCTAACAGATAGTCCGTATCCACATCCGTCGCGAGGCCTGATTTCTTGAGGCCATCCATCAATAGGGTTGTCTGCTTCCACAACTCATCCCAATCAGGCCCCCGCACCGTGAACTCGATAGGAAATCCACGTGACGCCGTGAACCCACGCATCGAAAGATCCTGCACAAAAACCTGCAGGCTAGGATCGACCTTCATCAAATCTCGCCGCAAAATCGCCATGAACTCTTGTTGGGTGACGCGATGGCCTTTTTCTTTATTCACCGGCCGGTCTTTGAAATCCTTCATGGTGATGAACATCATCGCGCTGTTGTAAGACGCGCCGGTGAATCCACCGATGGCCACATAGTACTGGCTGATTTCCGGCTCGTTCTTCAAAACGACTTCGGCCTTTTTCATCAAATCATCGGTGAACTGAATCGACACATCAATATTGGTTTTTAAGCGCACCAAGAAAACGCTTTGATCTTGCGCAGGAGAAAACTCTTTCGGAATAAACTTAGTCACGCCAAACGAAGTCACCATGAAAACGGTCGCGATGATCACGACTTTCCATGGATGATTCAAACAATAAGCGAGGGTTCGCATATACCACAGCCGAGATTTTTCCATGGCCGCATCGAAATTTCGCCCAATGAAATCCGTGCGCTTCGTCACGTGGCCGCCATAACGCGAAAGCCGCATAGGAGTGATGGTCAACGCCTCAAGCAACGACAGCATCACCGTCGCGGTGATCGTCACCCCGAACTGAAAGAAGAATTTCCCAATGATCCCGGTCATAAAGGCCACAGGAAGGAAAATCGCCACGATCGCAAGCGTTGCCGCCAAGGCCGCAAAAGAAATCTCGCGGGCCCCGATGATCGCCGACTGCATGCGGGGACGACCTTCTTCATTATGCCTAAAGATATTTTCAAGAACCATAATAGAGTCATCGACCACAATCCCGATCGCGAGACTCAGACCCAAAAGCGTAAATGTATTCAGGGTAAAGCCCATGAAGTATAACACGATGAAGGCCCCCATGATGGAGGTCGGAATCGAAAGGATCACGTTAAAGGTGGCGGACAAACTTCCGAGAAAAATCCAGCAACAAATGGCGGTGAGAATCGCCGAAAAAACCAAATTGGAATTCAGTTCGTGGACAGAGTCTTTAATAAATTTCGTGGTGTCGAAATTCACATGCAGATGGTATTCGGGAGGCAAAGTCTTTGCGGTCTCTTCCAGGCGCTTGCGGACGAGTTCGGCGATCGCCACCGCATTGGAGCCTTTTTGTTTGACGATCCCCAAGCCGACGGCGGGATCGCCGTTAAAACGCGAAAGCCGCGTGATCTCTTGCATCCCGGGTTCGATGCGCGCAATATCGCGCATGCGCACCAAATGGGTCGGATCTTTATTCACCTGACCGGCCCGTTTGCTGATCACCATATTTTCGAAATCTTGAACAGTTTTCCCTTCGCCCATGGTGCGCAGGTTGAGATTTTTCCCGCCGGTGCTGAAATCCCCCCCGGGAAGCTCAATATTTTCCTCGTTCAGCGACAGCAAAACGTCGTTGACCGACATATTGTATTTAGCAAGCTCCGGCGGCTTGAGCCAAATACGCATGGCGGGCTCTACGTAACCGCCCAATAAAACATTTCCCACACCCGAAACAGTGGTGAAGCGATCTTTGATCGAGTCGCGAGCGAAGGTCATCAAATCACGCAGTTTGGTGTCTTTGTTTCCGGTCAGCGCAAGCCAAATGATCGGTTGGTCATCCGGATTGGTTTTCGTGATGGTCGGCGCATCCACATTCGTGGGAAAAGTTTTTTGCGCGGCCGTGAGTTTTGTTTGCACGTCTTGCAAAGCCGCATCGACATTGCGGGTCAGTTCAAACTCAACCGTGGCTGTCATTGTCCCCACGGTCGAAACCGTGGTGAGGGTCCGCAGACCCTCGATCGACATCAACTGATCTTCGAGGGGATCGGCAATGGTGGTTTCCATCACCTCGGGGGCCGCTCCGTTGAGCGTGATCATCACGGTGATGACGGGAAAATCAACATCGGGAAGTTGGCTCACGCCCATCCGGGAAAAGCCCACCGCCCCGAAGACGATCAGACCAGCCATTAACATCCAAGCAAAAACGGGATTACGAATAGAAACATCTGAAGTACGCATTCTGCTAATTTTCACTTCGGCGAGGTGAAGATCAATAGAATTCCGCAGATCCCTTCAAAAAATGTTAATTGTGGATTGCAAAAGAAATACAGAACAAATGCTCAAGCCACCTGAGTATCACAATCTCTTGAGTCGCGCGATTTCCATTTTCGTTTCGTTCAATGCGGATTGGGTCAAACTCATTTGCGCCTCTTTATCGGCCAAAAGTTTCTGCAGATGATTCATACGCACTTCGAAGCTTTTAACGATATTGTTATGCCGATCCACCATCTCCTGGATTTTCGCATCCATGGCTTTGCGCTCGGCTATTTTTTGCGACAGCTGAGTGACTTTTTGCCCAGTTTCATAAGCTAAACCATTGTGACTTTGCTCCAAACGGGCCACCGACTGGTGCGTTCTTTCAAATTTTAAGTTGGTGTTCTTAATCAGCTCATTCAAGGCCGTCGTGATTTTGTTGATTTGATCCTGCAAACTGTGATTTTGCGTCTTCAACTCAAAAATTTGCCGATCGGTGTTGAGAAAAGCCGCGGGCTCCGCATGGGCCTGGGAGGAGCTTAAATCATGGGTGCTTTTGCTGACCTTGCGTTCGCCAAAAAGTTCTGGATTGAGTTCTTTATGCATCTGTCCCTCCGATGGACGTCCAACTGAGCTTTAAGAATAATTTTTCTCATCTCAAAATTCAATGCTTCTTCTACAAAGATGCAAAGACCGGGTGAAAAAAGTGACGGAATGTAATCCCCTTCAATGTTTGACTATTTTTCCACAGGGTTCTATGAATGAAGGATGCTGAAAGTGGGCCAACTCCTTAAATTTGTTTCCGACATGAATCCGCAGAATACTCCGACGCGGCTCTCCTTTTTTAATTTTCTCAAGGGCTACGCTCTTCCCGAAGACACGCTCACCAAGGAATTGATCGAGCAGTTCTTCAATTACTGCCTGGATTACCCCCATTGGGCTTCGAACAAAAGCCAGTTGGGGAACGAGGTCCAGTTTCTGCTGGAAAATTTCAACGGCTTTTTTCAAGAGAAATTCGACCTCTCGCAGATTCGTTTTCCGCAGACCATGCAGCTGATCGAGCTTGAAAATCCCCAAGACTGCCTCGACGCGGTGAGTTGTTATCTGCAGACGATCTGCAAAGAAAAAGACAAATTTCGCCTGCTCAGCGATCAGAGTAAGCGCGTGATCGCCATTCTTTTGCGGGAGGATAAGTCCCTCGAAGTGCGCAGCTTTGATAAAAAGTTCACACTTCGTCGTGGAGTTCTTGAGCCGCTTCGTAAGGATCTGGCCCTCTTCTACACACCTCAACTGGAACTCAGCGGGGAGCATATTCAAAAAATCGAAGTGGCCCCCTACATCACGGCCCAGTTCACGGTGAGTGGAGATCGAGTCACCGGCCAGCTTTTGCGAGGCTATGTCTACCAGAAGCTTCTAGAGATGAAAAATGAGCCTCTCAAAGAACAAACTCGCCTGCTTTTTCCGATCAAGCGCCTTGAACAATTCTTTATCGATCGCCGCACCGATCCCTACTATGCCGACCTCGTGAGCCAGCTTGAAAGAACCGGCGCCCTCATCCAACAGGGGGATGAGGAAGCCCTCAAATGGAGCGCGATGATCCTGGCCCAGGCGGAAACGGCCCTCGAGAATATTTTCGTCGGTGACAAGCTTCTGACTCTTTTGGTAAGGGATCTGCGACACGCTAGTTTACAAAAACCGATACAAAAGCCGACGTCCTCTTCGACGGCGTCCAAATCTTTACTCGAGGCCAAAGAAGAATGTCTGAAATTAACTCCGATAAAAGGGTACGACTTAATAAACTGATCGCCGACAGCGGGCTCGCCTCTCGTCGACATGCGGATCGCATGATTGAAGAGGGCCTGGTCTCGGTCAATGGCAAAAAAGTTTTCGAACTGGGCGTGAAAGTCGATCCGCAAAACGATAAAATTTTGGTGGACGGCAAAGCCCTACGCAAAGCCCTCAGCGAAAAAATTTATATCATGCTCAACAAACCCAAAGGCGTCCTGACGACCATGGAAGACCCGATGGGGCGACCTACGGTGAAAGATCTGTTGATCGAAAAGGTCCCCGTGCGGGTTTTCCCGATTGGTCGTTTGGATTGGGATTCCGAAGGCCTTTTGCTCTTTACCAATGACGGCGATTTCGCCAATCGCGTGATGCATCCTAAAGCCGAAGTCACCAAAACCTATTTGGTCAAATTGGATGGTCATCCAGAGCCAAAACATCTCGAAAAGCTGCGCAAAGGTGTCACCATCGAAGGCGGCAAAGTGGCGGCGAAGCACGTTGAAAAAGTCATGAAGCCCGGCGAAAACAAATCTTCGAAATACGATTGGTACAAAATCGTCATCACCGAAGGAAAAAATCGTCAGATCCGTCAGATGTTTGAAAAAATTGGCTTTGACGTTTTGAAGCTGCAACGGGTTTCCATCGGTCGCCTGCGCATCGGTTCCTTGAAGTTGGGCGAATTGGTGTTTCTCAATGACGTCGCGATCGAACGCGTCTTCTTGGCCGACACTCCCGACGAAGTGAAGGCGAAAAAAACCTACCAGAACCGCCTCGCCTCAGCGAAAAAGAAACCCGAAGCCGCAAAAGATACAGCAGCCCGGCCCCGTTCGCAACGATCCAGCCGCACCCCTCGCGGGAAAAGAGCCTGAGGAATGAAGCTCGAAAGACACTGGCTTGGAGTTCTGCAAATCAGTCTCGCCAGTGTCGGCTTTGGCTTTCTCGGAGTTTTTGGCAAAACCGCCTTTCAAGAAGGCCTGAGCGTCGGGCATTTTTTAACCTACCGATTTACGCTCGCCAGTCTGCTCCTTTGGACTTTCTGTCTTCTGCTTCGACCTCAGTCGATTAAATTAGGGTGGAAACAAATCGGCATTTCGGCGCTCTTAGGCATCTTGGGTTATGCGCTTTTTTCGAGTCTTTATTTTACCGCCATCAAAGGAATCTCGGTGGCCCTGGCGGCCCTGCTTCTTTACACCTATCCTTTTTGGGTCAGCCTGCTGAGCCACTTTGTTTTGAATGAGCGGATGACGCCGCGACAGTGGCTCTGCCTTTGCGCAGCGTTCTCAGGATTGCTTTTGCTTCTTTGGGGTCACTGGTGGGCGCATAGTCTGCAGGCGGTGCTTGCGGGTTTAGGTGCGGCCTTGGCCTATTCGATTTACATTTTAGTTTCAGCGCGCTTCCAAAAACATGTTGAGCCCCTCAGCAGCAGTCTCTACGTGATCACTTTTTCGGCGCTGACATTGGCTTTAATTCATCGCCCCTCGCTCGCTGCCGCTTTGGATCTTTCGACGGCGCAAGCAAGTAGCATCATTGGCGTCGCCCTGATCGGAACGATTCTTCCACTGAGTTTAGTCCTCGCGGGACTGCAAAAAATGAAAAGCTCCGAAGCGAGCCTCCTCACCATGCTTGAGCCGGTCACAGCCGCCCTTTTAGCGTGGTTCATTTTCGGTGAAAGTTTGACCCTCTTGCAGTTGAGCGGTGCGCTGGTGATTTTAATTTCGCTCACCGTCCGGACGCTGGTCGCAAAGTGAGCGCTGAGGGCTTTAAGTTTTTTTGGTAACGAACAAAGAATTTTTCTGCTGGAGCCCATCGCTCTTCGTTGCACGCTTGAAACCAGAGGCGTAATAGATGGCGGCCAAATTCAAAATAGCGATATCATCGACAAAGCCAAAAATAGGCACCGTATCAGGAATTAAATCGAGGGGAGCAATCAAATAAAAAAGAGCCCCGAAGGCCACGAATTTAGACTTCGTCGCTATATTTTTCATTTTCAAAATGCCGAGAAGACTTTTAACTGAAGCCTTCATGCCGCCATGAAGGACCGCCAATTTCTTGATGTGCGGGAGATGGCTCACGACCTGTTCTTGGCGCTGAACACTTTCACCGATGCGGGAGAGCGCATGAACCATATCTTGTTTGCCAGACTTGTTCTGAAGCTTTTCAAGTTCTTCTAAATCAAGTCCTAGGGTCTGCAGATTCAGTTTCAGGTGATCCGTTTCGCGATTTTTCAGAAAAGGTCGAACTTCCGAGTCTTCCATTTTAAGAAAGCCCTGCATGATTAATTTTTCAACGACTTTCACCAGGCCCATGCGATAGAGCTCAGGCACTTCAGCCTGAGCGTCCTCGTCTTTCCAGCGGCGAATCGTCATACCGGAAACCCCAAGATAGCTGCCGAATTGTTCGGGTGAAAGATCGGCTTTGGAAATCATTTGGAAGAGCTGCGCGAAAGTCATATTTTTCAGTACCCCGCCGCCCCCTGCTTCGTCAAATTCAATATTCCAGAGCCTCCCTAACGACATTCGTCCAGTTTCATGGACTGATTTCAAGTTTCAAAAAGAGATTCCCGATACGTCCAGTATGAAACCATGGAAAGGTTTTTATGCTTAAAATTTATCTCGTCTTCATGCTGGCTCTGCTGAGCTCAAACGTACGCGCCGACGAATTCTCGATTATCGACGTGCGCCGCAATATCACTCTCAGCGATACCGAGATCCCTTACAAAGATTTTTACATTAATGCCGGCGAAGGATCGGGGTTGAAAAAAAATCTGGTCGTGACGGCCGTGAGAAAAATTTCCATCCGCGACGCCAGCGGTTCGCAGGCTTACGGAGAAATTCTCGTTCCCGTAGGCCAACTCAAGGTCATCGCCCTCTTCAATAAAATTGCGGTGGCTCGTGAGTACAAACTCCTTTCGCGAGATGAGCTTCCCATGCTGGAACAGGTGGGGATCATGACCGGCGATAAAATAGACTTACAAGGAGCCTTCGTCGACAATACGAAGCCCAAACCGCGTAAAGTCTCAACAACAAATACAGCGACACCCGCCGCTGCCATTGCCGTTTCGCCATCCACCTCGTCGCCTCCAATGGCGCCCGCTTCTTCAGCCGCGCCAGTTGCAGCGGCGAATTCTCCGGCTGCGCCTGTGGCGCAGTCTCCCGTCGCGGCCGTTAAACCTCCTGCTCCTACCGCACCTATTTTGGCTTCAGCCGAAAGTAAGGGGCCGGCGCCCGCTTCGATCACTCCTCCTGTTCCGACCGAACCAGATCCGCAAAAGCTTGAAAAAACCGCGGATTCTGGTAACACCTCTGAATGAGTGAAAATTACTTTCGGTTACGCTTGAGCCAAGTCCCAGCCCCTCTTGAAGATCTCGTCACCACCCACTGTTTTGAGTTTGGGGCCAGCGGGGTGACTGAGGCCCTTATCTTCACTCAGCCTGATTTGACCTACGATCCCAGCCTCGTCCCCGTCAGCACCCACGAACTGGATGTTTTTTTCAACGAAAAGCCCGACACCGCTTTTTATTCCGAGCTCAAAAACCTGAGCCCGCAAATCCAAACGAGCTTGCACGAAGAAGAAAACAAAGACTGGCTCGCCGAGTGGAAAAAAGGCTTCGTCGCCTTTCAGCTGGTCGGTCCTTTTTGGGTCGTGCCCTCGTGGCTTGCCGCTCCGGAAGCCTGCAAAGTTCCCATTTACATTGATCCCGGCATGGCCTTCGGCACAGGCACCCATGCGACGACCCAAATGATGGCTTCGCTGATTCACAAGATCAGTGAAAAACACAAAGCGCAAATTCCCGAATGGTCTCTGCTCGACGTGGGAACCGGAACAGCGATCCTTGCCATGTTGGCGCAACAAAGTGGTTTTGGCCTCGTCACCGGCATCGAAATTGACCCCGAAGCCCGCCGGGTGGCGCGCGAAAATGTTCAATTGAATAAACTGACTCAAATTGATGTCCCCGAAACGCAGATCGACGAACTCCGCGGACTCTACGATGTCGTCGTCGCTAATATTATTGACGGCGTCTTGATCAAAATTAAAAAGGACTTGCTCGCAGTTTTAAAGCCCGGTGGGCATTTGCTCCTCACAGGAATTCTGCAAGAACGAGACTCCCATTTTTTCGAAAATTTCATTGAAAACTCTGGGTTACAGGTGATCCGCCGTCTGCAAAAAGACGAATGGGTTGGTTACTGGGTTCAGTCGTGAGACGCTACTGGGTCGAAACTCAGGATTTAGTCTCGCAACAGGTGCATTTTGCGGGCGAAATCTTTCATCATATTTTCTCGGTCTGCCGTCAGGAAATGGGATCCAAGTTTGAAGTTCTCACCGAACACGGGAAAGCTTATTTTGTTGAAGTGATCGAGGTGGGGAAAAAGACGGCCGTCGCGCGCGTGCTCGAAGAGCGCAATCTGCCAAGCCTGCCCGAACCTCATATTCACCTCGCGCTGTCGATTTCGCGCTTTCCCGTCATGGATGCGGTCATCGAAAAGGCCGTCGAAATGGGCGTCAAAAGTCTTCAGCCTTTCTTTTCGGAGTTTAGTTTTTTAAGAAAAGAAGAAAAAATCTCGGGCAGCAAAATTGAACGCTGGGAAAAAATCGTCCGCTCCGCCACCCAACAGAGCGGGCGCGGCGATCTCATGAAAATTCCACCGCCCCTCGCCTGGAATGACCTCTTTGAAAGAATTAACCTAAATGACCAGACATGGGGTCTATTTGCCTATGAGGGATCATCGACTCGAGGCATTAAGGAGCATCTTCAAAAATTACGTGCCTCGTCAGTCCATGCCCTGGGTGAAGGTCTAGCTTCTCCTAAAAATATTTGGCTCATCGTCGGAAGTGAGGGAGGATTCTCCCAGCACGAAGTCGAGGTCCTGAGACAAAAAAATCTCGAACCGGTGACCTTGGGAGCCCAAGTTTTACGAGTCGAAACGGCTTGCATCGCCCTGGTCTCAGCCCTAAAGTATGAGTTTGATATGATGCGATGAAAGGAGAGGGAATGGACCCTTTTGATGAATTTGAGTTTAAACCCCTCACGGATGGATTGGGCTTTCATAAGAAGAAATCAGAGGCCCCCGCTTTCTCCGACAAAAGCTTTGAACCTCTCTTGAAAAATCAAGGCCCCAGTCTTTCCCTGTTGGATGAGGACTCGGCGAATTCCTTGGAATCTCCCCTTCCACGCAAGAACCGTCTCAATATCGACAGAACCCCGGCTGAAACCAGTTCGGCCTTGGCCGTCGATGAAATCCTCAAGACCTTGCAAAACAACCGGCGTTTTGAATTCGAGAACGCCAAAAAATCCCTGAAGGTCACGAAAACCAAAGAGCAATATAAAGAGACGACATGGAATATGTCTTCGACCTTCTTGGATTCCATGTTGGTTGTCGCGGCGTCTCTGCTCTGCATGATTATTTTACTGATGATCACGAAAACGGATTTGATCGCCAATCTGAGCCATCCGGATCCACGAGGTTTTATTTATATCGCGACCGGGACTTTATTTGCCGGCGTGAATTTTATTTATATGCTCGTGAATCGCGCTTTCTTGGGCTGCACTCCGGGCGAGTGGGCTTTCGATCAACGCATTGGAAAACCTGAAGAGATGCAGGATTGGACCTACACTTTGCGTGTCGCGGGCCGAACCCTGCTCGTGATGGCCACGGGTTTTATTTTGTTTCCGATCCTCTCGGCTTTGATGGATTACGACGTTGTCGGTTCGATCACGGGCGCTTCTCTTTATAAGAAAGCGTAAATCGCCATGGGCTTGGTCCTCCAACAGAATGAAGTGGCAAGGCATTTGGCTTCTTGGCGTTTTTTTAATAAAAAAATAGTTTTTACGAATGGCTGTTTCGATCTGCTGCATGTGGGACATGTGCGCTATTTACAGCAGGCGCGCCAGCAAGGGCATTGCCTCATCGTCGGACTCAATGCCGACGCCAGCGTTCGGCAGCTGAAAGGCCCCTCTCGTCCCGTGCAAAATGAAACGGACCGTGCAGAAATTTTGGCCGGCCTGGCTTGCGTCGATTTCACCGTCATTTTTCCGGAAGAAACCCCGGCGCGCTTGATCGAACTCGTCCGGCCCGATGTTCTGGTGAAGGGCGGAGATTGGAAAGTCGAACAGATTGTCGGCGCCCCTTTTGTGCAATCCTACGGCGGTCAAGTTTTGTCCCTGCAATTCATCGATGGTAAATCCACGACGAAAATTATCGAACGCGCACAGCTCAGTTGATTTGATCCTATTTTTAAGGTGAACCCTACGTTTGCGAGGCTGAGAGCGAATATGAATCGCTTGTTTCGCAAGACCTGGAACACGACGAAGACGGCGGAGCGGCTTCGCTGTCACATGATGATCTATGCGCTTTATCATAATTTATTTTTGATGGATCATCCGGCGCGGTAGGTATTTATCGCCCTATTGATCGTTCTGCAAAGTTCCACTTCAGTAGATGTCTTCGTTCACCTGTTGCCGGTTTTGCGAGGCTGTGTCCATCCTGTGAAGGCCTTTGTGAAGCGCTTCCTGCGCTTCAGATCTAAGTACCGGGAAAATTTTGTTGGAGAGTGCCGAGGGTTTTGGTGTTGTGGTTTTGTTTTCGAGGCCACTTTTTCTTTTTTCTATCAACACTCTCAGGGTCCATTTCCTAAAGAATCAGCTAGAAGCGCATTCCGATTTTGCCACCGTAGGTGGTTTCGTAGTAACGATCCACCTCGAGGGCGAGGAAATAAGACTCCCACTTGAGATGGGTGCCAAAAAGCAAATGCGAGCTCACGACATCCGCTTGATGATTTTGCCCGTCATCCGTGATGCCGTTGTCGCCACCAATAAAAGTGGTCACGCTGCGAGTTTGGCCCAGGCCAAAATACAGAGCCACATCCTTTAAACTCACCGTCGCCACGAGGTCGATGCCCAATGTGTTGGAGTTGATCAAGCTCGAGTAACTTGTGCCGCCGCCACTGAAAATCACGCTGAAAGAAATGGGAAAGGCATAGGCTTCGTAGAAACCCCAACGCAGCTGGGCTCCGTAGTTGGAAAGGCCTTCTTTTTGCGGCAAAGGGGCAAACTGCAAGAAAAGATCGACGTTGTAAAACAAACCTTTTCCGAAAGAAAGAGTGTAATACTGGTACTCTCCTTTATCAGCCGAGGTTGAGCCTAGGCTCGCCACATTTTCAAAGGGAATATATTCTGAGCCAATACCGACTTCAAAGCCACTATACCCCCCCAACGGATAGGGGTTTGAAAGAACCTTGACGGCCGAACCGAGGCCTAAAATCTGCGCGGCTGTATGTCGATCTGAATCATTGAGGTGATGAGGCAAGGCCGTCCCGGCAGAGACTTCAAAAGAAACGAAAAATAAAAAGGCTATGAGAAAACCGCGAACCATTTGCTCCCTTTGACAAAGTCCGGAGGATTCTCTCCGAACTTTGTATTGAGCCTGATTCTCTTATGCCGCTTGAATTTGGGCAAGGGCGGAGTTCGCGAGTGATGCAATGTTGCTATCGCTGCTTTTCGCCAACTGCTGGAAGATTGCGATAAATTTTTGATAGGAAGCGGTCGAGCTGGTCGTCACGGTTCCACGTCCGTTGCGAGGATCTGGCGTACTGATCGGCGTGCCTTTTTTCACCGACTGGTATCCCGCGACGATCACTTCCGTGGCCTGAGCCACAACGGCATCATCATTACTTTGCAAAACCGTGGCGAGGGCATTCAGGCCATTGCCTTGAGTGTAACTGGAAAGGAAAGTTTTTGCCGTCACGAGTTCATTTCCAGAAAGATGTTCTTCATTTTGTGCGACGACGATGAAGCTGCCTGCATCCGGAAAGGCCTTAGCTCCCGTCAATCCCACCTCTTGCGTGGTTGGATTTGAACTTTTCAAGAGATCCCCGATGATCGTATTGTAAGTGGCGCTGTCGACTTCACCGCTTGTTCGCGCAGCGATGAGCTTCTCCATATTTTCAGCTGTGGGTTGGCCCACAACGAGAGCTCGCCACTGGTCAGGGCTTAACTTGTTGTCGTCTTTTTTCTTATCAGCGCCATTTGGCTCATTATTTTCTTGCGGATTGCCGTAAGCATTGCCGGGGGGTGCATAGGCTTGGTCTGTTTTTGCCGTTGAATCACTCCCGAGGGGTTTTGCGGCATCCTTTGGAACCACGCGGGCCGTAACCTGCGCCGCTTTCTTTGCCGCCGCATCGGCCTCTGCCTTCTTTTTAGCCGCATCGACCGCTTTTTTTGCCGCGACCGGAGCTGGCTTTTGATTGGCCGCGATGGGAGCAAGCTTTTCTCGTTTAACAAAAGGGTTCACGTACTCGCGATCGATTTCGCGGTCGGAAAGATCCAGGTCAGAGCCTTGGAATCCTTTCGGACGTGGCATTTCATAGACGATATCTCGTTCCAAACTGCCTTGTCCCTTGATCGAGGTCATCACGTGAAAGACTCCCGCCGCCATCAGAACCACCATGGCAACAATAGAAATTTCAAGTTTGTTATCGGCGATTGTCATAGGCGCCTCCTCGCTTTGCTTTAAACAAAGCAGTCTCTGTGCCGGGTCGAGGGCTCTATGGGCGATTTGACCGTTTCATAAAGGGACGTCTCACGAAGGAGTGCCCTAAAATGACCGGGAATCGCCTAAAATTTAGACATTGTCTCAAAAGAGGATGCGGCGAAGATTCACTTTTTTGAGCAGGGGCAAAAGCCGGGACGAGGACCGATCGCCGGGAATTCTCGGCAGACACCGGGTCGTTTTTCATAGACCGTGCAGAGTCTGTTTTCGTTCAAAAAAAGACAGTCGCCATTTGCCTTTTGTGTGAGCATAAAGAGGTCTGTTCCTTGACGGTACGAGGTCACGTAACCCTCTCGTATCAACCTTTTCGCGACTTTTTTCAATGATCCTTGAGCTTCGTCTTCGCTGACCAATTGCAGGCGAATCAAGTCCGCGATTTTCACCTCAACGGGCATGGTGCAACAGCCTCCCCAGCAGCCGTTGCACATCCCCACTCGATATGTTTTCCATGTGGAAGGCCGATCAATATCTACACGCATGCCCTCGACTACCACATGTTATGTTGCACAGCAAGCGGGCTTCACTCTGGGCCTATGTCGAGGCTATTTATTTTGCATGACGGACCTTTAGTCCATGTCTAAACTGACTGAACTTATGACAAGTTCGAACTCGCGATTTAACTCACAATCTTCAAACCTCGTTCCTCAACATGAAAAATTGTTTGATGAAATCTGCAACAAGCTCAATGAACTGAGTCACCGCACGGAGGCGGAAAACCTAGCTATGGACGAGACATTAGTCCCCCAACAAAAGTACGAGAAAATGCAATTGCAGATGCGCAAGTTCCACTCCGAGTTGCAAGAGTCGCAAGAAGAAATAAAAGAAAAAATCAAATCCCTCGGGAACGTCACCTACGGCGCCGAGGGCATCGACGCCCAGGTTCGGCAGTTGGCCGAGCAACTTCATTTGGAGCGGGAAAATGGCAACAAGCTGAGTTCGGATTTAGCTAAATCTTTAGAGTTGAGTTTGACCCTGCAATTAGAAATTCAAGGCGTTAAAACCCGGGCCATGCAGATCCAGGCCGAAGACAAAAAATACAGCCAAGCCCTTTTCGAAAAAAATAAAAATCTGCTGCGAGAGCTCGATCTCAACCAGGCCCTCAAGGACGAGATGTCTTTGGAGCTCGCCAAAGCCAAAAACGCCTTTCAAAAAGAAACTCAATTGTGGGAAGAGCAAAGAGAGCATTTTGAAAAACAAATTTCGGCGCTAAAGACCGAAAAATCGCAATTGCAAAATGACCTGAGCGCCGTTCGTCAAGATCTTGAAAATAAAGAACAAGAAATTCAGCTGCTGAACAGCGAGATCGAAAAAATCTCTTCGGCCTTCAGCGAAGTTGAAACATCGGCCGACCAACAGGACGAAGTCTTGCAGAACCTCATGCAAGTGGCCGAAAGCAAAATCGTCGAAATGAAACTCGCGATGGATAAGAAAAGCCTCGAGGCCCAAGATTACTACAGTCACCTGCAACAGGCCTTAGCCCAAGCGCAAATGGCAAAACAAGAAAATCTGACGCTGAAAGATTACATCGGTAAACTCAATCATTATCACCAACAGGTGCAAGCGGTGCAACAGCACGCTTTGCAAACGCAGTCCCATCACCAGGATCAGTCTTCGCAGGGTTGATCGCGCGTTTCGAAAGACGGTCAACAGAAGACATCCAGACATGAAACCGACAGTGAGCCTTTAAATATTTGACGCCGCATTTAATGGTAAACGCAATTTTCGCCAAAACCCTAGTTGAGGGTACTCAAAGACCCAAACCAATTTCTTGCGGATAAACGGTCACCAAAACGTCTTTGCCGGTCACCGCTTTTGAAAAATGATGAATGCGGCTGGTGGGAATTTTCAAATCTTTCCCACGATAAGTGACGACGGCCGCCTTCCCTTCACGGGAACGATAGCGAGCTTTGATCACCATGTGCTCGATCGCAGCAAATGAAAAGGAAGACGCTAAAGTCAGCACAAAAAATATCCAGCGCACTAAATATTTCATTGTTGACCCGCCTTCGCAGTGGCCGCCTTTTCGGCATCCCTCTTCTGGAAAGGCCTTTCCTTACCAAAAATATGCGTTCCTTTCGTAATGGGATAAGGAATGAGTCCCGCCGCACAATCAAAGGGATCGTCAGGGCATTTCTGATCCTTAACGAAACAAGAGACTTCCACATCCGGAGGGCCTAATTCCTCGTCTTCCTTCGCCACTTTTTTAGCTTCGTCACAATTGAGGTGCGCATGACAGACGTATTCCATTTTGCAGGTGAGGTGACTTCTCACGGGGACAATGGAGCTTTGCGCCTCATCGTACTCGCAATCACCCCAAGCTTCTTTGAGTTTTTTTTTCATATCGCGAAGGGCGTCCGCCTTGGACACTTTCTTTTCAGGCATGACACCAGCCGCAAAAGTGTTGAATCCCTTTTCGCAAGGAAAACAAAATCGGTTTTTTCCATCCCTGATCTCAGCTCCGACCAAGTCCGAGCCGGCAAAGCCATGGATATAGGCAGGAGTGATCTGAAGAGTCGGGCTATCGACGTCAATCAAGGGAAGTTTCGGATCACGGGTTTTATTCAATTCGGTTATTTTTTTATTGAGCGCTTCCGCATTTTCCTTGGCATCATTGGACGGAACACCTTTCAGAACCTGCCTCAAAACCTCATTTTCATCCACCTTAGGCGGACTAACGACAGCACTCTTAGCCGGATCAAGAATGCCCGCGGCAACAGCGTCCGTCGCACTCTGATCGACAGCCCAAACCAAAGAAGAACTCAAAATCATCGTGAAGAGCAAAAAATAATTTTTCATATTCAAATCTTAGCATCGGCAGACTTGATATCAAACGCCCGCGCAACAAGCTCGACCACAACTCGACCTCAAGAATCTAACAGGGAGGGGAATCCTAAGGAACTTGCTGCACGTACATCTTCAAATAGAATCCCTCGGGAAATTGCATGAGCGTCGGGTGATCGGCCGCATGGCCTCCGCGCAGAACGCTGCGGATTTCTGAAAAATGCCGGAAGGACGCTTTACGAAGGGCATCGCGGAATTCTTCCTCTGGCAAAAGACCCGAACAGGAACAAGAGATGACGAATCCACCCCGCTTGGCCAAACGAAAGGCCTGGGTGTTCAACTTAAGGTAAGCATGCTTACCAATCGGAATATCTTTTTTCGCTTTGATAAAAGCCGGCGGATCGGCAATCACGATATCAAAAGACTGGCCGGGTAAATCCACGAGACCTTCCATGACGTCCATCTCGTGCACTTGAACCTGGGCCCCTTGACGCTCGACGTTTGTCTTGGCAAAGGCCAGGGCCGTTTTTGAAATGTCCGCTAAATGCACTTCGACTTCCAGTCCTGCATCCCGAAATATTTTTGTGAGCTGGGTGGACCAGTGGCCGACATAACAACACAGATCCAAAATCCGCACGCGCTTCGGCCGCGTCGCCAAAGCCCAGGCCTTGAGAAGATTCGCCGCCAAATAAATATTGTGCGTCTGATCCAGGAAGAAACCAGTTTTTTGCCCCTCCTGCAAATCACATTGCATCGGGATAACAGAGGAGTCGCCGGCGGCATTCAAAAGAATATCTATTTCATCTAAATGAAAGCCTTCCATTTTTTGAATGAGCTTTGAGCCTTGAACCTCTAAGCCCTCAAGCTTACGAACACCGACGTCATTGCGGATCACGACCGCCGTTTGCTCCCAAGCAAACTCACTTAAGCCTTCGCCCTTCGCTTTTTCTGCAAGCTGCTGAAAAAAGCGCGGGAGATCCGACAGAGCCTGATCAATCCCCGCCGTCACGATTTGCGCTACAAAAACCTGCGCCCGCTGACCCAACTGTTCCACTAAATAATAATCTAAAACCAACCCCGGCAGATAATCCGACTCGCCAAAGCAAAGGCGAAAGCTTCCGCGAAAACCCAAATTTTTACGGATCCGCCAGGCCGAAAGTAATTTCTGGTGAAGCGCTTCGTACGAGGTGGGCTCTTTTTCTTGATTCAAAAAACTCAAAGCGCGAAAAGCGATCAGCGAATGGGGATTCCCGTAACCCCGCGCGACGAATTGCCCCCGCGCATCCTGCAGCTCCACTGGCGCGCCTAAAGGTGTGCCCTTCGGACTCTCGGCGAGTTCATTTGAAAAAACCCAAGGGTGCCCGCTGCGAATGCGTTTATCTGCACCGGGACGGAGGCGCCATACAAGACTCATCTTAACTTCTCCAACGCAATTCTGTTTCTTTCACGGGATTCTTGAATTCACGCTGTTCCGAAAAGTGACTTTGCCATTCTGTTTTCAAAGCGTAATACCACTTCGCTTGGGTGTCGGAGTCTTTGATCAGCATGAGACTCGGATCGTACTTCAAACCCTCTTGCTGCTTGCGCACGGCTTCCATGTCCTGACGTAAGAACACGCGAGTGAAATTACGCACCAGCGGCTTGATCAGCGACAGCCAACCCAAGTCCCAGTAGGCCAATTGATGGATGATCGTATTGTGCTCATCCACCGGAGTGAGCGCGGTGAAAGCGTAAAAATTTCTCGCGCCGACCTCCACATGTTCAACCCGCACGCTGGGAAGTGAAAAAGTGATTTCGGTGGTCGGCACTCCACCCAAAATTTTATAGGCCTTGGAATTGTTCGAAGGTTGATGACGAACCATTTGAAAACCGTGCGACACCGGCGCGAATTTTTTTCTTTTTTCGTACATCGAACGTTCCGTGCGCCAGAACCAGCTCTTGTGCACGTAGGGCCCGTGCGCGGGATCCATCAAGCCAATGACCGCGTGGTCAATATGACAGGGGAAATTCAATTTCTCGAGAATTTTGGGCCGTACCTGAGCTGAAAAAGCCTTCATCTCCGGAATCGGCGGAGCCTGAGACACATCAAAACCTTTTTCACCCATGAAGACCCAGATAAGACCCTGCTGCTCCCTCACCGGATAGTTGCGGACCTTGATTTTCGAGCAGTCCAACACCTGATCCGCACAGAGCGAAGGAATTTCCGTGCAGGTTCCCGTGCCGTCAAATTTCCACCCGTGATAGGGGCACTCGACTTGGTCCTTGACGATGCGACCGTAGGAAAGCGGAATCCCGCGGTGCGGGCAAATGTCCCGCAAGGCCGAAACTTTCCCTTGCGAATCGCGGTAGAACACAATGGGCTCGGCCAAAATTTGCCGCGTGACCATTTTGTTGATTTTGAGTTCTTGCGTGGTGAGACCAAGATACCAGACGTTGCGTAAGAAACCGGTGTACATCTTAGAGTCCCGCTTTTCGTTCGGCCAACAGGCAGGTGTTTTTGAGAAGCATCGTGATTGTCATGGGACCCACTCCGCCCGGCACAGGCGTTGCGGCCGCCGCCCAACCTTCGAGTTCGGCATAACGGACATCTCCACAGAGTTTCCCCGAACCGGTGCCATGCATGCCAACATCAATGACCACGGCGCCTTTTTTGAAATCACTTTTACCCAAGAACTCAGGACGGCCCGCCGCCACCACGACGAGATCAGCTTCCTTTGTATAGTCACTGAGGTTCGCTGTTTTCGAATGACAGAGCGTGACCGTCGCGTCCTCTTCGGTCAGCAACAACGCCATGGGCTTACCGACAATATTGCTCCGTCCAACCACCACCGCTTTTTTCCCGGCGAGAGGAATATCGTAGTGCTTGAGGATTTCAATGATCCCGGCCGGAGTGCAGGGCTTCACCAGGGGCCGACCCGCGAAAAAATATCCGAGCGAAGCATAGGTCAAACCATCCGCATCTTTTTCGGCCGCTAGTTCCTGCAGCACTTCTTCGTTGGAAAGATGCTTTGGCAAAGGCAGCTGTACGAGTACACCATCGATTTGACGGTCTTGATTCACTTGGCGAATCAGTGCAAGGAGTTCTTTCTGCGTCGTCGCTTCCGGCAGCTGATGAATTGTCGAGTGCATACCGATCTTCTGGCAGGCCAGGTGCTTATTCCGCACATAAACCTGACTTGCTTTATCTGCGCCGACAATAATCACCGTCAGATGGGGAACACGACCGAGATGAGCCTTGATGCGCTCAATCCGCGGAACCAGGGATTCGCGAACCGCTTGCGAAACAAGCTTGCCATCGAGTACGAGCATAGAGACCTCCCTTTGCCGCCCAATCTCCAGTATTTCGTAAAGAAATTCAATGATTTATCTCCAAATAAAAGAACTCCTCCGGCCCCTTCCCAGGGATCGCGCTGATCTTGACCCTGAGAGGCAAATACGCTATTGTCCAAATTCTTGGAAACATTGGAGGATTTAAAATGGCTGAGAAAGTTAAATTATCTAAAGACGGCAGCTCCATCGACTTCGTCCAAACCGACAGCATTCCGACCTCCCTTAAGAAGTTCCGTCAGAGCCCCGAAATTGAAGGCTTCTATCGTTTTGTCTTTGAAAACGATCTGCAAAAAGAATCCTACGAAATCATGGATCGCATCGTTCAGGACCGCAAATTGAAAAAAGCCGGCGCGAAAAAAGAAGCGGCCGCCGCCGCCAAAGAAGAAGCCCGTGTCAGCGGTAAAGTCATCGCGAAAAAGAAAAAATAATTCGTCTTCGTTAAAACGGGTCCGTATCTAGAACTCCAGTCCTCTCTGAGTTTCCATTCCTGTCTCACGCCCTTTGCTTAGAACTGCTCAAAGCAAAGGAGCTGTGATGATCCCACTTAAAAATCGAAAACCGATCTTCCGTAAAAACAGTAAGGGCCAGGGCCTGATTGAATACCTTGTTATTGTCGCCATCGTTGCCGTGGGTAGCATTGCCGTGATCAAGGTGGTCGGCGCCAATATAAATGTGCAGTTTGCTAACATCGCTCAAGCTCTGGGCGGGAAAAGCTCTACGAAGATTGAGGCCCACGACGTCACCGAAACGATGTATCGCAAAAAAGATCTCGGCTCTTTTTTCGAAGACGCGGTGAATTCCCGTGGCAAATCCAATCCGAAATAATCGCGGACAAAGTTTGCTCGAGACCCTAAGTGTTCTGACCTTCGGGCTTCTTTTATTCACGGGGCTTGTGAGTCTGGGGTATCGCAGTGCCGTGACCCAATATGCAGGCTACCGCTTGGAAGAAGCCTTGCTTTGCGCGGCCCGCCCCCGCGCTGAACAAATCTGCCAAGCCTCTCTGCGCCGGGAACTGATCCAAAGTGTTCTTTTTAATGAACAGACAAAAGTACAACTGACAGCTCAGGCCAAACAGGTGCAAGGCCGCGTGGATATTTTCTTTGGTTCAGCGCTGCCTTTTTTTCAAAAGCTCGAGTTGAGAAAAAAAATTTCCCTTCCTTTGGAGAAGAACGAATGATCCGTAATCAAAAAGGCTTTTTCTCTCTCCTGACGGTGATGCTTTTACCCTTTGTGCTGGCTTTGTTTGCCAGTGTCTATGTGCTTGCCGGGATTGTGCAAATCAACACCCACGTGAATTCGGATTGCCGCCGGCAACAGATCGCCGCACAGGCGGAAGTCAGAAAATTACTGGAAAAAATTTTAGAGCAAAACCCCAAAGCCAAGCTCTTAAGAACCGCGCTCACGGCAGCCGAGGCCGAGCTCGCCCTGGTCTCGGTCTCTGAGCCCCAAGCCATTCCCATCGTCCTGCAAAAAATTGAAAAAATAAAAACAAAACGCGCGACCTTGGACGCGTTTCAAAAAAGTCTCCTGACCGCCGCGAATTTGCTTCTTTTGGAAAAAAGCGCCGAGGTCTCTGCCCGGGCGCAAAAGAACACTCAAGATTTTTCACGATCGAGTTCCAGCTTATTCATTTTTCGTCCTCTGGTTTCCCCTTCGCGCCGGCCCACTCTGCCGATCGAACCCGAGTATGCGGACGTGGCTCCGCCCTATCGGACCTTACCTGATTTTTCGCAGCGGGTTTCCATGGACCAAAAATGGCAATACCGGCTTTCCGTGGCCAAAGTATTTCAGCCTTTTTTGAAAGGTGAAGCGACTTTTCAAAAGCTTTGCTCAACCACTTTGGCTCCAGAAGGAAACACATGGCGTATCGAAACCGCAGAGGACAAATCCTTATCGAGGCCCTAGTCGTCCTTCTTTGGCTGAGTTTTGCGCTACTGATCATTCTTGGCCGTTTGCAAACCATTCAACAAAGGACCTCCTTCCATGGACTTTCAACAAATGATTCTTCCGGTTTTCAAAAATTCAAAAAATAAAATCCTTCTCGCGGCTTTTCTTTTGCTTGGCTTGCTCTGCCTTTGTCTTTCACAAAATTCGAAAGATCCTACCCCCGAGATAAAGGATAAAGAGTCGGTCGATACCTATATTCCCAAGGGCTTTGTCCTTGTTCCCATCGAAGTGGCCAACGCGAATTCCCTGGGATCCCTTCTCAATGAAACGGGGGGCGTGGTGGACCTTTATGCCAACAAGGATAAGAACAAATCAGAAAAAGTCGCGAGCAAGCTCAAAATTCTGCGCGCGCCCTACAACCCCGATCTCTATGCCGTCCTTGTTCGGGATGAAGAAAGTTCTCACCTGCTGTCTTATCCAGGTCCTTTCGTGGCGGTCATTCAGAATCCGGCCCAAAAGGGCGAGGCTGTCGCGAAACCTGGCACGCGCAAAGTCACCGTCGACTACCAAAATTAGGAGTTCCTATGAAATACCTCGCTCTTTTTATTTTCCTCTTTTCCTTTCAGGTCCACGCACAAAAGATATGGATCAATGCGCCAGCGCACTCCCTCTCTGCCGGCGATAAAACCTACAGCCAGTATCTTTTTGAAAAGGCTGTTTCAGCTACGAACGAAAAGCCACTGATGATCTGGGGGCAAAGAGTTTTGGAGGCTTCTTCTTTACCCGCGTCTTTTTTCACAGAGCTTGAAAGTTTCGAAAAGGATCCCATGTTTTCTCACCAACAAAGACAGTATGTACTCGATCTGCTCGCTAAAATAACAGAGACAGCGCCTGCCCTCAGACAAAAAATAACGAGCCATATCTGCCAATGGAGTGATCTTGAAAGGCCCTTTCACTTTGAAAAAGACTGCCATTCGACGAGCCAGTCCCTGCAATTTTTGCGGGCCCGGGAAAACGACCTTGAATTCGTCTCCTTAGAGGATTTAGCCATCGATGAAAAAGACGCTTGGTCGGTCCATCTCGATCCGCGAAAAATATACAACTGGCGCCTGTTTTTTCGGAACGCTTCACCCATCTTTTTCCGCGGGACTCTGGATGATCTCAAGCAGACTCCTCTGCAAAAGGACCTCCTTGTTCAAGGTGATTGCGAATCCTTCACCCATCAAATTGCAGATTTGGAAGTGGTCAGTCGCGGTTGGATTTATTTTTCTCGCGAATGCCAAAAAAGCCTGGCCGCGCCTGAAACCAGTTCAATAAAAAAATGGTACGAGAGAAATCGTTCTTGGGTCATTCCCGCGGGAATTATTTTGTTAGGAGCCGCAGCCTACCAGTTGAAAGATAAAAAAATAATCATCACGAAACCGGCCTTTTAAAATTTTTCTTCAAAGGGGAATCTCACGATTCCTAAAGAAAACCGCTTTCAAATGATCCTCTTCGAACAGAGTGTAGGAGTCCGCAAAACCTGAATCAGGGTGCGAGTGATAGGACAAAGGGTCTGCCCCGAGGGCCCGGATCCCCTGCTGCGGGGATTCACGCAGGGCCCGCAGATTGTTGACCAGCGAAGTCGGCTCGACGGGGCTGTCGCAGCCAAAAGACAGAGGGATTTTGGCTAAGCGCAAAGCCTCCCACGGAAAAGCATTTTTATAAAGAGCTCCTAATTTTTCTTTCAGCCAGCGCTGATCGTTCAACCAATGGCAAGGCTGCATATGACAGCGAATATGCAGCGGTTTCATCAGCGGAATGGTTTCCGGCCGAACCACCTGAGCATGCTCTAAATTTATTTTGCCGACGAGGCCCGCAGCCGACACATCTCGAGCGAGGGAAATCATCTCATGCACGGCCTGATCGCCGATGACGTGAACCGAAAATTCGAGCCCGGCCTCCCAGGTCTTGCGCAGAACGATCTCGACATCTTGGATGCTCCAACTCACGAGGCCGCGATTTCCCTCTTTGAGACCGCCATAGGGAATGGAAAGCAAAGCTGTTTCCGATCCTAGTGAGCCATCATAAAATAATTTAATCCCCTTCGCCCGCAACTGCTCTGTTTCGTGGCGTTTGGCGGCGAGGCAATCGGCCAAAGTTTGTTCAAGGCTTTGAAGATTTTCAACCGTGTAATTGGCGTCGAGCGCGACCGTGAAATCCTTTTGCTCTTCTAAAAGAGTCATCTGCTGCCACTGGGTTTCTGTGCACGACATATCTCTCACGTGGGTGAAGCCCGCCCGATTAAAAATCGCGGAGGCCTCTTTTAAGAAAACTTTGATTTGCGCGGAACTGTAGGGCGGCAGCTTCTCAAAAACCAGCATATGGGCCGCATCCGATAAAAGACCTGTTGGCTTACCTTCGCGATCGCGGTGAATCAAACCACCTAAGGGATTTGGAAATTCGGATTCGGTTTTATCCAACAGTCCCAAGGCCGCAAGTGCCCGCGAATTGAGCCAAGAGCTGTGCCCGTCCACCCGAGATAAAAAGACCGGATGATGGGGGAAAATTTGATCGAGGATAGACCGATGAGGCAGGGTCTGATTCGTCCAGTTGTTTTGATCCCAACCAAAACCCACGAGCCAATCGCCGCGGAAATAGTCCGGCCTGAGGGGGATATTTTTGATATCTTCCGCTGATTTAAGATTGAAAAGAGACAGACCAAGTCGAATTTGACCGGTGCCTAGAAAGTGGCTGTGACTGTCGTAGAGACGAGGGATTCGCAGAAGCATAGGGTCTTCATTTTACGGAAGACCCTATAAAAGTCATGGGTAATTTAACGACCAGTTCCCAAAGGCGTCACCGCCGTTGTTCCGGTTCCCAGATAGGGATTGGCTAAGCCGTAGGGACTGACTCCAGCACCTACACCGGCGCCGCCCGTGATGGTCCCTCCATTCGGATTGTTCAGACCGCCACCGTAACCAAGGCCACCGTAGCCACTGATTCCGCCGTAACCACCAAGATAGCTGGTTCCGAGCCCACCACCGTATTGAACTTGATTGATTCGATTGATCAAGCCACTCAATTCTGAATTTAAACCCAAAAGCGCTTGCTGTTTCTGGGCCTGTTGTTGGTAGTACTGTTGATATTGAGCCTGTTGCAATTGCAGCAGCTGAGCATCACCCACGCCTCCACCCATCGCGAGGCCACCGCCCAAGGCCAAACCACCGAGCTGAAACCCACCGACTTGAAGGCCACCCATTTGGAAACCGCCCATGGCTATACCGCCACCTACCGCGAGGCCGCCCATTGGATAGCCACCCATGGCTAAGCCCCCGCCCATAGCGAGTCCGCCCATCGGATAACCGCCCATCGCGAGACCACCACCCATAGCTAAGCCACCCATCGGATAACCGCCCATTTGGAATCCGGCCATATTCCCCATACCCGGAATCATCAAGCCGCCGTTCACCATGAGGCCACCGCTGACCATATTGCCAATGGGATATCCACCGACCATCATTCCCATTTGGAATCCGCCGGCGGTCATTAACCCACCACCCATGGCGAGACCACCCATTTGCAAGCCGCCCATCTGGAAACCACCGAGTTGAAATCCACCCATTTGGAAGCCACCCATCTGGAAGCCTCCATTGAACATACCACCGGCTAAGCCGCCGTTGTACATCCCACCGGGATAGCCAAAGGCTCCGCCCATTCCACCGCCTATACCAGCACAGCCAAAACCACCGGCCCCGACGCCGCCGCCCATCGCGCCGTACATTGCGTTTTGGATAAAGGGCATACCGTACCCTAAAGAAGAATAAATCCCGCCCGGAGTGGGAAAGCCTAAACTTGAATTGTATTGCGCGCGCATTTTATCGGTTTGGTAACCACCGTAAATACTGAGAGCCCCCGCCGCGACATTTGAAATCACTCCGGCCCAGTCGGTTTGACGAGGTTGGGCTTGGAAAGCATAGCCTGAAGAAGCGGCCATACACTCGACGCAAATTCCGCCTTCCGTCCTTGTTTTAAGATCATCAATCATGGCTTGTTTGGCACTTTTTACATCTTCCTTCGCGTCCTTCACAGCCCGCTCGAGAGATTCAATTTCTGTCTGTAGACTGAGGGACTTGCGCGAAAGGAGCGCGTAACTGTTAATTCCTTTTTGACACTTGCCCATATCGCCCCGTGCTCCGCTACCGCCGATTTTACAGGCACGGGCTGGCAAGACCTTCCCTTTGCCCTGGCAGATACTTGCCCATTCTGAAGGAGTGAAAGGGGACGAGTCGAAGGCATCAACTGTTCTGTTTCCATCGGCGTCGTGACGAATAGGGGCATCCCCTTCTGTCCCACCAGCCGGTGAGCCATCGCCGTCTTGCGAGTGAACAATTTTATTATAACCTTTGTATTCAAAGCAATTTACGGAGCTATCGATATGGCCAAAAACAACGTCAGCGGCATCACCCATCACCGCGACCACGTCGCCCTTTGCTTTATCTAAATCGCGATCAATTTGTTTTTTTTCCGCTTTTTTCTTTCGGAGCTCATTGTTCGCTTCGGTGACGGCCTTTTGCGCCTCTTTCACATCATCGAGGCCATCAACCGCGCCCGCACCCAGTGTCTGAGCGTAGGGACAAGCTTGATTTCCTCCGTAGATGCCGGCTCCAAATAAAGATTGAGCGTTTGCAGTCCATGCAAAGCTCAGTCCGAAGACCGTTGAAATCAATATCCAAAATTTCATCATAAGCTCTCCTGGATCGAATAAAACATAAGCTCTTGTTTTTATTATCGTCAGGATGATCCGAAGACTTGACTCAAATTGAACAGGTCTCTCCGAGACCTCACTCAATCTGGGCTTAAGTCCTTTTACTCCGTCATCATCCGTGACAACCAAGTCCCGTCCAAAAACACCACTGCAAAGCAAATGGTCATTGCACGCTACACACTGAAATTCTACACTATGTCATATGCCGAAGCCTACAATTCTTTGCGTGGATGATGAAATAGACAACGTCGAAGCCCTGGAAAGACTTTTCCGAAAGAAGTATTCTGTCCTTAAGGCCGTATCCGCCAAGGAAGCTTTGTCTATCCTGGACAAACATCCTGAACCCATCGCTCTCGTTATTACCGATCAACGCATGCCCGAAATGACCGGCGTCGAGTTGCTCGAGCAAGTTCTCAAATCTCATCCCGAGACGGTGCGTATTCTGCTCACCGGCTACACCGATCTTGAATCCGTCATCCTCGCCGTCAATCAAGGACAGATTTATCGCTACCTCACCAAGCCCTGGGATCCGGTGGATCTTTGCAATACCGTTGATCGCGCGGTGGAGAGATACAGCTTAGGGCAGGAACTCGAACAAAAAAATGCCAATCTCGCTAAGGCCCTCGCCGAGCTGAAAACCTTGGATATCGCGAAGTCCAACTTTATGATCCTCATCAATCATGAACTGAAAACCCCGCTGACGTCCATCTTGAGTTTTAGCGCCCTTCTTGCCGAATCTTCTTTGTCAGACGATGATAAAACCATGGTGAATCGGATTCAAAAAAGCGCCGATCGCCTGAAGTCTTTGGTGGATGACGTTTTGCTGATCGTGCGCGCCGAGACCCATCAGTTGAAGCTCGATTTGCAAAGTATCGTCATTGTCGATTTGGAAAAAAATCTCGGCCCCGAAATTCAAAAAAGTCTGCGGCAAAAGCGGCAGACTCTGCAGGAGAAATATCATCGTGTCCCCGTGACGGCCGATTCGCGTTTGATCCGGCAGATCCTGCAGCGGCTGATTCACAATGCGAGTAAATTTGGCGCGGAAGACAGCGAAATCCGCATTTTGACCGAGGAATCCCGTCCGGGCTTCCTGCGTTTTTCTGTTTTTAATTCCGGGGTTCCCATTTCGCAGCGGGTGATCGATAAAATTTTTAAGCCTTTCTTTATCGACGAAGATATCATGAACCATTCGACCGGAATGGGATTGGGGCTGACGATCTGTCAGTCGATCCTGAGCGTGCATCAGTCCGAATTGAAAATTCAGAATCAGGATGCGGGAGTCCTCGCTTCCTTCGAGCTCAAAATGGCATAGAGGTTGCTTTGTGCGGCCTCCATGAGCAAATTCATTTTATTCCTGTATCTTCTTTCCTCTTCGGCCTTCGCCCACGAAAGCATTCTTCTTAATTTAGGAGAACGTAAAACTTTACGTCTCGCGGGGGCCTCCGCTATTTGGGTCGAGAATCGACAAGTTCTGCAAGTCAGCGTGAATGGAGCCGAGGTCAGCTTGAAGGCTCTGCAGGTAGGCTCGAGCTTGATCCGTTTGGGTTCTCGCAGTGAGCTGGTGCAGGTTCTTCCGCCTGTGCAGAAGGACTCCATGGAGCGACTGCAAAAAGCCATTCGCAGTCTGGTGGGATTGAGGACCGATGTACGCAATGGAAACCTGCAACTCAAAGGACGGCTTTACAGTCTTCTCGATTGGCAGAAGGTCGCCGCCCAAGATCTGCGCTATCAAATGGCCGCGCAAATTTCGCCGGGCCTGCAAGAGGAGGCGCAGAATTATTTCAGGCAGCTGCAGAAACAAGAACATTTGCCGCGACAGAATGTGATTTTCTCGAGCGAAACAGAGGTTCGCATTCATCCGAAGTCGATTTATCGCGCCCGTTACGAAAGACTTTTCACGCCCTACGGAATTCAAGTTGTGTTGGACGAAGACATCATCGAATCGGCGCCCACCATTAAAGTTCAAATCACCGTGGCCGAGGTGAAGAAGACATTCGCCTTGAAGTATGGATTGAATTGGCCTGGGCAGTACAAGGCCACCGTTTTACCAACCAGCACGGATCTCTGGTCCGCCGATCCGGGTTGGACCGCCAATACTTTCGAGAATCAAGGGCTCGGGCGTATTTTAGCCAGCCCCAATATCATTTGCCGCAGCGGCAAAGAGGCCGAATTCACCGCGGGCGGAGAATTCCCGATTAAAATTATGAACTACAAAATTCAAGATATCGTTTGGAAAAGATACGGCATTTTACTGAAAGTCAGACCCAAGGCCGATTCTTCCGGAAAAATAAGCCTTTCAATCGACACCGAAGTTTCAACCCTGGATCCCGCCACCAAGGTCGACGATGTGCCCGGAATTTTAACCAATCACGTGTCCAGCCACTTCGACTTGAATAGACCGCAGACCATCGCGCTTTCGGGCCTGCTCAAGAATGAAGAAAGTAAAGGCCATCAGGGTCTCCCCTTTCTTTCACGTTTGCCCATTTTAGGTCCATTGTTCTCGAGTCAAGATTTTATCGATAACAAATCGGAGCTGATTGTTTTTGTTCGCCCGACGGTTTTAGAGGATGAAAATGACGAAAGTCTCTCCCAACCGAACAACTCCCCTTTGGGAGATGTCTCTTGGAAATAAATTTAGCCGACCGCTTTCAGCGCATTCAGGCCGACATTGAACAGGCCACTTTGAATGAGTTCATTTTTTCGCAAGAGGATCGCACCCAGCATGCCGAGAAGATCAAAAAAATAATCGAAACCCATATCCAGGGACTTGAAGCCTTCGCCGCCCAAAGAGTGCGGAACGAATACTATGCCTGGGGGCCCCTCACCGATTTACTGGCGGATGAAACAATTACGGAAATCATGGTTAATGGAAGGCAGTCCCTCTGGCTGGAGCGCGAGGGACGACTGCAACAGCATACCGACTCGTTTTGGTCGGAGATCACCTTTCGTAATATTCTGGAAAAAATGTGCACGCAGGCAGGAGTGCATATTTCGCTGGAACATCCTTGCGCCGATGGCGCCTTCGGCGACTTTCGTTTAAGCGTGGTTGGAAATGAAATCACTAAAAATGGCCTTCACTTGACGCTGCGACGTCATCCGAAGATCCCGTGGACTTTCGAAAAATTGAGCGCCGCGGACTGGTGTCCGCTCGCTCAGCTTGAGGTTTTTCGTGAGATCATCAGCAAAAAGAAAAATTTTCTGATTGTGGGAGCTACCGGCTCGGGAAAAACTTCGGTGCTGAATTCTTTCTTGAATCTTTTGCCGCCAACCGAAAGACTTTTGGCCATTGAGGACACTTCCGAGATCACTCTGCCGAACAGCTCTTGCTTGAAACTGCTGACCCGGGAGGACCCCTATGGTCTGTTGCCGGTCATTGATCAGACTCAACTTGTAAAAAGGGCTTTGCGCTTGCGGCCTGACCGCATCGTCATGGGAGAAATTCGCGGCGCTGAAGCCAAGGATTTTTTGATGGCTTTGGCCACAGGGCATGTCGGAAGTTTTGGAACTTTGCATGCGAAGGATGCCCATCAGGCGCTGATCCGCCTAGAGATGTTGATTCAAATGGGGGCTCCCCAATGGAGCCTGCAGGCGGTTCGGCGTTTGATCCAGCTTTCTTTGGATTGCATCGTGATCACGGAAAAAAATGAGCGCGGCGAACGAAAGTGCAAAGGCGTGTATCAGATCACTTCGCTTGAGGATCATGGGTTTTTGCTGGAGCGAGTGGATTGAGGGATTTTTAGGGTTGGGTTGGACCGGTGAGTTTGGCTGCTTCGAGCTGCTGTGACGGTTTTACGATGCGACGGCCGTCCGTGGGCAGGTGTTTTCCGCCCACGACGGGCGGAAAATCGGGGAAAGGGGGGATTTTGGGGACAGAGTTACTTTTTTTACGCGAGAACTTCGCCGGCGAATTCTTCGGAAAGGGCTTGCTCCGAGCCTTTGATATCCACTTTCGGGTTGAAGAAGTCTTCCGACATCTTGGCGACCATTTTTGATTTCGCCGATTCGGAATTGTTTTTATAAACCGCCGGGCCAGCGGCGGGAGGGACGACGCCGGTCAATTGGCTGTCGATCGCTCTTTGGCTGATGGAAATCCGGTCTCCCAAGGAGTTTCTTCCCATGGGACGACCGAAATCAGGGGCACCGGGCCGTGCGGGTTGCGCGTCCGCGATATCGGCCGCAACGACGCGGGCACTGGCTGGAAGAATACGACTGATCTTATCCACAAACACCTCCGTGTGTGAAGATCAACCGCAGCTGACCTTTGGGAGAAGCGCCATCCTGGCTCTTCATTGAACGTATCGGAATAAAACGTTTCAACTTGAGTCTTATTTTTGCAAAAGCGGATAGAGCCTCCACGGACTAAAGGAGTAACCCATCAGGCGTTCGCAGGCTTTTTTCAATTCGGCGTCTTCGCTGCCCGACCAAAAGGTGCAACCGATCAGAAAACTCTGTGCGAACTGATTCCAGTTTTTGAATTGACCGCCAAAGGCGTCGCCTAGACGGTGGACCTGTTCCCAGGCCTCTTGGTCGCTCAGATAGCCCACGAAAAAACTCAGCCGAATCAAATGCACGCAACGGGCACAATCCCAAGCGAGGATGCCGACATCCGAAACGAAACTGGAGGCCCGCTTGATCCAGGCAGCCAACTTGAGATAATCATCATCGCTCAACTGGACGTCGTCCGCGTCACTGAAATCAAATTTGAAGATCTCTTTGAAGTTCGGCAAAGAGTGGGTGTTCGCCTTCAGCTGATCAAATTTGTAACGATGCCCTTGTTTGATTAAGTTATTGATCATCGTCAAAGCCGACGTGCGATCGGCCACGTTCCACATCTCAGCTAGCACATCCAGAATATCCGCCCGCAGCTCGGGATCGTAATTCAGATCCAGCCGCAGGAAATACTCGTCGGCATTTTCACGGACCAGCTCTTGGTCGGCCTCTTCGAGGTTCGCCCACTCTAACAGGTCAGGCTTCAGGACTTCACCGAGGGCGTCCAAAAGACCGTGCTCTTCTAAGAAGATCGCGCCCATGGCGAGAACTTCTTTTTCTTTGAGATTCTCTGGTAAAAATCTTTGCATGGGCCCCTCCCTCGCCCTATTTCATGATATTTATGCTGTCATATCAATGGTTTATTAAAACGTCTAGGTCTCATAGCATAGTACCTTGCATTGTACAGTACATGGTGATAGATATGAGCTCCTGGGAAAGGAGCCTCTATGAATGCTCAGTTTAAAAAAGGCATTCTTGAACTCTGCGTGCTCACGATGATGAAAAAGCGGGACTACTATGGCTATGAATTGGTGGAGGAAATCTCGCAGCAGTTTGAAATTTCGGAGGGGACCATTTATCCGATCCTGCGGCGTCTCACTGAAGAAAAGTATTTTGAGACTTATCTTCAAGAATCGAACTCAGGCCCTCCCCGTAAATATTACCGAATCACTAAGCTTGGAAAAACAGTTCAGGAAAATTTATTTAAAGAATGGAAAACCTTTCATGATCAGGTGAGCACTCTGCTGGACTACAGAATGCCGCCCGACGAGGGAAAATTATGAAACAACAAGACTATATGGATAAGCTCGAACTCGAGCTGCGAAGACTCAACATCGGCAAATTACAGGATGTGCTTTCCGATTACCGCGAGCATTTCTCGGCCGCCCTCGCGAAGGGGAAAAGCGAAGAGGAGATTTGCGAAAAACTCGGCGAACCGGGCCTTGTGGCGAAAGCCTACCAGGCCGAGAATCTCATGTCGCAAATGCAAGAGGCCGCGGGCCAAGATCAGGTGGGTTATTTTATTCGCGCCGTCTTGCGCATCATTATTCTCACTCCTTTTAATTTCTTCATGATGATCGGACCTTTCTTAGTGACGGTCGTGATGTTGATTGTCGGCTGGGCCTTGACCGTTTCCTTAGGCGGGAGCGGCGTGGGAATTTCTTTGGCCTTGCTTGCCGCGGTTCCCCTTACCGCCATCGGCTTTTGGAGTGGCGGGGCCATCCTTTTTGCTTCCCTCACTGTCTTGGGCTTGAGTGCCATTGGCCTTTTCATCATGATCTTTGTGACGAAAATCATCCTGCACCTTTTTATTCGCTACCTCTACTGGAACGTCAGCTTCGTGAAAGGGACTGGAAAATGAAAAAATATCCTTTGAAAAATATTTTTGCCTGGATCGTGGCTTTTACCACCATCTGCGGATTTCTGACCTACGTCTTTAAGAATGTCGCCGAAAGGCAGAATCCTGAATTCGTCGGGACTCTTTTCTCGCAGCTGGGGAAAAAGCTTGAAGACAGCATCGAGCACGATGAAGTGAAGGAAGAAGACCTTCACGACGTGCGCCGCTTGAAGGTGATTTCGCTGCACGGTGACCTCGAAATTCAGCCCTACGAGGGCGACACCCTGCGCGTGCAGTACTTCGGCAAAGTACCGAAAGGGGAAACCCAAGATCTGATTGAAATCGCCTCTCACGGCGACGAAATGGCCATCAAGCTGCACAGTCCTCCGAGCCATCAAAATTTTTCCATCCAGTGGAATAATTCGCAAAAAAGTTTAGTGGTCAGCGACGTGGGCCTCACGGCGAAAGTTTTTCTCCCTAGGAAATTCGCGGGCGCACTGAGAGTGCAGAGCACCAGCGGTGACATCGATATCAAGAATCTCGAGCTGCGCGAACTTTACATCACGTCTATCAGCGGCGACGTGGAGCTGGAAAAACTCAAGGTGGAAGGGATAAAAATCGAGGTCACTCACGGAGATATCAATAGCGAAGGAAGTTTTGCCAAACTCTTCGATATCCAGAGTATCAGCGGAGACACGTATCTGGCCCTGCCGCCCCATCCGGCAGAAAAAGAAAAGACTCCGCAGGCTTATCAATTCGATTTGGCCTCGACCTCGGGTGACATTGAAAATACTTCCGCCCTCGAGGCTGATCGCAAAAGCAAAAATGCGGTCCTGGTGAAAGTGCGAACGACATCGGGTGACATCCACATTTCCCGCTATGCCGAAGAATTTGAAGACCGCGATTAACTTTTCATAAAGGAGATTCCATGCAAGCGTTCAAAGTTATTTTACTCGTCCTCACGACGGTCTCGAGCCTGGCCCTGGCCGATGGAAAAGTCGGCTATATCGATATGCAGAAAGCCTTCACCTCCACCACGGAGGGACAAAAGATCGCGAAGGACCTCGAGGCCGAGTACACCAAAAAGAAGGCCGATTTAGACAAGCGCCAAGAAGAGCTCAAAGGGTTCGATAAAGAGCTGGAAGCAAAAAAATCCGTGCTCACTGAAGAGGCCTTTGCAAAAAAGCGCCAAGAATTCCAAGCGAATGTGCAAAAATTCCGCGACGAAATCGCCCAGAGCCAATTGGAATTACAAAAAAAGCAGGATAAATTGTCCGCCCCGGTGATCGATAAAATCCGCGAAATCGTCGCGAGCATCGCCAAAGAAAAGAATTTCAGCCTGGTGATGGAAAACGGAGCCCAACTTGTCTACGTCCAACCCGAAGCCAATCTGACGGATGAAGTCATCAAGCTCTACGAAAAAAAGAATAAAAAATAAAATCCCGTGCCGAACTAAGAAGGTCCCCGGGCCTTCTTAGACTCCTCCAAAACCTTCTCCGCCTGCGGAGTCAAGCGCACGCCGACCTCGACCAACTGATCCCGACTGACCTCGCTCGGGCATTCAGACATCAAGCAGCTCGCCTTCGCTGTCTTCGGAAAGGCAATCACTTCACGAATCGCATCGGTCCCGCAAAGAAGCATGACCAAACGATCCATCCCCCAGGCGATGCCGCCATGGGGAGGAGCTCCGTACTGCAAGGCCTCTAAAAGAAAACCAAACTTGGCTTCTTGCTCTTCTTTGTTCATACCTAAAAGGCGGAACATCGCCTGCTGCAATTCGGTGCGGTAGATACGAATACTGCCGCCGCCCATTTCGTAGCCGTTGCAAACCAGATCGTAGGCCTTAGCGAGCATTTTTCCGTAAGACGACTCGTTGCCGTCAATCAGATCTTGAGCAAATTCATCCTTAGGCGAGGTGAAGGGGTGATGTCGCGAAACCCAGCGTTTGTCGTCGGGTGAATACTCAAAGGCCGGGAAGTCCACCACCCATAAAAATTGATCCTTCGAGGTATCGATGAGATTCAACTCTTTTCCAAGATGCAAACGCAAAGTCGACAGAGCAGCACAAGCTGTATCAAAATCGTCAGCGACAACCAAAGCACAGTCACCCGCGCTTGCCCCCAGGGTTTTAAATATTTCTTGAAGTTTTTCGGGAGAAAAGAATTTAGATACGGAAGAAGAAACATTGCCATCAGCCTCTGTTTTGAGCCAAACCAATCCCTTGGCGCCCGCTCGTTTTGCTAAATCAGTCAGTTTATCAAATTGTCCCCGAGAGAAAGACGCCCCGCCGGGAACCGCAATCCCCCGGACGATGCCGCCACGGCTGAGGACATCATCAAAAACTTTAAAGCCCGATCCCGTGATGGCCTTTTTTAAATCTTTGATTTCCATCGCGAAACGAATGTCAGGTTTATCGATCCCGTAGCGATCCATGGCCTCTTGGTAAGTCATGCGTGGGATTTTTGCGACTTCAATGCCCTTGATTTCTTTCCAAATGCACCGCAAAAGCCTTTCGTTCAACTGCATGATGTCTTCTTGATCGATGAAGGACATCTCCATATCGATTTGCGAAAACTCGGGTTGCCGATCGGCGCGCAGGTCCTCATCGCGAAAACAACGCGCGATTTGAAAATACTTGTCGTACCCCGAAACCATGAGCAATTGCTTCAGAATTTGCGGCGACTGAGGCAAAGCATAGAAGCTCCCTTGATTGACCCGCGAAGGAACCAAATAGTCACGAGCCCCTTCCGGCGTGGACTTAAATAGGATCGGCGTTTCAATTTCCAAAAAGCCCTCATCTGATAAAAAGCGACGGACCAGCTGCGCTACTTTGTGCCGTGTAACCAGATGATGCGTCAGGCGCGGAGAACGCAAATCCAGATATCGGTATTTCAAACGCAATGTCTCGTTCACATTTTTATCATCTGTTTGAAAAGGTGGAACCGCCGCCTCGTTCAGAATTTCACAACGGATCGCCTCGACTTCCACTTCACCTGTTTTTATTTTTTTATTTTTCATCCCTTCGGGCCGCGCCCGGACGATGCCCTCAATGGCGAGAACGAATTCACCGCGCAGATTTTTAGCGGCACTGGTTTCATTTTTATTAGGGTCGAGGACGGCCTGCACAATCCCTTCACGGTCTCGCAAATCGATAAAAACCAAGCTGCCGTGATCGCGACGCACATCCACCCAGCCCATGAGAACAACTTTTTGCCCGACGTGAGAAAGGTTCAGCTGACCGCAATAGTTCGTGCGCTTGAGTTCTTTAACAAATTTCATAGTGAGTGACCTTTAATTGAGATGAACTCGTATCCTGACACGATGTTGAAACGCAGTCAAAATCCATCTTTTGATGGGTCCTATAATGGGTTTTAATAGACAGCTTGTAAGTGAAAAACTACTATTAAGAAAGAACGAATAACTTGGGCTGCGTAAAGGCCCACGAGGATCTTATGCCTAAATTCAAGATTGAACATGAGAGCTCGCATAAACCCAGCGAGGCCTACGAAAAAATCAAAGGCTTTTTGCAGGACGATGTCGAGATTCGACGCTTTGACCCAAAACTAGAGTGTACATTCAATGACGCCCAACAAACGGGACAACTCAAAGGATCTCAGTTCAAGGCAGACATGAAAATCAGTGCGAATGGAGAGGGTAGCAAAGTCAGTTTGGTGATCGACCTTCCTCTTTTACTGACGCCCTTCAAAGGGAAAGTCCAAGACACTCTTCAGAAAAAACTCACAAAGTATTTAGGCTAAAATTTATGGCAAAAAAAAAGGCGCCCTCTAAGGTTTTAACCAAAAAACCGGCTCCTCCGACTGCGGAAAAAACGAAAAGCAAAGCGGTCATCGCGGAAATTGTTGAAGACCCCTCGCGCTCCGAACAGGATCTCGGTTCAATAGAAGCAGACAAGGCCTACGCTGTCCCGCAGATGGAAGAAATCGATGATCCTCTGGTTAAGGACAGCGTTCAACTCCCCGCCCTGCCGATGGATAAATCGGTCGCTACAAAAGATCCCCTCAGTCTTTATCTGAATGAGATCCGTCACTATAAAGTTCTCAGCAAAGAAGAAGAGCAGGTGATTGCCAAGCGTTTCTTCGAAAATAAGGATCCTGAAGCAGCCCAACTCTTAGTGAAATCCAATTTGCGTTTCGTCGTGAAAGTGGCAGCTGAATATTCTAAATTCGGCGCGAAGATGATTGATCTGATCCAAGAGGGCAATGTGGGCCTGATGCATGCCGTGCGTGAATACAATCCCTATAAAGGGGCGCGACTGATCACCTACGCCGTGTGGTGGATCCGGGGTTATATCCAAGAATACCTGATGCGCCAGTACTCGATGGTACGAATTGGCACGACCCAAAACCAGCGCAAACTTTTTTATCAATTGCAGCGCGAAAAAGATGCTCTGGACGCCATGGGAATTGAACCCAATGCGGCTCTGCTGGGCTCACGTTTAGGAATTCCTGAAAATGAAGTGAGGGATATGGCCCAGCGCATGTCGGGACGGGATTTGAGTTTGGACAAACCCCTCGATGGAGACTCTGGTTTTAATTTGGGCGATATGCAAAAGGACAATCAAGAGTTCGGCCTCGAGGAACGCCTCGCCCGCGCCGAAGAGTTGGCCCTTCTGCACGAAAAAATTGAGGAAATTCGCCCAACTCTTTCCGCACGCGAAATTATTATTTTAGACGAGCGCATTCTCAATGACGAACCCTTGACCTTGCAGGAGATCGGCGAAAAACACGGCATCACCCGCGAGGCCGTTCGTCAGATGGAAGTCCGTGTGATGAAAAAAATCAAAGCGCTCATGGAGGGCGCAAATTCGTAGTTGAAACTAAAGCGATGGAGTCGTGATTCCCAAATCATGAAGAATTCCTGGACCAAATTGTGTGGCAAAACCGGCGGCCTGAAAGGTCAAAGTCAGGAGACAGTTATCACGCTTCAACTGGGTCAAAGTCGGAGCAGCCACACATTTTCCCACCTCATTTGTTCCTTTGGCCAGAGTCGCCGGAAACCGAGAAAGACAATATTGATTAATGGCTCCCATCGCTTTGTACGTGAGCTTTCCGCCCGCGACCGTTCCGGTGATCAGAGCCACTTCGCGGGTCAGATTAATGGAAACCAAGCCCGCTGATTTAGAAACCCCTAAACCTGTCTCTGCCATTTCAAAGAATTTATTGCCGACCGCGTAAACCCGGCCGAGAGCCATCACCGCAAGCGACGAGATGGTCACGGTTTGCGAGAGCCGATCGGCCCCGCTGTGCGAGCGTTGATCGGCACGGCAGGCGACCTCTTCTATTTTTTGATTTCCTTTTTTCTTTTGGTCTTTTATCACTTTTTCCACAACCCGAGGGTCCGAAAACAAAGCGTAGCGAGTCGGCCGGTCTATGTCTTCCCCTGTTCCCTGCCCTTGCTCACTCAGTTCCTTAGCACCGTTTTCAAGCGTCTTCGCGGCGTCTGTATAGGCCTTCTTGAGACCTGCTTCGAGCCCTTCTGCCGGGATCTCTTTTGATTTCGCATATTTCTCGAGAAAATCTTTCACCTCTTGCGTTTCCGAAAAGGGAATCGAATCAAAAAGGGCGGCGGAAGCGATCCGGTTCGCAAAGATCTTCTGGCAGAGCTCGTAGTGGAGATCATGAGTTGAGTTCACGAGGGTATTGGGATTTGGCTTCAAATCATCGCCCGGAAGACAGACTTTTCCAACCGATGTATCGGTTTTTTCCAGCTCGGCAATGGCTTTTTGCATTTGTTGCTGGGCTTCGCGAAGCATCTTGATTTTTGCCGCGATGAGCTCGCGCGCTTCTTTATTTTCTGTATTCTCCAACGTCATGCTCTTGGCAAATTGGGCACTGCAGGTGAGCTCGGCCGAATGTTGCAAGGCAAGAGAGGCATAGAACTTGTTTTCGGCGATCTGATTGGCTTCGTCGCTTGCATCCAGCACGGCCAACCAATTTGCATCGGTATCGCCAGAGGACGAAATGGAACAGCGACGGAAGTGTTGTAAAGTGGCCAGGGATCGCATGCGTTGATCGTTTGAGCACGATTTTTCTCCCCAAAGTTTGGCAGAGCCCTCTGAAAAATCCGCCGCACGATCAGAAAGAAAATTTAAAACCGGTTGCGAAACCGCGGCCCAGCCACCTGCCTGCGCGGCAAGGGAGAAAAATAACAGCGCCAAGCCTACTAAACAGTTATGAATTTTATAAAAAAACCACTGGGACTTCATGTCTCGTTATCGGTCGTTAAGGGGACGGCCTTAACCTTCATCCTGACCAAATCGCTGCTATTTCGGTCTAGCAGGGACCAATTTCGTCAAGGACCGCTAGCGGGAATCGTCATTGATGGTTCTAGCCCGTCGCTATCTCGTGTTAATTAGTAAAGAAAGCCGGCAGACTGGATCCCCCTTTGCATTCTCTTTTTAAAACCTTCATAAGGATTGGGTATGCTCAGAACCTCATTGATGAAAAAGCACTTTCCTTTGTTTCTATTGGCCACGGTTTTAAGCCCTTTCCTTCAGGCCGCACCCTGCGTTTTGCCTCAGCAAAAGCAGGTGCTGCAACTGTCCTATCCTGCCCAATCCCCGCTGCGCCAACCGGTGGATGTTCAATTCGAATTGAATGGTGATGTTTTGTCTATTTTTTTTGAAGTCCGCTCCAGCGCGATCAACGCTAAGCCCACCCTAGGTCCAGGTGAATATCCTTTTCAGCATGATGTGGTGGAGTTGTTTATTTCTGCCGGAGGCAGGGGAAGCCCTATGCCCTACTATGAAATCGAATTGAGCCCCTACGATCAAATCTTTGAGGTCCGCATTGATGATCTCAAAAAACCTTTTATCAACAACATCGATATGGGCATTGAACATGAAGTAAAACGAACGCCCACGGGGTGGACGGCGCAAATGAGCATTCCTCTCGAGGGCCTCAACTGGAATGGCGATCCCGCGAGTATCATCGGCAATGCCTACGCGATCCAGGGACGGGCACCCTCGCGCAGCTACTGGAGTTTATCACTCCCCCATCAGCTGAAGCCTAATTTTCATCAGCCGCAGTTTTTTAAACCGCTGCTGAGTTGTGAGTAATTTTATTTGCTGGAATAAAAGATCAGGCGACTTCGAGTTCGCCCGCGCCGATCGTGGCCACGAGTTTGCTGCGAAGACGGGCCACGGCCTGGGCGTGAAGCTGCGACACGCGGCTCTCGGTGACCCGCAGGACTTGGCCGATCTCTTTCAAGTTCAAATCTTCAAAATAGTAAAGAGACAAAACCAAGCGCTGGCGCTCGGGCAGCTCTTCGATCGCCTGCGCGACCACTTCTTTGATGGATTTAACGTTCAACTGATTGAACGGATTATTCAAGCGAGAGCCTTCGAGAATATCCATGATGGATTTTTTATCCGTGTTGCTGAAAGTCTGGGCCTGATCGATCGGCAGCAGGCTAACAGGACGCACTTGATTCACTAGATCATGAAACTCGTCCAAATTGATGTTCAAGGCCTTGGCGATTTCCTCATCCGTTGGCGCGCGGCCGATATCGGCTTCAAGCTGCACCATGGTCTTGTCAAGTAATTTTGCTTTATCACGGATCGAGCGTGGCACCCAGTCTTGAGCGCGGAGTTCATCCAAAATGGCTCCGCGCACGCGGAATTCCGCATAGGTTTTGAATTTATTGTCGCGGGTGGAATCGTATTTATCGATCGCATCCATCAAGCCGATAACACCGGCCGAAATCAAATCATCAAGTTCAATATTCGAAGGGAGGCGCACGGCGATTTTTTGCGCAATGAATTTAATCAGAGGAGCGTACTCGGTGATCAAAGCATCTTTTTGCTTCTGAGGCATCTTTTTTGGCTCTTCTTTGTACTTCTTCAACAGGGCCGTGTTTTTACTCATATGGGGCTAACCTCTTTCATTCATAGTAGCAAACTGGGGTGCGCGGTTAAAGTCCAATTCTGTTAGGCAAACCCAACGACTTGCTCCCAAAACATTTGCAACCCCCCAGTTGTTTCAGATTGACGGCCAATACCTTGATCGAGTTGGGCCGCGATTTTGCAAAAGGCCCGCGCTGATTCAGCCTGTGGATCATGTCTCATAATGAGACGCTGATTTTGATTCGCCTGGCGCAGGGCCAAGTCCATGGGAAGAGCTCCCCAGTAATCCAGGCCAATGATCAAAAATCTTCCCACGACCTCGTTAAAACGCTGATAAAGGCCTAGGCCTTCACTTTCATCGCGGACCTTGTTACAGATGATTGAAAAATTTTTCTTTTTGTACATGCTACTTAAAACTTTGATGAGGGCGTAGGCATCGGTGAAGCTCGCGGGATCCGGTGTAATCACGACAGAGACCGTTTCGGCCGCCGAATTCATGAACAGCACATTTTCAGAAATTCCCGTCGCCGTATCTATGAGAAGATAGTCAAAATCATGCGGCAGGGCACTGACCGCATCTAAAACGGAACGTCGCTCAAAATTATTCATATAGTTGAAATCAACAAAACCGCTGCCACCCGGAATAAGAAAAATATTTTTACTCACTTCGACTAGAATATCTTTCATATGGTGATCGCCGTAGATCACGTCCCGCACACTTGGAGAAGATTTCACGCCGAAAAGAATGTCTACATTCGCAAGTCCCATATCGCCGTCGAGGATAAGAACTTTTTTCCCTGTCTGTGCAAGGCGCAAAGCCAAATTGCAGACGATGGTGGTTTTTCCTACGCCGCCCTTACCCGAAGTGACACTGATGGTCTTTGTGCGCGCATTCATACCGCTTGATTTTCCTGTTCTTTGGCTCGGGTGATTTTAAAGATCAAATCCAAAACACGTTCTTTCGTCGCGAACTCAAAATCCTCCGGCACGCGGGAACCGATGCCGAAAGAGTGCAAGGGCGTATCGAAGTTGCGCATGAAATTGTAGATGGTCCCGTGCTGAGCCGACTCATCAAGACCCGTGAAGATCACGTCTTTATACCCTAAAACAGAGTAGCGACGTCCCAGCTCTTGGGCATCCTGATCCTTCGCGGTCGCCGGCAAAACAAGGTGCGTGCTCGCTTGAAGATTGTTTGGTGGCAAGAGAGTCTTCAATCGGCTGAGTTCGTCAGCGGACTTGAGACTGAGGCCTGTATAATCAACGAGGACCGCATCCAGGTTTGGCAAGTAACGCATGATACTCAACCAATCACCTTGATTGCGAATGACCGAAAACGGGACATTGAGGATCTGCGCATAAATGCGCATTTGATCGGCTGCTCCGACCTTTTGGGTATCGGTCGTGATCAAAGCGATTTTTTTCTGCTCACGCACGACCATATGACTCGCCATTTTAACGAGCGTCGAAGTCTTACCTGCGCCCGCAGGCCCCACAAAGGCATGGATTTTCGCCGATGTCTGCAGATGAGAGACTTTCGTGGTCTCGAGGATGTGCCGCGCGACCCAGCCCTCGACCAGGGAACGATTTTTAATTTTCAAAGCCGGAATTTCTTTTTGCGCCTTATCCAGAATTTCGGCGGCGATTTCGTTCGATATGCCTGTGAGCGTGAGTTTCTCGAACATGAAACTCAAATCATAGGCGATTCCGTAACTCGCTCCGGGATGACCGCCCAGGAAAGTCTGCGGAACATTTTGAAATTGGGTGATCACCTGTTTGAGACCGGCAATTTCACTTTTCAAGGCCCGCATTTCATCACTGTCTCGAGCCGCAGGGCTCGGTATTAAAGGAGCCGCAGGCCTCGGTATTAAAGGAGCGGCAGGCTTCGGTACTAAAAGAGCCGCAGGCTTCGGCGAAACCCCTTGAAGATTCATGGCCGACAACGCGCGCTGGGCCGCCACGCGAATACGCTCCTCCGCGGAAGAGGACGGAGGGGTCTGCGCGGCCTGTTCGTCTTCTTCGATTTCGATGTAGCGACGTTTGGTGATTTCGGGGCTCGCAGCTTTAGCGACATGTTTGCTGACCATTTTCTCGATCAGTTCTTTTTGTGAGCGGGCGGTGCTGTTTTTGAATTTTTCACGGTCCTGTTCGCGCAATTTAGATTCGGTGAATCTCTTTTTTTGCAAAGTCTCTTCTGAAACGGCCGCCGTGATCTCGACGCTGCCTTCACCGACGAGGCCGTAGCTTTTATTGTTGTCCCGTGCGGACAAAATGATCGCTTCAGGCCCCAGTTGGGTCTTGACCATTTCGAGGGCTTCCTTCATCGTTCGAGCTTCAAATTTCTTAACCTGCATGGCTCATCTCCACAAGTGCAACGGATTGCACGTCTGCATCTGATGTTAACTCATTGTGCGAGAGAACAACCAGCTGCGGAATAAAACGCGACGTAAGTTTATACAAGTGCCGACGGGAGGTCGGGCTGGTCAGAAGAATCGGTTGCGCGGCGATCTCGGGATGGTTCTCGACCGCACGGGCGATTTCGTTGATCACCCGATGGGCCGTATTAGGATCCATGACCAGTTGGATCCCCTGCTCTGTCTGCAACAAGGAGTTCGCAATCGTCTCTTCGATGTAGGGATGTAAAGTGATGACCGGAATATTGCCTTGCTCGGTCGTGTACTTCGCGGTGATCCCACGGGCCAGGCCACGTCGAACCGACTCGGTCAGCACTTCAATGTCTTTCATCCTTGGCGCTTCATCGGCGAGGGTTTCAAAAATAGTCAAAAGGTCACGGATAGAGACTTGCTCTTTCAGCAGATTTTGCAAAACCCGCACGACAGAGCCCAAGGAAAGCATGTCTGGAATCAATTCTTCTACCACTTTTGAATGGGTTTTCTTGAAATTATCAATCAGGGTCGCGGCTTCTTGGCGGCCCAACAATTCATGCGCATGCGAACGGATAATTTCGGTCAGATGGGTCGCCATCACGGTGGGCAGATCCACCACAGTATAACCTGCCATTTCGGCATCTTCTTTGCGGTTCGTGGTGATCCACAGGGCGTCTAGACCGAAGGCAGGCTCCTTCGTCGGCACACCGTCAAGGCGATCAACGACGTTACCTGGGTCCATCGCTAAGAGGTTATCGGGCCGCAGAGTGCCTCCGCCCACGCGATTTCCTTTGATCAGCACACGGTATTCGCCCGGAGCGAGTTGTAAATTATCACGGATATGAATGCTCGGGATGACAATCCCCAAATCCAAAGCAAACTGTTTGCGGATGCTGGTGATCCGTTCGATCAGATCCCCGCTCTTGTCGGATTCAACCACATTGATCAAGCCGTAACCCACTTCGAGTTCGATCATATCCAAAGGCAGCATGCCTTCGATATTTTCTTTTTTGGGCGCAGACGCAATGGCATCGGTTTTTTTCTTTTCGTTGTCGGTGGCTTCCTTTTTATAACGGTTCAACATCCAACCCGTTCCGCCCAGCATGGCGGCCATGAACAGGAAAGGCATGGTCGGCAAGCCAGGGACCAAAGCGAGGCAACCCAAAACGACCGCCGCGATGCTGATGGCGCGCGGATTCATCAATAATTGACTGGTGATTTCTGCGCCCATGTTTTTATCGGAGCGCGAGCTGCGGGTCACGATCGTACCGGCCGCGGTCGAGATGATCAAGGCGGGAATCTGCGCCAAAAGACCATCCCCGATGGTGAGCATCGTGTAGTTTTTTGCGGCGGTTGCGAGGTCGAGATTTTTTTGCATGATCCCGATGCAGAGCCCACCCAAAATATTGATGATGGTGATGATGATCCCGGCAATGGCATCTCCACGCACGAACTTGCTGGCACCATCCATGGATCCATAAAAGTCCGCTTCCTGTTCAATTTCGCGGCGGCGGCGGCGGGCTTCCTGTTCATTGATCAGGCCAGCATTGAGATCGGCATCAATTGACATTTGCTTACCTGGCATGGCATCCAAAGTGAATCGCGCGGCGACTTCGGCCACGCGCCCCGACCCCTTCGTGATCACGATGAAGTTGATCACGATCAAAATCACGAACATGATGAAACCGATGACGTAGTTACTGCCCACAACGAAACTACCGAAGGCTTGAATCACTTCCCCGGCGGCGCCAGGGCCTTCATGCCCATGGGTTAAAATCAAACGGGTCGTCGCGACGTTGAGCGACAGTCGAAACAAGGTCGTCATCAAAAGCAAAGACGGAAACGAAGTGAAATCCAAAGCTTTCTGCGCGTAGATCGCAACAAGCAAAATCAATAAGCTGATCGCGAGCGAAAAACTGAGGGCGATATCCAGCAATACCGGCGGGAGCGGAATGATCATGACGGCCAAAACCACCATGATGCCAAAAGCCACCAGAAGATCCGTGTTCTTCGTGAACTTTTCAAATTTTTTCAGAAACTGAAAAACATCATCCATTATCTAGTTCCCTTTTTCTTTTTGCGAAGACGATAAACATAGGAAAGAACTTCGGCGACCGCGACAAACAATTCACGGGGGATCACCTGACCAATTTTGAGCGTTTTAAAAATCGTCCGTGCGAGAGGTTTGTTCTCGACGATCGGAATATTGTGCAGACGAGCAATCTCTTTGATTTTTTCGGCCACCAGATCGGCTCCTTTGGCCACCACCTGGGGCGAGGGCAGATTTTCGCCGTATTTCAGCACGATGGCGATATGGGTCGGATTGGTGATCACGACGTCGGCTTTGGGGATCGCATCCATCATGCGACGGCTCATCATTTCGCGCTGGGTGCGGCGAATGCGGGCCTTGATCATCGGATCCCCTTCCCGTTGCTTAGACTCTTCTTTGACCTCTTGTTTTGTCATCATCATTTTCTTTTCCAGATCATAGCGCTGAAAAAAATAATCGGCGAGAGCGAGAATAAGCATCACCGCACCTACGCCTGACAGCAATTTAATCGTCACCGTGCCTAGGTAGTTCATGATTTGCGCGATAGAAAAAGTGAGCAGGTAAGGAATTCGCGAAACTTCGCCGCGCAAAAGGTAATACAGAACAAAGGCGATGGCACAAAGTTTAAGGATGGATTTTAAACCTTCGACTAAAGAACGAAGGCTTAATAATTTTTTAGCCCCTTCAATGGGGTTTAGTTTTTCAAAATTGGGACTTAAGGCATCTTCGACTTGCAAAAAGCCAATTTGCACCACGCTCGACGCCGCGCTGATCACTGCCGCCACGCCAAAAATAGGGGCTACGATGATTCCCGTTTTGATAGCACAAAATTGCAGGGCCTCCATCATATTGCCTTCGCGAACGAGCTTGACCATGTCATTGCCGAAAGAGTAATTGAAAACCTCAAAAATATTCTGAAAGAAATACCGGCTCAGAATATAAACACAACCGGCAGCCGAAAGCAGAATAATGGCAGACCCCAGCTCACGGGTGTGAGCCACTTGTCCCCTTTTTCGAAACTCTTCCCGTTTCGAATCCGTCGCCTGTTCTGAGCGTTCGCCCTGTTCGTCCGAAGCCATTGTTCCTTCCTAGAACTAAGCTTTCTAAAGGTGCTTCATGACCGCAATTAAATTGCCGGCCGTGGCATCCATGATTCCGTTCATTTCTACAACAAAAAGTGGCAGACAAATAAAGATTACCGCGAGACCAATCATGATGGTCACCGGCATACTGGTCACGAGCACATTGATTTGCGGAATGGCGCGGCCCAAGATGCCCATCGCTAAATTGGTGACCAAGATAGCCACGATGACCGGCGCGCAAATTTTAATCGACATCAAAAGAATGCTTTGCAAAAACAAGGCGATCTCGCCATAGACTCCGATATTTAAAGTCAAAGAAGAGACCGGAATAACATCAAAACTTTGCGCGAGGGCACTAATCAACATATGATGCCCGTTGACCGCAAGGAATACCAGCGTTCCCAAGACCGCGTAAAATTGCTCTAAGGTGTTGCCGTTCTGACCGAGCAAAGGATTGAACAGCTGGGACGCATTGAGGCCGATAGAAATGGACATCAGATCCCCGGTGATCGTGACTACAAAGAAAAATAAACGCGTGATGAATCCTAATGTTAAACCAATCAAAAGTTCACGGGCGACCAGCAAGATAATATCATCTGAAATAACCAAATAATCGATGTGTCCCACTTTGACCGAGGGGTAAAGCAGCACGGCCAAAGTAATGGAAAGAAGAATTTTGACTTGCGAGCTCACTGTCGTCGCGCCAAAAATAGCCGAGGAAACCACAAAAGCTGTCATGCGCATCAGGACGAGCGCGAAAAGCAGGATTTGAGCTTCTGATAACTGATAAAGATTCAATTTTATTCCCTCACCATGACGGTGATGTTTTCGAAAAGATTAATCGTATAATGGCTCATCACATCGAGCATCCACGGCCCGGCCAAAACAAAAATAACGGCCACCACGATCATTTTTGGAATGAAGGTCAATGTCGCCTCATTGATTTGAGTCAAGGCTTGAAAAATACTGACCGCCAAACCCACCACCAGGGTTCCAATCAGTAAAGGGGCCGACAGCATCGCAGTTGTCTTCAAGGCTTCCTGTCCTAAACGAATCACCAAATCTTCTGTCATGATCTCACCTCAGCCGAAACTTTTGACCATGGACCCAATGAGCAATCCCCATCCATCCACAAGGACAAAAAGCATAATTTTAAAAGGCAACGAAATAACGATCGGAGGCAGCATCATCATCCCCATGGCCATCAAAATGCTTGCGGCCACGATATCGATCACTAAGAAAGGAAGGAAAATGATGAAGCCGATTTCAAACGAAGTCTTAAGCTCCGAAACGACAAAGGCCGGCACCAGAACCATCGTCGGCACATCCGCGCGGGTTTTCAATTTATCAATTTTTGCGAGGCGAATAAAAAGGCTGAGATCTGAGTCCCGCGTTTGGTTGAACATAAATCGCCGCAGGGGTTGCAAGGTATTTTCGAGCGCGACATCTTGCGAAATCTTCCCGGCTAAGTAGGGCTGGATGCCATTTTGGTTCATCTCTTTAAAGGCAGGTCCCATCACGAAAAAAGTCAGAAATAAAGAAAGGCCCACCAAGAGTTGATTCGGAGGCATCTGCTGCACACCCATCGCTTGGCGCAAAAAAGACAAAACAATGATGATGCGGGTGAAGCCCGTCATCATGATGAGAATTGCCGGAGCCAAAGTCAAAACGGTCATGACGAGGACAAGCTTCACCGCATTGACGACTTCACTGGGATTATCTGTCGATTTGAATCCCAAATTCACGGTGGGTAAAGTCACCTGTGCGAAGGCCGACGAAGAGAGCAAAAACATCAAAGGAACGAAAAGAAACAACCAGCGAAAATTTCTCACTCGAGATTCCTCATTCCTTTCAGGCGTTTTGAAACCACATCGCGAATTCCGCCAAAAGAAAAATCTTCCTTATTTTCCGTTTCTTCTTTGTCAGAAAGCTCACCGGAAAGTTTAAAGGTGCCCTCGATCTTTTTTCCTAAAACATTTGCGAAGTGAGTCGGAGATTCCTCGGGAACCTCATCGTCAATCAGTGAAAGCGATTTCAACATGGTGATATTCTGCTCGGTGACGCCAATGAGAATAGACTCGCCAGCCACGCGCACAATGGCGAGGCTTTTTTTAGGACCTAGATAATGTTGTTGCAGAATTTTAATTTGCGTCTGTGTTTTCATGCCTTTCGGAACCGCATATTTGCGCAAAAAGAAATAGGCTCCCGTCCCAAGGACCGCGAGAATACTGAGGCTGAATAAAATGCGAAAAATAGTGTTGTCACCCGTCGCGGCCTTTTTGTTGGCATCGAGGTTCAAAGCAATTTCGGATTCCTTGCGATTATCTGTTTTAATTTTTGAATCATCGGTTAATGCCACCGCCGATTCGGCGACAGCAGCTCCCGCCACCGGGACAATATTACCAACTTGCGAATTGCTGATCCCGGCCCCCGTGTTGGGAGTCGAGGATCCCTCGATCGCTGCTTTTTTTTCTGTCGACCCTAATCCTTCGCCATGGGCGAGAAAGCCGGCCAGACTCAATGCAATGATGAAAATAAAAAAGCGCATGGGAACTCCTACTTCAATTGCTCAACACGTTCGGCCGGAGAAATGATATCAGTCAGGCGCACGCCGAACTTTTCATTCACCACCACCGCTTCTCCGCGGGCGATCAACTTATCATTCACCAGAACTTCCATCGGCTCCCCCGCGAGTTTGCTGAGCTCAATGACACTTCCTTGGGTCAGATTCAAAAGTTCACTCACCGGCATTTTGGTGCGGCCGAGCTCGACCGTCACTTTCAAGGGAATATCCAGAATTAATTGGAGATTGCGGTCTTTTCCGGTTGAAATGGTTTCTTCTTTGCGAACCGGTTCGGGGCGCGCAGAGGCCTCTTCAGCTAATTTGTCGGCGAGATTATCTAGTGTGTCGTCACTCATGGTGTTCCCCTTACTTTTCTACCGGACGCGTGACTTGTACAGCGACAGTCCCGTGATGAATTCCGTAATAACCTTTGAATTTTTTAATCGTCTCTACTTGAATATCGAATTCGCCACTGGCATCTTGATCGAGCGGAATGACGTCGCCCACTTTCAGCGTCATCAAATCTTTCAATTTGATTTCGGTCTCGCCCAGATTCACTTTGATATCGACGTCGGTCTCTAAAAGCTGTTCTTTGATGATCGCGGTCCAAAGTTTTTTATCTGTTTGATCGGACTCCACTTGGAAGCCAGTGGACAGTTTCTGTTTGATTGGCTCGATGGTGGCGTAGGGAATCACGATGGAAATCGTGCCGGTCGCGTTTTCAAGTTCGACGTCAAAGGTCGAAGCAATCACCACGTCAGTCGGAGGGACGATCCCCACAAATTGCGGATTCACTTCGGTTCGCACGAAAGAGCAACCAATTTTCTCAATGGAAGCCCAGGCATTTTCGAGATCGTTGATCGCTAACTCGACCACGCGACGAACAATAGAAAGCTCAATGGGAGTGAAATCTTTCCCGTCAATCTTCGTGTAAGGCCTATCCGCGCCGCCAAAGAAACTATCCACCAAAGCGTAAGCTAATTTACTTTCGATCACCAGCAAGGCCGAACCACGTAAATTACCGAAACGCAGAACACTCATGCAAGTGGGCATAGGCAGGGTATTGATGAATTCCCCAAACTTCAGAAATTCGGTGGAGGTCAAAGTAATGGAAGCAATCTTGCGTAGCGAAGAAGATAAGGACACTCGAAAAGCACGCATGAACTTTTCATAAATAACTTCCAACTGCGGTAGCCGGCCACGGATGATACGATCCTGGCTGGTCAAGTCGTAGTTAATGACCTTTTTCTCATCCACTCGCCCGTTCCCGCTCGTGCGGTTGGCCGTTTCATTTTTGGGAGCGTCTGTCGAACCCACATCACCATCGGAAACCGCGGCGAGGAGGGCATCAACTTCACTTTGCGACAGCACCTGATTCATGTTCGGCCTTTCCTAGTTGTACAGGAATTCAGTAAAGAAGACGTTCGAGATCTTCCCCTGAACTAAGAATGAATTGATGGTATCTTTGATTTCATTGCGAAGGGCGTCCTTGCCTTCGCGGGCTGAAACCTCTTCGTAGGTTTTACTCGAAAGAATGATGATGATGATGTCACGGATCTGCGCTTTGCGCTTTTCGATCTCTTCAGCGACCTTCTCACCTTTCAGTTCAAGCTCCATGCTTACCGACGCAACTTTACGTCCCTTTGAGCCGGCCAGATTGATAATGAATTTTTCAAGAGGAATGACTTTCCCGACAAATTCCTTCTCTTCATGCTTTTCTTTTTCTTGGGCCTCGGCCTCACCCTTGATCACGTGATCAATTTTAGGTTCCGCGGCTTCTTTTTTCTTGCCCTGATAGAGCATGAAGCCAACGCCAGCCACGATCAGCATGTTGATCACCGCCATCGCGATTAAAATAATGGGCTTTTGTCCAGAACCACTGCCAGGGGCCGGGGCTGCTTCCGCTGCTGCTGCTGCTTTTTCTTCTGCCAACTTCATCCTCCATGATGAATGAGCACATGAGTGTCATTGAATAGACAAAGCAACTCGAATGCCAACCAGCCCCATGTCGAGGCGGCCCGAGCAGTGGCAAGCCTATTCGCTTTGAGGCAAAAATTTCCGTCTAGGAAATTCTTGCCCCTCCAAAAAAGCGATGGTGAGAGTCAATATTTTGGCAGAACAAGGTCCTTAAGGACGTTGGAAGGTGAAGCCATTCCGGGAAAACCAAACCGCAACGTTGTATATTTGAATATCCGTTTTGGTCGGGTCTGTGATCGCCGGAACCACTCTGGAAAGATGCACGTTCGGATTCATGGTCAGATTTAAAGCCTGACGAATGAGGTTCGGGTTCATTTGCCCCTGGGTTTTGGCCACCGCAACGTCCATACGTCGAGTCACCGCATTCGTTGACTGAAAAATTTGGAGAAAACGGTTTTGCGCGATCAAATAAGGCGTAGGTGTTTTAGGATTCGCAGTGAAAAATCCTTGATCCATAAGAGCCGCATTGCCCGTTGCGGTCAGAGGAACAACGGCTTCGCCGACGCCATAATTGCTGAGATTTCCGGAATTATTCAAAAATAAGACATGGGAAGTCGCTGGCGAGTTAGCCGGAAGATTGATGCTCGCTTTCGGCGCCCCGTCCTGAAGCTGATTACGGTAAATATCGGACGTCAGAACAGCAAGATTACCGACGCAGTGGCCCCATTCAAAGGAGGTCGTTGTTGCGCCAGAGTCCTCGATGGGATGACCTCCATCACGAGGTGAAACATGTGAGGTCTCGATGGATGCGTTGGCCCAATCCGTACAGCTCAAATAATCAGATTTGCCGCCCTCGTACCAAGTGTCTTGAAGTTTCAAATTAAGACCACCGCCAATGGTCAAGGCCGTCGGATTCCCGCCAAACATGCCAAAATATCCCGACTGAACCGCATTGCCATTTCCAGTGATGACTGCGTTCACGTCGATTGCAAACTGGCGCATTTCAAAGGCCACGTCGCCCAAGTTTTCCGAGCGGAAAGGAGCACGTGAGGTTCGACTGGCCTCAGCCAAAACCCGCGACCCAGGTGCATCCACGACATCCGCAGTGATCCCGTCGCCCACTCCAATCACATTGATTGCTGCACTCCCATAAATCGCAAAATCTTTGAGAATGACGTGCGCGGGCGAGTTCAGATGAATCACTGAGTTGTTTGTATCCGCATTGCTCAATCCCCAGTAAAGATGGCTGGTGGAGCCTGTACCAATGATTTGCAAATGAGCATTGGCAGGAACCTGAATTGTCGCGTTGACCGGGAAGTGACCTGGCGGCAAATAAACAATACCCCACAGACTTTGACAGGAGAGGGACGAGCCGCAGGAAGCCTGCAAATGAGCTAATTGATTAAGGGCCGCCTGTATTTTTTTAGCGTTTCCAGCTCCGTCAGAAGGAGACAGCGAAAGAGCGACGACATTTCTTTGTACCTCGGCTCGCAATGTCGGAGCAGGTGGTAAGGCAGGGATGTTTGCTCGCGAAACCGATGTTTTATCATCCAGCTGAAGAAGATTAAACAAAGACGTTTCGGCAATTGTCGCCGGGCAGGCTGTCCTTTGATCTATAAGACTCGTACTTCCGTTCGAGCATTGATAAAGCACTCCTGACTTAATGGCCGTACCCTGTAAGGAAGAACTGAAGGTGTACAAACCATTTAGCACTGTGGTGTTTGCATAAGGATGGCTGCTGCTGTAGGAATTGCCAATCGATGTGACAATCGCATTTTGGTGATTGTAAATAGACGACAGGAGAGGGGCGGCAGGATAAGCCGAATAGAGAGGCATCGATGAAGTCGCGACGGCCGGAAGATCGTTTTGAGTAAAGATCCTGTTTTGTAATAGGAAGCCCGTATTATTTCGCGGTAAAATAATGGGAATGACACCCGGGCCTGCAATCACGGTATTATCATGTAAATACCAATGGCCGGCAGCATTCCCGCCCTTCACAAAAGGTCCTTTGCCACCCACCGAATAGGAACTGCGGACCGTAAAGCGTCCTCCATTTCCTGTTAAAAAGTCGGCACCCTTTGAATTTTTAACCAGGCAATTGGTCGCATTAAACCCACCGGCTCCGCCTGTCCCATCGGGCCAAGGCAGAGGGGGAACTTCTCCCACCCCACCCATGGTGATCGCGACGGCGATCCCGTTCCCATCAAATACATCGTTGTAGATCCAATAATCGAGGGCGTTCCAAGCGCCCACAAAGACTCCGGCGTAACCATTATTCAAAAATTGCGAATTCATAATGGACACTTCAGAAACCATCCCAGGGTTATTGTAATTGCTTTTGCAGGCGATGCCTTGCGAAGTTTTTATCAGGCAGGGATCCGCTTCGGCCGCCGTCAGAGCAAATCGATCCCCGACCAGTCCAATCTGTTTCATGTTTTGAATAATCATCTCGCGCACGGACACCGGCGATATGACGGAAACATTAGAAGTGAATTCAAGCCCTGTTCCAGCGCAATTGCGACCATCCACGGTCAGCCGTTCGATATTGACACCTATGCCATCAAAGCTAAAAACGGAAGAGTACTTCACTGTTTTGGGATTGCTCATCCCGGTCAAAGCCGCGCAGCTTCCGGCCCAAACGATTTTGGTCGTGGACGGATGACGCCCGAGCAGATGGAAATAACCTCCGAAAAAACCTCCGTAGATGTAGGATCCATCAGGCTGAATTCTAAACTCCTTCTGCTTACTCAAAGCATTGAGGCTCAAAGTGGAATTGATATAGTACGTGCCCGTTGGAAAATAAAGATTAGCAGGATTACCACTGACACCCATCGCATCCAATCGGCATTGGATGGCCTTCGTCGTTTGGGTCACTGAGGCCTGGTCTGACTTGTTCGGTAGAGCATTCGGGCAAGCGCCACCCAAGACAGCGGCGCCATTTTGAGTGACATCCAACCAACCGGGCATTCCGACGGGAAAAGTGATTTCACGAGAGTCCGGTCCCGTAAACGCAAAGGGAACCAAGCCCATGGATGGTGCCGCCGGGATAAAGTTTTTTTTCTTCATGAGGGCCGCCTGGGTCATCGGCGTCATGAGAGTGGCCATATCCCCGTCGTCAGGTTCGACGGCAGGCGCCGCAAGCGCCTCCGAACTGACGCCAAGACTCAAAGTAAAAACTATAAAATATTTGATGTAAAGACGTCCTGAATTTTCCATTCGACTCTCCGACATTTAAGAATTTACTCTGGTGAATCCATGCCGAAACTAGCGATCGCGCAAGTCACTGAATCGTAGAAAACATAAACTTTAGAATTTGATATTTTAGCAGTTACGATCAGTGAAAAAAGGCGGCTTTTCTCGACACTCGACAAGTTAGTCGTGGTGAGAAGACCAGGCGATTTACAGGTGCTTCCCGTGCGTCCCAGAATAAGATTGTCGCCCGTGTATTGTTGCAATCGCCAAGCCGCAGGACTTCCTTCAACCGAATTCAAGGTCACCGCCGAAACCGGGCGGGACGCAAACATGGCCATTATCATCAATAAACAAAATAACGTTCTCATAGATTCCCCTTTGCAAATTAGGCTCTTTCTCAGACCCTTCGCGAAGCCTGTCTCAGGCTGAGCATTCCGCGATCTCTTTTTGATTCGTATAGATGAATAGAATGCAATTGGTCCGCCACTTCAGAAAGACCTGGAGGCAGTTGAGATTCAATATTTGTGAGAAATTGTTCAGGCTGTGGACACATTAATTATCTGAAATGATACTGAATCAGCCCACAAATCGAATATCTCAAGCAAAATTTAAACACCTGTATAAATTTTGGATGGCCTTTCGAACTTAGACAGGTGAAGAAAAGAGGTTTCTCAAAACAACACACTGTCTAGACCTCAATGGGTCTCGCTTTTGATATGACATTGGAGGATTTTCTGCAGCTCTTTCACGATGGTCGAAGAGCCCGCGACGATTGAATTTTTATAGGGATCGTAGGCAGCGCCTCGATAAGTTTCGATCACGCCACCCGCCTCTTCTACCAACAGAATTCCCGCGGCGGCATCCCAAGGTTGAATATTTCTTTCCCAGTAGCCATCGAAAACCCCGCGCGCGACCTGACACAGATCATAGGCCGCAGCCCCGGGCCGGCGTACTCCACGGCAGGCCCGCACCACTTCCGAAAAAATCTCGAGCTGCTCCGAAATAATCGCCTCGTGTTCCGCTACGAATCCGGTCGCCAGAAAGGCTTCTTTTAATTTTTCAGTCGCGCTGATTTGCAAGCGACGGCCGTTCACAAAGGCTCCCTGGCCACGAATCGCCGTGTAGGTTTCGCCAAGCAAAGGGACGTCAACCACTGCGAGTTGTATTTTTCCGTTAAATTCCAAACCCAGACTGATGCAAAAAATCGGGAAGCGATGAATATAATTTGTCGTTCCGTCCAAAGGATCCAAAATCCACCGAGCCCCGCCGTGCGCCGCCGTCCACTGGACTTTCGTCCCTGCGGCATGTGACTCTTCGCCTAAAAATTCAATCTCAGGATATTTTTCTTTCAGGTGAGCGGCCATCACACGTTCTGACTCTTTATCAGCCTCACTCACCAGGCCGGCTTGAAATTTTTCTTCAACGTGCTCTAAGTTGCCGAAATACTTCAGGAGTACTTCCCGTCCTAACCGACAGGCGTGAATGGCGGTGTAAAGGACCTGCTTCAAATCCGTTGGTGGAGGGGCATTTCTCATGAATTAGACTCCCAGGCTGGACCTTAGATGATTGACCAGTCAAGAAGCTTAGCGGTAGCATGGATTCATAGTCAATGGAATGACTTGATTCAATGATATAGATCAACTGAATCTCGGCAGGAGGTTCGCAAACATGAGGATTGAAAAAATGGCTTCAAAATCAGACGTCACCGTCAAACTTGTCCTGGTTTTCTTTATTTCCCTTTTATCATTTTCGATTGGGACATTTGTTGGGAAAAAGTACAGCGACAATCAGCACCAGTTGGCGCAACTCGAGCCAGGTAAAACGACGCGCGAAGTAGCCTCCGTCGAAACCGAAAAAGGCGAGACTAAAACAGCCTCCATGTCGGACGAAGAAATTGCGAAACTCGCTGAAGAATTCGTCTCGGATGAGAACGAAACTCCCGCCAAAGGCGAGGAAGAGCACAAGACGGCAGAACATAAAGCCGTTGAACACAAAGCCAACGAGCACGAAGCGGTGGCCACCGCCGAGCATGGCGTGACCAAGAAAGAAATTGCGAAAGAGGAAACTCGAACGGAAACACCACGCACGCAGCGCGCGCCTTCCAGTCTTCCTAAAAATGCCGCGCAGTACACCGTTGGAAAATTCACCGTCCAAGTCGCTTCTTACAACGAAGAAGGTGAAGCGCAAAAAATGGCTTCTGAATTGAAGCAAAAAGGCTATAGCGCTTTCTATGTTCCCGCGACTGTGAAAGGCAAAACTTGGTACCGCGTGAGCGTCGGACAATTTGCAACGCCGAAAGAAGCTCAATCCTATCGTTCTGAATTAATGGAAAAGGCTAAGGTCAATTCGGCGATCGTGCAAAAAATCACGGAATAGTTTCTCTCCATTTTTTTCCTTCTCTGCTAAACCCACTCCCCACCGAGTGGGTTTTTTATTCCCCCAGGCGTGGCAAAAAATCTCTCCCTCTTGTCTTGAAAGGCGTCACAGCCCACAGGTCTTGTTTTTCTTGGCACTCCACTTGCTTTGAAGTCTGCTGTGTCAGCAAGGAGTGGATCATCATGGGCGGGCTTAAGAAAAAAAGAACAAGCGAAATCAAAAGCATCAGTTACTCGCTGCACGGCGAACCCGAGGGTATCCTGCTCAAAGACGGGGCCGCCGTTAAAATCCCTCCGCACACCGTCTTGCATGAAGAATTCTTCGTGCTCGGGGCACCTGTCGAAGTCGTTGGCGAGGAAGTTACGACGGAAGGCCTCAGCACGCTTCATCGCGCCCGGGTCCGATCCCACGGCAGATTGATCGCCAGCACTCCCTCAACCAAAGAAATCGAAGAGCGCATCAAGGAAAGCCACCGCAAACATCTCCGCCATCTCGAAAAAAATCTAGCCTCTCTGCACTCCACGGAGGTCGAAGGCACTATCGCGGGGATAAGCCATAGACCTAAAGGCGAAACAGAACTGTTCTTCTTGGAAGATGGGGTTTCGGTGCATATTCCGCGGGGGCTTGAACTCAGGGATCATTTTGAAGTCGGCGACGAAGTCGCGATCCAAGCCGAAGAAAGAATTTTTGGCGATCACCGTTTCTTAAAAGCAAATGAGGTCCGAAAACGGTCCAAAGATTCAGAGCTTCTTTCTTCGCCCTGATCCGTCGCCCTTAAAATTGGAGTCCCATGCGCAGCAAGGCGCTCATCTGAGGATTCGGGTCAAAATCTCGCCCAAAGAGCAAACGCCCTTCTATCCCCAAAACAAAACCGAAATCGCGCAGGGCGAGCACGGCGAGATCCGTACCCACTCCCAGCCCGGTCATTAATTCATGATTGCCATTATCGGTGATGCTTTGGTTTCCCAAACGGGTCGTGATGATTTCCTGATAAGATCCCACTCCTAGAGTCGCATAGAGGGACCAGCGAAAAGGCTCTTTTTGAATGTTTAAAAAATGCAGTCTTCCCCACAACGAATAATCTTCGTACCGGCGGTCGACCTGCAGGGCAGGATTTCCCGTAGACTCACTCAAATTCGCCGTTTCAAGCAGCAAGGAAAGGGAATCTCTGCGGATCGCGACAGAATAATTGTGGGGTTGTTTTTGATCAAGGTTTTGGTCTTCCCCACGCTCGTAGCGGATCTCTGGATTAATAAAGTAAACTTGAAACTGAAAACTTTTTTTGACAGGCACGGAGGGAGTTCGCTCTTCGGGAGACGCATGCGCAAGGCCCATAAGACAAAGAAATCCGATCAGACCTCCGCAAATTCTCATGGACTACCCGGCCCCTTGAGAAGGAGAAAGTTTTTGCAGGGGCTTGACCGCCGGAACCTGCGACTTCGCATCACTGATCTCTTTTTTAGTCAAACTCCACACCGCTGCTGAACCCTGCCTTTCGCAAAGGTAAGCCCATTTACCGTCGGTATTGTTTTTGTTCATTACATCAGAAATAATCTGGCACTCGGATTGATGAACCTTATCCACTTGAGTCAGCAGAGTCGAAAAGAAATGAGAGGGCTCATAGTAATCGGTGCTCTTGATTTGCAGCAAATCGTCGCGGAAAGAGGGCAGAGTGTGCAAAATAATTTGCGCGACCGCACGGCGGGCCTCATCGCCGCTCAGTTGTCGTTCCTGAGCATAGTTATCCGCAAAAATTTTAAGAATGCGCGAAAACTGAGTCCCGATCGTATAGGCATAATTATTAATGTTACTCGACAAGTGACTATTGTCTGCCGAGAAAATACTAATTGTGCGACGCAGACCCGACGGCGAAGACAGCTCGTAGGGCTGATCGAAATCCTGAGCCCTTAAGGATCTCGCGGCAATTTGCGTAGGCAGCGAGTAACCGATGAAATCAGGATCGCCGGTGTAGAGCCAGCCCCAGAAATCGGCCAGTCCCTCGTTCAGACCTTTCATCAATAAAAAATGATAGGCCGCCTGCTCCTGATTGGCACTCGCCGCGATATTTTCTGTTTTCACGGCAGGAAGTTTCATCAGACGATAGAAGTCCGCTTGCGAGTGCGCGCTGGCCGAAATATTCCCGGGATTCTGCCCCGCTTTATTCAAAGGCAAAGTGACGATTTTATAGAAGAGCGAATGAAAGTGCTCATGACCCAAAATGCCCGCATTGACCGCAAGGGGCAGCTCGGCACCCGCATAGGGGACAAACAACATCGAGTCTGTATCCCCGTCATAAAAAGCATTGTTGCGAACATCGCCGGTCAAACGAACAGAAACTCCGACATCGCGAGGCCACTTGTTCACATCACCCACACCTAAATCTTTATCTAGAGCCGCCAAACGTTGCATATGGGCATAGACGGTTGCAAGCTGCAAACTGAGACCATCTTCCGCGACAAAAAGACCCTTGGTCTTGATAAACCGCGCCTTGGGAGAAGCTCCGATCAGGCGACCATGCTCGATCCCCGGAGACATATAAAACTGCGCGAACTGACCTGCTAAATCATAGAGGCTTGAAATACCCGTGAGCTCAAAAACCTGCAGGGCGTAACTTCCATCGGCCTGCGGCCATGGCAGACGTGTTTTGACATTTCCAGAGACCTGCGAAGACGGTCCCGCATCTGCACAACCCCAAAGGGCTGTCAGACATGTTATTAGCATGAGGAGTCGAAGAAAAAGCAGCTTCACAAAACCCTCTCGTACAGGTTAAACCTCTGTGGACTTACAAAGGGCCTTCGTTTCTAAATGGGCAGAAATCCGATTCAGAAATTTACGGCCAAGAGCGTTATAGTTATCGTCTAAGATCAGAAATTTCGCAATCATTTTTAGTGCTTAGACAAACTTTGTCAGTGTGACTAAAGAGGAAACACCCCAGTGGAAGTCAGTGAATTCGTTACTAAAAATTTGAATCCACCACAAAAAGAGGCCGTGCAGTCGATCACGGGACCTCTGCTTATTTTAGCCGGCGCCGGCTCCGGCAAGACCCGGGTGCTCACTCATCGCATGGTGAATATGATTGCTCAGGGGGTCGCAGCTCCGGACGAGATCCTGTGCGTGACCTTTACCAATAAGGCGGCCCGTGAGATGGAGCATCGAATTTATAAGCTCATGGCGGACTTCCATGTGCCCGTTCGCTCGCAGCTTTGGATTTCGACTTTTCATAGTTTCTGCGTCCGCGTTCTGCGCGGAAATATCACGCTGCTTGATTACAAACCTTTCTTTGGGATCTATGATTCTTCGGATCAGCTGAGCCAAATTAAAAAAGTGGCGACGGCCCTCAACATCAACGAAAAGATGTATCCGGCCAAAAATTTTCAGTCCCGCATCAGCGCGGCCAAGATGCAGGGCCTCAGCCCTGAAGAGATGTCCAAATCTTCTAAGAAATTCATGGACCCCAAGACCCTTGAAGTGTACCGCCTGTACGAGCTCGAAATGAAAAAGGCCAACTGTCTTGATTTCGATGACTTGCTATTGAAGACCTACGATCTTTTCCGCATGTATCCCGATGTCCTCAAGGCCTACCAAGAAAAACTCAAGTTCATCATGGTCGATGAGTATCAAGATACGAATCATATCCAATACCTCGTGGTGCAAATGCTGGCCCTGGGTCACCGCAACCTCTGCGTGGTGGGGGATGAAGACCAATCCATTTACAGCTGGCGCGGAGCCGACATTTCCAATATTTTGAATTTCGAAAAAGATTTTCCAGAAACGAAAGTGATCAAGCTCGAAGAAAATTACCGCTCGAGCGGCAACATCGTCAGGGCGGCCACCGAGGTCATCAAGAACAATACGCAACGAAAAGACAAAACTCTTTTCACCTCTAATGCCGATGGCGAACTCATCCATGTGCGGGAAGAAAGAAACGAATACGACGAAGCCCGCTTCGTTGCGAAGACGGTGCAGACCATGCTGAGCGAGGGCAACGGCTCTTACAATGATTACGCCGTCTTCTATCGCACCAATGCCCAATCCCGCGTGCTCGAAGAACAACTGCGCGCACTCGCCATTCCCTACCGCATTGTCGGCGGCGTGCGTTTCTATGAGCGCATGGAGATCAAGGACATCATGTCCTATATGCGACTGGCCGTGAATAACGCCGACGATATCGCTCTCAAGCGCATCATCAATGTGCCGGTTCGAGGTATCGGAAAAACAACCGTCGATAAGCTCGACGAGTATGCGGCTCAGAACAAATTAACCCTTTTTGAAGCCGCACATAAGTCTTTAGAGGCCCGTCTTTTCAACGCCGGGACAACCGCTAAAATCCGTCGCTTCCTCGAGTTGCTGAGCGAGCTCGCGCAAAGCGCGCAGAGCTTTAAACCTTTGGAGTTTTACCATATTGTGCTAGATCGCACGAATTACGTGAATATCCTCAAGACGGAAGACAGCCCCGAGGCCCAGGCCCGCATTGAAAATCTAGAAGAGCTCGACAATGCCATTACACAGTTCGTGAAAGAGCGCGGCGATGAGGGCACCTTGACCAGTTTCTTGGAGGAAATGGCTTTGGTCTCGGACGTGGATTCACTCGATCAAGAGCAGAACTCTGTCACCTTGATGACTCTGCATATTTCGAAGGGCTTGGAATATCCCTTCGTCTTTGTCGTGGGCCTTGAAGAAAATCTTTTCCCCAGTGCCCGCAGCATCGATCGCGACGGCAATGAAGATGTCGAAGAAGAGCGGCGCCTCGCCTACGTCGGCATGACCCGGGCGAGGGAGAAATTATGGCTGACCTATGCCCGCATTCGCCGCATTTGGGGTCAAGAACAGCTCAATCCCCCTTCGCGGTTCATCAAGGAAATTCCCCAGCAACTCATTGATTTCAAAACCGCAACGGAGGGTTCGCGTTTCGTTTCGCGCTTTGGCGTTTCAAGTGGCGAAGATTCGGGTTGGGGCAGAACCCCGAGCGATCGCAATCGCCTGCGCGAGTCCTTTGAAGATTTGCAAGATTTTCCGAATTATGAAAGTGACAATCTTGCCGACACCGGTGGATTATCCAAAGGCAGTCGGGTCCGTCACCCCACTTTCGGCGTCGGTTCTATTTTTGCCACAGAAGGCAATGGCGAGAATCTCAAGGTCAGTGTGATGTTTGCGGACAAGACGGTAAAAAAATTCGTGGCCAAATACGCCCGACTAGAGAAAGTTTAATTTAAATTTCAAATCAGCTGAAAAGGAGCTTTATATGAATTTATTTGCAAAAATGGGCCTGACTTCTGCACTCGCGTTGGGGTTGTTCTCTGTCGCCTCTGCGAAAACAGCGACTACGGCAACGACGAAAACATCGACTTACCGGGCACCGGCGGCCGTTGACAGCAGCGGTTTTAAAAATGAAATCACGACGAACCTCACCAGTGGTTATTTCTATTCTGAAAAAGCCTGCAAAGATTGCAGCACGGCCAGTGTCCTCGACGTGAGCGGATCTTACTTACGTCATTTGCAAGACAATATCCAAGTGGGTGGCGAAGCCCGGCTGCGCAATCTCTCGAAAGAGGTTTCTGGAACAGGCAGCAGCGAAAATCTGATCGATCTCGCGGCCATCGCGGCTTATAATTTCCAACCTGATATGAAAAATTCTTTTTACGGTAAAGGCGGTATCGGTTTCTATTCCGTTCGTAAAAATGCGCTAGACGGCTATGAAAGCAAATTAGGTCTTTTTGTAGGCGCAGGAAAGCGTTTCGAACTCTTGCCTTCGGTCACTTATACTCCGGAATTGCGTCTCGTTAAAAAAGGCGACATCGATATCGGCTTTGAACTTGCTCTGTTGAATTTCTCGATTCACTGGGATTAAGTCGTTTCGTCTCCGGAATTATTCAACAAGACTTTAAATTTTGCCGTTTTTCAAGGCCTGCCATTCGGGGAGATACTCTTCGAAATCGGCAGGCTTTTGAATTTGTCCAGGTAAGGGACTGATATAGTCTGCACGGACCCCGTCCCAGCCTTCAAAAGTGCGCCTGTTTTCGTGGTGCTCTTTTTCAAAATTGGGAACGAGCGAGGTTTTGCCCCCGCCGTTGGGAATGTCGACCGACAGATTTGCCATCGCGAGCCCCGATAAATTCCCCCACAGTTCTTTTTGAATTTCGAGTGAGTCCTCGATAGAAGTACGCAGATGATCCGTTCCGATCGAGGGATCGCACTGAAATAAGTAATAAGGCTTCGTACGCAAATACAACAGCCGACGGTTGAGGGCTTGAATCACCGAGGCATGATTGTTCACGCCATTCAGCAAGACCGTTTGGTTCATCACGGGAATCCCGTGATCCACCAGCAGCTCAAGGGCCTGAGCCGACTCCATCGTCAGTTCCTTCGGGTGATTGAAATGAGTCATCACATAAACTGGTTTATGTTTTCTGATGAGTCTTGCGAGATCTTCATTGATGCGCATTGGACAGACCACCGGCATGCGGGTGCCGATGCGGACGATTTCGATATGTTCGATCTTTCGCAGGTCATAAAGAACTCGTTCGATGGTCCCGTCCGAAAGGGTCAGCGGATCGCCGCCGGAAAGAATCACTTCGCGCACGCCCGTCTTCACTCGCAAATAATTGAGGGCCTGCCCATATTCGCTTTTGCGGATAAAGGCTTGTTCTTGTCCCGTAAAGTGTTTTCGCGTGCAGAAGCGGCAGTAAACGCTGCAAATATCCGTGACCAAGAAAAGCGCCCGGTCGGGATAGCGATGAATGATGCGTTCCACGGGATTATTTTTGCGCTCGCCCAGGGGATCTAACATTTGTTGCAGACCTGGTGCGGTTTCGAGAGGACTCGGCATCAAGATCTTGCGCAAGGGCTCTGAAAACTGCGCAAGGCTCGCGTAATAAGGAGTCGTGCGGATATTAAAGATCTCGGCACCCTGTTGAAAGGCCAACTTTTCGTCTGCGCTCAAAGTAAAAAACCGCGCGAAATCGTCTTGGTTCTTCAAGGCCTTTTGCAACTGCCAGGTCCAGCTGTTCCAGTCAGAGCTCGCAATGGATTCAGGGCGCAGGCTTTCTAGGAAGGTGAATTTCATAGAGCTGGGTATAGCCCAAATATGTCGTTTTGACTACCCTCGCGCACCGAGTCCGCTGACATCCGTAAACTGCTTGAATCATTTATGAAATTCAGAGTCTCAAAACAAGGCACCAGGATTTCGACAAAGCAGGCTCCGGCGGGGCCGGTGTTTTAAAATGAGAAAGCGAAACGATAACGAAAGCTTGGAAGATTTTTTCCGCTTGGCCCACTTGGCCTTGGTTTCGCTCTTGTAAAGAACAAACCCACAGATCGGGATGATCTGTTTACAGGAGGATTTTATGAAAGCGTTCCAAGATATGAATAAAAAGTGGGGCCTGACCGTCGGTTTAATACTGGCCTTAGCCTCAAGTCTCTCGGTGAGTAAACATAACGACGGAAGCTCCTCTGTCGAACTCGCTTCGACCAGTTTAGTCACCACCAGCAAAATCAAAGACTCTGACGGCGAAGTTCTCGCCGAGGTGACGTATGTGAAATACAAGGATAAAACCTTAGCGACCGTTACTGAAGGGACAATCTGCGCCAGCTGTGGAACTCAATTCCTTTTAGATAAAGATTTTAAAACCACAAAAGTGAGCGAATTGAATGCGGCTCTTCGAGATTTCAGCGAAAAGGCCAAAGACGACTCGCCAGATGATGATGATGATATCGCTGCCCCTAAAAAGAGACATAAGATCGCCAGAACTTCCGATGATGACGATGAAGATATCGACTACGTGGCCGTAACGAAAGAAGTGCTCGCAAGGATCGATAAAGCTTGCGGACGCACCGGCGACAATCAAGATAAACTCGAGTGCTACGGCGACAAATTCACCCTCGTTCTAAAAAGCGAAAAACAGGACAAGCTGGATGCCGACGCTCTTTTAAGCTTCTATAAAAATAAAATCGAAAATCGTATTGATAAGCAAATGGCCGCTTCTCGTCTTATTCTTGATGAGAATACCGATAACGCTGTGAATGGCGTTGTGAGCAATCCTTTCTCGAACGGAACTGACTTTAAAAGCGCCAGCGAAATTCGTTTAGGAACTCAGCGAGTGATTGAAGGCCTCCTGAGTGGCGTGCCAGAGAGATTCGATAGCATTCGCCACAGATTGACCATTCAAGAAACCAATATGATCCGTCAAGAAGCTCTGGATGTTCGGGATACTTACAATAAGGCGAAAGATCCAGCCAATGCCCTGCATGCGGTCCAACTCTATCGCCAAGGGAATTTGAGAGCCTCGGATTTACACGATCTGGTCGTCAACATCAAAAGTTCGAATGACACCGCTTACGCTCAAGCCGTGGAAGATGGATACGTCGATCCAGATAAAGCTTCTGCTTACCAAAAGTATTTCAATACCTACGCTAAAAAGGTCCTCGTAGGTATGGCCAGTGATCCTCAGAACTTTCAAATTCCTGGCACGAGCCAAATTGAGGGAGGAGTCGTTGTCTCCAATTCATCCGTCACCCACGTTGGCGGCACCCTCAGAGGAAATTCATCGGACTTAAGCATTTCTGCTAGGACAAGTTCAAGGGGCGGGTCCATTAATCGACTCGTACTGCCCGGTCAAAATAGTGGCAGCGCTGTTCTTAAGTTAGACACCATCGACACGAGTGACGCAGGTTCTATGACTTTCAGTGATCAAATAGCCGCAACTCCAGAGATGCTCGCCCAAGCAAGAGCGCGCAGTGCAGCCCGTCCGATCATTACAAGTTTACCTAAATAATTAAAACTCAAAATTCCGATCCGATCCTCCAAGAGCCCATGATGGGCTCTTTTTTTTGGCAAAAAAAATCCCGGGGACCTTGCGGCCCCCGGGCCCTGCTCACCACCATATATACCGGAATCAAGAAGTCATCAGGCTGTCGTACAAAATGCAATCAAGTCGTGATCAAAAGCTGATGGCGGCTTTAGATACAAATCCGTAAGTAAATCCGTTATCGAAACTGCCGTTGGTTGGATCCGATCCATTCTTCCACGCAGCACCCGGTAACAAAAACCCGACTTGATTTATCCATTGAATTTTTTCAACGGGCTTGTAAATCAACTCGATATCCCATTCTACGCCCAAATCTTTTTTAGCGTCCACAGAATTTTTTTGCCTGTTCAAAAGCTCTGCGTACACGAACGTATTACGAAGGTCGAGGCGATCATTCCAAGAGTATGTGATGGAAGGAGCGATGAAGATCGTATTGCCTACGGATTCATCGTCCAAAGAATTGTAATCGGTCAAAGTATTGTCCTTCATCCGATTGGTCGTGAGGAAATCTTTTTTGCCTAAGCGATGATTGAACAACAGCAGCCCGACATCATAGTTGGGATCAAATTGAAAACCTTCGTAAGCCGGCGTATCGGGATTGTCCCCTGTCGCGAAACCCGTGCGGATTTTATAATCCCATTTCGATTCCCCGTGCGGAAAATAAAAATCAGCCGCGAGCCCGTAGGCCGTGACGCTGACCCCTTGCGCCCCCGCGGCGGTCGTGGTTTGAAATCCGGTCTCACCGGATTCAAATCCCGCTTCGAAGCGGAAGCCGAAAGAATCCCAATCACGTCCGAAGAAAAAATTCGTTCGCTGCGTATTCAAATCACCCACCGGAGTGTTCGCCACGTCAGGCCCCAAAGGATTCGCCGTCCCTGGAGCGACGCTCATCGCATCGTTAACCGTATTCGCTCCTTTGCGCGTCGCCTGAAGTACGCCGAGCATAGAACGGGTGTCTTTGTTTTCATACATCACCTGGATCGCAAGCTCATTGACTGAATTACCGAGGCTCGCGTCGCGTGAATAGGTCCTTGCCGACATCGGCATGAAAGACCAATCACCCACGATGAATTTGTAGGCCACCATGTCCCGCGTTTGGTACCAGTGATCAAAAAGGCCTTCACCAGAATTGTAAGTCATCCCCAAACCAAAATGAAAGGGCGCGCGACCCACGATCAAGGCGCCGTACTCTTGATTCACATTGAGGTAGAGCTGACTCACCTTCAAATTGGAAGCGCCCTGATTGCGCGAATTGATCGACGAAGTTCCGGAAGAGGTACCAACATTGCTGTTGCTGCCCCAAATCTGCCCCGTTTGTGAGTTGGAGTAGGCCCCTTGGTCACCTAAAACATCAAATTTGGAAATGATGTTGATCCCATCCGCCGCAATGATTTTCGGACTGAGAGACAGATAGTTCAGACCATAGTATTTTGTATCTTGCGGAGATCCCAGGCTGGGACGGCTGATTTGATTGAATTCAACGCGGTAAACGCCCGTCCAATCAATCGACATCGCCGACGCCGCAGAACCTGCGAGCATCAACCCCAAAGAAGCAGCAAAAAAGAGACTGATTTTTTTCATGGATTCACACCTATTTGTCTTATTTGGAAGTCACGCCCATCACTTCGGATTCCCGCAAGATGATGAGATCTTCATTTTGAAAATTAATTTTTGAACCGGAGTGGGCGGCAAAAACAACCTGATCGCCGATCCTCACATCCATAGGTCGCACATGGCCTTTTTTATTGCGATGGCCACGCCCAACCAAAACAACCTGTCCCTTCAGATTTCCCGAGAAGTCCGAAACCGTGTCGGGAATATACAGGCCCCCGGCTGTCATTTTAGCAGCTTCCGCAATCCGCACGATCAATCGATCATCGAGAGGCGTGAGGAAGTCGGTCAGGTCCTTCACAGGAGTTGCAGCCGTCGGCTTGAGGTGGGACATTTTTTGAGGCGCAACGACAGAAGTCGCCTGTTTTTTAATTTTCGCGGCAGGAGCGGGGCGAGCCGCCTTCGCTAAAGGTTTCTTCACAGCCGGAGGAGCCTTTTTGGGGGCTGGCTTAGAAGTTATTTTTTTAGCTTTGATTTTACTTTTCGCTTTAACCGCGGCCGATTTCTTGATCGGAGATTTCTTTGGAGGGGCAGACTTCGTTTTCGATTTCGCTTTTTGTATCGGCTTCTTCACAACTTTTTTTTTCTTAGCGGCCACGCTTGCCTCTTTCTTCTTCATAATATTTTCGGTACATGACGTCCCATTCAGGACTGCCTTCAATCACGTTTCTTTTGAGAGAGGCCACTTTCGCCCGCGCTCGCGCGTCCAGATCCTCAGCCTCTTGAACAAACTCCGCAAGGGCCTTTTTAGCCATGCGCAGGGCCTGATCGTCGTCGGTAAAATCCACGAGATCATCTTCCCAGACTCCATCGGTCACGATGTGCGACAAATGAGACTGACGGTCTTCTGAAATAATCACAGAATAACCTTTCTTTCTTTCGCTAATTTTTGCTTGAGGATGGGAAACATTTTAAAGCGCTGAAACTCGCCCGCGTTGGTCTCTTCGAGTTTGTCCAGCATATTGTTGACGTCTCTTTCGAGCAGAGCTTCACGCTCGTAATCTTTTTGAATGATTTCAACCATGCGTGCAAAGACTTCCTTTTCGGAGGCCTTAAACTGAATCAGATTTTGCTTTTTCCAATTTTCCAAAATCTTTTCAGCTAATTGTTGAATTTGATTCGAGGTCAATTTCATATTAGTCTCTATGTCTATGCTTCGATCACGATTAAAAACTATTTTATCTCGATTTACAATCATCTTAACCCTCTGTTTTACGCTCGGAGTCGGGCTGTGCGCCTACGCCTTCTTCGATCTCGAGAACGAAATGACGAAGAAACTCGAGTCCAAAAAATTCCTGGTTCCAACGGAATACTATGCGGCACCGATCTCTTTCACTGCCAAAATGCTGACCAGCCAACAACATGTGGAAGAAATTTTGCGCGCCAAAGGGTATCGCCAGCGCCTGATCGATCAACGCTTGCTTGCGGGCGATTTCTACTCCGGTAATCAAGTCGACTGCACGGCTCGATTACGCTTGCAAATGAATGAAACTCAGACGGGTTGCCTTATTTTCGTCAATAGCGAAGTCGATGCGGGACAGGTCGAGCAAGAAACGCAGAGCCTTGTCTTTCAGAATGACGGCAGCATCGCGCAGACCTTCAAGGGCGTGAATCCGGTGGAAGAGGTTTCACTTCAAGCTCCCCTCTTAGCTCAGTATTTGGGAAAAGAACCCCTCATGCAGACCGAGGTTCATCTGGGGCAAGCACCCACCCAATGCTTGAACGCGATCATTGCCATCGAAGACAATGGCTTTTTGGACCATGGAGGCGTGAGCTATAAAGGGATCTTCAGGGCTTTGCTGAAAAACATCGTCTCTCGCCGAAGTGCTCAAGGGGGCAGCACCATTACTCAACAGCTGGTGAAAAATTATTTCCTGACCAGCGAAAAAAGCATCCGCCGGAAAACCCAGGAAATTTTGATGTCGATCATGCTCGAATCTCGTTTTACCAAAGATGAAATTCTCGAGACCTACATCAACATCATTTACATGGGACAAAATGGAGCCTTTCAAGTGCGGGGTTACGGAGCCGCCTCTCGCTATTATTTTGGCAAAGATTTGGCGCAATTGAATCTGAACGACTGTGCCTTGATGGCCGCTATCATTAATAGTCCGGGACTCTACAATCCTTTTAAACGTAAAGAAAATGCCATCAAACGCCGTAATTTGGTTTTAGACAAAATGCTCGAATTGCATTTCATTTCGGATGAAGAAGCAAAAATAGCGAAGGCCGCAGAGCTGCCCAACTCCTCACCGGCCCTCGCGACCGAAACGGCGCCTTACTATATCGATGCCGTTCGCAAGCAAATGGCCGCGTTGAAAATTCCGATTGATGGCGCGAAGATTTACACCGCTCTCGATCTGGAAGGCCAGGACGTCGCGCAGCTTGCTTTACAGCAGCATCTCGGAAACCTGGAAAAAACCAATAAGACCATTCGTGGTCTGAAAGAAAAAGGCAACTCACTGGAAGGGATGGTTCTTTCGGGAAATCCGCGCACGGGATTGATCAGTATCGTCGTGGGCGGCCGCAATTACAAAATGACCCAATTCAACCGCGCGATCGATAGTCACCGTCAAGTGGGATCGATCATGAAGCCCTTCGTCTTTTTGACGGCCCTCGAGAATCAAAGCAAAGAAGGAACCGACTATACGCCCATTTCTCTCTTGAATGACGAAAAATTCACCACCAAATACGAAAATCAAGTATGGTCACCGGAAAATTACGGGAAAAAATATTTTGGCCAAGTGCCGATGTTCTACGCTCTCAAAAACAGTTTGAATGCGGCGACGGCTTCGCTCGGGCTGTCGGTGGGATTAGATAAAATCATTGAAAACACGCGGCTGCTGGGAGTGGAATCAAATTTGAAAACTTTCCCTTCGCTCACTCTCGGTGCCTTTGAGCTCTATCCACGCGAAGTGCTGCAGGCCTACATGGCTTTTTCGCAAATGGGACAAAAAGTTCTGACCTCTTTCATTCGCAAAGTCACGGACATCAATGGCAAGGAGCTTTACACCTACAGCCCCGCGCCGATTCCCACGGTGAGTCCGGCCTCGGTCGCGAGTTTAGTCAGCATGATGAAGCAAACAATTTTTTCGGGCTCTGCCCGGGCCGTTTTGCTCAACGGATTCACCCATCCGGCGGCGGGTAAAACCGGAACGACGAATGATTATAAAGATGCGTGGTTTGCTGGCTTCACTCCCTATGTGACCACCGTTGTGTGGGTCGGTTACGACAAGGCGATCACCCATAATTTGTCAGGATCGAGCGGCGCCGTGCCGATCTGGACGCAGATCATGAAAAAGGTGGCCGCCAAATACCCTGCGGAGGATTTCAAGTGGCCTGAGAATACCGAAGTCAGGCATTTGGATGAAGCGACTCTGCGCAGTTTAAATGCGATTCAAGAAGACTATGATCCTTTTTCGGTGGATCTGGTTTTTAAGAAATAATCGAACGCGCCGCATCCGGAAAAGTAACGGTGCGGCCGGCGAGGCGTACCCACACCTACAGTTTGATTTCGAAGCCTTCGTGGACGAAGTTCCAGTCGATGGGCGAGAGGGATTCTTTGTTCTGTTGCGCTTTTTTAAGGCGGCTGTCGTAGTATTCAGCCGTTTGTCGTTTGAGCTCCTGCACCTGATGGGCATCGGCGCCGGGATCGTGATGAGTGAAAAGAACTTTTTTAATTTTTTCGCGGAAGGCGATGTCGAGTCCCACCTGTGCAGCGCTGTGACCCCAATTGGCTTTTTCGGCGAGCTCGGGAAAAGTGTATTGAGCATCAAAATACATCAAGTCGGTTCCTTGATAAAGCGGCAGATCCGCACCCATTTCTTCGCGAGAGACGCGAGTTCCTTCCGTATCCACACAGTGAGAATAAACTTTGCCTCCGGCTTCCACTCGCAGGCCCCAGCACGGGTCGGGATGATCCAGCTGGTAAGGGGTGATCGTGATGTCGCCGATCTTACAAGCTTTGCGAGGCTCTAAAACATGAAAGTGGATTTTGGCCGACAAGGCTTCGAATGGAACAGGAAAATAGGGTTTCTGGAAGAGTCCACGGATCAATTTTTCGAGTTCCGCTTGAACGCCGTAGTAATGAATCTCATGCCCCGGCAAAAAGTGCGGCGCAAAAAACGGCAAGCCAATCACATGGTCCCAATGAAAATGTGTCATGAAAATATGGTAAGGCCCTGCGCTGAATTTTGTCTTTCCTTTGCTCAGGGACTCGCTCAAATTGCGAATTCCGCTGCCGCCATCGATGATCAATTGCTGGTGCGCACTCTGTATTTCAACGCAAGTCGTAGCGACACCGTAGCCGCCCAAAACCGCCACCTCGAGGGATTCTATAAATTGAGAAATCTGTGCGGGCTCGCGAAAACCACTGGAAAAAAATTGCCGAAGAACGTCTTCGACAGCTTGACTACGCTTTTGAGGTGAAGGAGCGGAGGGCAAAGAACCCCGGACCCCCCAAAATTTTAATTGCAACGACATAGGTGGTTTTAAGGATGACCTCCAACGGAGGGTAAATCAAGACTCGAATAGCTCGACTCAACAAAAGCCTTGCTGAGAAGAGTCCTCTTTTCTATTGAACTCTTCAAATCTCCGCAGGAACAAAAGCCTGTCTTCAAGAATTAAAAATAATATCGCTACCAAATTCCATTGCGAAAATTGCGTTTACCATTAAATGCGGCGTCAAATAAGCTCACAGCCAGCGCTGTCTTAATTTTGGACAAGCCTGAAAAATCTGCATGGATCCCAGCGAAATCTCATCCCTCAACGGGCAAAGGTGAAAAAATTGAAATTTCTTGTTATGTTACTGAGGATTCGCAATAGACGGACGAGGTTTTTTAAATGAATAAATTAATGTTTATGATCATTTGCTTTTTTTCTTTTCAGACCTGGGCGCTCTCTCCTTCGCTTGCAACGGCTCCTGCAGCCGATTTTGCCTTCTGCTCCCAAAGTGCAAATGACTTGGCGATCAAAACCATTTTCGCGCAGGAAGGCATCAGCTGTATGGCTTCAAAATATCTTCCGACCTATCAAGTCGAAGGGCGAGATCACACCTACGTGGTGGGAATCGAATGCACCTCCGGCGCGGGTCTTTACACCTCCATTATTTCTTTGATCAATCATTGCACCGAACTCGACCCCGCTTTCCTCGTGAGCTTCCAGGCCGAGCAAATTTAGGCTGAAACGTCCTGGAATATTTGCAGGCGTCCCCTCAAAAGACGCTCTTCATCTGCATAAAAAACTCAGGCTTGCTTGCCTAAATCAAAAACAACTCGGTAATAGTTACCTTTTGCCACCACCCGACTTTTTTGCCAAGCCTTCTTAGTGTCAGTAACCTATTGAAATAACTTAATTTTCATTGAGTCCTCGAGGCCTTCTCGTGGACTGCAAATTGCACTGAAACCCTCTCTATGGAATTGCGGAGACATAAAGACATCATTGCCTTCAAAAAATCGGGAACGGAGCCCGTGGCTTTCCATGCCCGAAATCTCGAAGTCGCCGCCCTTTCGCAAGAAGCTTGGGAGGCCATGAGCCCCACCCAAATCGCCCTGGCGGAACCGGTTTTTAGGACCTCCGCGGAAGAAGGCCTGCAAAATCTGGAAGAGTGGAATCAAGAGCAAAACCCCGCCGTCAAATCAGGCCGCATTGAATTCGGGATCCGCAGTCTCACCCTCAACGTCACGCAAATCTGTAATCTTCATTGCACTTACTGCGCGGCGGGTGGCGACGGAACTTTTGGCGATCCCCAGAAAAAAATCTCGGTCGAAAAAACCCTGCCTCAGTTGCAATTCTTTCTGCAAAAGCTCCCTGCCGGCAGTCCTTTTCACATCACCTTTCTCGGCGGCGAGCCTCTGCTTTATCCCGAAGCGATGGAACTCATTGCCGACTACGTTTTAGCGCAAGCGCAAGAAAAGAGCATCCGCGCTTCTTTTTCGGTGGTGACGAACGGAACTCTGTTCAGTGAAAATGCCTTGCGCATTCTCAAGAAAATCAAATGCACCGTCACCGTCAGCATTGACGGACCGGCCGAAATCAACGACCGCACGCGGCCGCAAAGAAACGGCCAAGGTAGCACCGCGAAAGTTGTTGAGGGGATTCGGAAGCTCGTCGCGAACAAAACGGAGCTTGGCCCCTTGGTCCTGCACGCGGTTTTTTCAAAAAATAACACCGAAGTCGTCAAGTCCTACGAATTCCTTTGCAGTTTTGACGTCAACTTTTACGAATTCACCTACACCGTTGACCCTTCCGATGAACTCTCCAGCCAGGCCTACACTGAAGGAATGAAGTCCATCGCTGAAATTGCCTATGCTCGTGGCGGAGAAGCCGCGCTTCGCAAAATCGCCCTCTTCGATCACTATTTTTCGGCCCTAGATCAACAACAGCAAACGGAGAACTTCTGCGGCGCGGGAAAATCCTTTCTGATGATCGATGCTCGCAATCAGGTCTTCACTTGCCCCTGGGAAGTGGGAAATAAAAAAGACCAGGTGGGCGACGGGGCCTCTTTGGATCTGGAAAAACTGGAGCGCTTATCACAGCCCTTGATCGAAAAAAACAACTGCCAAAACTGCTGGGCCCGCTTCCTGTGCGGCGGCGGTTGCATGTTCGTCCACAAAAGAAAAACCAAATCTGAAAATCAAAAGGATCTCAACTTTTGCGTGCGCACCCGAGAATTGATCGCAACGACCATTTTATTTTATAAAAAAAGCAGGATCACCTGCGAGGAGAACTCATGACAACAAAGTCAAAACACATCAAAAAGGTCAAACCTCAGGTCAAGCCGGCCGGAGAACAAACCGTTCAAGCGACGAATGACTGCATTCCTATCCGTTAAGAAAGGTCTATGGCTTTACCTCCTTCGCTCACAGAAAAGAAATCGACCAGTCGTCGAAGAAAGTTATTTCTCACTTTCTTCAAGGTCGCCTTTTCCCTCGCGATTGCGGCATTGATCAATCAAATCAATCTCGATTTCATTGAATCCTACCTTTACGATCTGCGCATCCGCTTTCAACCGTCCCCTCCAATCTCGAAAAAAATTGAATTGATTTTCATTACCCCCGAGACCATGCAACAGCTCAAGGGAAGCCCGACGGCCCAGGATCAAGAAAATCTTCTCAAGCATCTGTTGTCGGAATCCCCAAAGGTCATCGCCTACGATTACGATCTTGAAACAGTTGCTGGCAATCTGGCCGAAAAAACGGCGTGGATGAACCAGTTGAAGCAGTTCACCCATTTCTATGCGAGCTCGAAAGACCTCGCGATGAAGGGACAGGAGATCAAACTCACCCCGCCCCTGGAGCAAATTCCTTTGCTCGCGGCGCCGCGGACCACCGACACCTTGAACTTTGCAAAGGATGGGGTCACTCGCCGCATGATGCTGACCTACCAAGGGAACAAATCACTCCCACCGACGATTGCCGCCCTGGAAAACAAAGAGATCGAAAATATTCATCAGATCCGCGGCGCTTTTGAATTTCTCGAGACGGATCAGGCCTATATTCAATTCAGGCCCGCCGGCACCTATCCTCACTTGGAATTCACTCAAGTCCTAAAGGGCCAGTTCGAACCCGGGCGTTTCCGCGATAAAATCATCCTCATCGGCCAGGATCTCGGCGTCGCACCAGAAGAGTACCTCGCGACCCCCTATAGCCGCGAAGCCACGGCCATGACTCGTCTGGAAATGCAGGCGAACATCATTGATACCCTCATCGCAAATTCCGCCCCCATCAGGGCTTCCCCGTGGTTCAATCTCATCTTGATTGTCATGACCTCGATGCTCACCGTCCATGTCGTGTTGACGATGAGACCTGTCTACGGCCTGATCGTTCTCGCTTGTTCATTTTTCATTGTTTCGCTGACAGGCTATTTGATCTTTTGGCTTTTGGATTATTGGGTTTCCCTGGCCCATCCGCTGCTGGCCATCTTTCTTTGTTATTATTTTTTCATTCCCTACCGCCTGATCATCGAGAATCGCCGCAGCTGGGAGTACTATCAAAAAAATCGCCTACTCAGCCAGGTGGAAGAGCTCAAGGGGAATTTCATTTCGATGATGTCCCATGATTTGAAAACCCCCATCGCCCGCATTCAAGGGATGACCGACGTGATCTTGACGGACGAGGTCACCTTGAGCTCGCAGCAGCGCGAGGCCGTCGATACGATTCGCCATTCCGCCTCGGATTTACTCAAATTTATCAGCGCTATTCTGAATTACGGTCGCATCGAGAGCGAGGGCGTCCAGCTGCAGCTGCAAAGTAAGGACGTCAATACGTTGATCGAAGAGGTCATCGTGAAGAACGAGTTCCTCGCCCGCGTAAAAAAGATACAAATCATTTCAGAATTAGAGCCTCTATTTCCGATCTCGATCGATCCCAATCTTATCCGTCAGGTCTTCTCTAATTTGATTGAAAACGCGATCAAATACAGCCCTGATGAAACCAAGATCATGATCACCTCCGAGGAGAAAGAAGGCAAAGTGATCGTCCAGGTCGCCGACCAGGGCTATGGCATTCCTCAGGACGAACTGAGTAGTATCTTCATGAAATTCTTCCGCAGCAAGAACGCGCGCAGCTCGCCCATCAAGGGCTCGGGCCTAGGACTCTATCTGGCTAAGTATTTCATCGAATTGCACGAGGGAGGCCTCTTTGTAGAATCTTCCCATGGTCAAGGATCCACTTTTACGGTAGAACTACCGTTCAAACAGAGGAGATCTCATGCTTAAAGTTTTGGTAGTGGATGACGATCAGGGACTGCGACTTTCAGTCAAGACCGCTCTCACCAACACGCACCGCTTTGAAGTGGAAGATGCTTTCGATGGCATCAATGCCATGGAAAAGTTGAAGACCGGATCTTTTGATCTAGTGATCCTCGATGTCGATATGCCTCGACTCAATGGTCTCGAAACCCTCAAGCTGATCAAAGAAGAAAATCTCGGTATCATCGTCATCATCATGACCGCCCACGCGACGCTCAATCACGCCGTGCAGGCGGTCAAGGATGGCGCCTACGATTACCTCTCTAAACCTGTCAGCAGCGAAGATCTGATCACCCTCGTTGACCAGGCCGTCACCGCCCACACTTTGATTTCGAATATTGCGGCGTCCGCGCCGGTTCTGCATGAGAACGGGAAAAAAATCATCGGCAATACTTCGCAGATGCAAAAAGTCTTCAACATCATTCAACGTCTCGCGAAGGTCGAAACCCCGGTTCTGATTCGCGGAGCCTCCGGCACCGGAAAAGAACTTGTGGCGAAGGCCATTCACTACAACTCAGCCCGTAAGGATCAAAAATTCGTGGCGATCAACTGCTCGGCCATTCCTGAAAATCTTTTTGAATCGGAACTTTTCGGTCACGAGAAGGGCTCGTTCACCGGAGCCGATCAAAGGAAAATTGGTAAGTTCCAATTTGCTGAAGGCGGAACTCTTTTCTTGGATGAAGTCGGCGACATGCCACAGTTGATGCAGGTGAAAATTCTGCGCGTGCTGCAGGAGAAGCTTTTCACCCCGGTCGGCGCCAACCGTGAAATTCAAACCAACGTCAGAATCATCGCGGCCACCAATCGGCCGCTGGAAGACATGATCAAGACCGGAGCTTTCCGCGAAGATCTTTTCTATCGCCTGAACGTCGTTCCCATATTCTTGCCATCGCTTTCCGCTCGCCGCGACGATGTGGATAATATGGTGAATAACTTCATCAAGAAATTCAATTTGGCTCATGGTAAACGCATTGCGGGCATCACTCCCGACGCCTTCGCCGTTTTGAAACGTTACGATTGGCCTGGAAATATCCGCGAATTGGAGAATGTGATCGAGCACGCCTTTGTTCTCGAGAACACCAACATCATCACCTTGGCTTCGTTACCGGAAAAACTCTTAGAGGCCACGGGCGTTAACTTGATTGAAATCGCGGACGCTCAGCCAAAAACTTCACTGGTTTCACCAGCGGCCTCGTCAGTGATCGATGAAGAAGACGCGCTCGATCTCAGTGGGGATGACGAAGTCGATTTAGATCTCGGTACGGAAGATATCTCCGTTCCCGCAGGCAGTTTGGATTTCAACGCGCAGAAAGAAGCCTTTGAAAAAGAATTTATCATCAAAGCTTTAAAAACTTTCAAAGGACGAATCAATCAGACGGCCCTCCACGCGAATATTCCCAAGAAGACTCTTTTGCGGAAAATTGAAAAGTACGGCATCATCGCGAAGGATTATTCCCACTCGCTGTGAGCTTTAAGAAGTTTTAAGATTCACCTTCTGTCAAGCATGACACAGTCTATAATCTGAAATATATGCGGGATTGGCCTCGAGTCCCGCATTGACTGAGGCCCTCGGAAGCCTTAGCTTTCAGACCCTCGCGAGTAAAAATAAAGATGACGATGAATCCCCTTCCACCTCAGGCCTACACCAAAGAAACGCTGCTTAAAGCGTATTCATGGCTTATTAATCAGAGCGACTCGATCAAAGAGATGGCGACGACGCCTGATATTTTGGTGAGTCTTTATTTAAAGACCACCCGTGATGGTGAGAGTGCTTTAGATCGTCCGAGTATTCAAAATTTCAAAAAAGAATTGAAGAACTTAGCAGGTCTCATGGGCGAGTTGGACAAGGCGCCCAGTATGCCTTCTATTTTGGCACAGACGGCTCCTCCGCCACCTGTCTCTCCTCATCCTGGACCTGCCACTGCGGCCGGAAACGAAAAAATTTCGACCGCGGGTTCAGTCTCTTCTTCTTCCTTCACTTCGCCCCTGGGTCGACTGGAAATTCCGCCCATGCCGGTGCTGCCAAACCTTTTAACGATGAACCAGGACCTCCACGCCTTGCTCGATTTGCAGAGCCTTTCTATGATTCAGGAAGTCAAAGAAGAGTTCAATCTGAGCACCGAGATTGAGGCGCTCCGCCTGCTCGTGAAAATAGGGCATGTTCGCTCGAGAAGTTTTCTCAAATAGCCCCGTCGCCTGCCCCTGTCTGCTAAAACCTTTTTTTCTGCCTGACTTACAGGGATAACTGGCTTAAATTATTAGCACTTTTCCGTGACTCCATGGACTTAATATGAGGTGAACCAACGTGTCGGCACAGACTCCTGATTATAAATCGACGATTCGACTTCCCCAAACTGACTTTCCGATGAAGGGCGATCTGCCCTTGAAGGAACCTAAAATTATTCAGAGTTGGGACGCGAAAAAGATTTATCAGAAGATGAGCAGCAAGAACGCGGGCAAAAAGAAATTCATCCTGCCCGATGGCCCCCCCTACGCCAACGGTGCGATCCATTTGGGTCACGCCTTGAACAAAACCCTCAAAGACATCACGATCAAGTACAAAAATATGCGTGGTTATCAGGCCGTTTTTATTCCTGGTTGGGATTGCCATGGTTTGCCGATTGAACATAAGGTTCTGAAGGATCTGCAGGCCAAAAAAATAGCAAAAACCGATCACGAAATTGTCCAGCTCTGCCGCGAGGAAGCGCAGAAATGGGTCGAGATCCAGCGCGAAGATTTTCGCCGCCTGGGAATTTTGGCCGATTGGGAAAATCCTTATCTGACCATGCAGCCCACCTACGAAGCGGAGGAGGTGCGAGAATTCGCCCGTTCCTTCGCGAAGGGCCTGATCTATCGAGGCGTGAAACCTGTCTATTGGAACTGGGTTTTAAAAACAGCACTCGCCGAAGCCGAGGTGGAATACCACAATCACAAGAGTCCTTCGATTTACGTGAAGTTCCCTATCATCGATAAAGCGACCCTCGCGAAGCTAGGGAATCCTGGGCAACCCACTTCCATTGTTATCTGGACCACGACTCCTTGGACATTACCGGCCAATACCGGGATTGCTTTGCATGAAGATTTTGAGTACGGCGTTTACAGCATGGGCCAAGAGAATCTGGTTATCGCCAAGGAATTGAAAGAGTCCTTTGAAAAAGAGACCGGCCTTTCACTCACAGAGAAAAAAATCGTTAAAGGCGCCGATCTTGAAAATGGCAAAGCTCGCCACCCTTGGATTGATCGTGATTCGCTTTTAGTCCTCGCCTTGCACGTGAGCCTCGACGCCGGGACGGGCGCGGTGCACACGGCCCCCGGTCACGGAGCTGACGATTTCAAAGTCGGTTTGAAATACAATTTGCCCGTCCTTAATCCGGTGGATGATTCCGGTGCCTTTACCGAAGAAGTTCCCGAGTTCAAAGGCTTAAATATTTTCAAAGCCAATCCTTTGATCGTTGAAAAATTGCGCGAGAGTGGCCATTTGCTCGGCTTCCGGGAAATTGAACACAGTTATCCGCATTGCTGGCGCTCGAAGGTGCCCTTGATTTTCCGCACGACTCCGCAGTGGTTCATCGGCATTGATTTGGAAAATTCCCACATTCGCGCAAAAACTTTAAAGGCCATGGATGACATCAAGTTCGTCCCGCAATGGGGTGAAGCCCGCTTTCGCGCCATGATCGAAACGCGCCCCGACTGGTGCGTGAGCCGCCAACGCCTGTGGGGAGTCCCGATCCCCGTCTTCACTTGCCTCGCGACGAACGAAATTCTTGCGGACGCGGAAGTGATGATGAAAGTGGCCGACGTGATCGAAGCCGAAGGCGGCATCACGGCCTTCTCGGCAAATGAGGCCATGAAATTTATTTCCACGGCGATCATCGAAAAGAAACGCCAGGAGCTCAAAAACCCGGCCTTCGGGAGCCAGGGATTCCGTCATGGGCGCGATATCTTGGATGTCTGGTTTGATTCTGGCATCTGTCATGCGGCCGTGCAAAAAAAACGCGAGGGCATGGGCTTTCCGGCGGATCTTTATCTGGAAGGCAGTGACCAGCACCGGGGCTGGTTCAATACGTCTTTACTTTCTTCCATGTGCTCCAACGGGCAGGCCCCTTTCAAAGCCCTCTTGACCCATGGTTTTACTTTGGATTCTCAAGGTCGCAAAATGAGCAAGTCCCTGGGCAACACCGTTGAGCCTCAGGAAGTCTCGTCGAAAAGCGGCGCCGAAATCATTCGTCTTTGGACGGCCTACAGCGATTACGGTAAAGATATGTCTTGCGGAAAAAATGAATTGGACCGCGTGACCGAAACCTACCGTCGCATTCGCAATTCGATGAAATATCTTTTGGGTTCAACCCACGATTTTGATTTTACGAAGGACGCGGTTCCCTACGAAAAATTGACTCCCATCGATCAATGGGCTCTGTCACGCCTCGCCACGCTGACCAGAGAAGTGACCGAAGCCTATGACAACTACGAGTTCTACAAGATCTACCATGCCCTGAATTTATTCTTCACGGTGGATCTGTCTTCGATCTACATGGACGTGTTGAAAGACCGTCTTTACACCTGGCGGCCTGATGGGTCTCCCCGCCGTGGATCGCAAACGGTTCTTCATACCATGACCGACTATCTGACGCGTTTGATGGCCCCTATTTTGAGCTTTTTAGCCGAAGAGGTGTATAGCTACGCGAAAGGCCCCCAGGCTGAAAGTGTTTTCCTGTTGGATTTCCCCGAAGCCCCGGCGCTTTGGTTCAATAAGGATCTCGAGAAACATTTTGAAACTCTTTTGCGCGTGCGTTCCGATGTGCAGAAAGTTCTGGAGCCTTTACGGGCCGACAAAGTTATCGGGGCGAGCCTCGAGGCGGCCGTGACGTTGTCTGCCGAAACGGAGGTCCTGCGCGAGCTCAAAAGTTTTAAAGACTTGCGTGAATTTTTGATCGTGTCTAAAGTGGATGTTAAAGAAGGACCTTATAAAATCGAGGCCGGCAAGGCCGATGGCGAAAAGTGCGTGCGCTGCTGGGTTTACTCGACTGAAATCAGTCAAGACCCTCGATTTTTCGGTGTCTGTCCAAAGTGCGTGGATGCACTTAAGTAAAGGCGAAGATGATGAAGAAAAAATACCTTTGGTTAGCAGTTATCTCGGGGGCCATCATTGCTTTCGATCAGTTGATCAAACTTTATATCCATACGTCTTTTCACCTGGGTGAATCCAAGGTGATTATCCCGAATTTTTTCAATCTCACTTACGTTCGTAATTTCGGCGCGGCTTTTGGCTTCTTAGCCGAAAGCCATCCGGCCTTCCGCGAGATCTTTTTCCTCACGATGCCGCCCGTGGCCTTGATCATCATTCTTTTGATTTTACACGGAGTCAAAGACAGCGACACGAAACAGATCGTTGCTCTTTCCTGTATTTTTGGGGGCGCCATCGGCAACTACATCGATCGCCTGCGCGTGCGCTACGTGATCGATTTTCTGGATTTTCATTTGAATAATAAATACAGCTGGCCTGCTTTTAACATTGCCGACAGCGCCATCGTCGGTGGGGTTTGCCTCTTGCTGCTGCTCATGGTTTTTGAAAATCGTGCGAAAAAAAGCGAAAGCCTCACGAGTTCTACGTAAAAAAATAGTGCAGAGCCGGCTGCGTCTTTTGCATCGGTGTATCTAAATTAAATAAGCAAATCACTTCGGTGCGAACGCCTTTTTTAATGTTGAAGACGGTTAAATCAGATCCCTCAATGATCTGATGCAGCCCTCGGCCTGCGCCACCCTTTTTGGTGTTTAAACTCCCGGCCTGGCCTTCGTAGCAACTTTTCAGGTAATTGATGATGATTTCCTTGGTGAGGCCACCAAAGGGATCCTCAACCGACACCAACAGGTTGATTCCATCGCAGGCATACCGCAGTTGTGATTGTTGATGGCTTTCCAGATGAATATCATCTTTACGGGAAAGATGATTGAAAATGGATTTCCCTTGCGAATCGACGGGGGCATCGTAGATCGCGTTCATCAACAGCTCTTCCGTGACGGTATTCACCCGATCGAGTATCGAATTGCGAATACCAAAGCGACGGAAATGTTCGAGCATCTCTTCTTTAAGCTCGTCCCTCTGTTGGCTGTGCGTGATGGGTCGATGGGTCACTTCCGCGCCCCAGGAGATGTATTTCTCCACTCCAAACAAACCCTTCGTGATGACCTTATTGATGGAGGTCAGCAGAGCTTTGCTCGCGGCCGCACGATCATCGACTCGCGCGATGACGTTGTTCACGAAGGGAAGATGGCCCAGACGATCGAGACAATGACTGATATCTTCGGTCGTGAGCAGAAGATAGTGACTCGCCCAATCGTTGTCATGGGCCTTTTTCAAAAAATCGATGTACTTGTCTTCACAAATCAGCAGGTCTGTCTTTTCTTGAATCAGAAGCTTTTCGGCCTCTTCGAGGCTGCTTGCGATCGAGAGGTCCACGCCCGTTCCACCGAGAGCTAATTTCGCAACCACTTGCAACTTTTTTTCAGACTCTAAGAGAAGAACCCGGCCGGTGACGCTCACTTTGGCGTTTTGCGTGCTCTTCAGTTCGCGATTGTTGATTTCAAAGAGGCGCGCCCGTTCGTTCGTCTTTTTCAAACGTTCCGCTAGGATCACCGAGTAAATGCGATAAAGGAGAGATTTGAATTGATCACGCTCTTTGGGCTGAACATCATCAAAGGCGGTCGTATCGATGACAAAACAATCGACGTTTCCATCCGCAGCAAGGCTTGTGGCCACGGGCGAAGAGCTCACAACGCTCATCTCACCCATCACTTCACCGACAGTTTGGATCAAGGCCACCACTTCGTTTGCGAGCAGAACTTTAACCTTGCCCGAACGCAAAAAGAAAAGGTGCTGATTCACCGCACCTTCCTGCAATATCGTGTCGTCATTCTTGTAAGAACGAAGCTCCGTCATGGTTGAAATTTGCAACAGTAGATCTTCACTGAAAGACTTAAAAAAAGAAAAGCCTTTGAGTTCTTTAGCTACCTCAGCGGGGTGCATCTTCATAAGGCTTATTATGGAGGGGACGAAGCCCTGTTGACCAGATTCCCCTTGAATAAAACTTATAAAATTACAAAAATTAAGTCTAATGTCTCGTGGAGGTCATTTGTTACCCTTGATTCGTCTCTCAGAGAGCATTCAAATCCCAACGTTTTACCTCGTTCTTAGTCTAGCTCTTTGTGTTTGTTTATTTTGGCTGGTGCAGAGAACCCGTCAATTTCATTTGGATTTGAAAATTTCTTTGGATGCGGCTTTGGTTCTTATGCTGAGCGCCTTGATCGGCAGCCGGCTTTTCCATGTCTTCTATGAAAACCCCGAGATCTATCGCGAGCATCCCCTGGCCATTTTTTATATTTGGAACGGTGGATTTGTTTTTTACGGCGGAGCCTTTTTGTGTGCTTTCACGGGATTCCTTTTTGCCCGATGGCGCACTCCGAGGCAAATAGGGCAGTACTTCGACCTTTATGCGCCCCTCTGCTCGCTGGCCTACGCGATAGGACGTTGGGGTTGCTTCTTCGCCGGCTGTTGCTACGGTCGAGCTTGCGATTTGCCCTGGGCTTTCCACGGTCGCCATCCCACCCAGATTTACGCTTCGTTCTGGGAGCTGGGAGCATTGTCTTTGCTTTTAGCTTTCGAGAAGCGACCGGATCGCAAGCCCGGCCAGGTTTTTTCGCTTTGGCTCATCCTCCACGCTTCGGGACGCATCATGATGGAAAGCCTGCGCGGCGACTTCCGAGGACCCGTTTTTCTTTTTTCTATCTCTACCTGGTTCAGCCTTGGAGTTCTCGTGCTGGGTCTTTATCTATTTCGAGATTTCTTGCTGAGAAAGCGCTGAGATAAAAATTTAAATCACCCGTCGAATTTTTTGACACTGCTCAAAAACCGCACCTTTTATGAACTTTATACATTTTGCCGGGGCGATTTGAATCTAGAAGCCCAATGACCTGGAACGACTCTCGCAAGACTCGCTCAAAGAGCTCAAAAAGGATGGTCCGCTGTTATGAAAAATTTAATTTTGAAAAATGTATTGCTGATCACCGGAATCGCCTTAGCCTTGGGAAACGCCCAAGCCGCCCCCAAAAAATTTAAACGCGCCCTCGTCATCGCGGGCGGAGGCATCACTCCCGCGGTTGGCCTCGGCATCATTGCCGGTGCGGAATCCATGGGTTGGAAACCCGACGTGATCATCACCACCTGCGGGGCCTCGATGAGTGCCGCCATCTACAACGCCTATATGAATTCAAAAGAAAGTCAGAAATACGTCTACAGCAACCAATTCCAAACGGCTCTCTTGAATGCCGTGCAAATTGATACGGTCAACGTCCTCAGCCTCAAAAATAAATTCGACACGGCCGCAACCAGTAAAACACTCCCCGATCTTTTCAGAAACAACGTGATCAAGGTCAATCAAGATCTTTCAGGTTCATTGCCGAGAACTCAGTTCAATGCCTCGGAGCAAAGCCCTAAATTCATTATGCTCGCCGCCAAAGCGAATTTTGGCCCTTCGCAAGTGGGCACGCGCATTGGCCAACAGACTCTCTTTAAACAGGTTTATTTCACCGATGTCGAAACCGGAAAATTGCTGCAAGGAATGACTTCTCCGATCAAGAAAGCTTTCCCTAACAGCCGGGTGGCAGCAGAAACTCAAGTGATCACCGACAAATCAACCGTTCAGGCTACTCGCGCTTCCATTGCCGATCCTTTCCTGGCTGATCCGGCCGAAATTGATGGAAGCTACTATTTCACGGGAGCCGTCGATCTTTTTCCGATCGACACCGCCCAATCCCTTGCCGACGATGTACTTGTGACTTACCCAAGTTCCCTTTTTACAGACTACGAAGACGTTGCAATCAAGAGCACATTTGGTTTCAGCCAACGTCAACGGGCTTTGCAGACGATTCAACACCAAGACGTCAAGTGGATTGATATGTCAGGCATCGACGCCGTCAGCTTTACCCCTACCCCTTTCTTGCTCACGATCATGAACAACATACCCACTTCCGCCTTTGGCTTTTACGAAGGGATCAGAGATCAATACGGTCTCGGTTACAACCGGACGCAAGAAGCTCTTCAGGTTCAAAGCAAAAGGAAAAATGTCAGAACTCATTTGCGTGAACCCATCAGCCCGAAACTTATCAATGGATTCACTTGCGCGAACGCCTCGGTTTGGAAAACGACGACCAATGGCCATTGCACCAGCGACAACTCCATCGATTGCAACCGTAAGGGTCAGTCTTCCTGCGTTCCCATCCGCTAACAGGCAGACGAGGTGAGCGCGAAGGCAACGACTCACCTTATTTTACAGATAGCACTTCAAGCCTAACTGAAATTCTTGTTCGCGGGGAATACTGCCGTACTCGCTATTTTCCGCGCCCACGTTCCAATAAGTCAGAAATGAAATCGTCAGATGTCGATTGAAGTTGTAGTCGAACTGCAACTGGGCAAAAAGACTTTGATCTTGCAGATTGTAATCGAGCAGCTGCACGGCCGTCAGATCCTGCGAACGGGTGATGGACCAAGAATTGCGAATGAAAAAGCTGTGTTGGCTCATCGGCTCCAGATTATTCCTCGCGTAGTCGCGAACACTCCACAATTGCCCCAGGCCCGAAAGACGCTGAGCGGGAAGGGTTGATTGATTGGCAATCTGACCAGCTTTGAACCACTTGTCCCAATCGCTTTGCGTGAACCCCGCTTGATTGTAATGATATTCAAAATAAGTGGATTCGGCCGAACTCCAGGCCACTGAAAAACCTGTCGCCACCTGATTGTAGAAAACGCGGGAGCTATCGTAGTCAATGGCGAGCGGAGGCGTTTCCGGCGCGACGGTCGCGAGGTATTTTTTCGTGCCTTCGCTTCCCAGAAAAGGCCTGTCGGAACCACTCCATTCAAAATAAAAAACCAAACTTTTCCCCAGACCATGGGATAAGTTAAATCCGTAAGAAGAGTTTTCGCCTTCTTGGTAATAGAGAAATTCAGGATTCCAGTCGTGTCCTAAATCTAAAGTCAATTGCCCCAAAAACTGATTCGTGGCATTGGTCCGATTGAGGAAAAGCCCCGTATGTTCTTGATCGCTTAAAAAATCATTGGGACGGGTCGAAACTTGCGGAGCGTAGGCGGCTAGTAAAGAGAAAGACGACGTGATAAAATTCGTCTTGAGCATGAGAGCCCCGAGGCGTTTATCGCGCAGGACTTGCAGATCCTGCGATAGCTGGTCGTCGACGGCATTTCTTTTGAAGTAGTCGGTGGGATTGAAGCCGATGGCGACGCCATTCTTAATATTGATTCGGCCTGCTTCAAAGAAAAAACTTCGGTAAGGATTCCAAGAAAAATAAAGTTCGCGAAGCGTGTTCTGCGACAAGGCCTCGTCCTGTTCAGACTGGGAATAGTAGAAATAATCAAATCGATCTGAAAAATTAAGTCGGAGTGAGCTGAGAAGTTTCATATCAAAGACGGCATCGACGCTGGAATTTGAGAAACTATTCACCAAATCAACCGGAGGCGGAGGGACCAGCAAGTGGGATCGATTCCCCAAAAGCGCACCCGTTTGTTCAAAATAAAGATTGTACCTGCTGCCCGAGGCCTCTTTGGTAGCAGGTGCAGCGACCAAAACAGAATCTTTACCTTGAGGCAAAAACCGCAAATCATCGTCTTCGGCGGCCCAAAGCAAAAGAGGCCATCCCCAAATCACAAGAATAAGGATTCTTACGCAGAAAAACACTTCAGTCCTTCAAATGCGGCAGAAAATCCTTCTGAAACCACTCATCCGGAATTTTTTCAAAACGATAACCCGATAAATTCATTTGAGTGACGTAGTTTTTATTGAGGCCATCGATGATCATAATTTCTGTCGGCCTGACCGCATCCAAAACTTTTTGATAACCCTGGTAATAGATTATTTTGAGCAAGTGGCCACTTTCCGAATAAAATTTTCCTTTGATCGGCTGAGAGCTGCCTTTTTCAACCCAATACTCAATCTTAGAGTAGGTCGAAGAAGCCTGCGAAGAGACAAGGTTAAGCTTGTAACACAGTCGTTTCTTTTTAGATGGGTCCGAAATGCTTTCTGTTTTTTCGATGCTGGCTTTGTAATCATCCGCGAAATTGACCGTGACCACATCGCCATTGGACGCTTGCCCGAGAAGCCTTTGTTGGGGAGACAGGCGAACGCTCGATTTTGAGCTCGGATCATAGAACCAAATAATGTCTTTTTCTTTGAGCATTAATTTCCCGTGATCTTTCGGAGGATCCACAAAGCGGACCAAACTACGAAATTGTCCGCCCGTATTTTCTTTCTTCGAGAAAACGCGGAATTCCATCTGGTTGCTTTTTTTCCCACTTTGGAATTCAACCAAAGAACATTGCAAACTGAAGGGCTGCTGCGGATTGCGAATCTCGTCTGAACGTTTAATGATTTCGGCCGCAGTGGGTTCAGCCGCCATGGCTGCTCCCGAAAAAAGACAGAGGGACAGCAGCCACATAGTCAAGTTTTTCACGCAGAACTCCTTTAGTAATGTCTCAAGGCGTCAACGATTTCGAGGTTAGCGGCCTTACGCGAAGGAAACAATGAGGAAACCATCGATAGAATAATAAGCTTTAAGCAAGTCACTAGTAAAGCGCCAGGATTTGCCAGCACTTGAATCACGAAGGGGGCGGGACGCACACTCCCCGGGGCCGTCCAGGTCAAATGTGAAGCGTTCAGAATCGCGCTCACGCCAATGGCGAAAAGAACACCCACGAGAGTTCCGATCACCCCGAGCAAGAATCCCTCACTGACAAAAAGAGACAGAATTCCGCGACGCCGAACACCTAAGGCCCGGAGGGTTCCAATCTCGTTGAACCGCTCGACCACATTCATCATCATCGTATTTGTGAGGGTGAAAAGAATGATGGCCCCCATGATGATCGAGATGAAAGTGAAAATCAGGTTGAAAAGCTGCATGACCTGCTCGTAGACCGGCGTCAATTCAATGTAGGTTTTCATCTCGAGTCGCTGAGGGGTCATTTCACGCAAATGCTCCCGCAAGTAGCTTTGCACCTCTGGTAGCAGGCTCGTTTCTTTGAGCTGAAGCACGAGACCGGTTACTTTTTTTTCTCCGCTTCCGTAAAGAAGCTTCTGCGCTTGGGAAAGATGCAATGCTAAATAGCTTTCATCCAGCTCCTTGACTCCTTGATTGACCGCTTGTTTTAAATAAACAGAAACGACATTCGGAGCGCCATTGCTGTTCGCCGCCAAGAGATCCAGGCGAGGTTGAGTGCTGACGGCCTCTGTCTCGTCTTCTGCGGGAAAGTCGAATTTCTTATCGGCTTCCCCTTGATTTTGGGATTCTTTTTCGGGCTGCTGAGGTTCTTGTCGACAATTGGGAATATGCAGCTCGTCACAGAGATGCAGAATGCGCCCCATCCCTTCACCGACAACGCCCGCCTCGAAATCCTCGTCACCAAAACCAATATCCGCCACGGACTTATTATAGACAAAAGACCCGATCCAGTGCTTCATCGCATTGACTTCCGAAGGAATAACTCCTCGTCCCACAAAAGTCTTTGAAACATTCTTATCAAAGCTGCTGACAATTCCGTAGACCAACAAAAAAGGAGAAACAACGTTGATTTTTTCCTTTAGAAAGGGATCCTGTTGGATCTTCTTGATCAGCTCCGGCGAATTGGGAATACCGTAGGCGCTGGGATTGCCGGCACCGAACTCAAAGTAACCCTCGGGATAGATATGAAGATGGCCGTTGCTTTGGACGAAGCCTGTTTCCATGCCGAACTTGATGGAACTGACGAAGCCACCGAAAAGAATGATCGAAAAGGAGCTCACGGCAATGGCCAAAATAGACGCCATCGAACGGCGACGATTTCTTTGAATATTGCGAAAGGCAATCGACAATGTATTCACAAAGAAGCTCCCGGATTTTGCAAATGCCCATCGTGGATATAATGAATGGAGTCCGATTGATCCATGATTTTTTGATCATGCGAAGAAAAAATAAAGGTGGTACGAAACTGTTTTTGCATCTCGCGCATCAGTGCAATGATGCTGTGGCCGGTAGCTGAATCTAGATTCGCCGTGGGCTCATCGGCAAAAACGATTTCGGGATTTTTCACTAAGGCCCGCGCCACGGCGACCCTTTGCCGTTGCCCTCCGCTCAATTCATTTGGCCGTTGATCTTTTTGTTGCGCAAGCCCGACAGAGTCTAGCATAGCGAGCGCCTTCCTTTTTCTTTCGGCGGCGGGAACTCCAGCGAGGAGAAGGGGATACTCCACGTTTTCAAGACTGGTGAGAACGGGGATCAGATTGAAATTTTGAAAAATAAAGCCCATGTGTCGAGAGCGGAAATCCGTCACAAAATCATCCTGCCTCCCCGTCATGCTTTCTCCGACAACGACGACTTGACCACTGCTCGGGGCATCGATGCATCCCATGATATTCAGTAAAGTCGTCTTGCCACTTCCAGAGGGGCCGATGATCGAAGTGAACTTTCCTGCAGGGATTTCTAAATTTATTGCAGCTAAAGCACTCACCGCCACTTGCCCGAGTTGATAGGTTTTTGAAACGTTCAGCAGCTGAATCGCGAAAGGGGTTTCTTTCATTTGAATCTCTCCAGGCAAGCTTCTAAAATAGTTTCGATGATGAAGGCCTTGTGCGTGATGTGTAAAAAATGGCTGGACTGGGGGACATCATGAATACGCGCGGCCTTGAGCCTGCGGAGCTGTGCGAGAGACTTCCGCGAAATGCCACTCTGTTGGCTTGCAGAAAAAATGTGAAAAAATGATTTTTGCTGAACGAGGCTTTCGTCTTTTTTTTCGAGCTCCGCGAATTGGTCACCGAGTTGTTGCCGCTGCAACATCTCGCCAAAGCCCTTCATCGCCGTCTTCCAAACTCCGGGAGGCTTGCCTTGGTGTGGGTAAGAAATTTGTGTTTGGATCAGCGTTCGCATATTGCGGTCGCCTATCCTTTCCTGCAGACTCTTTTTGACCTCAGGCCAAGATAAATTTAAATCTGTCTTTTCGACAATTTGATCGACCACCTGGTACAATTCAGACTCCTCAAAAGGACCTGGTCCCACATCCGTGATGAAGCCCCCCAGAAATTTTTCTGGATAACGGATCGCGAAATCATAGACCACCTTACCGCCCAGGCTGATGCCGAGAAGAAAAGCTTGGGAGCAGCCCACTTGCTCAATTATTTTCGTGATTTCACGGGCGGTCGTATCGTAAGAGACCTCTTGCAGAATTTCGGCGGTGAGATGGGCCAGACCGATCTGGCGTCTCTGCGCATTGGGATCGATGACAACGACTTGCAAGGCGGTCCTCAACTCGGGTAAATAAGCCGTGAAATCTTCCGCTCCGCCCAGAAGACCGGGGATGCAGATCAGCAAAGGCTTTTCTTGTTGCGAGACTTCTTCATGCGGCATCAAAAATCCTTCGGGCCGGTAAAAGATCCGCCACCTCGCGTGGAAGCCGGTAACCACGGGGATCCGTTCTTTCGCCTCGCAAGTGTTTGGTTAAAATTCCCATCGAGAAGAAAGTCAGTCGAAAGGAAATCTTCGCGTTTTCGATGGCCGTACTGGAGGCCCGCCCCTCAGTCGCAAGAAAGTGATGGATGTTTTTCCAATTCAGCCAAGGCGAAGCCGCTTCGGCGAGCTTGATATAAGCTTCAATAAGCGCGCGGTTTTCGCGCAAATAGAGGTACTTCATCGGCGCAAAAAAAGGTTTTTTCCCTCTTTGATGGTCCGCCCGTTTCAAATATTTCCCCCCCACCTTGCGCAGAGCGTACTTTTCTGTCAGGCCGCGGATCAATTGGTGAACATCTGAATGTCCCGCCACCCGCACCACGCGAGGATCCAAAAAGGGAGTCCGTCCTTCCAAAGAGTTGGACATCTCCTGTCGATCGCCGACGTTGGCCAAAATGTAGTGCAGCAGATCGGCGCGCGTGGCGATCCAGCAGTTCAAGTCCCAATTGGTGAATTGGTAGGAAGGGTTTTCTTCACGCAAACGATCCGAAAGGGATTGGCAAAAAATGCGAACGCGATCGTCCATATCTTCGCCTGTGGCGTAACGATAAAGCCGGCGCTTCGAAAGACGTCCCAGCACGGAAGGGAATTGACCCTTGAAAAAATCACTCACGATGGAATGATAAACGCTGGAACTTCCGTCGAGATGATGCAGATTCACTCCCATTTCACGCTCTGAAAAATGTTCCAGGGCTTGGATGCCGAAGCGGGGATGGCGGCGATTGAAGTCCTGTATTTTGTTGATGCGCGAATAGGCGTAGCCCCCCAGCCACTCGTCCGATCCCTCTCCCGATAAAACCACTTTGACTTTTTGGCTCGCGCATTCAGAAAGCAGATTTTTCGCGGCTCCGTGGGGATTCGTCACCGGATTTTCGAAGGCGACGACCGAGCGGATCAGGCTGGAGATAAAATTTTTGGATTGAAGTTGGACGACGTGGTGCTCGATCCCTAGATCTTGGGCGATAGAGGCCGCAAGCGGGCTTTCGTCAAAATCCCGATCGGCAAATCCCACGGTGAACGCCTTCGGACGGGCGCCTAGATCCACGGCGAGCGCGGCAACGAGGGCACTGTCGATACCGCCGCTCAGATAGCAGCCCACCTCAACGTCGGCTTCGAGCCTGCGTTTAACGGCTCCGCGCAGTTCCGCTTCGAGTTGCTCTTGCACATCCTTGCCTTTGATCGTTCTTTTTTGGAATAGCGGAAGTTCGTAATAGATTTTTGAAGAAACTTTTTTTGTTTCGATATCTAAAGTGAAAACACGACCCGGCCAGACATGTTTCACATTTTGCAAACAGGTCTCTGGAGGGACCATCGTCCTCGCGATAAAAGTTTTGATGTAATTCGGATCGAACACGGGGGCTTCATCCTGGAGAGCTTTCATCTCGCTCGCCAAAGTGAAACTCGACTCCCTCGCTTCAAAAAAAAGAGGTTTCACGCCGAAAGGATCGCGACCAAAGTGAACTTTTTTCTGCACCTGATCATAAAAAATAAAACTGAATTCACCGGAAACCTGGCTGATCCCCTTCGCTCCGTCCAGAGCGTAGAGGTTGAGCAAAACCTCCGAATCACTGTGGGTGCGAAAGACCACCCCGCGCTCGATCAGTCCCTGCCGTAGTTGTTTGTAATCGTAGAGTTCACCGTTGACGATGCCGATCCAGCGCCGATCAAAGCTTTGCAGCGGCTGAGCCCCGCCCGCTAAGTCAATGATGCTCAAGCGGGTGTGAACAAGAGCGACATTTTCATCGGACCACCAACCATAGCCGTCAGGCCCGCGATGACTCAAGGATTGCACAGGATGCAAAAGTTCCTGGAGCTCCACCTTTTTTTGATACCTTGTTCGCATCCAAATTCCGCACATACCAACCTCAACTACTCAAAGTTTTCCCACCATCAATGACGATGGTTTGACCGATGATCTGCGCGGCCGCGGGTTGACATAAAAATCCCACCACTTGGGCCACATCTTCCGGGGTTGTTAGGCGTCCCGAAGGAGTCGCGTCCACGGTTTTTTGCAGACGTGTCTCTTTGTCGGGAAAGGCTTCTACGGCGTCCGTCAAAACCAAACCAGGGCAAACGCAATTGACGGCGATCCCCTTCGGCGCCAGTTCGGCAGCGTAATGCCTGAACAAGGACTCCATCGCTCCCTTACTCGAACCGACGGCCGCGTAAAAAGGAATCACCCGTACTCCACCCGAGGAGGTGATGCCGATAATGCGGCCACCTGCAGGGATAATTTCGATAAGGCTTTGAATCAATTTATGAATGGCAAAGACATTGATCTCGAAAGTCCAGGCCAAATGTTTGCTTGTCAAAGCCATCGCCTCGCGATGGACACCGCTCGCAGCCGAGTGAACAAGGACATCCACTTGCGACGTTCTTGCTTTGATTTCGGCGATAAGATTCGCAAATTTTTCGGGATGCGTGAGATCACCGATCAAACATTCAATGTCTAAATTTTGGCTGCGAGCCCATTCCGACAACTCTTCAGCTGATTTTCTGTCTCGACCGTAAAGGGACAGAACGCGATAACCTTCTTGAGCAAGAAAAAGACTAATGGCGCGGCCTATGCCGCGGGTCCCGCCGGTGACAAGGGCCAATTTTTTCATGAAGCAGGGTCTCCTAAAGAACGGCCACCATCGATGACCATCACGGTGCCGGTTATATATTCCGCTGATTTGGAACAGAGAAAGGCCGCTAAGGCTCCGACTTCTTCTGGCGCCCCTAAGCGACCCACAGGAATGCGATCGCGAATTTCTTTACCGCTGGCCTCGAGCTGAGCGACAAAATCTTTTGTCATCGGGGTCGCGATCAGTCCTGGGGCAATGGCGTTGACGGTCACCCCGCGATGGGCCACCTCAAGGGCCAAGGTCCGCGTGAAGGCCTCGAGTCCCGCTTTGGCGGCGGCGTAATTGCTTTGCCCCCGCTTCGCGAACTGAGCACTGATGGAGCTCATGTTGATGATCCTTCCCCAGCGTTCTTTATACATGGACTTCAGAAATAATTGAGTCAGCGCCATGGTGACGAGCAAATGTTCTTCGATAACAGCACTGTATTTTTCGAAATCGGCCTGCAAAAAAAGGCCATCGTGCAGACGTCCCGCCGAATTCACCAGGACACTCGGAGCCTTTCCGCAAGCCTCCAGCAGTTGCCGGTGCAGATCGAGGGCATCGGAGGCCTGACTTAATTTCTTTTTCAATAAATGCACCTGCGTCGTGGGCGAATGCCGGCGGAGATTCGCCAAAGCCTCTTGGGCTTTTTCTTCATTCGATGCATAGCTGAGCACAAGATCATAATCGGGCGCGAGTTTCTGAGCCACGCCGAAGCCAATGCCCGAAGTCCCTCCCGTGATCAAAGCCCAGCGTCGACTCATAATCCCTCTTTAGAAAAAACAGCGCAGGTGTTTTGCCCGCCGAAACCAAAACTATTGCTCAAAACATGTTTCAATGGCACCGAACGGCTCTGATCGGGAACATAGTCCAGATCACAATCCGCATCTTGTTGATCGCAATTCAAGGTTGGCGAGACCATCTGTCGTTTCAACATCATCAAACAGGCAATCGCCTCAAACGTGCTTGAAGCGATGGTCGAGTGACCAATCTGGGATTTGATGGAGCTGATGGGAATTTGGTAAGCTCTTTCACCAAAGAGTTTTTTGATGGACAAAGTTTCTAAACGATCATTCAGAGGCGTCGATGTTCCGTGCGCATTGATATAATCAATTTCTCCTAAACTCAAACCGGCATCGGCGATTGCTTGGCGCATCGCCTCGACGACAGAAAGACCGTCCTCACGGCCATCCGTCAATCTATATGCATCACTCGTGCAGGCATAGCCCGAAGCCACTCCCAAAATAGGAGCGCCCCTAGCCTCCGCGGCCTCTCGGGTTTCTAAAATAAGAACGGCGGCACCCTCTCCCCGCACAAATCCGGAGCGATCGCTTGAAAAAGGCCGGCTGGCTTTATGCGGAGGAACCTCATCCGTCGTCAAAGCCCCCAAAAGATAAAAATTCAAAAAATTGCTGGCTTCGCAACGGGCGTCCACGCCGCCCACAAGACAGCGTTTCCAGCGGCCATTTCGCAATCCATGCAGGGCGATTCCTAAGGTTTGATTTCCCGTCGCGCAGGCACTGTTCAAACTTAAAAGATTGCTATCGGTGACCGTCCCGAGCCCCGCTTTCTTGACAAGATCTCTCAATACAAAAAGTGAGGATTCAGAACGGACATTGTTGAAATCATAATTTGCAGGCAAAGACTCCGCTAAGATCTCTTCGACGATTTCGTAAGAGACGCCATCCGCCGTGCCAAAAACAATGGCATCAATGCTGTCTTCAGGACGGAGTCCGTTCAATGCCTGTCGCGCGGCCTGCTCTGTCATCAGCCAGGATTTCAGAATATCTGTTTCACGTCCTGCATAGAGCTGCGATGGCGGAAGCTTCTCACGCGGGATCCAGGCGGCGTAGGGAACGGGAAAGTTGTTGCTCACGAGGCTTCCGCGAATATTGGTCACCCCGGAGGCACCCGCAAAAAGATTCTTTTCGAACTCTTCCGCGTTCAATCCTATGGGCGACACCAAGCCATAGCCTGTAATGACCACTTCGTGCTTCATGGATTACTTCTTAATATAGGCAATGAGGTCTTGGATACGCAGGCTTTTCATATCAGCCGGTTTGCCGTTTTTCTGACTGGTGTACTCGACGACTTCTTTGAAATCCAGTTCTTGGCCGATGGTATTTTCAAGTTCTGAACTGACGTCGAGCAAATCAATGCTTTCTAATCCCAAATCGTCAATCAGACGGCTTTCCATTTTCACCACCAGAGTTTGATTGTTGATGACGCTGCGGATGGCCGTTTCGATGGATTTTAAAAGTTCATCATTAGACATGTGCTGCTCCTTTTACAAAATTAATCAATTGATCAGAAATTCCAAAAAAATTGTCTTCGTCCCTTTTCACCTGACTTGGCCAATCGGTGAAAGTTCCATCCTTGACCAACAAAATTGCGGCCGCTCCTTCTGTCAGGCAACGATGCTCGGCACTGCGCGAACGCTTCATCACCATGAAATCGTCAAAGGCGTGGGCTGTGCACACCAGCGCGGCTTCAACGAGACCTGTTTTGAGATCCCACTCCGCCTGCTCAAGAGCATGCAGGCTGCCAAAAAGAGAGTGCGTATAGACATTCATAGGTCCTTGCAAACCCATGGAGATGCCCATTTGGGCCGGTACTAAATTCGGCAGTTGTTTAAGGTACATTTTAGGATTGCGAAATTTGCGATAGAACTCCGCGAATTGAGCAGGATCATTCTGTTCCAAAATTTTTGCCGTGGAGGCCGCATCGATCGGACCATTTTCAACCGCACAATAAACGCCTACGGAAAAAGGAGATCGGTTTAAAAAAGGCCGTAGGATTTCGCTCGCCTGCATGCAAAGGGAAGACATGAAAACAGAGGCCCGGCTCATCGAGCGAAAAGCCTTTGCATCCGGGATGCTTATTTTCGCGCTGTCTTCTTCGTAGGCACGAACATTCAAAATTTGATCTTTATAAAAGGGGCTTTCCCAAACCCCTGCCGGGGATTCCAAGTTGGGAAGCAAAGTTTTTTGCCAGCACACGCGACTCATTATTTTATTTCCTTAGTCTCTTGGCGCTTCAGCCAGTCTTGAGAAACCGCGTCGAATTCATTGGAGTGCAGTTGCCCGCGATCAATCAAGCCGAAGAGAATCGACGCCGCAGAGACCTTTCTCCCAGCCACTTCGATTTCCCCTTCGGCTAAAGCGTAATTTCTGGCGATTTTCTCGATGCGCCCTTTGATCAAGCAAGCTTCGCCAGGCTGAATATTGTGATAAAATTTTGCGCTTTTCACGCTGCCTAAAACAGGCAAAATGCCCGGGCGAGAAAGGGCAATGCACTTACCCGCCATCTGCGCAATCATCTCGATCTGCAGAACTCCAGGAACAATAGGCAGGCCAGGAAAATGATCCATGAAGAGGAGGTCAGAGCGTGGAAATGTTTTTATTCCTGTCGCAGAAACTCCAGGTTCGCACTCTAAAATTTTATCGATTAATAGCCATCGCATATGAAATTTTGCCGCCTTATTTTTATTTAAGCATCCCGTCCGCGAGCTGTATAGGTGCTTTTGGAAGTCCCATGGTCCAGTTTCAATGGACAAAATTGGTACAATGGATGACCAATTACGCGCGTTCGAGGGGCTGAGATCGCTCCCATTTCAAAAGAACGAGTAAAACAATCCTAAAAAGATGGACCAATTGTTGCTGAACCCCAAGCGACCGATCCCAAACGTCAATCCAGGGTTTAAAAAATGCCGAGTAAAAACACGAAAATGAACATGACCGAAAGAATTTTGTCGGCACTCGAGCAGCATCAAGACCGTTGCTTAGTTAGTGATGACGTCATCTCGTGGACAGGCGCCCTTCTGTCAGAGAAAATGCAAAGTCTTCACGCGGCGATCAAAGCTTCTTCTTCTCCGGGAGGTCGCGTCGGAATTTGCTTTCCGAATTGGGGTGTCAAGGCTTTAGCCATCTTAAGCGTCATCACGGCCGGCCGTATTCCTGTCGTCCTGAGCAGCACCGATTTGAAGTCTTCACCCGATGATTGGTTAGAGAACGCTCAGGTTCCTTTGATCATGACGATGCCCGGCCTCGAAGAGATCCTATCCGAACGAGTGTCCTGCGTGACTCTCGCGCGGGATGGGACTATCGAATTTCTGCGAGAGGCGTCTTCTCTCCTGGGCTTGAAAGAATATCTGCACAAACCGCCCGCGGGGACAGGACTGATTCTTTTTACGTCAGGATCCACTGGGCGCCCGAAGGGGGTTTGTTTACCCGCCGAAGGCCTTTTGCAAACCGCAGATCATCTCATCTCCTACTTTGGTCTTTCCGAGCACACGATTTCTCCGATTGTCCTGCCGATTTGCCATAGCATGGCGATCAATACGCAATTTTTCCCGACCTTTCTGGCGGGTGGCCAATCTTGTTTCATGAATTCCCGGCTGAGCATCAATCGCGTTTACCGGACGATCCTTGAGCAGAAAGGAACTTTTATCTCTCTCATCGGAGAAGTTTTGCGGACCTGCTGGGAAGAAAAGCATCGCAAAAATTTAGAAGCGGCCTCTCTCGTGGAGCATATTCAATTGGCAGGGGGAATGATTTCCGAGGCGCAAATACAAATGGCAAGGGAACTCTTTCCGCGCGCGGTCATTCACAAAGGATACGGACTGACCGAAGCCATTCGAGTCACCATGATCAACAGCGCCGAAAAGAACTTCACCTCCAGCGCCGTGGGGAAACCCCTCCCTTTCGTTGAAGTCGAAATCAGGAACAAAACAAAAAACCGCTGCGCTCCAGGCGAAAGCGGCGAAATTTTCGTGCGCGGCCCGAATGTTCTTCTCGGGATCACCGGCGACAGCGAATCCCCTGTGGGAACAGACGGTTTTTTGGCGACCGGCGATGTGGGCTTTTTCAATCAAGATCATCAGATTTGCATTCTCGGTCGAAAAGACAGCTTATTCAAAATCAATGGCCACCGGGTCTCTGGCTTTGAAATTGAGAATATCGCGCTGGAGGCTTCGAAGCTCATCACGAACGCGAAATGCATGACGATCTCGCGCGATTACCGCCCCGGGCAAAAACTCGTTCTTTTCCTCGAGGTTCAAACAGACTCGCAAGAGGATTTTACCAAGGAATACCTGCCGGCCATCCAAAATCAGATCTCTAACCGCTTCAAAGCGCTTAATCATTTTCCGAGGGAAATAAACCTTCTCCCTAAATTTCCTCGCACCTCTAACGGCAAGCTCGCTTTAAAAAAGCTGCTTGAAATCAACCAAAACGTGGTGAAGGTTCAACTGCAAGAAGGGGCATCCTCCAGCTTGCAGTTTTTCATGTTTCCCTTGGCCGCCTACGAGAAAATTTTGGCTTAAAGCGAATCCATTTTGACCGCGACAGAAATGATGTGGTCACTGATTTCTTCGAAGAAACTCAGCCGCCATCGCAAAACATCCCCGTAAGCCAGTGGAAGGCGTCGGGGCTGCCAAGAGTCGCAATCAATTTCAATTTCCAGGGCGTCTGTAAAAATGCCCCTTGCGGCCGCTTTGACCAAGGCCTCTTTCCCAGACCAAATTTTTGTGAATCTCTGCTGTTGCAAGATTTTTATCTCGGATCGAAGAACAAATTGGATTTCTTTTTCGGTGAAGACCTTTTGCATTCCCTCGGTCAGAAAGCGATGCTCACGCACGGCCTCAATATCAATGCCAATTTGGCCTAAAAAAGTCCACGCTAAGACAAAGTAATGAGCGGAGTGAGACATATTAAAATCTATTTTAGAAGGATTCTCCGTTAAAAAGGGTTTCCCCTGACCAGCAAACTGAAAATTTATCTGCTGGGGAGCCGTCCCCGTAATTTCGGAAAGTTTTTTCTTGAGCCGAAAGCGCGACTGCAAATATTGCTTTTTCCGCTGGATATTCGATATGTTTGCAAAAATGAGAATTTCTTCAGGCGACAGGAAACTCTGTGCTTCTTCAAAAAATTCATCTGCCCATGGGAAGAGTTCCACAGAAAATCTATTCTCTGGATCTTGAAAGAAGGTCTTTAGGCTCATTGACCGTAAGCATACCTTAGCATTTCCTCATTTCAAGAATTCTCTTTAAATTAAGAACAGCTCGAGTCTTTACCCTCCTCCACTTTACCCTCTCTACTTTACCTTCCGGCTCCCTTTTGCGGCACAGCCTAAAAAATTGACAATTCTTAGCCGCTAAAAGCCTTCTCAAGCTCACTTAAGCCGGAATGAAATCTGCTAGGTCAATCCTGTCCCCTTCCAACTCCGTACAAAGGATTCGACGATGAAAACACTTAATCTAACCTTCCTGATGACTTTGATGTTTGCAAGCCTCTGCGCTCATGCAGAAACAGAAAACCTCACCTGCACAAATGCCGATCGCTCTACCGTGGTCACGACCACAGTCCGCTTTAAAGGTGGTTTCGAAGATATTCTCAGTGAAGAAGTAGCGGCCAAAGGACAGCTTCGAGTGATCAAATTCGCAGGTCGTCCCGTGAATGCCTCGATCACCTTAAGCGGTATCGTAGCGGACTCGGCAAAAGGTCCTTATTATGAATTGAACGGCAAAGGAATTGAGGAATTCACCATCTCGGCTCCTGCTTCACAGAGCGCTTCGATCCTTAAGATTGAAGGCGTCGAGCAAGAGATCAACTGTAACTAAAAACAAGTTCTTACTTCGGTAAGAGCTTCAGTTCGCTCTCATCGATGAAAGCATTTTGATTGTTCTTGAATTTATAACGACGATTCATCATCAAAAACAAGCTGTCGCCGGACTCTCCAATCGGCGTCCCGTTGTAATCCTTAGAACTTAAATTGGCGACGTCTTCGCTGGGCTTAGAGGCAGGACCTCGGCCACCAGCGGTGGAACCCGTCGGCGTGGACTCGGAAAGGCTCGAGCTGGATCCGCCGCCGCCGCCGCCACCATCATCACTTCCACTTGCAGAGGCCGGTGTTATTTTCCCCGCCATCGCTTTTGCCTCAGCGGCCTTAACCGCACCCAGGGCACTCGAAATTTGATCTGGGCTAAACCCCTTCGCGCTCATGCTTGCGGCCGAAGCAAAATCGCTAGCGCTGTAGGTTTTCCCATTCGCCGTGGTGATGGTGTTTGTTTTGAAATTTGCCGTATTGCCATTCACGCCGCTCGCAAGCTTCGCACGAACAGATGAATTAAGCGCGGTTCCCGAAGTGGCCTTGAGAGTATCTAGAGTCACCGCTGCGGGCGTTGCACTGACATCGGAAGCCGTCGTATCCGCCGCCGTATTGGCCGCTTGGTCGGCGGTGCTGCCGTTGGCCAGCGCTTGTAAAGCGGAGAGCATGCTCATTCCAGAAAGCATCGCTCCTTTATCACAGGGCTGAGGATTATTAGGTTTGCATTTTTTGAATTCATCAGAGGCTTGGTTCGCCAAATCATTACTGACTTGTTGAGCGGCGTTTGAGGCATCTGTATTCGCACCTTGAGTGGCACCGGCCGAATTATTGACCGAATCACTTGCAAATGCCACCTGCTGCAGAGCCAGCAAACTGAGTATCAATTTGAGACAGGTTTGAACTCGAATCACAGCCTCACCCCATTTCTTTTATTTTAGTGGGATCAGGCGACAAAAACAATCGAAACCTAGCGGTGAGGGGTCCGCGGAGTTCGAGGCCCGGGGCCGCGATTCCACGCTTGACCTGGGCAGTTCTGCTGAAAGGACTGGTAACGAAGATCGGCCGCACAAAAATTATTACGTGAATCGTCGCGGATCTCTTCGCAGAAGCTCTCTTTTATATGAGGCTGGTGACGGCCTGTCGTGCAACCGCTCGCTCCACCCCATTCGTAGCCGTAGGGATTGTCACTATTGTCGTCGTGGTGGCTGTCCTTTGCACAGGCAAACAAAAGGCCAGTGGATAAAATCAAGATTATTTTTACGATCCGCATCTGCTTTTCTCCTTTTCCGTGCTTGGTCATAGCAGGGACTACGGGGTTGAAAAAGAGGATTCGTTTCGAGTGACAAAATTTTGGTCAAGCCTGAAAATTTAACCTTCATTGTGGAAGATCGACTCAAAATGAGATTTGCAACGCAAAAGCAGAGGCCTTTCTTTTTTACCGGCTTAGCCCAAATCGAAGACAATTTACGGCATCTGTCGAACAATCTGCGAAAAAAAACGGCCTTCTCAGGCGCCCCTTGCCGTAAAAATCAATAGAGGGCTTTAGAGGCTGTGCCTACTTCTTGCTTTGATAGAGTTCATATAAGTAGGAGAATTTTATGAAATCAACATGGAAAACAGGTCTCTTCATCGCTTTAGCCCTCGTTGAAATCAGCGGAAAAGCTTTTGCGCAAGGTGGTGTCGATGCTGAAGTGAATGAGAGTGATCTCGCCACGGCTCCCTATGGTCAGCCTGCAACGCCTTCTCCTTCTCGCCCGGCGGCTCCGGTCACAAATAAAGTTGCGGTTCGTCGCCCACGGGTCGAAAGCAATTCTTCTTCCCTTCGCTTCGAACCTTTTGTCGGTGTCACCTCTTCTAACTTTTCGGGTGGAGACAGCACTCACAGCTTCAGCGCTCGCAACGGAACGGCGGCCGGCGTGAATATCTTGATCGGCGATGCCAATAGCTTTCAATTTGAAACAGGTTTGATCTATGCCGAGCGCGGTGGAAAAGAAATGTACTCTTCTGACAACTCAGCGCTCGCACAGAAATGGCAAATTGACTACAAATTGAAATATTTAGAAATTCCCGCGATTGCACGCTTGAGTTTCCAAACAACGCGCTCAACTCACTTGTTCTTTAAAGGTGGCGTGGTCTTAGGCTTACTGCAGGATGCCAGCGGTGATGTCAGCAATACGCAAAATTACAACCAGAACAATTACTACAACGGTTATGCAGGCACACCGTACAACGTTTACTACAACTACAACCAGAACAACTCTTCATCGATCAAAGACTACTTCAACTCGACTGATGTGCGCTGGGTGGCCGGACTCGGAACGAATGTCACTTTAACTCGCTCTATCGGTTGGACCATTCAAGGGGACTACCAGTCGAGCTTGAACAAAGTGAGCACAAGCCAACCCAACGGTTATTATGGTTCAACCTCCATGGGACTGACCACAACGACCTTCAGCATCAGCACAGGCGTTACTTTCGATCTCTAAATTTACAGAGTTCATGATTCAGCAAAAACCGCAGAAGACCTCTGCGGTTTTTTCATATTCGGAAGCGGCTTTTCAAGCGATCGATGCCCTCTTGATTTCCACGCACCGTCAACCAAGTGCCTTTTTCATCGTAGCGCTCAGCCAAAACTCTGAGTTTCGAACGAACCTCGCCAATAGCCCCCGTAACTTGATAAGGAATGAAAAGTTCAACATCCACCATATCTGATTCGAAATAGCTTAAAATTCGCGTTCGCAAACTTTCGAGGTCTGCTTTATCGCGAGTTGAAATGGAAATAGCCTCTGGAAATTCATTTTGCAGGGCTTGATTTTCTTCGCGCGAAAGCCGATCCCGTTTATTCAAAACAAGCAGGCTAGGGACATCCGTCGCACCCACTTCGGCTAAAACGGAACGGGTGACCTCGAGCTGCGAGCGGAAAGAGGGATCGGAAGAATCCACGACGAACAAAAGCAAAGAGGCGTGCAGGGCCTCATCCAAGGTGGAACGAAAAGAGGCCACCAAATCATGGGGCAGTTTTTTTATAAAGCCGACAGTGTCAGAAATAAGAATTTTAGGTCGCGTTTCAGGATGCATCGGACGAATCGTCGTGTCCAGCGTAGCAAATAATTTATCGGCGACCAGCACTTCACTGCCCGTCATGACCCGCATGAGAGAAGACTTTCCTGCATTCGTATAACCTACGAGAGCCACCGAAAGTTCTTGCTCACGGCGAGCGCGACGCACCTGGTGTTCTTGCCCGATGGAATTCAGTTCATTTTTGAGTTCCTTGATCCGATCGCGAATTTTACGGCGATCGAGTTCAATGCTGGTTTCGCCGGAACCTTTTCCACCGCCCCCTTGCCGATCGTCTCCGCCGCCAGTTTCGCGCAGCCGAGGGGCCACGTAGGTCAGCCGAGCAATTTCAACCTGCAGTCGAGCAGCCTTCGTCCGGGCATGGCGAGAAAAAATTTCGATGATCACGCCGGTGCGATCTAAAACGGGGACGCCGGTGGCACTTTCTAGATTGCGCAGTTGCGAGGGCGAGAGGTCGCAGTCAAAGATCAGGATTTCGGCTTTTTCCGAGGGAGCTCTTGAAGCACTGCTTTCTTCAGGGGACTCTTCGTCCTCTTCAAAAACCTCTTCATTTTCGGAAGCTTCTTCTTCATCCTGGTTATTTTCAAATTTCAAAGCGGCTTTCGATTTCTTATGAACGACCATGGAAGCCACTTTGCCGGTGCCCCCGGTCCACTGAGCGAGCTCTTTGAGTTTGCCATCACCGAGAACCGTGGCTCCCCTTTGCGAGGGCCGACGTTGAGAAAAGCGACCGATGACATCATAACCTAGCGTGTGGACTAATCGCGAGAGCTCGTCTAGTGAGCTTTCCGCTTCCTGATCGGAAACCTGCGGAAGCTGCACGCCGACGAGAAGCGCCTTTAATCTTTTCGTTTGCGCTGCTTCACTCACAAGTTAGTCCCTCTTTTTTCCAAAAAATCGACGGGCGGGCCGCGCTCCTGGCCTTGCCCCACCGCCGCTCCGTTGGCGATCGCTGCGCCCCTGACTTTCAATCAAAGCCTTGGCCTTGCCTGAAGAAAGGATGCGGCTATTCGCGATTTCTTCTGAGTGATAGGGATGTTCCTTCATCACCGGAATCGCCTTGCCGATGAGTTTTTCGATATCGCGGATAAAAGACCGCTCTTCAGCATCACAAAATGAAATCGCAATGCCTTCGGTCCCGGCGCGAGCGGTTCGTCCGATACGATGAACGTAACTTTCGGCGATATTGGGAACTTCAAAATTGATCACGTGAGAAATGTTATCGATATCAATTCCGCGCGCAGCAATGTCGGTCGCGACCAAAACGCGAATTTTGCCGGCGCGAAAATTTTCAAGCGCACGCTGTCGGGCGTTCTGGGACTTATTGCCATGAATAGCTTCCGAGGGAATTCGATTTTTCTCGAGAACTTCTACCACGCGATTCGCCCCGTGCTTTGTACGCGTAAAAACGATGACTTTAGAAAGACTTTTATCGTTCAAAACGTGCCGCAACAAATCTCGCTTCTGCGATTTATCGACGTACATGACCGATTGCTCGATCATTTCGGCCGTTGAAGAGACGGGAGTGACTTCCACCCGCACGGGGTTCGTAAGCATGGTGTCGGAGAGTTTTTTGATTTCCTGAGGCATCGTCGCTGAGAAAAACAAATTATGCCGGCGGGGCGGCAGGTAAGAGAGAACTTTGCGGATATCATTGATGAAGCCCATATCGAGCATGCGATCGGCCTCATCAAGAACAAAAACTTCCACCTGCGAAAGACTCAAATGTCTTTGCTGAATGAGATCTAACAAACGGCCAGGCGTCGCGATGAGGACATCCACTCCGTGCTGGACGCTCTTCACCTGCGGAGTTTGCCCCACACCGCCATAGACAACGGAATAGCTCAGCTTGAGATATTTCCCGTAGGTCTTAAAACTATCGTAGATTTGAATGGCCAGCTCACGGGTGGGCGTGAGAACTAAAACGCGGGCCTGCTTAGGTGCAGGACGATTTTTCGACAGGGCTAGGCGATTCAAAATAGGCAGCGCAAAGGCCGCCGTTTTACCTGTTCCGGTTTGCGCGCAACCCAAGAGATCGCGACCCTCCAGCAAAGGCGGAATGGCCTCTTGCTGAATAGGCGTTGGAGTCGTATAGCCCGTATCCTGAATTGCTTTTTGAAGAGCATCAACCAATTGGAGATCTGAGAATTTTTTTGACATGGCAAGGAGTTACAGGGGAACTCCTTGCGAGGCAAGAAATACCTGTTTTATCCCATTTAAACTCCCCTTTTTGAGGGTCCTCGATTAAGCTCGTCTCAGTTTTCTCTGCTCGCGGAGGTCCCCATGTCTTTACGACAAGAATTGATTGAAATATTTTCGGCTGAACCACCCCAAACCCTCCAGTCCCGCTCCCTCCGTTATGCCTGTGTCGCCGTCCTTTTGTGTGGGGAAAATCGAGAGAATTTGCAGGTGGGCTTCATTCGGCGGGCCCTTGATGAAAAAGACCCCTGGTCTGGCCAAGTGGCCTTTCCCGGAGGCAAGAAGGAACCAGGGGATGCCAGTGATCTCGCTGTGGCCCTGCGTGAGACCGCTGAAGAGGTGGGAATTTTCCTGGAGGCTCAAGAGCAGGTGGGCCGTCTTCACGACGTCCAAGCGCGGCAGCGGGCTCAGCTGCTTGATTTTTACATCAGTCCCTTCGTTTTTTATCTCGAGAGGCCCGTCACGCCGAGGCTCGATCTCGGCGAAGTTTCCGATTTTTTTTGGGTACCTTTGAACCACTTGGAAGATGAGGCTCAACGCATGGATTATTTATTCGCACGTGATCAGATTCAAATTCAAATGCCGGCCATTCGACTTTTACAAGATCCTCCCCTATGGGGACTGACCTATTTGATGACCCAAAATTTACTACGCCTTCTCAAACGAAAAAAACCATGAGGTTGTCATGGTTTTTCTTCGTTCCTTTGGCCTGTCTCAGCGTGACACTTATGGCGGACCCGTCTCGGTCTTTGCGGTCAATTCAAGAATCTCCCGATTCCAAATGTATTCGTGTCTGACAAAGGATCTTTTTGTATTCACTTTTCCTCCAAATGACATCGTTAATCGAACACTTCATTTGTAGGGTCGTCAGATCTCGGGTGGCACGGCCATAAAAGGCTCCTTTCACTCATTCAGCCTCTTGATTCCGCATTTTGAAGAGACATGAGCTACCAAACTTATCGGCTAGACTTTGGTAAGGTTGAGTGAATATTTCTTAATTTCTTAAAGAGCCCTCTTTATCTCAATTTGAAACAAAAAACTGAAGTGTCCTCTCTTCGGCGAGAGCCGCCGAAGCCGCATCGTAACTGCTTCTTTGTTCACAATTGAAACCATGCTCCGCAGGATAAAGGTAAACCGGCGCGGGGGCCTGGGCCTTTTCAATCTCGCGCACATGCGCCAAAGTGATGTGATGGTCCTTTTCACCAAAATGAAAAATTACGGGGACCCGCGACTTCTCATTTTTAAACTTATAAATCATTCCGCCGTAATAGGCTGAAGCCTTCGCCACATGTTGCAGACGACAGGCCGCTAGGAAAGCGAGACTCCCACCCCAGCAATAGCCTACGACCGAGACCTTCCTGTTTTTGAGTTGATTCACGGCGAGTTGCACGCCCTGCAGGGCCAATTCAAGATCCAATTGGCCGACGATCTCCATCCCCACCTTTCTACCTTCCGCATCGTAACCCAGCTCGACATCCTTTCGGATGGGATCAAAGAGGGCCGGGGCAATGGCATCGAAACCAAGTTCCGCGTAACGATCGACGACCTTGCGGATATGAGAATTGACACCAAAAATTTCTTGCAACACCACAACACCTCCGCGCGAGGGACCTTTGGCATCTGCGGTGTAGGCCGAAAAAGATTTGGATAGTTCGATTTGTTTTCCCATGGAGGTCTCCTCAAGAGCTTTTGTTCAGGAAGCTCCTTTATACTGCTCTTATCTAATGGGCATCAATCACTCCGCTCGGTTTCTCTCGAAGTTTAATAAAATACAAAGGGATGAATGAAACTAAGAAGATAATCATGACGGTCCAAATCAATTGATTGAAACTCAACATGAAAACTTGAGCCTGAACCCTTCCGTAAAGCGCGCGCACAGTGGCCTCTGCGCTGGAAGCCATTCCTAGACTGCCCCTCATTTTAGATCCCATTCCCCCCAAAGTAGAGTAATAGGTGGACTGAGCATTTTTATCGAGCAGAGAAATCTTTGCGGCCAAATCCAAATAATTCTGCGAGCGGTGGGTGGTGAGCATCGTCCCCACGAGCGCGATGCCGATACTTCCTCCGATTTGCCGGAACAAATTGAGCAATCCCGACACCTGCCCCATCGCGTATCCTTTGAATTGACTCAAAATGGAGGAGTTGATCGGAACAAATAAAAAGGCCAAGGCAAAACCACGGATAAAAAGAATATTCAGCACATCCCATTTAGATGAAGCCGGCGAAAGAGTCGTCAAAGCGAGGCAGCAAATCTCAATGCCAACTAAACCCACAAAAATAAGAACCTTAGGATTGACCCCCTTCATCATCGCGCGCCCGATGAAAGGCATGATCATAGCGGTCAGGATGGAACCGGGGATAAAAAGAATCCCGGTTTGAGTCGCAGTGTAATGATAAGCCGTGCTCAAAAAAATTGGCAAAATAAAAACCAAGGCATATAAGAAAAATCCCAGCATAGACATCAAGGCCACGCCATTCGTCACGATGGGGTTTTTAAAAAGCCGCACATTGATGATGGGATTTTTGATGCGCAACTCCCACCACACAAATAGGGGTAAGGCAACGGCCGCGGTAATGGCTAAAGACGTGATGATGTTCGACGAGAACCAATCGTCGGCCTCTCCACGCTCGAGGACAAACTGCAAACAGCCCACTCCAGTCACCAGCAGGGCCAAACCAAAGACGTCGAGGCCTTTAGACTCTGCCGCCTGTTGATGGTCCTGTTCACTTTTTTCTCGATCAAAAATACAAATGGCGCCGATGAAAAAAGCCAAAAGACCCAAGGGCAGGTTGATATTGAAAATAGACCGCCAGCCAAAATTATCGGTGAGGTATCCACCCATCACCGGTCCCAAAGCCGGGCCAATCATCACGCTCATGCCAAAAATGGCGCCCGCCATCCCGGCCTTTTCCTTGGGAAATTGTTCATAGATCAGAGTTTGCGAAGTCGGCAGCAAAGCCCCGCCCATCAAACCTTGAAAAATACGGAAGACTGTCAGGAAGAATAAATTCGGAGCGAGACCGCAGGCCACCGAAGTGATGGTGAACGCCATGATACAACCAAGAAAATACTTGCGCCGCCCAATGCGTTCCCCCAGCCAAGCCGAAACGGGAAGCACGACCGCATTCGCGATCGCGTAACCGGTCACGACCATGCTGATATCTTCGAGAGTCGCACCGAGGTTTCCCATCATGGTCGGTAAGGCCACATTCACGATGGACGTATCGATGATCTCGAGAAGCGAGGCCATGACCGCAACGAGAACAATCAGTCTAGATTTTGGGTTCACGACTCCCCCGATTAATGCTTGGAAACTTTGACAACTGCCGACAGCCCGGCCTTAAGAGCTTCAATATCTTTTTCGTCAACGCCTTCAAATTTGATCTTCACCGGCACCCGTTGCACAACCTTCGTGAAATTTCCGGTGGCGTTGTCTGGAGGGATCAGCGTAAAGGTCGCCCCTGTCGCGGAGCTGATGCTGATCACCGTCCCGTGATAGGTTCGTCCGGAAACGGCATCCACATCGATGCTCACTTTAGCGCCTATTTTAATATCTTCCACTTCTGTTTCTTTGAAATTCGCGACCACCCACCGTTCATCCGAATCGATGAACCCGATCAATGGGACACCGGGGGAAGCCAACTGGCCAATTTCTACGGCTTTTTTAGCAATGAAGCCATTCGAAGGAGCGATGATCTTTGTATTCGTTAAATTCAGTTCCGCTTGGGCCACTTGAGCCGAAATGCCATCATACTTCGCCTTTAAATCGGCAAAGGAAGCCGACGATGTATCGAACTGCTGTTGCGAGACCGCCCCTTTAGAAACCAAATCAGAAAGACGCTTATAATTTTTTTCGGCATCCCGCATACGGGCATCCATCGAGCTGAGTTCCGCGCGGGTTTGCTTCAACGTATTTTGGTAATCCCGCTCGTCAATTTGCACGAGGACATCACCTTTTTTGACTTTTTGGCCTTCTTCGACTTTGACGTCCGCGACGTAGCCCGAAACTTTAGGCGCTAACATCACCGCATGCGCATCGATCTGGGCGTTGTCCGTCTCTACGTACATCACGTGTTGGTATAAAAAGTAGGCAACAACGAGCACGGCGAAAAAACCTATGACACTGAGTAGTTTATTGCGGTTATTCATTTTTATTTTCCTTAGTTGAAATCATAAATTTTTTGTCCAAGGGTCAGCTCCAGTCGGATCAACGCTTCCACCGCTCCCACCTGAGCATTCACGGCCCCCGCTTGCGAGCGGTAGAGTTCGGTCTCAGCATCCAGCAAATCCGTATTCGTGCGCGCGCCGACCCGACGCCCTTCACGCGCTAAACGAACGGCCTCTTTTGACTTTTCGACATCACTCAACCTAGATTTGTAAATCGAGCAGTAGTAAATAAATTTTCTTTTCCAAAGTTCGTAATCCTGTTTGGCTTTGACCCGGGCGATTTGCAGATTCTTTTCTGTCTGGTAGCGCTGCTGCACGCTTTCCTTGGATTTCGCAATCGACGTCATCCCGTCAAACAAATTCCAGGTGAACATGATCCCCACTTCATAGGCATCACGAAAGGCGTCTCGATCATCGAAGCGATCATTGAGATTATTATAGTACTGATACTGACCAAACGCCGAGATGCGGGGAACCAGGTAGCGGCTGGCCGCAGCCTCCTGGAAAGCGAAGCCTTCACTCTTTTCGCTTAAGGCTTGCAAATCACTTCTTTCAAAAACTTTATCGGCCGTGATGTTCTTGATTAGATCCACCCCGAGGATCGGCAAACTCCCGACGAGTTCCCGCTTTTCTGTTTCGTTACCGAGGATCTCACCCAACTGGTTGCGACTGATCTCCATAATATCGATCGCATTCATCAATTCGGACTTGGCCTCACTCACCTGGACTTCCACGCGCAAAACATCATAGTTGGTCGATACTCCCGCGCGCTTGAAAAGATGCGTGTCTTTTAAATGATCATCCAGAACCTTGATATTCTGCTCAGCCACATCGCGCAGAAGTTTTGCGCCGAGAGCCTTGTAAAACTGTAAGGTGATCTCACGGTTAACCGAAAACTTAGTCCAGTCCAAATCACTCTTCGCCGAACGTTCAAAGGCGCTCCCTGAGCGATAGGTGTTTGTACTCGCAAAACCATCAAAAAGGGGAACCTCGGCCGAAAAAGTGTAAAGCGTTGTCGGCACAATTTGCGGAATGGCGCCCGGGAAACCAGACACATTGAAGAGCACATAATTTTTATCGAGCAGATAGTTTCCAGAAGCCGTCACGTGGGGCAAAAAACCGGAGTAGCCCTCGACCTTTTTCCAGGATTTTTCTTCATACATCGACTGCGCCTTCTGAATCTCGGGAGAGCTTTGGCCCGCCTCCGACACCGCTTGCTCAAGAGTCAAGTTCCCAGGAACCTCCTCGGCCTTCGCTAGATTCAGCGTGAAGCCCAAGCTGCTCGCCATTAAGATCAGGGAGAAAATAGATTTTTTCGATTTCATATATACCTTTGATGATCCTTCGTAAGCCTACTTGGACTGTATCGGATAGCTTCCATAATATCTAAATATCGTTTGCAATGCAAACGGTTTGTATTATCATCTTCTTTAGAGACATTATGAAAAAAAAAGTGAAAACACCTCAGAGTCAAAATTCCGGACCCGCCCAAGGCGCCGCCGCCATGGGTTCCCACCCTGTTCTTGGCCAAACTTTAGGGTATTGTTTGGCGAAAGCGGCTATGCGCAGTCGCCAGATGATGGATCTTGCTTTGCAGCCCTACCAAATTTTAACGTATCAATTTGCTATCCTCAAACTTCTGAAATTTTCTGGACCCCTCAGTCAAATTGAAATTGGCAACACCATGGGAATTGATAAGGCTTCGATGGTACGATTTCTTGATGGTTTGGAACAAAGAAATTTCATCATCCGCTCGGCCGACAAGACAGATCGTCGCATTAAAAATATCGCGATCACAGCCGAAGGCATAAAGATGTTCAAACAAGCCGAAAAATTACGCAATCAAGTGCAGGAAGAGTTCCTCAGCCCTCTGACAAAGGCCGAACGCCTGGCCTACAGTAAAATTATGCCGAAACTGGCGAAATGAAGTTCGTCTTCGCCGATCTTCGGTCTTGGGCCTTGGAATGTGGAAGCAAGACCTCCCGTGAGTTATGACTTGCTCTTGCTTAGCTGCCTATATGTTTTTCATTTAAAATGATTATTCCATATGTTAAGGGAACTAACGTTTGTCAACAAATGTTAAGAAGGATAGGATCTCTTCGTTAGCCACGCTAAAGGAGACTTTCATGTCCAAGATTTTCTATACAGAATTGCCCAAAGAAGAAACGCTTTACGATTCCTTCGTAAAAAACTATCCCACTCTCGACCCGACATCTATTTATCCTTATCTGTTGCTGCGAAAAGTGACGGCAGATCTTGATGTGGCATTGGACGCCTATTTTTCAAAGTACTCTCTTTCGGTCGGTCGCTTTACCCTGCTTCTGATTCTGAAAGGGCAACCGGAAGGGCTCATGCCTTCGGAACTCGCCTCCCGTGTCGGCGTGACTCAAGCCACGATCTCAGGCCTGATTAACAGTCTCGAAAAAGCGGAGCTGGTTTCACGCCAAACGCACAAGAAAGATGGACGAGCTTTTGTCATCACCCTGACGCCAAAAGGAGTTGAGTTGGTGCAAAAGATTTCACCCGAGTACTACGAGCGCGTGAACTCGGTGATGACCTCCTTCGACGCCCAGGAAAAGAAAAGCTTCGGGAATCTCATGCAAAAACTCATTGAGCGCCTGCCCACTATTAGCAAGCCTTGAAACTTGAGTGCTCCTAAAGACCGTCTCATTTTGAGATTTGGCAGTCCTCAAATTGCGTCAGCTCTTCGCAGCTGACTAACAAAATTTGCGCAGCCCCCGAAAACTCCATACTAATTGGGCCAGGATCATCTCCGCGGCCTAGAGGTCCTAAAAATGGAGGAAAGCGCCCTTTCTGTTGGTACTAAACTTGTTCTATTCAATATTCGAGACTTTTAATGTCCTTATAGAGAAATGAGCATTTCGTGAAATTACAGAAGAGTTTTTTAGCCGTCCTTTTATTGGGACAGATCGGCCTTTCTTCAAAAGTCTTTGCCATCACGGTCGTCCCATTCGATGACGACTTGAGTTGCATTGACGACAGCACGCCTTCAGCGACGGGCAAGAGCGCTGACGCCCTCGAAAAAATTCTTTTGGAAATAGATGGCAAATCAACGTCTCAGAAAAGCACTCGACTCGATGATGACGATGATGTCGACGACCGAGCGGCCCGTCGCCGCCGCCTTTCCCACAAGAAAGACCGCGATGATGACGATCTGCTCAGCAGAAAAGAGCTAGAGAAAGAAGACGAACGTCAAGAAAAGCGGGAGGAAAAGGCACAAGACGCCGAGCTGGCTAAATTACTAAAGACGGCCACTCTGGGCGGCTCTGGCGCTCAAGGTCTCAACGGAATGTCGGGCCTTGGTCTCAATTCCAATTCAGCCTTGATTCAACAGCAATATTTGCAGCAGCAATACCAACAACAGGTGGTTCAACAGCAACAGTATCAGCAGATGCAACAACTCGCCTGGCAGAGACAAATGCAAATGCAACTTCAGCCCAACTATTATAATTCTGCCCTCTTGAATTCCAATTCAGGAATCAATGGGGGGATCAACATCGGCGGAAACATCGGTCTGAATTTGGGCGGCGGCATCAATGGTGGCCAAGTCAACGCAGGTCTGCCTTTAACCTTGAACGGCGGTCTTGCCACCGGAAATCCTCTCTATCCAGGAATCGGCGCGGGAATCGGGGGTTCTGTCAATGGAGGCACGATCACCGGCGGTGCGGGCAATGTCAATTATACGGCAAATCAAGGCCTCAATTACGCGACTCCCAATGCGATCAACTCAGGCGCCGTGGTCCGCACCGCAACCAGCAGAGGCCGCTAGATCTCGACAAAAATCGAGGTTTAAGATTTCATTGAGGATTGCCGAAAAGAATGGGACGTGAGCTCGGACTGGATTGCATCCAGAAGAGCTTAACCATAACAAGGGAGTCCACAGATGAGTCAGTATGATACGGCCAGCCTTTATAGCTTTCTGCTTCACACACCTGAAAACGGCTTACGAAAAATGCTGGTTGATAACAAACCTCTAACCGAAGCTCATTTCAATTTGCTCATCAAAGTCGTGCGCGGCTGCGACGAGGCGAAATTCGGCGAATGCTTTGACAAAGGGGAATTCCCAAAAGTGAAAATGGGTCCCGCTGATCAGAAAATCAAAGAAAAATTTTGGGCGGACTGCACTCTCACTTTTAAAAATCGCGGCCTGCTCAACCCCGGCTCGACGCCAAAAGTAGCCTAAAAAAGACGACGGAGAGGGAGACCTGTTTCCATGACAACGTCCTCCCTCACCGCCTATCTTGCTCCGGAAGGCTTTCTCTCCGAACTCGAAAAAGAACTTACTTCCATTCACTCCATTCACGGACAGCTCATCATTGCGCGAGGCCCTCGACAGAAAAGCATTTGGTCCCAGTGCATCGCCGAACATTTCGAAATTAAAACAATCTCGTCCATTGGCGAGGCTGCAAAAATTCTGCGCCAGGCTGGAAAATTTTGGGCGCCCTATTCGCATACTTCTCACCGTCGAGTGCAACTCATTCAAGAACAACTTTTCAAGGTTCCCACAAAACCTCTGATCTTTCTCGGGAAAACCGTGCGCGAGCCCTGTGGTCTCTGGACCTTGCTGGACGCCCAAACATTGGCTTACTCGGCGCAAACCAGCAGTGCCCTTCCCTTGGGTCGAGTTCAATTTGCTGAGAACAAAGACCTTCCCCCTTCACGCGCCTACTTGAAACTCTGGGAGCTCTTCACCCTCTACGGGGTGCAACCTGAAAAAGGGCAACGCGTGATCGATTTCGGCAGTTGCCCAGGAGGATGGACTTGGGTCTTGCAGCAGATGGGCTGCCATGTCTTGAGTATCGATAAGGCCCTCCTTGCGCCACAAATTCAAAAGCTTCCGCGGGTGGAATTTAAAAAATGCGATGCCTTCTCTTTGAAGCCCGAAGATCTCGGCCCGGTGGATTGGTTTTTTTCAGACATTATCTGCTATCCCCCGAAGCTTTTTGAGTTGGTCCAACTCTGGAAACAGAAAGACCTCTGCCACCGCTTCGTTTGCACCATCAAATTTCAAGGCGAAACCGATCTCAAAACCATGGAACGTTTCGAGAAAGAATTGGGCGCGCGATTGATTCATTTGTTTCACAACAAGCATGAAGTCACCGCTCTGATCCTGTGAAAAATGCTTGGCCCGACCTAAGTGCGGGTTTTACTCTCCGTTTTGTTTCGGATCTCTTTTGCACTAAGATAAAGCTGTGGATATACAAGACGCCTTCACCAAAATAACTAAAGAGGAAGATAAAGACAAAATCCTTTTTGATCTCACTTGGGCGCGCGGAGAAATTCTTTGTAAAGGCACCGGCGATGCCATCTTTAAACTCAAAGCATTCCGACTAGAAAAGGAAAGACTTTACTGCGCCATCCAAAGAGACTCACCCCGACCTGTTTTTTCGGAAGAAGCCATGATCGCCAATTTCACCTTGGGTGGAGAAAAATATTTTTTCAGCGCCACGGGGTTTTTCGAAAATGATGATGTTTACTTTTCCGTCGGCTTTGACCTGTTTCATTTGCAAAGAAGACAGAACTACCGGGTTAAAATTCCCGTTTCCTACAAAGCCCATGTTGAATTCAGTTTGCTCAATGCCAGAGACCATTTATTAAAGGGCTCTCTTTACGATATCAGCAGCGGCGGCTGCCGCATTGTTTATGAGTTTAAAGAATCGACCTTTGATGCCGGAGATTTAATCCAAGCTGATATTCTGATCGGCGCCCACTCGCTTTCAGGCGTCACCGGCATTGTCAGGCATGCCGCCTTTGATCCGACAAATAAAAAAAGACAAACGCTCGGGATTGAATTCAATCCGGTCAGCACAACTCTCGAGTCGCGCATTTTTGGCATCACGATGGACTTGCATCGCGAGCTCTTTTCTAAAATTCGTTGAGTCTAATTTCCCGCTTCATCTGTTTCTAGCGTGTGGACCGGCTTTTTATTGATTTCCTAGTACTCTTTGTCGATGGAACGCTGGAGATCCTGTCGGCTGGTTTCCGATTTTCTTTTTTTCTCGGATTCTTTTTTACGGTTTTCCTCATAGCGCTGAGTATAGTCACGATGGCGCTGATTGAACTCATTGGTTTTCTCTCTCACGTAATCATCGAAGTCTTTACGTTTCGTGCGCATTATATCCTCAAAGGCTTCGCGTTTTTCCCTTTGGCCTTCGTAAAAGTCCTTACGCTTTAAATCCAAATCGGCGAAAAAATCCTGCCGCTCTTGAGAAGTGGCCTTGCGCTTTGAAAAATCCTCACGCGCTCTTTCCTGGGTTTTTGAAAAGGAGTCCCTGGCCTGTTGCTGTTCTCGGTTGGTCTTTTCGCGGGTCTGATTCATGTCATTTTGAAAAGCCTCCCGTTTTTTCGAAAGCAAGCTGCTAAATCGGTTGCGGATGTCCGCAGGACTTCGACTGAAGTCCACAAACATTTCATCCATGAAAGCTTTTTCGTCATTCGCCATTTTTTTTGCCGGAGGGATGTCCTTACGCAGTTCTTCGAAGGCCTTGCGGTCGCTTTCGAGGGAGTATTTTTCCTCCACCTGCGATTGCCCCCACGCCGTCCCGGCGAAGTTTAAAAATGCCGACAGAAGAATGAATAAGGACCAAGATCCAGGGAAAAAACTCAAGGCAGGCATATGACCTCCGACAACGTGTCCTTCTGAGAGTAATTGGACTCAATCAAAAACACAACTGGCCGATAAGAACTTCATGTTATATGGAAGACGAGCCCATCATCCACAAACCAGCGCCAACGTTGATGCCGAAAAAGCCCGCCGATTCATTCTCAACAAAGCCTTTCAATATAAATACTCCTGGTATTTAGTCACGGCGGTCGCCGGTGCGACGCTGCTTTTTCTGATTCCCACCTATTACTTCGTCTTGCAGAATTACCAAATTTTCACTGATCTCGCCTACGACACCCATCCCGTTCTGGTGAGTCACCTTGAAAGAGAAGTGACCTGGATCCGCGTCTTCATGATCGTCAGTTTCTTCGTCGTCACCGGAATCACCCTGATTCTGGGACTTCGCATGACGAAGAATCTCATCAATCCTCTGATTCAGATGGAAAAACATATGCGGCAGCTCATGCTGGGGCAGTGGCATATTTCAGATTACAAATCTCCGGAAAATGACGACTTCCGCGAGCTCTCGATGACTTACGATTATTTTTACCGGGCCCTGAAGGCGAATACGGAGGTGGAATTAAAACTGATCGAAAAGCTTTCGATCGATCCACAGAATCGCGAGGCCTACGCCGCCTGGAGAAATTTGATGGAAATCAAACGGGCCCGCTTGGGAATCACAACCTTAGTTATCGTCCGCGACGAACAGCCGAGCGAAGCTCCGAAGCAGCATCGCGCTTCTTGATTTCTTCACGCTTATCGTGGGCTTTACGCCCCTTAACCAAAGCAATTTCAATCTTCGCCCGACCCTCTTTGAAATAAATTTTCAAGGGGACGCAGGAGTAGCCTTTTTCGCGAAGAGCGCCGTAAATTTCGTCGATCTCTTTGCGGCTCAACAGCAGCTTACGCAGCCGCTCTGGCGTATGATTGTTGTAGCTGCTCGATTTATACACCGAGATATGGGCATTCTGTAAAAAGGCCTCATTGCCTTGAAAAGACACATAAGAATCTTTCAACTGGACTTCTTTATTTCGCAGCGACTTAACTTCGCTGCCCGTTAAAACCAAACCCGCCTCGAAGGTCTCGATGATTTCGTAATCAAAACGGGCTTTCTTGTTATCCTGAATAAGCAGAATACTCATACTTCAAATCCAAACTTCTTATAGAGGCTCAAAAATTGCTCTGGACTGAGCTCCTCGGCTCGCACCGTTTCTTTAAAACCCATGCCGGTGATCCAAGTCACCAAATTTTCTTCAAGTATGTTTTTCTGATGGCGCAGATCACTTAAGTTCGATTTCAGGAGCTTCCGTCTTTGCGCAAAGGCCGCCTTCACAAAATTGAGAAAACTTTGGCGGCGCTGGAAGTCGATTTCCCGCTTTGCAAAAGCCAAAACACGGCTCGCCACACGCGGAGCCGGCGAGAAATCCTTGGGTCCGGCCTCTGTCACCATCTCCACTTTCCAAAAAGTTTGCGCGATCACGCTCAAAAATCCGTAAGCATCCGTTTGCGGCAGAGCCCGGATACGTTGGGCCACTTCTTTTTGAAACATCAAAACCATATGGCTACAGCCCACCGAATCCAAAGAACGCTCGATTACAATGCTCGAAGAAATTTGATAGGGAAGGTTGCTGACAAAGAGAGTCTGCGGATGGGTCATCAAAGGCCGCCAGTCTAAGCGCAATGCATCGGCCTCAATGACCGAAAGCCCTTCGTCCCGCCAGTACTGAGCGATCACTCGATCAAGCTCGATCAACTGCAAAGGCACATTCATCTGCCGCAGAAAATAGGTCAAAGCTCCGGTGCCAGGTCCCACTTCAATCAAAGCTCCTGCCGGAACTTTTTTAACGGCCTCGATGATGCGTTCGATGACGACATCGCTGACCAAAAAGTTTTGCCCGAGCGATTTTTTAGCCGCGATTCCTAATTTTTCTTGAACTTCTTGCAGGCGCTCGCGAGCGGACATTTGACAGACCTCTTCCGGTTGGAATCCTCTGGTGTAGCACAGAGCTTACTTTTTGGCCACTATTGAAAATCTCCCGGCAAAGCCTGCGGGGAGGGCCCCAAATCAAGCGGAGAGCGCTCCCCGCGGGCCAGACGCAAGATTCCCACGTAGCCGATCATTGCGGCATTGTCGGTGCAGTACCGCAAGGGCGGGATGACGAGGGTCCACTTTTTCTTCGTGGCCCACTCCTGCGCCCGCGCGCGCAGCCGAGAGTTCGCACTGACTCCGCCGGTGAGAATCACCCGCGAACTTTTATAGGCTTTCGCGGCCCGATCCAATTTCGCGATCAGAACATCCACGATGGCTTCCTGGAAAGAGGCGCACAGATCAGGTAAAACTTTTTGCACCTCTTCCGGCCCTAATTTCTCAAGCATCCGCTGCCCCGAGGCCTTAAGACCCGAAAAACTCATATCAAAAGTTTCATCATGAATCATACTGCGCGGAAATTCATAGGCCCGCGGATTTCCGGACTGGGCCAGTTGATCCACGCGGACTCCGCCGGGAAAACCAAGGCCCGCTTTTTTTGCGAATTTATCAAAGGCTTCCCCAGCTGCATCGTCTTTCGTGACTCCAAGAACTTTGTACTGACCCAAACCGGTGATGTAGTACAAACTCGTATGTCCCCCGCTGATCGCGAGCCCCACGTAGGGATAGTCAAAATCAGCAGGTGGCGCATAGTCTTTATCTTTAAGGAAGGGCGCGAGCAGGTGGCCTTCTAAATGATTGACGCCTATAAAAGGCAATCCTTTCGCCTGGGCGAGACTCTTCGCCGTCACCAGGCCCACGATTAAAGATCCAATCAGGCCTGGCCGATTGGTGACAGCGATTCCCTGGATATCCGCCCAAGACATTCCCGCTTGACGAAAAACTTCCTCGATCAGGGGAATCAAATGAACCGAGTGATTGCGCGAAGCGATCTCGGGCACGATGCCGCCGTAGGGCTCGTGCTCAAGATCTTGCGAGGCCGAGACAACGGCGTGAACATAACCAAAGCGATCAACGATCGCCACGGAGGTATCATCACAGCTGGTTTCAATGGAAAGAACTTTTTCGATCACGATTTCTTCAGGGCTTTAAGGCGCGTTTTTGCTTTGCGGGCTTCTTCGGACTTTCCGAATTTGCTGATGACTTCATCATAAAAGGTCCTGGACTCTTCGCGCATCCCTAATTCTTGAAAACAAACGCCGATTTTATATGTCGCTTCGGCATAATGTTTACCCTTGGCATTTTCATCGCGGTATTTTTGATAATTCAAGATCGCCTTTTTCCATTCCTTTTTTTCAAAGTGCTCTTGCGCGGCTTCGTAGGGATCTTTTTTTGCGGTCACGGCGGCGGCGGCCGCCGCTTGAGCCGTCGCGGCTCTTTCGGCTTTCAACGCCTGCAGATCTGAATTGAGTTGGAAAATCTGCGCTTCCATTTTCGTCAGCTCTTCCTGCAACAGAATGTTCTTTTGATTACTCTCAGCAGCTTGCTGCTGAGCGGTCTTCGCCGCGGCCTCCACATTGGAGCTCCCGGTGGCTTGTTTATTTTCTAAAACTTCAAGTCGACCCGTGAGATAGCGGATCTGCTCTTCCAAATCACTGACCTTGCTGGAATTTTCGGCGTTCGCTCTTTGTACAGCGGTGGTTTGCTGTTGCGACACCTGACGTTGATCCGAATCCTTCACATCGGTCCGCGTTTTCAAACAGCCAGTGAAGGCTAGAAGCGAGAAGCTGAGCAAAAGAAATCGAATCATCATAATACGTCTCCCGATTTTTGGCGGATTAAACGAGCTGAATTCTCGGCTTTCTCAGCGGCCACACGAGTACGGATAAATTCTTCCCGCGCGGCCTCATAATCACGATCTCGATAAAGAACTCGGGCTTTGAGGTAAGCTTCTTCAGCCTGATGCCAATAGCCCGGCGAGTGCCGGGCGGCTTGAACAGCTCGGGCGGCGTCCATGGCCGCACGAGCGATGGAGTATTCATCTAGGGGAGGGGGAATCGTCTGGCAACGGACCAGACTCAAAAAGAGCAAGATGACAAATAAAGCTCTCAAACCCCTCACCTCAAATCAAATTACTGAGCTGGTACAAAATTAGCGCGACGATTCTTAGACATCGCTGCAGCCGAATCGCCATTATCAACAGGCTTTTCTTTACCGTAGCTAATCGTGCTCAAACGATCCGCCTTGATTCCAAGGCTGACTAAATAAGCTTTGACCGCATTGGCGCGTCTTTCGCCAAGAGCCACATTGTATTCAATCGTTCCGCGTTGGTCACAGTGACCTTCGATTTGCACTTTCGCGCCCGCGTGGGATTTGATCCAATCCGCATTCGCCGCGATGGTTTTTTTCGCGTCGGAATCCAGGTTGGCTTTATCGTAGCCGAAATGAACAGTGGACAATCCAGCAATTTTGCCTGAATCGCTTCCTGCCGCATCAAAGCTCAAAGGCGTCGAATCAATAGCCGCATTCGCGGCGTTGGCTCCGCCTACGTCAGCGGATTGTTCATCGGTTTTAGTTTGTTTGCTTTTACAGCCGACGACAAATGCACAGGCCAAAAGAGCGATTGAGAGTTTACGAATCATGTTGTTCCTCCTGATATCTCAACTTGAAACTTTAGATGATGAGAGTTTATTGTCAACATATGCTTAAATTTATTCTTCCGTCGATTTTAATTTTTTTACTTTCGTCTCAAGTCTTTGCGCAACTCGAGGTTCAACCCCACCTTCATTTCAAAAAACTGAAGACCGCCCATTTCGACATCATCTATAATGCTCAGCAGCAGGATTTGGGAATTCTCTATGCCGAGAAGTTAGAAAAAGCCCGCCTTCTCCTCGGTAACTACTTCTCTGTTCTGCCCGAAAAAACAGTGGTCATCATCAACGACAAGACAGATGTCACCAACGGTTACGCCACTCGCATCCCCTATCCTCACATCATGACCTATCCGGTTTTGCCAGGACCCACAGAAAGTTTAGCCGATACCGGCGACTGGACTTTTGAACTTCTCGCCCACGAGTACACCCATATTCTGACTTTTGAACCCGCAACGGGATTTATGCGCGTGGTCCGCGGCATCTTCGGCAACGTGGCTTCGGCGAATTTACTTCTTCCCACGTGGTGGAAAGAGGGACTCGCGGTGCAGATGGAAACACGCCTCAGCAACGGCGGTCGCCTGCGTTCGATTTACCAGGATGCGGCCATTCGCGCCTTTGTCGAAGACAAAAAATTGGCGGACTTTAGTCTGGCGGAAGTGAACGAGTTTTTACCCACTTGGCCGGAAGGAATGCGGCCCTATCTTTTTGGCTCTCTCATGTGGAGCGAAATGACTTCCGAAAAGGGCGATGCGGTCATCGATAAGCTCAATCTGCGCCAATCCGGCCGCGTGCCCTATGCCATCGAAGCTCCGGCCGAAGATTCCTTGGGTCGACGCTACAGCCAAGAATTCACAAAAACGCTGGAAGACGTCGAAAGCAAAGCCACTCAGCAGATCACTTCATTACGCAAGGTTGCGCCCACGGTTTTTCAAGAATTAAAACTCAAGAATATGTACGCCTCGGGGCCTGCGATCAACGATGATGGCAGTCGTCTGGTGGTGATCACCGCGAGCGAAACCGGCCAGCGCGAACTCAAGGTTCTGAAACGCAATCCTCAGTCCCACTCTTTCGTCGATGGTCTGGTGCTGAAAACGGCAGATGATCTGCAGGAAACGAATCCTGCCCCGACCATTCTGGATGGGCCACCTTCCGGCAGCATCCAGCGCGTCAGCTGGTTCCACAACAATATTCAGTTTGTTTACGACAAAGTCGATGTCGTCAATCGCATCGAACGCTACTCCGATCTTTATCTTTACGATACGAAAACGCAAAAATCCCAGAATCTCACGCACGAGCTGAGGGCCCGCGAGCCTGCGGTCTCACCGGATGATCAAAAAATCGTCTTCGTTAAATTGAGCGGCGGCAAAACACAGTTGGGGCTGCTGACTTTAAACAACCACGAAATAGACCTGCTTTTTTCGGCCGATTTGCAGGAAAGGATCTCTTACCCGACTTTCTTGAACGATCACGAAATTCTATTCTCGCTGCGCAAAACCAATCGGAGTGAATGGCTTTACAAGTACAACTTACTTGATCGCAAAGTGAGCACCGTCCTCTCGAATTATCCAGATGTTCGATTCACAAGTTTGCAAAAAACTCCGCAGGGAAGTTTCATCTATTTCACTTCAAGCAAAAATGGGACCCACAACGTTTACCGCGCGGATCTGAATTTCAAAAACATCCGTCCCGTGTCGCATACTCTGACCGCACTTTTCAGCCCCGCCCTGGATCCCGTTTCGGGGGATCTTTATACGACTCAGCTGACTTCAGCGGGCCCCAAAGTCGTTGCCTTTGCAAGTCAGGCCAGCCTGGCGACACCTTCTGAGCTCCCCGTCATCGCTCCCCTTTTGGCGGATCGTTATTCCCCGCAGGCGACGACCGAAACGACGCCCGAGGACTTAAAAAAGACCTACGAAATTTCAGATTACTCGAGCGGTTCCTATTTATGGCCGCAATACTGGATTCCTTTTTTGGCAAGCTCCTCTTCCTCGAGCGGCGTGGTCTTTGAAGCGATGACCTCCGGCTTTGATCCGCTGAAAAAACATAGCTACACTTTGCTCGGAGCTTGGGACACGGGCCTCAATCGCGGCAGCATTCAGGGAACTTATCTCAATCAGCAAACTTCTTTGCCGGTTCTGGTTTCTTTGTATCAGCGCAATTCCTACCTTGTCACTTACGACAACAAACTCACCGATACCGGTGGAAGCCTGAGTGTCTTACCCGACACCTTCAAGCTCAGCCGTTACTCCAGCTTGCTTGTGGGTGGTCAATATGTAGAGCGCACCACGACCACCAGCTCGGTCAAACGCCTGGGTCCCTATACTGAGCTCAACTACGCAGACTATGTTCGCGCCGGGCAAGAAATTTCGCCCGAGTCAGGCTTCGGTGGCTATCTCGGAGCCGCGAATTTCGTGGCTCAACCAGGTTACCTGGATCACTCTCAATTCAAGGCGGGCGGGACGGCTTATCTTTCCAGTTTTCTGCCCGCACGCCACGCGATCATGCTGAAAGTGAACGGCGTCTACACCACGCAAAAAATTCCGGCGATTAACGGGGTCCAAACAGACAGTCAAAATGTCCTGCCCGATAGCACGGTTCCCTTTTACCTTTTGCGCGGTTACAAAACAGGACAGCTTTTTGGACGCAACTTGATCAACACAAATTTGGAGTATCGTTTCCCGATCCGTCAAATTTACCGTGGCAGCGGCACCGATCCCTTCTTTTTTCACCGCTTGACCGGAGCCCTTGTGACTGATGCGGCCGCGGTAGATGGCTATTTCCTGAACGACCGCGAAAATGTTTACGAGCTGACTTCGCTGAAACGTCAATTCGTGAGCTACGGCGCAGAAGTGAAACTCGAAACGACCATGGGTTATCTTTTCCCGATCACCTTCGTTTTTGGCTACTATTACGCTCCGAATGCGCCCGGGGGAGGCGCGGGAACCTTGGGAAGCAGCCTGCTCATCGGTGGTATGTAAGGTGGAATGTAAAACTAAAGTATCTTCATCTTGACAAAGACCCCACCGACCTAAAAACTGAAATTGGATATCAAGGGGTCTGAGCAGGAGGGGTTTACATGGAAGAAATCAGCTGGATTAAAGAACTTGTGAAGGCAGAACAGCAGATGGAAGAGTCAGGAATCGTGGACATGTCGCCCGGTTTTGATGCCGATCGACTGCTCGCAACAGAGACCATTCAGTTTCTACTCAGCCTAAAAACCAGATTCGTGGATTCTTCTTCGGCCTTCAACGAGTTGAAGACCTCCCCCATCGGCCGGATTAAAATTTATGGCATCGCGAAGACCCATGCGGACTTCATGCTTTTCCGCAATGGTTTCAAAATGATTTTCTCGCTGAAAGCGCCCGGTAAAATTAGCATCAAATTCAATTTCATCGGCACCAATTACATTCCCGCTCAAGGACCTGTCGACGCCAACCAGACCTCCACTACGGTCATGGATGAACATATGATTGAAACTAAATGGGGCGCCTTCGCTGAAATCTTTTGGACCTACCAAGGCCAAGTCATCAATTTGGACTATATGGTCCGCCACTATATGACTTTATTTATCAAAGAAAGCTCGAAGTAATTTCCCATCGACGTGCAACAATCGCTGGGAAATTCGTCTACGCGATTCTTTCAAATTTGATCGATCGCGCATCAAAGACTTGAAATTCGAGAGGCTCAATCGTCTTGACCTGCAGTCGCACCAGCTCGCCGATTTTGATATCCAAAGTCGTCTTGTTCGAAATGCGCACCAGCTCACCGTGAAAATTACAGATGACTTCGGAAGAGGAAAGAATCTCTTCGATCACGGCGGAAAGGATTTGGTTTTTCTCTAATGTCTTGAAAAATTCAGGGCGCGCCATAGTCAGCCTAAGTCCTTGGCCATATCAATGCGACGAAATTCAACGGGACGAATGGAAGAAACAGGAATGGTCAGCGGTGGACTCGCCTGAGCAGTCTCGGTCGCAGCTGCTTCGGAGCGCTCGTTGCAGACGGCCTTGAAGGCTTCTCCGAGTTTTTTGAGCGCCTGCTGATCGTTTTTAGGAATTTCAAAAACCTCACTCATATCTCGCGGTCGATCTCGCAAAAGCGCCGTCTGCAGAGGGGTTTGCAAATGTCCTCCTTCAGGCAACGAAGAGTCCCCGGCCGAATCTTGAATCCACTCCGGCAGACTGTCTTCGCAGAACATCAGTTGGTCCTTATTCACCTTCGCGATGAATTCAATTTCGCCACGGCTTAGATCCACCTGTTCGGCGATTTCGTCAAAGCTCAACCCCTGATTGGCGAGACGAGCGGCTTTGACGTATTTGATCGTATTCTGTCGTTCGACGATTTCAGTGTGCGGAATACGATCTTGAAAAATTTTAGCCACTTCCAAACTTTTTTGCGTGCTTTGCTCAATCTTTGCGATCTGTCTTTCAGAAAGTTGAATTTTGGTTTGAATATCTTTGCATTTTTGCTCAAGCAACGCGGTCAACTGATTGACCTGCACTTCGGTGCGATCCGAAAGATCTTCTAAGATCGCAATCTTACTTTGCAAAAGCTGCAGGCCTTTGCTCAAGCGAGGATCATCTTTTTGGGGACGACTGAGCCGGATCCAGAGGCCTACGCAGGCCGCGAATAAAATGAGATTCACCAAGATTTGCACAAGGAACCAAAAACTCATAAAGTCTCCCGTCTTTATATACTAACTTCAGGACTGACGTCCCACAATATGACGAAGGTCGCGATCTCGAACGGAAATGAACTTGCCTTTGACCAAGGTCTTGCTAACCTTGAGACATGCCTAAAAAAATAATTCTTCTTTCACTCTTACTGTGCTCAGGATGTGCGATCCTTCATCATGTCCAAATCGGCGAGATTGATAATCGTAAAATCTATCAGCTGACTCCGGTTGAGATCAAAGCGAGCGAAATGGGCATTGACCTGAACGATGCTAGAGGAATATCAAAGGCCGTCCTCAACGAAAAATCCGGACAACAGGCCAATGATATTTTAACCCTCGTGCAACTCTTCCAAATGGGTCCCACAACGGGCGCACCCGTGTACAATCTCGCCTATATGTACAAGATTCAGAAGGATCTTCAGTCTCAGTGCACGGATGGATTCCTGACCGGCATTCAAGGAATTCGCGAAACCCGTAAGTATCCCGTCATCAGTGGGGAAATCATCAAAGTTAAAGCCTATTGCGCAAGGAAACGGAACTAATATGAAAACATCGCTTTTGCTCTTTCTTGGTTTGCTTTCAGGTTGCGTGAGTCTGAATACGGTTTCTTTGACCTCGATCCCCGCCAAGCGGGATCGACAAGTTCAGGCCGAGGCCTCCAAGTATATTTTTCTGGGCTTGAGTTTCGATAACGATTTTGTCGACGAGATGACGGGTCAGCTGAAACAAAAATGCCCTGACGGCATGATTTCGGGAATCCTCACCAAGGACGAAGCGGTTAATTATTTTCTCTATATTTTCTGGCGCCATCACGTGACGGCCACGGGTTACTGCAGTCAAGGCTCCACCGCACGCAATGGCGTTCGACGTCCACGCCATCCCTCTTCGCTTGAAAATATCGATGAAAAAAGCGACGACGACCTCACGCAAGGATCGATGGAATGAAAAATGTTCTCTTTTTGCTTTTCAGCTTTGGAAGTATTTTCTGGGGTGCCGGCTGCACTCATAGCGTCCACATAGTGAATTTTTCAGATCAAAGGCCCTACGGCTCATCGGGCCAGCCCGTGAAGGCCCATGCCGAACAGTTCGTGATCATGCAATTTGCTTTCGACACCGCCTATGTCGATGAAGCCTATCGAAAATTAATTCGGCAATGCGCCAACGGAAACGTCACGGCCATCGCGACCAAATACTATACCGATCATGGATTTTTATCTTGGACCAATCACATCGATATGACCGGAACCTGCGTCAACTAGCGCAGGCCGCTCGTGAATTCGGCCATGCGGTCGATCCCTCGCTTCATGGTCTCTTCGCTGACCGCAAAGCTCAGGCGCATATAACCTTCGCTGCCGCACTCGATCCCGGGCACGGTGGCCACGTAGAATTTTTCCAAGAGGACATCGCAAACATCTTTGGAACTTTGAATGGCACGGCCGTTGAACGTCTTTCCGAAACAGCCACGCACGTCCACCCAAAAATAGAAAGCGCCGTCCGGCTTAGCCACTTTGAATTCGGGAATACGCTTGAATTCTTTCATGCCAAAATCGCGACGGGCGATCAGCGTCTGCACAACTTTTGCGATGTCTGCATCCGAATGCTTGATCGCGGCCAAAACGGCGTACTGTGAAATACTCGAGGGGGAACCGGTCGACTGACTTTGATAATCCGCCATGGCGGTGATCAATTTCTCAGGCCCGGCGGCCCAGCCAATCCGCCAGCCCGTCATGGAGTAAGCTTTCGAGCCCCCATTGATCACGACCGTGCGGTCTTTCAAATCCGGCGCCACTTGCAGAATTTGGGGAGCCACTTTTTCACCTGTAAAGACGAGATTGTTATAAATATCATCCGTGATGATAACAACTTGAGGATGCTTTTTTAAAACATCGGCCAGGGCCTTGAGTTCTTCTTTGGTATAAAGCAGTCCCGTTGGATTGCTGGGCGAGCAGAACAGAAATCCCTTGGTCTTTGGATTGATCGCCTTTTCCAACTGCGCCGGAGTGATCTTGAAATTTTCTTTTTCGCCACACTCCACGATATGCGGCACACCATCGGCCAATTCAACCATGGTGGGATAGCTGACCCAGTATGGAGTCGCGATGATCACCTCATCGCCCGGGCTGCAGATCATTTGCAGAGCCGCAAAGATCACAAATTTTGCGCCCGAAGCAACGGTGATTTGCTTTGCCGTATAGTCTAAACCCAATTCGCGCTTCATTTTTTCAACAATGGCCTGACGGAGCTCTAAAGTTCCATTGGCTGGCGTGTACTTCGTGATCCCTTTTTTGATCGCCTCAATACCCGCCTCGGAGGCACTTGCAAAAGTTCCCCAGTCCGGTTCGCCCACGGTCAAAGAAATCACATCGTGACCTTGGCTCGAGAGCTCCTTCGCTTTAGCAACGAGCGCGAGGGTGGGGGAAGCTTTGATATTTTGAGCTCTTTTCGACAGCATGGGATCTCCTTCGCCCTAGGGCTTACTTACTTGTGCGGCCACTTTTTTTGATAAAGCTTTTTCAACAATGTCAGGTACCAGCCCCTTGAGGGAGCCATGATTGATGGCGACTTCTTTCACTCCCCGAGACGAGATGAAATAATACTCGGGCTTTGCGAAAACCAAAGTCGTTTCAATTTCCGGGGCCAATTTTTTATTCATATTCGCCATGGTCATTTCGTATTCGAAATCCACCACGGCGCGAAGCCCGCGCACGATCACCTGCGCCTTGTTTTTTTTCATATAGTCGACCGTCAAGCCTGCAAAGACATCCACTCGAACGTTGGTGATATGAGACAAAGATTTTTCGATTAACTCGGTTCGTTCTTCGCCGGTGAAGAACGAATCTTTTTGCGAGGAGTTTGCGACCAAGACGATCACTTCATCATAAAGGGGAGAAATGCGATTGATGATATCCACATGCCCTAAGGTAATAGGATCAAAACTACCTGGGTAGACGGCGACTCTTTTCATGCGGGTAAGTTACTTCAAAGGAATGAAGTCTGGCAAGCTAGGGACGATGAAAGAAGGAAAGAATTTTATCCCCGAACTCCCGTGCATCATAACGGATCACGTCTCCGTACTGCTCTTCGATGCGTTCTTTTCGTTGCGATTCAATCGTCAGAAGAGTCGTTGCACCAAAGGCTTTGCTGACCGAAGCGGCCTCCATGACCGAGTGAGCCATTTTTTCCGTAAAGGGAGGATCCGCGAAAATAATATCGAAGGGCTCTCCGTCATACTGATGGAGATAAGTGAGAACGTCTTTATTGACGATACGATAGAGCGCAGCCGGCACTTTTAATTTTTCGATGTTCTTTTTTGCGATCTCGATGGATTTCAGATTTTTTTCGACGAAAATACATTCCCGCGCCTCCCGTGAAATGGCCTCTAGTCCAAGGTTGCCGGTGCCTGAAAATAGATCTAATACTCTGGCATTTTCCAAATCGAACATCAATTTGTTGAACATGGTCTCTTTCACCCGATCGGTGGTCGGGCGAATGTGATCGGCCTTAAAAGCGACCAAGGGATGACCTTTGTACTTACCTGAAATAATCCGCATAAATGTGTTTCCTAGGACAACAGTTCTTCAGCCATTTTAACGACGCCAAAAATATCTTCAAAGGGCTTACCGACAAAAAGGTCCGCCCCCATCTCAATCGCCGTTTCCATATTGTGTTCGCCCGCGAAGGCCGACATGAGAATCACCCGACCGCAACGCGAGCTTCCCATCTCTCTCAAAACCTCTGGCCCCGAAAGCCCCGGCATCAGGACATCTAAAAAAACCAAATCAGGTTGCGACGATTTCCAAAGCTTGAGGCCTTCGGTGCCATCCACCGCCTCGATCACTTCGTATTTTTTGGATCGGAACGCGCGCCCCAGAGAGCGGCGAACCAGAGCCTCGTCGTCAACAATCAAGATTTTCATAAGACGCCTTCCTTCTCTTCAGATAGCGGAAGTTCGATGATAAAGCAAACTCCCTGTGGCTTGACGGTACGAAAGTAGATTTGCCCGCCAAACTTTTCAATCACCGACTTGGACATGCTCAGGCCCAAACCCGTTCCTTGTCCTTCTTTTTTCGTGGTGAAAAAAGGTTCAAAAACTTTATTCATGATGGCCTCGGGGATCCCCGGGCCGGTGTCTTGAATTTCCAGAATGACGCTGGTGGCGGTGGCATAGGAATGCAAGGTCAGTTGGCCAGGATCCTTCATCGCTTGGCAAGCATTGTTGATCAAGTTGAAAACCACTTGTTGCAACAGATGAGGCTCGACGCGGACGCGGCGATCCTGTGTGGTGAGTTCTATTTTATTGCGATGGGGACGCATCACCGATTTGAGCATCGGTAAAGTTTTTTCAACCACATCATCCACGCTCACGATTTCCAAAGGCTGATTCTCTCCTTTGGAAAAGTCCAAAAGATTTTTGATGATTTTCTGCGACCGCATGGCGGCCTTTTCGATTTCGATGAGGTCTGCTTTGAGTGTTTCGTCCTCGGGGGCCGCATCGGCAATCAACACTTGCGCCAAAGAGCGCAAACCCGTCAAAGGATTATTCAGTTCGTGCGCGATATTGCCCGCCAGTAAACCGATGGCTCCCATTTTTTCATTTTGCAACATATGCAAGTAAAGCGCGCGCGACTGTGTGATATCCACATACTGATTCACAACATTTGTGGGACGTCCTCCGGGATCGAGAAGGATCGGATAGCTGTAAACCTGGTAGATTCGATTATTTCTTTCAATCTGGCCACTTTGCGAAACTCCTTCGGCCAGGGCCTTTTGTACGGGGCAGCCCTCGCATACCACATCCCGATGGGCAAAGGTGCGGTAACATTTCACGCTGTTGGTTTTCGCCGAGAATTTACGATTCGCACGAACGACGTTGTATTCTAAATCAACAATGGCGATGGGATCTCTCATCCCATCGAAAGTTTTTTCCCAGCGGTAGCTGTAGGCCGAAAGTTGATTCTCGAGCAAGACGCGGTCCAAGACCATGCCCAAGGGTTGCATCCGATCATTCATGAACTCCATAAAGGGTCCCATCTCCCTTTCTCCGAGAGAATTTTCAATACAGATGATGGCTTCCGCTTTTTCCAAATTCAAATGACGGATGAGGCGCAATTCCAAAGGCAAAACCACGGTTTTCGCGAAGGGCCGACCAAAATGATTAGCCAGATGCCGCGCTAAATCGGGATTGTTGATCTGATTCTGATGCGGAAATTCGAAACTTTTGTGCGACTCGCTGGGGCTGAAATTTCCTGATTGAAAACTGAGAAAGAAAGTCTTCGTTCCGTCCAAGCGATAGGCCAAAATGGGATCACCAAGCTTATGGAACCGCCGGATCTCTTTACGCAACACCTGCACGATGTCTTCAAAAGACGTCTGCGTCGCAATGTCCTTTAAGAAACGAATCAATTGCCTCTCACGCGCTAGTTTCTCAGCTTGCTCACGGTTAGAAGCTTCAATGTGTCCTGTGCGCTCATCGACAATTTCGCCGAGGGAGGCGGTCAAGGCCTCAAGCTGCTTATTTTGATGGGAGGTTTCACGCATCAGCAGCGAACGGCTCAGGAAGACCCCATGGCGCACAAGGGCCTTCGCAAAATGCTCGAGGATTTCATTCGTCGCAAGCGGCATACGGATAAAGCGAAAAATTTGCGCGCGATTGATGCCTTCGCGAATCCAGGTCTCATTCATATTTTTTGAAGCCAGGAATCGAGGGGCGAGGGGATTGATATTTTTGGCCTCAATGACGAGCTGTAAAGCCTCATCGCTTTGCGCATCATCAGCGACGAGAAGGCATGAAAACTTATGCTGCTTAATAAAAATCAAGGCCTCGGCAAGCGAGGCCTTTTGTGCAATTTCAACTTCGCGGCCTTGGAAATGCAAAAAATGCGGCAGCTTAGTTAGCGAGACGTCCCCGACCACCAAGATGGGATCTAGTTTGTGCGGTAGAAGCGGGCTGTCCGTCTTCGCAAATCTCAAAAACTTCTCCTAGTTGGACAAGGCTCTCATGCCAAGATTGAAGGGCGTGATTCAAATCATACTCTAGGATGTCAGCGAGTTGAACAAAATCCTTCGTTTCCAAAGCCGTGATGGCCTGCTTCACGGCAATATGGCTGGCCTGCTCGGCGTTCTCCCAAGCTCGCGAAGCTTTCGTGCCCGCTTCGCCCTTCAAGGATTTCAACGAAACCATGCTGCCCACCAGATATTCGCAATTTTCAACCAGATCATGAATGGCTTTATAGGACCCCACCAGCCCCGCCGTACGAATATGTTGAGCGAGTTGTTCCGTGTGCATGATCAGCTCAGGTAGAGCATCAATCCAGGAATCGAGAACAGATTCGATCAAAATCTCTGTTCCTTCGGTGAGATATTCTAAGGTCTCGACTTCCGTTAAAGAGATACCGACGAATCGAGCCTCTTCGGAATCCCGCAACTCCAGGCCATTCACAATGAATTGGCAGACAACCTGGTTGACAGATTTGAGGTCGCGTTCGATATCGCTAAAAACCCGACCAAGTTGGGTTTCTGTTTTGTAGAAATCTCGCAGCTCCTGCCCACTGACTTTAAACCTTTCCATGCCCGACCTCTTGATTTGTAGCGACCTCATCTTCAAGAATGTAAACTTTCAAAATTTTCTCGAGCGTTTGATGCACGCTCAGGGTGGCCTGCAGAACAACTTCGTTTGCGCCCGGAGCGATCCTTATTTTTTCGGCCTGATACCAATTCACGATGGGCGAAACATCCGGGACAAGTTGGCTGATGCTACGGATGATTTCATCGGCTGCATCCAAAAGATGGTGCAGATGGGCCGGTTGTGTCCCTTGGACTTTGAGTCGCTCCATCACGACACGATTCACTTCCTCCAACTTCAAAACAGCTTCGTAAAAGCGAATGTCTTCGCTGACCGGAAATGCCGTACTCAAGTAAATGGCTTGTGCCAGATCCCACTGAAAACGCTGTTGCGGCTCTTCCTGAACTTGAAAACTGGTCAGTCCCACGCCGCGGCAGATGACATCCGCTGGAATATTTCCTTCGATCAACAGAGACAAAATTTCGGCCGCACGGGTCGCGACGAAAGTCTCCTCGGATTCTGCGCGATAAATGAAACTGTGGGTGGCCTTGGGTCCCGTTTCCCAGAAATTCACCCGGCCAATGCTAAGATTGTAGGTCGCCGTATCGGTGAGTGAAGCCATATGGATAGGGGCGCTATCACATCCCACCAGCATGATCGATCTTTGCAGAATCGTAAAAATATCTTGGATCTCCGTTTCGCCCACCAAGTCCATCAAAGTGATCGAGGGGAGATGCTCGCAGATGCCCTGGGCGATCGCTTTCTCAGCAGAGGAGCCAATAAGAACGATGGACGTATTAGGTTTTCGCCCCGTGAAGTAGCGCAAAAACTTGACCCATTGTTCGGAGGACAGGGATTTTTGAGTTTCGCTGGCACCTACATGCACCGCTATATAATTGTCAGGAAGATCAAAATGACGAACCGCAATCGGCGCCTGCCAATCGGATTCCACATATTCAAGCTCCAACATCGAAGCAAAAATATCAGCAATGTGAACACGGTTGCTTCGGCCGATCCCCACCTGCGCATAGAAATAAGCGCTGACGTCATCCGCAAAATCAAGGAAGCCGTCGGAATGCCGGGTGTAGCCGCTGACTTTGGTTGTGGGACCTGAGAGAAAGTGAGTTAAAAAGCTCGAGACCGGCGAAAAAGTCAAATTAATGACCCAATCGAATTTTTCAGTCAGCAAAGGCGCCAAAGACTCCTGCAGGCGGGACCGGCTTTGCTCAACGTCGGCTTCATTTTGGACAAGAGGTTCTAAAATAAATCTCACCGGTAAGCTATGATGCTTATCCAAAACGTCCAAACCACGCACGGCCGCCTCAAACCGGGGACGGGTCAGCAAATGAATTTCCGCTTGAGGATACTTCCGCCGTATTGCCCGAAGAGCAGGCCAAGTCATGTAGATATCGCCGAGTCTAGCGAGTTGGATGAGAAGAATTTTCATTTTTAACCTGTTCTTTCGTGAGCTCACAGAGAATTTTCATCAGTTCGATGTCGGCGTCGTATATTTTCTCTTTTGAAATGAGAGCCGTTGCCTCTTCCAATTTTTCAAGCGCTTTGACGAGATAGCTTTCAAGCTCTTTCTGCATTTATGCCCCCTTGGGTGGATCGAGTTTTGTTGATGACTTCGGTCCTAATCTGCAAAAGAGCCCGCGATTCCGCTAAGGCGTTCTTGAGAGCGTCGAGGGCCGTATCGGCCGACGCGAAACGATCGCCAAAAACCTGTGACAACTTTTGAAAGTAGAAACCGGAGTCTATTTTCTCTTCGCGTATCTTCTCGAGAGTCGAATATATTTGGTGGAAATCCTCGCAACTTTCGAACTTCACTTGATAACCCCAAAGCAACTGAGTTTTATCGGCAACCTGCGCGAGCCAGGTTTGATCTGCTTCGCGGGGTCCTTCGCCGCCCTCTAAGTAGGCGGACCAAATTTGCCTTTCGATTTGGAAAGAGACGTCTTTGAAGGTGGCTGCCGTTCCCGCCAAGACTTCAGTTAGCTTCTGCATCACGGTAGCAACCGTGATTTTTTCAGCGCACAAATGGGACGCTTGAGAGCAAGGATTAGAGTGGCGGCAAGGGGAGCAAGCAAGTTCGGACTCGAGCACGTGCACGGACTGGGCAAAGGCCGAATTTTTAATGGCGTTGCTTCCACCTAAGGAAATCTCGATGATACTTGTTCCCACTTCGGCCGCGAGATGCTTCAAACTGCTATCCACACAAATTAAAATCAAGGCCCGCGACAGGGCTTCGCGCGCTTCGATCAGATCGCAAATCAAAATTTCATCCTGACCGAAGTGTTTCGCCAGAATTTCGGCCTCGGGCCTTGTTGCCAGAACTTGTACGGCCAAATGTGGAAATTCTTCCCGTATCTTGCCACGAAGTTCCGCAAATTTTTGCACGGGCCAGTTTTTTTTGGCGTCACTGGTGAAGCAATGGAAAAAGATCTTGTTCGTCGCAGAGGGCCGCTGCAGATAACGCTGTACCGGCAAATTAAAAGAACGGCTCAATAATTCAACGTGATGGAAAAAAGAGTGGGAGTGGCCCGAGAAGTGATCATTGAAATAGCGTAGCCAAGGCGACTCAAGGCCTTTGAGCTTTTTGCCCTCGATGGTCAGACCTTTTTTATCCGGGCATTGGAGAATCCCCATCAAGTACGTCGATAGACGATTGTGGGTCCAATTGTAAATGACATCAAAATTTTCAGAGTTCAGCGAGGTCACCAATTGTTCGAGAATCTCAAAAGGTGTGAAAAGATTAAAACCCGCTTCGCCCATTGATTTCTGCAAGAGATCCCGTTCAAAAAAATGAAACTTCAAAGGGATTTCCATCAAAAGGTTTTCCACTTGGGAAAATTGACGATTGATAAGAATATGGATCTCCGCTTGGGGGAATTGGCCGCGCAGGCCCTGCAGCAGTGGTTTCTGCTGAATAAGGTCTCCCAGACGAAGAAGAGAGAGGACCAAAATCTTCATCGAATAAGTTCTCCCAGAATTTGGAAGCGCAGCCGTTGCGCATCGTTCAGCTCATCAAAGTCAAAACTTTTCATCAAGTCTTTAATGGAAAGAAGTCCACGGGTCAGACTAAGGCTTTTCACCTCAACGCCCATATCGAAAAGAAAGTATTGGATGGACTCGGCACTGCGGCCTGTGACGTGGGCAAAAATTTGCCCTAACTGGTCGAAGCTGCCCTTCCAACCCGCCGAAAACGTTATGACTAAAGGCTTTTCGCGAATCACCCACTGAAAAATGTCACTCAGCATGATATCACGAGGGTTTTGACATTCATCCCCGCGAATCACTTTGTATTGAGTCGATCCATTTTTTTGCAGGGCTTGCGACAAAAAAGTTTCGCTCGGTTCGCCGAGAATTAGGATGGCACTCACGCGGCCCTCAATTGAGTCAATTTCTTTTTGAGCTCGCGCACTTCCCCGTGAGCCGGATTCCAGAGCAAAACCTTTTCCACTTCCAACTGAGCTTTGAACATTTCACCCGACGTACAATAGAGATTGAGTAAGACCAGGGACATTTCTTCATCTTGCTCCACCGCCGACAAATAATTTTCTAAAGCCGCAATCCCTTTGTGCGGCTGTTGATCGCGGACGGACCAATTGGCGAGCAAATGCACGGCGGTGCGATTCTTAGGATTGATATCTAAGGCTGTTTCCAAGTTCGCCCAGGCCAGTTCAATGTCGCCAAAATGATTATGAACCATCGAGAGACCAACCCAGGCCTTATCATTATCGCCGTTCACTTCGATGGCTTGGCGGAAGCAGTAGAGGGACTTCCCAAAATCATTGCGTTGAACCTCCAACGTCCCCAGGTTCACCAAGAGGACGTCCGATAGAGGTTTCAGTGTGTAGGCCTTATTGTAATACTCTTCGGCTCCATCAAAATCCCCGCGACGAACGAAAATATTTCCCATATTTTTGTAAAGCTCGAAGAGGTTCTCGCTTTCCGTCGTTAGCAATGCCAGCGCTTCGTAATAGGTGTCCAGCGCTTCATCGTCGCGGTTGAGTTTGTAAAGAAGTGTCGCGTATTTGAAAAGACTCTCAAATCCGTAGTCCACTTTAACAAGCGCCTGTCGCGCAAAAAGAGATTCGTGAAAATTCATCCGCTGCTCGAGGCAATCCCCCAACAAATGCAGAGTGATCGGATTTTTTGAATCCTTATTACAAGCTTGGCGCAACAGGTTCAGCGCAAGGGCCCACTCATCGTGCCGCATGAGAACCCTGGCATTCGCAAGATAGGTCGCGACTTCTGCGGAAAGACTGATGTCATCGTCAAAAGAGCGTGCCGTCTCACGACCTTGCACGCCTGGTTTGGGGATATACTGTGGCTCTTCACTGGACTGGACATTCTGCAAATCTAACATCTGAATTTTTCTCCCACCGCTTGGCTGCAGAAGAAGAAAAGCAACTCAGATGCCAGCAGAAAAAAACCTTGTGAACGCTTTAAAACGCCTTTAGAAAAAGATGAGCCATTTGTTTGACTATTTGGCTCACCTCTCTGTCATGTTTTTGTCGGGAAATTTTTGCCTAGACCTCTTCATCCAGACGTTGGTGAAAAGTCGGGCTTTTGTAGCTGACGATTCCTTTTTTATTTTTTCGAACTTCTTGCAACTCGCGGATAATATTATTTTTCGCCGCCTCAATGCAGGCCAGGACTTCCAGGTCTTGGCCGATAATTCGACTGACGTATTCATCTTTGATCGTCAGGGCTTCACGAACCGCCGCACGATGTTGGGCCGGCGCTTGGCTCACTTCAACAATGGTCTGGTGTTCCTTATTCACTTCAGAATCTACGTATTTCAAAATCTCGAGGATTTTCTCACGCGTTTTATAGAACTGATCGAGATTCTCAAAGTTACCGACGGTAAAATTGTGAAGTTCGGCTTCGTTCAAGGCATAAAATTTCTCGAGATAGTGGTTCTTCTCATTGAGCAGTTCAATCAGTCTTTCCATGTGGCTTCCCTTCGTGTTAACCAGCTTTTGATCCATTGGTGTCGTCTTGATCTTTTTTAATTTTTTCGATGGCCTGCACCCAACCGGCATAAAGATTCTCCAAAATCTTCACGCAAGCCTGGAGTGGTTCGGGGCTGCCCGAAATATTCGCCTTGGTGTATTGTTCCATGATGAACATATACAGTTGCTCCAATTGGACTGAAACCTCTCCGCCTACCTTATGGTCGAGAGTGTTGTTCAGTTCCATGACGATATCGAAGGCACGGCCGATGTTGTGGCAGCGGTCGGCGATTTTTTTCTCTTCGGCTGCTTTGATCGCGAGCTTTGTGAACTTGATGCACGACTCGTAAAGCATCAGCAAAATTTTCTCTTTGCTGGCACTTTGCACCGACGTGTTTTTATATTTTTGGTAAGCGTTCTTCATAGCTGCCTATCCCTTTCCTATCCAGACTTCTGCTGCATGGCCGCGAAGGCGCCGCCTTGCTGGTTCAGTGCTGACATTTTTGTTTCTAAATCTGCAAACTTGGCTCTTAAACTGTCTTCTTTGCGTGTGAGTTGCCGCTCTTTCGTGTCGATCCGCTCGTTAACCTGCTTGATCTGGCTATCCAGACCTCGCTTCCGATTCGAAATGGCCCCGAATTGACCATTCAGCAAGTTTCCCACGACTCTTTTGACCTTGGTCACAAATCCCGTTTCAAAACCGTCCCCTCGCAAAAAGGTAGAGACTCCTTGAGGATCGTCGGCCAAAACTTTATTGAATTTGTCCTGACTGAAATTCAGGGTTCCGTTGCGGTTGAACTCGATTCCAATCTCTGTCAGTTGCTTTATTTTTGAGTTGGTACCGTAAGTGGGATCTTGAACCAGTCCACGCAACGAACTCTCAATTGTTCGTAACATCCCGTCGCCCCCCAGGGGGCCCATGCGCGGATTCTTCCCATCCGCCGATGACAGCTTATGCTGGCCTTGAATGAAGCCCAGGGCGGCGTTGAAAGAGTCGACAAAGCTTTTGATTTTGCCAGCGATGACCTCGTGATTTTCCTTCACGTTCAAACGGATCTCCCGTCCTGGAGCCGCACTTTTGAAATCCAAATTGACTCCCGGAATGATGTCCTTGGATTTATTATCCGGAAGCTCGATTTCGAAACCATCTACTTTGATTTTGGCGTTCACCGAGGGCCTGGTCTGATCAAAATAAATATCCTGGTCCCCATCCAACATATAGACCGTCGGGAATGAAATTTGTTTGTCACTGCCTGTGCCCAAGCCAGAGACGATCAATTTGTAGGGATTGTCAGTGTCCTTTCGATCCTGGATCACCTGCGCGCGCAGGCCCGTACCCGAGTCCGTGATTTGTTTAGCGACACCTTCCAAAGTGGAATTTTTCCCATTGATATAAACTTCTTTTTCGCCTTCAGAAGTTTTGAACTTGATGTAACCAACACCGATCTGTGTTTTATCCTTATCGGGAAAGCCATTGGTGATCGCCCCGGGCTTTTGCGCCAATTGGACGATCTCAACGCTGTACTCTCCAGGAATTGCGGTTTGCGGATCAACCACTCCGTCGACCACGTTGGGATCACCGCTGGTTAATTTCTTATCCAGAAACCCAGAGGTGCCGGTCAGTTCGGCTAAATTTTTTGTGATGTCACTGACCTTGGTTTCGAGATCGGTCACAAGCTTCAGCCTGTCTTCACTCTTGGTTTTTTGCGCCTCAAGGTTTTTAACGGGAATGCGTTCAGCTTCCATCAGCTGATCGACGATATTGGGCGGGAGCCCAGATGCCATTCCTGTTATTCGAAACCCTGTCACATCAATTCCTTCTTGAAAGGACATTTACCACTTCATTTATTCTTGCAGAGAGTCGCAGAGAGACGTGAGTCAATTAAATGTCTTGCACTAAGGCTGGAACTTGCCTATTTCCAAGCCAGAACGTATTAAATCCCCAATGAGATGCTGTTAATTTGACAGGGTCCAGTGGAGCTGGACGAACATTTAGGCAGAATTTTCGAAACCGCCCGATTTATTTTAAAAAAGGTCTCAAGTTATGAAGTGGAATACACCGAAACTCGCCTTTCTTTTTTTTATCTTGCTTGTCACGCTCAGTGGCCTCTTGAACATTGGCTTCATCGGAACCGACGAGTACACTGAAGGCATTGAACGCTATATCCCCGCGCAACAGGCGACTTGGGATAAGTTGGTCCACGCCGACGACGTCAAATCCCCCACGCAGATCTCTTTCTTTCACTATACAACGAAGGCTTTATATTCTCTTGGCATCCACAGTGCCGAACTTCAATACCGGGGAATGATTCTTATCTTAGGCCTTCTATCGGCCCTGCTGATCGCTTGGGGACTGCTGACGTTTTATACCGCAACGGAACTCCCTGCCGAGCGCAATAGAAGATTGAGCTTCGCTTTTTATTTTTTCTGTTTTCACTTCGCGATCATCGGTTTGTTGCCTCGGCCCATGTTTGAATCCCTGTCCATGCCTTTGATTTTCGCGGCGCTCGCGCTCGCCCACCGTTATGATCAAAAACCGCAATTGACGAGCCTGCTCGGCGGCGTTCTGCTGGGAAGCTTGGCTTTCTGCGCCCGACCCCAAAGCGGAGCCATCAATTTAGTTTTCTTTTTGATTCCTCTTTTTCACCGTCGTTGGCGGGATTTGGCGATCGTGAGCCTTGTGGGGCTGGGATGCTTTGCTTTAGCGGGCCTGCCCGATCTTTTCATTCGCTCTGACTTTCACTATTCACTGAAGGCGGTCCTTTTTTATAATTTAAAAAATGGCGGAGCCTATAACCCCAAACCTTGGTGGTTTTACTTTCCTCTCATTTTCGCCTTGGTCGGGGGAATGTTTTTATTCTCCCGTTACTCAAAGGAAACCTGGGACCGCGTGCGCCAGTCGCGCAGCTTTTGGCTCGGAGCTATACTCTTTGTTCTTTGCCATCTCGCTTTTTCTAATAAGTTTGAGCGCTTCATGATCCCGATCCTCCCGATCTTGCTTGTTTTGGTTTTGCCCCTCTGGTACGAGCTTTGGCAAAAACGGCAAGAGCACAAATGGCGCTGGACCCTGGTGTTCGCTCTTAATTTTCTCATTTGGCCTGTCAGTAGTTTTTTTACTTCGCAGGCGAACGCTTTGAATCTTTGTTTTTACTTGAATCAACATAAAGAAATCCAAGATCTCACCTTGGATCTGGATACCTTCAGCATCTTTCCGGGGGCCTTTATCGAGCGGCCTATGCATGCCGATTTTGTCAATCGGGTGCGAGTATTAGAGAGCTTAACTGAATCGGCCCAAAGCATGGGACCAACCCAGTACTGGGTGCTTGCTAAAAAAGATTATACGGATTGGCAGCAGAGCCACAGCAACTTGGTCAGAACCTATAAAATTGAGGCGGAGTTTGATCCAAATTTAATTGAAAAGTTGGCTTTTCTGATGAATCCCACGAAAAACTACCGGCGCCAAACGATCTATTTGATCAAAAAGATCTAAATGCCGCCGGGCCTGAATTAAGGTAAATTTCTGTAGAAGTCATTCAGCTCATGAACTCGATCTTCAAGGCGAAGAACGGCCTGAAGCGCCCTGCGGCGAACGTCTTTATCCTCTGACTCAATGATGCAAGTTTGGATTTCTTCAGAGGCATTGGCAACGACGTCAACTGACAAAGATTTAATCGCTTGACTCGCCTTTGCACTAATACCTGAAACTGTGCAAAAGGCCTCTGCACTGGCAAATGACCAAGAAGAAGAAGCCAAAACAATTGAAAAAAGAATAAGGGCTTTCATTTAAATCCTTCCAAAAAGAGTTAAGGCTCTCTCTTAGCATAAGAACTCAGCTTTGTCCCAAGACATTTGCTTTAAGCGTTTTGTACCATATAAAAAATCGCCAAAGGTCATCCCTGCAAAGTCGATCTTGTTATACTTGCTTGTCAGAGGAATTCTTTTTAGGACGGGAATGAATGCTTTAGGCGGAACGCTTGAAAAGCTGTCCCTTAGAATTCTGATCATCGGGTAAGGTCCAAAGCTCTTTTTCGGGGATCCTACGGATCACCGTGCCGAGATTGTCCTTCACCAGAACGAAACAACCCAATTCACTTCTATCGAGAACGATATCCCATCGATTCTCTTTCGTAGCGGGCAAGCCGCGAAGGTGTTCCATCGCCTTTTCTAGTTGCTCATCCGTCATCGGTTCGCGCTGCTGCTCTTGTTTTTGTTCAAAAGCCTGCTGCCCGTTCGCATCTCGGTCATGGGTCTGATCCGATTTGATGGAGCGTCCCGTTTTTTCGGGTCCCCGCGGTTCCATCGGAATAATGTTACTGACCAAGCCTTTGATATTCATACTCTTGCCTTATCGGCATCACAAAAAAACTGATAAGCCGGCGTTGTAATTCTAGACCGGACCACACCGACTCGCCCACTCACCACCTGAGTACCCCAGAGAGTTGCCCCTCTGGGTAGGTTGGTACCGGGAAGTACGGAGGCACCTTCCCGTTCAATTCTTTAATAATAATTAACCAATCAGTTTCAAAGCCATTTGCGGAATTTGGTTGGCTTGAGACAAGACCGAAGTATTGGCATTCAAAAGAATGCTGTTACGACTCATGTCAGCAGTTGCCATCGCGATGTCAGTATCACGGATACGTGAATTCGCGGCTGATAAATTTTCAGCTTGAACACCCAAATTGTCGGAAGTGGATTGCAAACGATTCTGCAAAGCTCCCAGACCCGCACGGTAACCATTGACTTGCGTTTGTGCTTTATCGATTTTGCCTAAAGCCTCTTGCGCACCTTCTTTGGTTGAGAAATCGAAATCGGCCATATCGAGATTGTCGATGGTCGCGTTTGCTTCCTCTGCTTTGTACTGGATACGATCGGCTTCTTGATTGTTGTTCAAGCCGACTTGGAAGTCGAAATTACCACCGCTACCATCGAGCAGGTTGGTTTTTCCCCATTTTGTTGTTTGCGTGATCCGTTGAGATTCCGCTTTCAACTGCTGGACTTCCTTATTTGTGAAACCACGCTCTGTATCTCCTACGGTATCAGAGGCTGCTTGGATACCAAGTTCTCTCATACGAGTGAGGATATTTGAAATTTCGCTTAATCCGCCCTCTGCGACTTGAACCAACGAAATACCATCGTTCGAGTTGCGTTGCGCTTGGACCGATGAGCGAATGGATGATTTTAAGTTTTCGCTGATCGCTAAGCCGGCTGCATCGTCTGCAGATTTTGTGATACGTGAACCAGAAGACAACTGTGCCATTGTCTTGCTAATTTCACGTTGGCTTCCTACCATCGTTCTTTGGGCATTTAATGCCGCTACGTTTGTCGATACTCTCATTCCCATTTGGGACCTCCATTAATTGGCCGCCTTATACCTACTTGGGGCTAGCCGGTTATACACGTTGGTGACCTCGACCCTCGGCTTGTCATCTGTCTAGCGAAAACCAGTTGGCAGTCACACCTTCTGATCTTCTCGATTAACTTGCTTCGAGTTTTGATCTGCTTCTGACATACCTTTCGGCGAGGTCCGGAAAGGCTTTAGTCTCGTCCTGCAAAACTGGACGAACGCCCAGATCAAACTGGACGTTGGTAGTGAAATCAGGACGAAATAAGGGCTTTTTTCCAGCCCAAGGTCTAGGGTGGCGGAAGGTCCACGCAGACTTATTACAAGGCCAGCTGGAAATGATGAATGAATGAAACAGAGTTTAGGAAATTAATATTTTGAACACACTCTCGCGAGTAGATCGCGGAGGCCTTGCGCGACTTAATATTAGATTGGGTAGGGCCGCAATAAAAAAAACCCAGAGAGCGGATGCTCCCTGGGCGGGCCTAAGAGGAGCGTGTGTGGTAGCTCCCCATCAAAAAATGCCATAGACGAAATCAAAACCAATCCCGAAAGCATCTGTAATAAATATCTTTCAAATATCTTTCAAATATCTTCGGGATTGGTGCCTCCCGTGATGAGAGGCACCAATGTCATTGTTGAAAAGTCAGAAATTTACAGGAGCTTCAGGGCCATCTGTGGTACCTGATTGGCTTGCGCCAAGACCGAGATTGCCGCACTTTGCAAAATATTGGCAGAGGTGAACTCGGCCGTTTCTTTTGCCACGTCTGTATCTCGAATGCGGGAATTCGCTGCGGATAAATTTTCGAACTGCACATCTAAATTGGAAACCGTCGATTCGAGTCGGCTTTGCACGGCCCCGAAATTCGCGCGCATGGTGCTGACCTTATTAAAGGCATCATCGATAAGACCGAGTGCATCCCGGGCATCGCTCTTCTCCGCGACCGACAGTCCGTCGATGCCAAGCTCCGATGTGGTGGCGTCTGCCTTCGTATCGTATTTGATGATGTTCTCTTTTCCGGCGAAGGCGCCGACTTGGAACTCAAGCTCTCCACCCGAGCCATCGAGAAGTTTACGATCGCCGAACGTGGTGGTTTTCGCGATACGATCAACCTCTTGGGTGAGCTGTTGAGCTTCATTGTTGAGAAATCCCCGTTCTCTATCGCCGATGGTATCAGAGGCAGCTTGAACCCCTAGTTCCCGCAAACGAATCAAGATGTTCGAAACCTCATTCAAACCACCCTCACTGACCTGAATGGACGAGGTCGCATTGAAGGCATTGTTACGGGCCTGCGCGATTCCTCGCGTTTGGCTGCGTAAGTTTTCCGAGATAGCTAATCCCGCGGCATCGTCAGAGGCGTGGACGATGCGGCTCCCCGAAGACAGGGCTTCGGAAGAATGTTCAGCTCGCTTTTGTTGAGCGCCGAGCGAGCGCTGCGCGGCTATGGATGCGGTGTTGGTCGCGATTCTTAGGCCCATTGAAATCCTCCTTAGGATTTGAAAGCAAAGAACCCCTTTAGCACCACACTTCAGGCAGTTCCTTGCGATTACGTTCAAAATTTTTTAAAAGAAAAATTAATTTGGGGCGGGCACACCGGATGACCCCGGTGGTGACTGGACACCAAGGTCATCGGGTGCTTTCGCTTTTGGAGGAGGTCCGTTCGCTTGACTGCTGAACAGTTCCTTTTGAGCTAGCTCCAACGTGTACGCTATACTTCTCGGCCTAAGTCCAGGTAACTTGAGGACAAAAGTCGAGGTATTTTATAACGCAGTGCATCTTGTAATTGGAATGACTGAATTAAAGGATGTGAAAAATATTTTTAAAGTTACGACCTTGGTCTAGTCGCGACTGGACTAGACTCGACTTCGGGCGGGGTGATGGGGGGATTTTGAATTAGAGACTTTCAGATCTTTTGAGATTTGAACAGTCCTTGAGCAATTTAAGGATGTTTTTCGGAGTAGGAAATCATGAAGAGCTGAGGGTAGGAGCTTCCATTGTAGTGGAGCGACAGACCCAAATGAAGATCGTCAGAAAAATAGAGCTCACCGTATTGATCCGGTCGAACAAACAATTGAGAAACCTTAATGACATCATTCATATCTTCAACCGCCACTATGACGTTTTTATTCGCGGGCTCAAAAATCATTCCATCTACTTTAAAAATAACGAGCGTACACGAGCCCAGGTTCGCCACTGTCTTCGATACCTTACAGCTAAGGTCGAATATATTTTGGTTCGAAGAATTGATGAAGTTGATTTGCTTCTTTAAACTCGTTCCATCATCGACAACGGGCGCGTTCATAACCTCATACAGGTTCGGAGCATCTAAATCACCCGCAGGACCTTGAACAAGCACGACGGCCTTATCGTTGGTGAAAAGTATTTGCGCAGTCGCATGGGCATAAGAGGCCAGCAAAATTGTTAAAGCTAAAAATAAACCTACTCGGCAAGCAATTCCACGCTCATAAATGAGACTGGAGTTCGCATGGCCAAAACCACAGCGGAAAAACGAATCCAATTCCACTTTAGAAAATGGTATAAAAATCCAACACAGAGAATTAAATCAAATTTCCAAAATACTTTTCACTTGACGACATTTTTGATCGTTAAAAAGGCTACAGTGATGATATCTCGTTTTCAGCACGAAGCTTGATACAGAAATTAAAATTCCTCTTTAAAGCTCCCCTGCGGAGCCTTAAAAGCTAAACCAGTAGGCTTCTGCAGAAGCACCAGAACCCGCAAAAACTCCCAAAATCGCCATTTTAAAAACAGGGTGTAGAGTGCGCTTGAAGAAACGGAGGCCCCATGAACGCGCATCTTTTAAAAACATTTTCCAACGAGCAACTTCTTTCCGACCTGGAAAGACAATTCGATCAAGAGCGAAAAACCTCCCACGTCATTTTGCTTTATCTCAAAGAAATCCAAACGCGGAAACTCTATGCCGATCGCGGTTACTCGAGTCTGTTTGCAATGCTGATCGGCTATTTTCACCAATCGGAATCCGCCGCGAACCAACGACTTAAGGCGATCGAGCTGATGACCGATGTCCCGCAAGTGGAAGATCATTTGAAAAACGGCGAGCTGAATCTCAGCACCCTCGCCATGGCCCAACGTCAGATTCGCCGGGAAGAAAAAGTGACGGGCTTGAAAGTCAGCCCCGAAAAAAAGCGAGAGATCGTTGAGCTGATTTCAAACAAAACTATGGTGCAAGCCGAAATTGAACTGATGCGACTTTTGCCGGAGTCTTCCTCCCTTCCCGAGACTCACGAACGTAGGGTCTCTGAAAGCGCGACTCGCCTCAGTCTCACCTTACCCAACGAACTGCGCGAAAAGCTGATCCGTTTGAAAGATCTTTGGGCGCATGTGGATCCCACGATGGATTTTGTGCAAATTATTAATCGAGCCGCGAGCCTTGCGCTTGAAAAGGAAGATCCCGCTCGGAAGACACTCAGAAAATCGCCGAAGCCGCAGAGCAAAACCGAATCGGAGGTTTCAAACCAACGGCCGAGTTACTACTCCGTTCTTACAGATAAAATTCTTTGGGAAAGGGCGAATTCGCGCTGCGAATATATCGACTCGATCAGCGGGCACCGATGCGATTGCCGCTTCGGGCTCGAGCGAGATCATATTCTTCCGCTGGCAATGGGAGGAACAAATGAACTTTCCAATCTCAGGCTTCTTTGCAAGACCCATAATTTGCTCATGGCGCGGCGACATTTTGGTGAAGAAAATATTGAAAAAATGATTCGAAACAGGACATCGCAGGCCTACTGATTTTGAACACCGAGTACGAATGACAAATCTTCAGTAGAGAGAGGGAATGGCAAGTCTTCCATAGCGCCTGCAACCCGAAGTCCCTAAACCACCAGCTTCAGCGCGATATCCGCGCTCTGGTTTGCTTGGCTCAAAACGCTCGCTTGGTATTGCTGAAGAATCTGTGCCTTGCGCGCGCGAGTCACGGCATCGGCCACGTCCGTATCGGCCAATTGCGAATAAGCCGAGGCGGCCGATTCGATTTGGGTACCGACAAAGTTGTTCGCGGCTTCGAGTCGGCTTTGAATCGCTCCGAATTGGGCCCGTGTGCTGTTGATTTTTTGCAAGGCTTCATCGGTGCTTTCGAGCGCATCGCGCGCGTCTGATTTGTCAGACACATCGAGGCTGCTCACCCCTAATTCCGAGGCGGTGGTGTCCGCGCTATTTTCAAAGCGAATACGTGAATTTTCGGTCCCATCGGTTCCCACTTGAAAGTCAAAGGACTGGCTTTTCCCATTGAGAAGCGTCGTCGTTCCGTAAGTGGTGGTTTTGGCAATACGATCGAGCTCTTTTCCTAACTGCTGGAACTCTTGATCCAAATAACCGCGCTCTTTATCCGAGTTCGTATCACTCGCGGCCTGCACGGCGAGTTCACGTTGACGGATCAAAATATTATTTTGCTCATTCAAACTGCCCTCGGCGGTTTGCACGAAAGAAATCGCTTGATCTGAATTGCGTTGAGCGGTTTCAAGACTCGCGCGTTGCGCCCGCAGACTTTCGGCGATGGCCACCGCAGCCGTGTTCGGATTCGGGGCACTGAATTTAGAGCCCGTCGCCAGTTCCGCGAAGACCCCTTCCAAATCCCTCTGAGTCTGAGACATTCGGTTCTGTGCCATAATGGACGGCACGTTGGTATTGATACGCAAGCTCATAGAATTCCCTTCTACGGAATTCCACACACTTTCAAATGGGTTCGCCCAAACCCGACAAAGATCCTGTTCAGCAGTCCCCCTTCTTTTCGGCGCATTGCGTCATTTCTTAAGCAGAAAAGAAGGGATTTCAATAAATAGAATAAATTTATAGGCTTACCGAAATTTGCGAGCTTTCGAAGTTTTCGTCTTGAGATAAATTCTCTAAATGGGGCAGTCCCGGATAGAGACGATTTTGCCGTATCTTCTGGGCCATTACGGGCGAGGCCAGCTGAAAATCAATCGAGTTGGCCGGATCGCCTAGACCCAATTTCGCCATCACATTTCTTTTGTCGTTGTAATTCAGATAGCCCGTGAAGAAATCAAAACGCGTGGCTCCTTTGACTCCCCCACCTTCGTCGCGAATGATCAAGTAGCCATCGTGAGTTTCGCCGTCAGGCAGCTTCAAGCCCACAAGTTTGGGAACATAAATGACATCGCCTGCTTTATAAATACTTAAATCGGCCGCCACGGTGAAATAGGGATCAAGACAAATGTCTTGGACGCCTCGACCATACGGGCAATCCCCCGAAGCGATCTCCTCGAAGGTCACAACGCCTTTTCGCTTGCCACCGTACCCAATCGACCTCTGCTTTCCGTGATTAATCACCAGGCAAGAACCCTGGATAAAACATTTTTTATAACTGGCTTCACACATCGTGACCAAGGTTCCACCCTGCTTATCTTTCAAATCATGCAAATCATTCGAAGAGCAATTTTCTTTTTGCAGATTGATGACAGGTCGGTAATAGATGGTCGGGCTCAGTTGACCGGCCGGCGCAGCTGAAGAGCCGCCGCCTGTGGAGCAAGCACTCAAGCCAAAAAGACCTAAGAAAAAATACAATATGCTTATCAATTTGACTGCTCGCATAGCCCCTCCTCGCTTGCAAGCCAGCAGAAGGCATACCAAAGGCTAAAACCTCGAGTTTTCACGGGAAACAAGTCCTTGTATAAAAAGACTGAAAAAACTACTCTGCGGGGATCAAAATCGTCACTTTCTGTGGAGGAGAGCCCTCCCATGGAATGAGCCCCGAAAGGACTCTGAAGGCATGACCCTGCGACTGCGTATTTTCATCTTTAACCTGGTCACCGTCGCGACCGCTTTTGCTTTGATCACCATTATTGGTTACAAAACACTTGAATCCACCGTCGTCGAAAATACCTACGAAAAACTCAATTTGATCCGTCTTGAAAAAACCCGCAGCATCGAAAATTATTTTCGTGACATCATCACGGCGTCGAATTTAATCGCGACGAATGAATCCGTTCTGAAACTCATGACCCAGAAAAAATTTCCGTCAGACAGCCTGCAAAAGGTCGATGAATACGTTAAAAATTTTAATTTGCTGGACCTGATCCTGATTCGCAAGGATGGCACTCTCGTGCACTCCAGCGGCCCCGACTTCAAGCAGATCAAAAATCTGGAGGCCCCACGAGAGTCCCTTGGAAAGCTTCCCGAGCTTTACAAATGGGGAATGAAGGCAACCCCCGGAAGCTTCTTGCTTTTGGATTTCGATGACGAAAAAAATCAGGATCAGCAGGCCATCAGCTATCTGGCCAGCCCTCTTTTTCGCGACAACAAACGTATCGGCCTTCTGGTATTTCGCATGAGCATGGGTCAGATCGATCAGCTCACGAGCGATCACTTTGACTGGTCCAACCACGGCTTAGGGGCCACAGGCGAAACCCTTATTTACGGCGAGGACTGGAGCCTGCGCAATAAAAGCCGCTTCCGCTCGACAACTGAAGGCCTCGTCAACAATCGGGGCAACGAGGATTTCAATCGCCTGAATGAATTCAAAGAAATTCAGGAAAGCGGGACAGACTACCGAGGCGTTTCTGTGTTTCGTTCATTGGGCAAACTCTATTTACCCAATGGAGACTCCTGGTACATCCAGGTCAAGATTGACGAGTCCGAAGCCTTTTACGCCTTTCGCCGATTGCTGCTCGCCGCCTCGGCGACGACCTTTGCGATCACCATGGTTTTCTTTCTTCTTTCCTATGCCGCGACGAAAAAAATCATCTCACCCATTCAGCTGCTCATTGAGCGTTTCGAAAGTTTAGGAACTGACAACCTCAGTCAGAAAATCAATTATCAATCGACGGATGAAATCGGCACCATGGTTTCTAAATACAATGACTTAGCGGAGCGCTTAGAAAAGACCACCGTTTCAAAGGAATTTTTGGATAGCGTCATCGCCTCTCTGAAGGAGTATATTTTCATCGTTCGCGTGGATAAAAATCTGCCGGATCGACATGCCCCTTACCGCATTCTTCAAGCGAATGATTCGGCCTTGGACGCCCTTTCGATCTCGGGTTTTGATGTGATCGGCAAGGATCTGCGTGAACTTATATCGGGTCCAGCGGCCCTGAAAGATTATGCGTGGTTGCTCTCGAAACGCCACAGCGTCGAGGCGGATCTGCTGACACCGACGGGAAATAAAATTCCAATTTTGGTTAACTGGTCCCTACTTCCCGAACAACGTTCCAATGATTTGATTTTCGTTTTTGCCTGCACCGACATCACCGATACGCGCGCAAACGAAATGGCGCTGATCAAAGCTCGCGAACAAGCCATCAATGCCTCCATGGCTAAATCTGAATTTTTGGCCCGCATGAGCCACGAAATCCGCACGCCCCTCAATGCGCTGATTGGGATGACGGATGTCCTTAAAGATTCGGGCCTCAATTCCGAACAAAAAAGCATGCTCGCGATCAGTTCAAACGCAGGAGAAAACCTTTTAGCCATCATCAATGATATTCTCGATTTATCTAAGATCGAAGCGCGGCAAGTGGTCATCGAGAAAATCCCTTTCAATGTTTTTGAATTGGTCAAAAACGTCTGCGAGATCCTCGCGCAAAAAGCCAAAGAAAAAAGCTTGGACTTTAAAGTCAATGTGCAGATACCGGCCCACACATTCGTCATCGGTGATCCCACGCGCATTCGTCAGGTCCTTCTCAATTTGATCGGGAACGCCATCAAGTTCACGGAAGCGGGACGCATCGAGATTGAACTTCAAAAAACGGCTTCCGGTTACGAGTTTACCGTGCGCGATTCGGGCTCGGGGATTCCGAGCGATAAGCATCATCTTATTTTTAAGAATTTCTCTCAGGCCGACAGTTCAATCACTCGCAAATATGGAGGGACCGGCCTCGGTCTGGCCATTTCTAAAAATCTGGTGGAGCTCATGGGTGGACATATCACCTTCACGAGCCAAGTCGATCAGGGTTCGACGTTTACCTTCATGCTGCCCCTTGTTTCTTTGGAACGGACCCAGACAGAAAATCTTCTCAGCAAGAATAAATTCACGGAACGGCACTTGGCCTTCGCAAAAAAGCTGCGTATTTTGGTAGTGGACGATACAGAGGACAATCGCTACTTGATCAAGGCCTATCTGAAAAAACAAAATTTCGAAATTTTGGATGCTGCCAATGGAAAAGAAGCCCTTGATATGGTCATTGCCGATCCCTTTGATTTGATTTTTATGGATGTGCAGATGCCCGTGATGGACGGCTACGCAGCGACGCGAAAAATCCGTGAAATCGAAACGGCTTCACATCGTGAAAAGTCGTTGATCATTGCTCTGAGTGCCAATGCGTTGAGTGAGGACATTCAAAATTCCTATCAAGCAGGTTGCGACGACTACTTGGCAAAGCCGATCAAAAAAGATGTCCTCTATCAAATCTTAGAGAAATACTTCAGTTAATTTTCTTTTCTTCGATGATGCGGCCTTCACGTAAAATTGAAATTTTATTCGCTAAAAAATCCACATCTTTCTGATCATGGGTCACCATCAAAGTGGGAATACGGTGCTTTTCAATGACGCTTTTGATGAGGGCTCGGCTTTCCTGCCGCAGATCTTGATCCAGGGCCGAAAAGGGTTCATCTAAAAACAAAATACGCGGCTCTCCCATGAGCGCGCGCGCAATCGCCACACGCTGCTTTTCACCGCCCGAAAGAACAGCGGCAGGTCTTTGCAAAAGATCTTGGATTTTTAAATGAGTTGAGAACTCCTGCAGTTTTTCTTGAGCCTTTGCCGGATTCAATTTGCGCGCTTCGGCCGCAAATAAAATGTTCTGGACCGCCGTCATGTGCGGAAAAAGATCCAAACTTTGAAAGACCACGCCGAGTTTGCGATCTGGAGGCTTCAGTCGGGCCAGGTCCACTCCTTGGCAATTCCATTTGAAGTGCACGGAGCCCTCCAGCCCCAAAAGAAGGCGGAAGATCGATGTTTTGCCCGCACCCGAAGGGCCCCAAAGGACGGTCACCCCTTCATCCAGAATTTCCCATTGGGGAATATCAATGCTAAAGCCCTCGTAATTAAAGCGAAGATTTTCGACTAAGGACACGTCCGCCTCCGTAGAAAAGACCAAAACAAATGACTCCAGCCAGTAAGATGAGCGCCGTCAAAACGGTCGCCATATTCAAGCGGTAGCTGGCCATCAAAGTCTCGGACATCATGCCAATCGTTAAATCCCGGTGCCCGAGGATCCGTGAAACTGCGAAGTCACCTGTGGCCCATACCGCCGCGAGCCCTGAGAGCAGACCTGCCGTCGTTGCCAGCTGGGGAAATAAAATTTTTTGAAAAATAAGTTCTCGCGAGCCGCCCATCAATTGGGCGATCGTGATCTGCTTCTGCAAGAGCTGCAGACGGCTTTCCCAACCCATGCGGTAAAGACTATTGATCGAGAGCATCGTAAAGGCCAAAGGGATCTTTAAAAAGGGCCAAAAACTTTCGTTAGGCCCCACCAAAAGAAAGGCAAAACAAGCCAGTGAAGTACTAGGTGCGACATAACCTTTAAGAAATCTCTCAAACCAGCGATGCGGACTGAGGTAGGCAAATAGCATCAAAAGAATAAAACAAAAAATTCCGACCAACAAACCAACGAATAAAGTGCCGAAAAAACCCAGCAGAACTTCGGATTGAATTTCATAAAAATTTCCGAGGCTGCGAAGGCCGCTGATCAATCCTTGGCCGTAGCCCACAAGATAGAAAGCGGCACAAAAAAGCACGAACAGATTCCCGGAGGGCCTTTGCAATAAATTGAGACGAACAGGCTTCGCCAAGGAGAGATCCCCTTTGGCGCGATGGGCAAGCATGGAAAGAGAAAAAATAAAGCCACTTTGAAAAAGAGCCAAAAGAACGGCCTCCCCCCATTTATTGGACAGGCGAATTTTTTCATAGATCAGAACTTCGAGGGTCGTTCCCCTGGCCCCGCCAACGATCAAAGGAATGGCGAAACTGCCAAAGCAGATCACAAAGATAAGCAGAGAAATCAAAAACAAATCGCGTCGCAAAAGTGGGAAAAAAACTTTTCTCAAAAACAAAAAGGCCGAGGCCCCCTCAAGCCAAGCGAGCTCTGCAAAGTGTCCTACTTTTCGCTCGATAAGTCCCGCGACCAAAACGGCCACCAGGCCAAAATTAAGCATGGTGTGAATAATGACCATGCCGGAAATTCCCATGGGAAAGGGATCGAGCAAGTTCAACGTCGCCAGCAAAATAAAAAGCGAAGGTAAAAAATTAGGAAAAAGACACAGAACTTCCATTACGATCCGCCAGGTCCTCTTCCGCGGCGAGAAAGAAATTAAGCCCAAGGCCGCCCAGACTCCTAAAATCATCGCGAACAGGGCTGAAAAGAAAGCCTGCAGACAAGAATTTTTAAAGGCCCAAAGAAATTCTTTCAGATCAGGCCAATCCAGAATTCGAAATTGAAAAAAAAGAAAGAGAAAAGGGAACAGCAAATACAAAATGATCCCCCACCGGAGAAGTGGAGCGATCTTCAACTGCCTTCACCCCGACGAATTTCTGACCACTTTTTCAGCCAGGCCTCGATCTGAGTCAAAGAAGGGGTTTTCGCCGCGCGGATCAGGCTGACGTCAGAGCCCACGTCAAAACGGGTGCCTTCACGCACGCCCTTCATCACCGGGAACATATAATTTTTTTCCATGATGACCTTCTGTCCTTCTTTGGAAAGCATCAGATTCACAAACTGTTCGGCCAGGGCGCAATTTTTACAGAACTCAGGAATACCCGTGAACTCAAATTGCACCGGATGAGGTTCTTTGAAAGTCAGCGCGATGTAATCTTTATTTTTCTCTTCGATTTCGTGATAAAGAGGCGAAGTGTAATAGGAGAAAACTAAATTCGTTTGTTTTTTGGTAAAAAGCCCGTAAGCCGTGGACCAGGTTGGCGCAAAGCTGTGGGCTTGATCCATCATTTTTTTTAAATAATTAAAACCTTCTGTTTCGCCTTTGCTCTGGATCACCCAGTAAAGGAACTGCATCCCCGGGGAACTCGTGCGCGGATCCTCCAAGGAAATTCGCTTGGTCAACTCCGCGGCAAGAAGATCATCCAAAGAGGCCGGCAGGGGATCAAGCTCTCCCCTGCGCGCCACGAAAGTCATGATGCCCCAGTCAAAGGGCACAAAGTTTCCATTCTCAAATTCAGGTGAAACAATGTCATAAACATCTAAATTTCCAGCGTGCAGTTTGCGCCATTTCTGTTCGGCCAAAGCTTTTTCCAAATCAAATTGGTCAAGGCCCACGATCAGATCCGCACCTAAACTTTCGCCTTCGATTTTCAACCGCTGCAAAATAATGCTCGAGTCACTGCCCTCGATATATTCCACCTTGCATTTGCAGGTCTTCTCGAACATGTCTTTGAGCTGAGGCCCTGGTCCGTAACGGCCCGTGAAAGTCGAGTAGCCAAAAATACGCACGATGGGGGTCCCCGCCGCCATTTTCCCATGATCCGCTTTATTGATGACCGCTAAAAAAAGACCCAGAAAAATGGCCAGAAGAAAAAGAATGAAATGCCTCATGCCTACCACCAAATTCCACGGCGACGCTTGAAGAAATAATAATCAAACCCCAGACAGCGCCCCGCGCCGACCCAAGCCATGATCAAGTGAATGGCCAAAAAGGTTTTATAAAGATCTTCCGAGGCCGGTCCCGAGATAAAAAGCATATTGAAACAGAGAAGCATTCCGAGCAGGGCCACCGGTCGCACAACGTAACCCGCAATATAGGAGATGGCGATGGCGAACTCGAGCCCCGTGATGACGAAGGCCACGGCTTGCCAGTTTGGAATCATCTGGGTGCTCATGAAGATCTTGTACCAATTGGGCGCATGGCTCGCCGGTAACCATTCCGCAATTTGTTCTGCCAAGCGAGGTTTGGTTAAATAGTCTCCACGAAATTTCAAAAGGGCTTGCTCTAGGTAGTAATAACCCAAGAAAATCCTCAAGAAGGAAAGAGGAAGAAGATGCCCCACATATTTGACGCTCTCAAAGAATGCTAAAAACATATTGATTACTTTAATATCTGTGGGCAGATAGATTCAAGGAAGCACTTGTCACAAAGAGGCTTTCTCGCCTTACAGACAGCTCGACCGTGAGAAATCAGCAAATGAGGCAAAAGAATCCAGTCTTCGCGAGGAATCATCTTGTTGAGAACCTGCTCAATTTGTACGGCGTTTTCACCTTTAACCCAACCGAAGCGGTTCGAAAGTCGCGTGACATGGGTATCGACCACCACGCCGCTGGCAATTCCGAATGCATTTCCCAAAACAACATTCGCCGTTTTTCGACCCACACCCGAAAGCTCGACCAGATCCTCTAGATTGTGCGGAACTTCGCCCTTGTGTTTTTGCACCAGTTTCTCGGCGCAGGATTTCAAATTGCGGGCTTTGTTTTTATAGAATCCCGTGGATTTGATCAGCTCTTCCAGCTCGCCGCTCGTGGCCTTGGCCATTTTGGCAGGGGTCGGAAATTTTTTAAACAAGGCCGGCGTGACAAGATTGACTCTTTCATCCGTGCATTGAGCCGAAAGAATGGTTGCGACTAAAAGTTGAAAAGGATTTTCGTAATTCAAAGCGCAGTGGGCGTCAGGATACGAGCGCTTGAGCAGCGCAATGATTTCGAAGGCGCGGGCGAGTTTAGCTTTCTTTGTCACCAAAATCACCGATCGCTTCGACGGGACAGCCCTCCATCGCTTCCTTACAAGCAGCCTCTTCTTCTGGACTTTGGGGCTGTTGGGAAACGAAGGCGTGGCCGTCGTCTTCATGCATGGCGAAGTTTTTCGGGGCGGTCAAAACGCAGGCGTCACAGGCAATGCAAGACTGGTCCACGAAAACTTTGCCAGGACTATTTTCTTTCCATTTTTGACTTAAATCGGCCATGGTGACCCTCCCGAAAGCTCCCTAATATAATTCATTAACCCTCTAAGTCAAACCTCGTCTCCAGACTCAGGTCGCATTTTCGCCTTTTTCCCGCTTCTCACCTGTAGAGAAACCTATTTCGGGCTAAAATGAAGCATCAAGGGGGGTCTATGGAAGGACCGCGTTCGCCACGGGAAACTGAGTTTCCTCAAGTTATGGATTTTCTCAATGAAACTCTACGGGCCCAAGCGCAATGGTCCATCGCCGCAGAGTACCCGACGGCCCTCACTCCCCAGAATATCCATAATATGCGGATCATCGCCGAAGGAGAAAAAGTCCTCTCGCACGGCGTACTCAAACCTCTCATCATTAAGACTCCCCACGTGATTTTGAAGGTCGGCGCCATCGGTTCCATCGTGACCGAAGAAGCCCACCGGGGTCAGGGCTATAGCACTCAAATCATTCAAGAATGCCTTAAGTCGGCGGCCGAACAACAATGCGATATCGCGATTCTTTGGACGGACCTCTTTGATTTTTACCGCAAGATGAATTTTGAGCTGGCCGGCAGCGAGATCAGCTTTGTGCTGGAAGAGAACTTCGGTGTGCCCACTTCGGAAGGCCTGCGCTTCATGAGCAATGCGAAGATTTCTCCCGAAGCCATCCATCGTCTTTACTCTCAGCATACCGTCAGCTCGGTTCGCAGCATCGAAGAAACTCGTAAATTCATGTCCATCCCCCAAACACAAATTTATACGGCCTGGGAAGCCAATGGACAATTGGCGGCTTACGCCATCGAAGGTAAGGGAGTCGACTTAGGCGGCTATATTCACGAATGGGGCGGCTCGACGACGAAGCTTCTCGCTCTGTTCAGTTACATCCGTAAAGAGAAAAACCGGCCCGTCACCGTCATTGTCCCAGCGCACTCGCAAAACTTGATCGCTCATTTAAAGACGAAACCGGTGACGGTCAATAATGGCTTCCTGGGCATGATCAAAATCGTCCATTTCGATCAGCTGAGCGCAAAAATCAAAAGAAGTTTTCGCGCCGAGGGAGTGTCTGCGATCGTTCTGGAAAAAGTGAACGATCACTACACCTTTGGCATCGGTACCGAAATTTTCACGGTCAAGGAGGAGACCGATATGGTGCGGCTGCTCTTTGGACCCCTGGACTATAAAGATCTGCAGATTTTCAGAGAGGAAACCTGCGAAAAAATCAAAAAAATTCTGCCCTTGCCACTGTGGATTTGGGGATGGGACTCAATATGATTCGTTTGGTTTTATTGTCTCTCGTACTTGTTGTTTCAACCTCCTGCATGAAAAAACTTTCGGAAAGTGACAACGATGGACCCGTAGCGTCGGCTGATGACGTTCAGGCCAAATTATTTCAAGCCTGGGGCGATGTCGCCCCAGAAACAATAAATAAAAATGAATTCACATATATTGAACGCGAGCAAAAAATTCAAGATTACGACCCGACTTTGATTATGCAGGAAGGGATCACCGTGAGTGATCGCGTCGTGAACGGCTCAGAGATCGACTATACCCTCGTTCACCAAATCAATGATTTAAGCGGAGGGGATTCAAAACTTTCTTCAACGGAAGAAAAAGTTTCTGTCACCCTCTCCGATCCCAGTTTGACCGCGCAAATGAAGGTGATGCAACAGCTTCACTCTCTCCGTGAATCTACGCTGGGCGAGTCCACGCCGGGCGCATCCACGCCGGGCGAAGACAATACGAGCGTGCATCAATCCAACTTGAGCGTTCAGAATGTTCAAGCTTTGATGCTCGCCTGCGTCAGCGGTAAGGATTGGGATGTGACCTGCCATAATCTCACTTACACCGAGGAAACCCGACCCGCCCCCGATCTGGTGAAAGCGCAACCGAACTGCGCGAACCTTCCGAACTGCGAAATCCATGTTCGCAAGGTCAGTTTCGATATCATCGTCAATGTGAAAACTGCTGAGAACACGACCGAGAAACAAAAAGTTCAGTACTCTATCGCGATCAGTCCCGATGCTCCTTATTTGTCTCGTTTGGTAGACTATTGTTACCGGGGTTTGATCCTGGTCCCCTCGGCCGGACAAAAAGTTTTGGTCGGTGTTTGCAGTTACGTCAAAAATTTTAAGCTCGGACAGAACTGATCCTCCCGTAGACAAAATGAAACTCCTTCGGTAGGCTGGGGTGATTCAATCTTTCTGTGTGCGGGAGCTTTTATGAAAAAAATTGCCGTCGTTCTTTCCGGCTGTGGTTATCTAGATGGGGCCGAAATCACCGAAGCCGTGAGTTTGCTGATTGCCCTGCACCAAGCGGGCGCCGCGGTTTCTTGTTTTGCTCCCAGTATCGAAGCGGCGCACGTCAATCATCTGCAAGGAAAAGAAACCCCAGAGAAAAGAAATGTTCTAGTCGAAGCGGCGCGCATCTGTCGTGGCCAAGTCCAATCTTTAAAAGAACTGCAGGTCGAAAATTTCGACGGCTTAGCTTTACCGGGGGGCTTCGGGGTCGCCAAAAATCTCTGCGATTGGGCGCAAAAAGGGGCCGCTTGCGAAGTTCTTCCCGAAATGCAAAAAATCATTCTCGCTTTCCATGCGCAGAGCAAACCTATTGGCGCGATCTGCATCGCCCCGGCCCTGATCGCCAAAGTTTTAGGAAAATTCCATGTCTCGCTCACGATTGGCAACGACAAAGCAACTGCGGCCGAAATCGAAAAAACTGGGGCCCACCATGTGGACTGCCCCGTCGAAGATTACGTCACCGATCGAGAAACTAAAGTCGTGAGTACTCCCGCTTATATGTATGACAACGCCAAGCCTCACCAAGTTTTTGCAGGAATCAGCGCCATGGTTCGCGAGCTTGTCGAATGGGCTTGAGTGAGGAGAGATGATGAAAAAAACAATCGCGCTGATCTTTGGTGGAAAATCGGCTGAGCACGAAGTCTCATTGCGCTCGGCAAAAAATGTAGCCGATGCCTTGGACAAAGATAAATTCGACTTTGTTCTCGTCGGCATCAGCCAAGAAGGGACCTGGTACCGTTTTCCCGATTTAGGGATCTTTCAAACTCTGAAGAGTTTGCACGACAAAAAACGACCCTCTTCGGCTGAGCCGGTCGCCCTTATTTCGGTGGAAGGGAAACCCGTTCTGGTGTCCCTCCAAAATCACAGTCAGACTCCTCTGCACTGCGCGTTTCCCATCATGCACGGCACCCTTGGTGAGGATGGTTGCATTCAGGGTCTTTTTAAGATGATGGACATTCCCTTCGTGGGTTGCGGCGTCTTGGCTTCAGCAGTTGGTATGGATAAGGAAGTGATGAAGCGTTTGCTTTTCCAGGCGGGAATAAAAAATGCCCAATATTCGCTGCTCACACCGGCAAACCCGTCGAGCTACCAGGCCCTTGCAGAAAAATTAGGCGCTATTTTTTTCATTAAACCCGCTAATGCGGGATCTTCCGTAGGCGTTCATAAAATCCGCACGGCGCAAGAGTTCAGCGAAAAACTGCAGGATGCTTTTCTTTACGACACCAAAGTTTTAGCGGAAGAATTCATCCAAGGCCGGGAAATCGAATGTTCAGTCATGGGACCGAATCACGCGCCTCAATCCTCGGTCGCAGGAGAGGTCATTCCGCAACATGATTTTTATTCCTACGAAGCTAAATATTTAGATGAGAACGGCGCTCTGCTCAAAATTCCGGCGGAGCTGAGTTCCGAACTGATGAAGAAGGTCCAAGCGGCAGCCATTCAGACTTACCAAGTTTTAGGTTGCGACGGCCTCACCCGGGTTGATTTTTTCATCCGGCCCAATCAAGATATTTACGTGAATGAGGTCAATACGATTCCGGGTTTCACCAAAATTTCGATGTATCCGAAAATGTGGGAAGCCAGTGGGGTGAGCTACAAGGAGCTGATCACGCGCCTGATCCACTTCGCTTTTGAGAAATACGCAGCGGATAGCAAGATCATGACCAGCTATAAAGATTTATAAAGGACGAGGGTATGTCAGGATTTGGCTTCCGAGAAAAATCGTGGCCATTTGCAAAGCGCCATTTTGCCCTGGGCCTTGCGTAAGACCATCTGTCGGATTGCACCTTTCCTTTGCGCCCCAATAATAGAGAAATTCAATTTCGGGATGATTCGTAGCTTTGAGGACGTTTACCCCGCCTGCGCCTCCTTGGCCGCCGGCACCGGGCTGAACGATCACATCGTAGGCCAAATTTTGAAAATCGCTTATTTTGACCGACAAAAGGCCACTCTTCCCGCCGTTGCGTCCGACTTTGCCATTTTCACCAAAGGCTGTTTCACAAAGCAAACGCCCCTGGTCATCTGGACGGCCCGGCCTCCCGGGAGTGCCATCGCCTCCCGCTTGACCGCGCATTTCGAAAGTGATTGCACCCGAGGCTTTCTCGGCACTTAAATTCAGAAGGCCGCCATCTAAACCCGCAACGTCAGCCGCCGCCTTGTCACCTTCCGGAAAAGTGATGATACGGCCATGGTCTGATTCCAGTTCCTGAGTTTTGAGGATGACCTGATTTCCGTAAATCAGCAGAACGCCTTTATTCGTGAAACTCAGTTTCTTAAAGGCTAATTCGACTTTGCCGGGGGTCCAATTGATCGCGGCTTTATTGGCGTGATTCAGTTGAAAAAGATCTTCTTCGCTGACAAGGCGTCCATTCATGATTTTTAAAGGCTGATCAACCACGAGTTCACCGAGATCCTCAGAAAGGACAGTGGATGACGAAGAAGGACGCGGAGGAGGCTCTGGATCTTTGTGCGGGTCCTTCAATTCAACACAGCCCACGAGGCCTGAAATCATGATCATAGAAACAAAAGAACAAAGTAGATTTTGCATAATATTTTCTCCAGTACGAAAAGTGCCCGCAAATTCGGGACGAAGATCCTTGCACAAAGACGCCTTTAAGGTCTCCGCGAAACGGACGAAGGTCTGTGAACAGATCTTGCATCAGTAAGAAATAGAATGATTAAGACAGAACCAACGACTTCAGCACGCGAGAGCTCAGGACGAGCTTTTCCACTTCAAGGATTGAGTATTCATGGAATATAGTAAAATCAATTATTTCGAAAAGGCCGACCTCCCAAAACACCGGGAATTCATTATCTCCCAAAACAATTGCGTCCTGTGCGGAACGGTTTTGGAGCTTCGTCATAGGGCCGATCAAAGCACCGCGAATATAAAAGAAGAAGCCTATTGCTCCTGCTGCGAGGTTCGCACACGCGCCAAAGTTCATACACTGAACTAAAAGTCGTCAATTCACTGACTCTGACCGACAAGATTCTGTCTGCCTAGGGGCTCGGCTGGGCGAATGTCATTTTTTTGACGTCAGAAAAAAAGTTTCCGAAGGCCCTTAAATCTAAATTGCCGAAGGCCGATTGCTTTTGCCCCAGAACAGGGGAATTCTCGAGCATCCAGCCATTGATCCAGACCTGAGCGACCTGCAGACCGAGGGCGATTTTCTCGGCCTTTTCCTGCACGCCCCACACCACGGCCGAGTGGCCAAAGTAACCCGTATTCGACCACTTCACCATTTCGTGGGCGTACTTGACGGTGGTTGTTATAAACAAAGATGTGCTCAACTCATCTTGCTGCAAAACAGAACAATTCGTCAGATCCTGCGTAAAAGTCGGCTGCACAAAAAAACCCGGGGCAGAGATCGATTTGCCGCCAAAAATAATTTTTGCGTGCTCGTTGCGGGCGGCCTGAGTCTTTTCAAGATTCAGTTCGCAAGCGCGTGCATCAATCAGCGGCGTCCACGCCGAAGAGCTCACCGGGCTGGTCGCGGGCTGCAAGGTCTCGAGTTCATTCTTTAAAGCCTCGAGCAGATTTTTCGAATTTTGCTCCGTCACAAATAAGCGATGCGTGTTCCAGCACATTTGCCCTTGGCCCATGAGAAAGCTCTTCGCAATTTGCGGAACCAAAGTCTCTACGGGGACATCACTTAAAACCAAGGCCGAATTTTTTGCACCGAGGCTCAATTGGATTTTTTTATTTTGCGAAACGGCGGATTTGATAAGGCTTTCACTTTGCGTGGTCTTGCCGACAAAACTCACTGCACGAATGGCTGGATGGGCCGCGAGCAAAGCACCGACTTGCGGGCCTCGGCCTTGAAAGATTTGCACGAGGCCCGTGGGACAATTCGCTTTTTCTAGGACCTCCGCTAAAATCACGCCCGTCACGGGACTGAGTTCGGAGACTTTGATCAGCACGGCATTTCCGGCGGCCAAAGCGGGAGCAAGCCTTTCGCAAATCAATCTTAAGGAAAGACACCACGAAGTGATTAGGCTCACCACTCCAACAGCTTGAACAAAAGCAGCCCCTGACTCTTGACGGACACAGTCCTCGGCGGCCCGCCGCAAAGCTTCGATACTGGCTTGAATTGATTTTTCTTTCACGAAAGTGACGGAGAGGCCCTGATGCCAAGCCTCTCGCAAAGCGTAGTCGTCTGCGTTGACCTCAAGAGCTTGGGCGAGATCGCGCAAAAGCTGAGCCCTCTGCGGCAACGAGGTTTTCTCGAAGGCCTGCTGGGCTTTTTTTGCAAAGGCGAGGGCAGGAATAACATCCATGGCCTCCGAAGCAGCAACTTCACCCAGGGATTCGCCGGTATAGGGATTGAGTTTCGCAAAGCGATTCTCGGTCGACACCCATTTTCCATTGATATAATTCAGGTATTCGCGCTTTTCCATGGTCATCCTTGAAGGGCTCCTAATCTCTGCCGGAAGGACAGGAAAATCAAGGAGAGCTTCAGAGAAGAAACTTCAAACTCAAGGGGCTTTTCCCAGCAACGATGCTGTGCGTTATAAGCTTAACGGAATGCTGACAATGATCTCTTCCCTTCGGTGCTATGGTCCGCGTATTAGGAGACTCTTATGAAACATGTATTAGGAACTTTGGTTCTCGCTCTTTTCTTTATGACAAACGCTTCAGCTAGCACTTTGGTGAATGGCGCAGGCTCTACTTTTGCCGAACCGGTTTACACCAAATGGTTCAGTGAATATCAGAAAACTGAAAAAGAATCTCAATTCAATTATCAGGGGATCGGCAGCGGCGCAGGGATCAAACAATTGATCGCCGGCACGGTCGACTTCGCCGGATCCGATGTTCCTATGAACAAAGAAGAAAGCACTCAGGCTAAAACGTCTGTTCTGCATGTTCCTGTCGCGATGGGTGCGGTTGTCGTGACCTATAATGCGCAATTCCCCGCTCCTCTGAAATTAACGGGCGAAACCTTGGCTGATATTTTCTCGGGTAAAATCACCAAATGGAACGATGCTAAAATTCAAGAGTTGAATAAAGGCGTGGCTCTTCCTGATTTGGCGATCGCGGTCGCGACTCGTTCAGATGGCAGCGGAACAACTGCGGTTTTCACAGAGTATCTGGCTAAGGTCAGTCCTGATTGGAAAGGCAAAGACGGCAAAACTGTCAACTGGTTCAAAGGAAGCCTTGGCGGCAAAGGAAATGCGGGCGTTGCCGGTCTCGTGAAGCAAACTCCTGGAGCCATCGGTTACGTGGAATTGGTTTATGCCTTGGAAAACAAACTGCCTTTTGCGGATATCAAAAATAAAGCCGGGCACTTCGTCACTGCTTCTGCACAAACGGTTTCCAATGCGGCGGCTGGAACAACGAAAGAAGCCATCAGCCAAGATTTCAAAATTTCGATCACCGATGCCAAAGGGAAAGACGCTTACCCTATTTCGTCATTCACTTGGATGCTGATCTACAGTGAAATGGATAAAGAAAAAGGAACGGCTGTTAAAAACTTCGCGAAATGGGCTTTGAGCGAAAATGCACAAACATTGGCCAGCTCGATCAACTATGCTCCCGTTCCTAAGGATCTGCGTACCGCTGTCCTTAAGAAAATTGAAAAAGTTGAAATCAAAAAATAGGTTCACTTGGAAATATTGAGTCAAAGCACTGCTCAGAAAAAAAATAAAAACGAAGTCAGGAAATCTGACTTCGTTTTTTTTCTTTCACTTCGTGTTTTGGCGGGTACGATCATCGCCCTTCTTTTTGCGATCGTTATCCTTTTGCTGTACCAATCCAAGCAGATTTTCCTGCGTGACGGTTTGCACTTTCTGTGGGGAAGCGAATGGAACCCCAATAGCGATATTTACGGGGCCCTGCCTTTTATTTATGGAACGATCGTCACATCATTCGTGGCTCTTCTCATGGCGGTTCCTGTTTCTGTGGGCTGCGCTCTTTTCATCACCGAGCTTTGCCCAAGAAGGCTCCAGGGGCCCTTGAGTTTTCTCATCGAGATGCTCGCGGCCATTCCCAGCGTCGTCTACGGACTTTGGGGAATTTTTGTTTTAGCTCCTTTAGTGCGCGAATATATTCAGCCCCCTTTGGGAAGGACCTTGGGCTTCCTGCCCTTCTTTCAAGGTCCTCCTTTTGGGATTGGCCTTCTTTCGGCCAGTATTGTTTTAGCCATCATGATTTTACCGACGATCACGACCATGTCGCGTGAAGTTTTCCGCGCCATTCCCCAGCTCACGCGGGAGGCGGCTCTCACCCTCGGCGCGACCCGCTGGGAAATGATTTTCATGTCCGTTTTGAAAACCGGTGTCCCCGGCGTTTTCGGCGCCGTCGTTCTGGGCTTGGGCCGCGCCATGGGCGAAACCATGGCGGTGACCATGGTGGTGGGGAACCGTGCGGATATCTCTTTATCTCTTTTTAGTCCGGGCGCCACCATGGCGAGCGTGATCGCGAATGAGTATCCCGAAGCGAGCACTCAGCTTTATCTTTCTGCTTTGACCGCCATCGGCGTCAGCCTTTTCTTGGTTTCGTTGGTGGTGAATCTTTTGGCGCGGTGGATTGTCTATCGCTTCCAGAAGAAGGTCGGTGGCGGATGAATATCAAGCGCATCGCTCCGCTGGTCTCGCGCCGCCGTAAAATCAAGCATCTGGTCATGTACGCTCTCATCGGGGTCATGACCTTCATTGCGGTGGTTCCGCTCTTTTCAGTTTTCATCTACATCTTGCAAAAGGGACTTCCGGCCCTGAACTGGAATTTCTTCACGAGCCTTCCTGCACCCACCGGCGAAACGGGCGGTGGGATGGGAAATGCCATTCTAGGAAGTCTTATCATGATCGCGATGGCCTCACTGGTAGGAATCCCCATCGGTGTTTTCGGGGGCGTCTATCTTTCTGAATATCCCGATGGAAAATTACCGAAAGTCTTTCGTATGGCGGTGGATCTTTTAACGAGCCTCCCCAGCATCGTGGTGGGCCTTTTTGTCTATGTTATTGTCGTGACCCCGATGCGAGGTTTTTCATCCTATGCCGGCGCCGTCGCACTGGTTATTTTGATGATTCCGATCATTATCAAAACCACCGAAGAAGTTCTCAAGCTCCTTCCTCAACATGTGCGCGAAGCCGGTTTAGCCTTGGGCATTCCCCGCTGGCGCGTGATTGTTTCCATTGTGCTTACGGGCAGCCGTTCGGCCGTGATCACCGGCGTCATCCTCGCGATCGCCCGCATTTCGGGTGAAACAGCACCTTTGTTGATCACGGCCTTTGGTAATCGCAATTGGCCGCAGATGCTGAATCAGCCGACAGCGTCGTTGCCGGTGCAGATTTATAATTACGCCATCAGTCCCTACGAGGACTGGCACCAACAAGCCTGGGGAGGAGCCTTCGTCCTTGTCAGCCTAGTTTTTACAATTAATTTAGCCGCAAGAATTGTGCTTCGTAACCGTTACAAAGAGGCAGGAAAATAGTATGAATAACCTCAATCTTCCGATTCTAGCGATCAAAGGACTTGAAGCTTATTTTGGCCAGACAAAAATCGTGAAGGGGGTCTCCATCGATGTGCTCCCCAATCACGCGGTGGCGCTCATCGGGCCTTCGGGCTGCGGAAAGTCCACACTGCTTCGCTGTCTGAACCGTCTTCACGAAGAAACGCCAGGCGCCCACGTGAAGGGCCAGGTGCTGCTGCAAGGTCAGGATATTTATTCGAATCGCATGGACCCCGTGGAGGTTCGCTCGCATGTCGGCATGGTCTTTCAGAAACCGAATCCTTTTCCGTCCATGTCGATCTTCGACAATGTCGCGGCCGGATTGACCCTCCGGGGAATCCGCAAAAGAAGCTTGATCACGGATGTGGTTGAAGAGTCTTTAAAAAAGGCGGCTCTGTGGAACGAAGTGAAAGATAAGTTGAAGGCCCCAGGAATGAGTTTATCGGGCGGCCAACAACAACGGCTTTGCATCGCGAGGGCTCTCGCGATCAAACCTCCGGTGATCCTGATGGATGAACCCACTTCGGCCCTTGATCCCATCTCGACCGCGAAAATTGAAGAGCTCATCAGCGAGTTGAAGAAGAACATCACCATTGTCATCGTGACCCACAATATGCATCAGGCGGCCCGGGTCTCTGACGAGACGGCCTTTATGTATTTAGGGGATTTAGTGGAGTTCGGTTCCACCAACAAAATCTTTACGAACCCCACGGATAAACGCACCGAGAGCTACATCACCGGCCGCTTCGGCTAGAGATTTTTAATGATGGCGGCTTGAATGCGCTTCATCTCTTCTTCGGGATAACGGCGTGCTTTCGCGAAACTCAAATCGGGGATGGACCAAGCCGGAATCAAATGCAAATGATAATGAGGAACCTCAAAACCCGCGACCATCTGACCGACCCGTGGGCACTCGGTGGCGATCTTCATGGCCTTGCCGATTTTCTGTGAATTTAAATGCACGCGCGTGTAAATCTCTGCCGGTACTTCCCACCAGGCATTGATCTCTTGCTTGCAGATCACCAGTGTATGGCCCAGGTTCACTTGGTCCAGAGCCAAAAAAGAATAGGTCAGATCATCTTCGTGAATTTTATAGGAAGGCAGTTCTTTACTGAGAATTTTAGTAAAAATCGAGGCCATGAGTTCTCCGAAAAAATTATTTAAGACCGAAAACGCATTCAATTTTTTCGTTGGTCACTTTGCCCGCACTGAATGCGGCTCTGAAAAAGCGACGGTCTTTTTTCTGACGATCTCTCGTGAATTCATCTTCGAGGACCATCTGGAATTGGTTGCCCTTGAATTGATCACCGCGACCAAAGCTAGCTAATTCGATCTCGTTGATTGAGTCAGAAGAACGGCTGTAGTTCACCTTACCTAGCTCGGTCCAATCACTATTGCCGGTTTTGCTTTTAATTTGGACGGTGTCGTCGTTCATGATCCAAACATAATACCCCGCAGGCGCCGTCTGCTGGGTACTATCCCAGAATCCGAGAGGGCCGCAATTCACCTTCACGTGGTTCGCCCACGATAGGCCAGGAATTAAACAAGCAATAAAGACGAAAAGTTTGCAGAAGTTATTCATTTCATTCCTTACCAATGGTTTGCATCAGGTTTTTGAGCGGACTGACAGTTGAGAAGAGCCCTTTTCGTCGCATCCTTTGCTACAAGGAAGGCCGTCATCTGCACATTGCCCATGGCATTACTGGTTCCTGCAACCACTTGCCCTTTGGACGAACGGCCCGAACAGATATCGGCGAAGGATTTATATTCTTTTTTGAAGAGCGATTGCATTTTGAGATCAGCACCATTTGCCGGCTCACACTCCAACGCGACAGATTCACCTCTTAAAGTGAAAGAAGCCGTACTTTCACCAAAGGTAAACGTGGCCGCCAATTGATTTTCGGGATCGGCGCAAGCGAAAGTCCCTTGATTGTAATTTGAACCGCCCATATTCGCCGGCTGACGAGCTTCATCCTTCACCGCGGATTGGGCACAACCCGCTAGTCCCGCGAAAGCGACGACCGCAAGGTAAAAGGGGAAAAATTTGAATTTCGCAAAAAGCTGTGACGTCATGTTCAAACCTACCTTTTTAGAAATTATGTCTACTTAAATGATAGGAAGCGAAAAGCCCAAAGGCAAGGACAGAGCCAGCGAGGCGGGCTCAATTTTGAGGGCATTTCCCTTTGCCCCCGTCTAGGAACGCAACAGTTAAAAGAATTTCTTCGCTATTAATTGGATCTTTCGTCTCGAACTCGCATCGAACAAGAGAGGAGTGAGTGGGACCATTACTGATGAGAAAGACTAGATGCAAGTTGTAAAGATCCCCTAGAAATCCCCTAGAGATCCTCTGCGACTCTTATTCTGGACGCGACAACTGTCGTAAAGCAGACCATTTCCAGACGGGGCCTAGTTCCAATTTGGGTTTAACCTAAATGAATCACCCTTTCATGGAGGAAATCGTGAAGAACTACCGCCTGGCCACCTTCGGCCTTTTTATCTCTTTATTACTTTCGATCAATACCTTGGCAGCACCGGCCGAAAAAGATTGGACGATGTTAGTCTATCTCAACGGAATCAACAGCCTGGATTCCTTCGGACCGATGAACATCAATCAGATGGAAGAAATGGGATCCAGCGCCCACCTCAACATCGTTGTTGAATGGGGTTCGCTGCAAAGAAATGATGTTCAACGTCTTTTGATTAAAAAAGACAGCGACCCTCAAAATGTCACTTCGCCTGTCGTGCAAAATATTGGCAGCGTCGATATGGGAGATCCTGAGCAACTTGTCAATTTTGTCGACTGGGCTCATCAAAATTATCCAGCGAAACATTACTTCATCGTGGTTTGGAATCACGGGGGCGGTTGGCATTTCGTGAAAGACACCATCAGACCGATGGACATCTCTTACGATGATCGCAGCGGCCACGCGATTTCAACAGCGCAGTTGGGTGTCGCGATGGAACAGTCGGCAAAAATTATCGGTCACAAAGTTGATATTTACGGATCAGATGCTTGCTTGATGGGAATGATTGAGGTTGCAAGCCAAATGGCCAACTCCGTGAACTACTTCGTTGGTTCACAGGATTTGGAACCAGGCCAAGGATGGCCCTACAGTTCTTTCCTGCAAAAATGGAATGCCGGCATCAGCACTTTGCAACCTGCCGATGTGGCGACCTTGCTTTCAAAAGAATATTTATCCGCCTACAGCGGTGGAATCTACGGTCATTCGACCGTGACGATGTCTGCTTTGGATTTGTCAAAAATAGCGGGCTACAATCAAGCCGTGGCCGATTTCGCCAGCGAATTGTCTTCACTCTCCAGCTCACAGCGAAGTAAAATTCAAACGGCGGCGAAGAGGGCAAAATATTTTTACATGGAAGATTACCGAGACATGACGGATTTTATCAATCAATTGAGTGAAACTTCCGTTCAAGTTCGCTCCGGTGAAGCGGTGAAATCAGCGCAAAGCCAGCTCGTTCTGAGTAATGATCAAAATCAGGGGCAAAATACATTTGGTTTATCCGTATGGCTACCGGTTGACGGTGAGTCCTATAAGAATTTCGCCGATAAATACCAGAGCTTGGATTTTAATCGAGATTCCAATTGGGGAGCATTCGTTAAAAATTTATTGAATCTCTAGGAAATGGACCCTTAAAGTGTTGATAGAAAAAAGGGAAACTGGTCTCAAAACCACACCACCACAACCCCTCAGCATTCTCCAACAAAATTATTCCCCGGTACCTAGATCTGAAGCGCAGGAAGCGCTTCAGAAAGGCCCTCACAGGATGGACACAGCCTCGCACAACCGGCAACAGCTGAACGAAGACATCTATTTAAGTGGAACTTTGAAGAACGATTGATAAG
>WBZN01000010.1_pt1 | contig 182966 bp, 143 predicted proteins | sample 5204281 | NCBI WGS metagenome assembly WBZN01 (sample SAMN12344347, study PRJNA552823) | activated sludge metagenome | biome: Activated sludge suspended growth; feature: Nitrification reactor; material: Wastewater; isolation source: activated sludge from nitrification reactor of wastewater...
GGGTCAGCGGAATCCATCAGGGCCCGCAGGCTTCGGTCTGCAAAAACAGGCCGGATATAAACCTGCAGCCTAACCTGTCGCTCATCACACGCAAAAAGCCCTTGCCCATCGGGAGGCGTCCATATAATGATCATGAGCCAGATACGATCGTGGTCGATGTTGCTGTTGCTGGCAGGCGGCACTGTCCATACCTCCTCTGCCTTTGCCGACAGTCGAGAGGGAATCATCCTTGACCCTGCCAGCGGAAACTACACTGTCAACTATTGCAGCCCGGATGAATTGCCGGGCGCGTGTGAACTACAGACGGTTACCTTTGAGCCTGCGACGAAAATCAGCCCTCTGCTGAAATCTCATTTCTTCCTCGATACGTCAAAGTGGACCATCAATTACCAGTATCGCATCAGGAACAAGGCCGTGAGTCGGCAGCCCGTTATCCAGCTGGTGCTGGATCCCGTCACTGATGTGAGGTCTGCCACCCCTTTGCCCAGGACTTTGGCCCAGACGCCCACGGACTTTCAGGCATTGAGGACACAACTGTCGACGGCCGGCACGGCACTCGGTACTCCTGCGCAGTGGCGTGGGTCGGTCTACGTCAGCACATCGCCCCCGGCTGTACGCGTGGTTTGGACGTACAAAGACTTATCCAAGTCGCAAGCTGGGCTGGCGCCGGGCCAGGTACAAATCGGCTACACGTACTCAAGCAGCCACTTGCCCGGCATCATTGCAGCGCAACTGAGCGGTAAAGTCACCACCATTCCGAGTTTTGACGATGACGGGCCCGTAGGGTCTATCGGCGCGCAGTTGGAAGCGATAGAGCAGCATGACTACGTTACTCGCTATGCGGCGGTGCCGGCAGTTGCCATCCCGGTTCCTTTTGATCGAGCAGAATTGCTTCGACGCATCGAGACGCAGGCGCAATCCTGGGTGAGCCTGAAGATCCTGGACCCGGTGGCGTTTGCTCAGATTGATTCCTTCATCCGGGCGGCCATTGCGGCGCTTGGCCAAGGCAATGGTGCCGGCTGCGCGGCGAACGTCAGTAATACGCGTTCGCGCCTGCGGCAGATCTATGCATCGCTGGACGATGCACTAGATGATTGGAGCGAGCCGTCAGAATCCCCTTTGATGACCAAGCTCGCAGCCCGCGTGCTTGATTTCGATTTGGACTACGCTATCCGTCATCCATAGACGCGCAGACTGACGGGTGGGATTCGGGGGCTGACCATCTGGTTCCCAACAGCCCGCGAGCGTGGTCCGCTGCGCGAGCCCTGGGGCGGAGATCGGGCCGGGAGGTAGTGTGGATTCCGACATGCCGCGCAATCGCGGCTTCACTGGTGCGCAGCAGCTCCTCAGCGAGGCGAGCAGCACTAAGCATCCGAGTTGGCATCGACCATCAATTGCGCTTTCGCCTTACGCAGCCATCAAGCCGGTACGGCTGGTCACGCGCAACAATCGTGGCTCGCAGAAACCCGAGCACGAACGCCGCTGAGCCACCCCTCTCCCCAAGGAGAGTGTGCGGTGTCGTCGGACGACGGCGCGATCACGATGCAGCATGAGAACCGAATTCACTGTCGGTGCTAGGCGCCGATGGCTTTCTGCCTTGCCATCGAGCGATGGGCTGAGCGGTTGAGCTTTCGCCGAGTTGCACGGAATTCCGAAAGCGAATTTTCACAGGATTTTCACAGCCCCGAGCGGGGAAACAGCTAACTTGTTGATTTTTGGTGGGCGGTACAGGGATTGAACCTGTGACCCCTGCCGTGTGAAAGCAGTGCTCTACCGCTGAGCTAACCGCCCATATGTGAATTGGCAATATTACCACACTGCATCGGGCAGCATGCACGGCGCAACTCAGATGGCCTTTTCGATGATGAATCGCGGCCTTTTCTTCGATTCCATGTAGATCTTCGCCACGTACTCGCCGATCACGCCGATGGCGAGCATCTGAATGCCGCCGAGGAAGTACATCGGCAGTACCGTCGATGCCCAACCCGGGACAGCGGTGGTGCCGAACAGGCGGATGCAGATCGCCCACACGGTCGTGGCCAGGCTCCCGATCGCCACGATGAAGCCGAATCCGGTGATCAGCCGCAACGGCGCAGCAGAGAACGAGGTGATGCCGTCCCAGGCCAGCGCCAGCATCTTCCCCAGCGGGTATTTCGATTCCCCGGCCAATCGTTCCTTGCGTTCGTAATACACCGCTGCGGTCTGAAACCCGAGCTGGGGAATCAGGCCGCGCAGGAACAGATTGACCTCCTCGTACTGCCCGAGGGCCTGCAATGCGCGGCGACTCATCAGGCGAAAGTCGGCGTGATTCACCACCACCTCGACGCCGAGCAGCCGAAGCATTCGATAGAATCCTTCCGCGGTCACGCGTTTGAAGCCGGTATCGCTCGGCCGGGCGTTGCGGACGCCATAGACGATCTGCGCGCCACCCTGGTGGGCCCTGATCATGCCCGCGACGGCGCTCAGATCGTCCTGCAGGTCGGCGTCCATGCTGATGACCATATCTCCGGGGACGGTCAGCAGGCCGGCGAGCAGTGCTTGCTGATGGCCGCGGTTGCGGGACAGCTTGATGCCCTTGATCGCCTCGCATTCTGCTGCGAGCGACTCGATGATCGGCCAGGTCTGATCGCGGCTGCCGTCATCCACGAAGTAGATCCGGTTCGTCCCGGAGATCAGTTGTTCCTTCGTCAGTTCATCGAGCAACTGGATGAGCCGTCGGGCCGTCTCGGGTAGCACGGATTGCTCGTTGTAGCAGGGCACGACGATGCTGAGATTCACGCCTCGCTCCTCCTGTCCTCGCCAGCAAAGGCGAACATGCGAGCGCCGAGATATCCGACGATCGTGTACGGCGGAATTCCGGCGGCCTGGGCGAGATAGCGATTCAAGCCGAATCCATGTGTCAGCAGCAGTACCGTCGAGAGATTCGCCATGTAGGCGATGCCGGTCACGCTGAGGAACTTCACCAACGCGGGCATGATCGACCCAGTATGCCGGAAGGTCCATCGCTTGTTCAGGACGAAGCTCAGCATGATTCCCACGATGTATCCCGACGCATTGGCCCAAGCGTCGCCAACGCCAAAGACGTACATCGATGTGTAAATGATGCTGAGGCCCACCAGCGTATTCGCCAGCCCGACGGCCAGGAATCGGCCGATGCTGCCGTCGGAGAGGGCGGTGCACAACGATGCTCGCATGTCAGGCATTTGCAAGGTTTCTGGCGAAGTCGAACGCACAGTTCCCGGTAAGATGCACCGCATGCGCGACTGACGCAATCCGGCACGCGATTGGCAGTAGTTTTTTTCGTGGCTGTAGTTCGGAGTGCACGGCAACAGATGTCGAAGGTCCGGACAGGTTGGATCATCGCCGGATTGGTGGCGGTGCTCTTCGTCGTAGTGGCCTGTCGCACGGCGGCGATCCTCTACGGCGATTATCCGGATCATCTTGCACGGGCAATGATCATCGCGGACCTGCTGCACGGCGGGTCGATCTTCGGGTCACGCTTTCATCTGCATTTCATGCCGGTTCCCTATCTGCTGGGGGACGTCATGCTCGCTGGCCTCGTCGACTGGTTCGGCACGGACGGCGCCACGCTGGTCTGGACGCTGCTCAACCTGTTCGCGCTTCCGGTCGCGGTGTGCTGCCATCTCCGCGCCGGGCGCGCATCGCCGGACCTGTATCCACCTGCCTTCATCGTCAGCCTGTACCTGTCGTTCGACTGGTTCTTCCTGGCGGGATTCCTCAACTTCCGGCTGGCGATCGCGATGGTGATTCTGGCGCTCGCACTGGTGGAGTCGTTGCGGCGATCCTGGTCGATGCGGGTCTTTTTCGGCTACGTGATCGTGGTGCTGCTCGGCTTCCTGATGCACCTGAGCTTTGCTCTCTTCCTGGCCGCAGCGCTGGGCACCACGGCGTTGTACCGATTGTGGAAGGGAACGAGCTCACTGGCACGCGAGGTGACTCTGCTCGCTCCGGTGTTGCTCACGCTGGCCTGGTATGCGATCAGCGCACGGATCTTCCCGGACGATGCGGAGGTGGTTCTCGGACACGTGGAGTGGGGATCGGCGTACTGGAAGCTGCGGCGCCTGGATTGGGATGTCGTCAGACTGAATGCCCCTCTGGATTGGACGGTCGCCCTGGGATTCGTCGGATGCCTGCTGCTGTCGGCGAGACGTTGGATCAGCGTCGGCCGATTGTCGGATCCTGGCGTGACCGAGTCGCTTCTGCTGACCGTCGCCTTCATCGCACTCTACGTTGCCCTGCCGATGCGGCACGGAGACATCACCTATATCGACGTCCGGGCGCTGGTGATGGCGATGACGTTCGGAATGTTCGCGCTGCTGCATCTGTCCGGCGCAGGATCGGCTGCCGGTTCCCGCAACCTGCCGACCCTGTGTGTGGCGCTGGGCGCGCTCGGCGCGATCCAGGCGATCTGTCTTGGCGCACGATTAGACGACTGCCAGCAATGGCTGACCGAATACCGGGCACTTGCTCAGCCGATACCGCCGGGAGCGGACGTGCTGCCGGTCTATACGCGACCCATCGAAGACCGCTGGCGCCCGTTCATCCACGCATCAGCGCTTGCGGTCGTGGTCGATCGGCACGCCTTGATTCCCAACCTGTTCAGTGGGGATCGTGGCCAGCCGATGAAATATTTCCGATACGTGCGCCGGCGGTATGCGCCGCGGACAGATTGGTACCTGGATCGGTCCCCGGTGAACTGGAAGTCGATCCAGTGCAGCTATGAATTCGTGCTGGCCACTGCGCCCGTCGACCTGCAGCGCATCCAAGTGGCGGCGACAGTGGTGGTCCGGAATTCCTCCGGTGCATTGCTCCGGGTCGATGGCAACCAATGCCATGACGCTCTCTCCGCGGCCCATGCGGCAGCAGTGCTCGCTGGCTCGGGTTCTCCGAAGCGCGATTCTCCGTAGCGCGCCTGCTCGCGGGCGCGGCGGACCGTTGCCCTGTGGTGCCATCTCAGTGCCGATACCTTGGGTTTCCGGGATTGCTATGCTGGCACTGGATTCGTCGCGCGTTCGGGAGCATCTTCGGCAAGCTGCGTCTCATATGAACAACACCTCACCCAACGATCGCCACAGCCTCGACTGGATGTTCATCGCCAAGGGAATCGGCATTTCCCTGGTGGTGATCGGCCACTTCTACCCGCAGTCTTCGCCTCCTTACTGGGCGACCGGCAGGGACATCATCTACTCGTTCCACATGCCGTTGTTCTTCCTGCTGTCGGGATACCTATACACGCAGGGAAAGTACTCCTATGGAAGCCTCATCAAGGCCAAGGTGGAGCGGCTGGTATACCCTTTCGTGTCGGTGGCGCTGATCTTCTTCCTGGTCAAGTACTTCGCCTCTTACCGGGTCAGCCTGGAGCATCCGATCACCGTCGACGCGCTGCTGACCTTGCTGATCGATCCGATCGACTCGTTCGCTCCGCTGCTGTGGTTCGTTCACGCGCTGTTCCTGATTTTCATCGCATTCCCCCTGGCGAGGCGCTACGTCGGGAATTACCTGATCCTCGGGGTGCTGCTGGCGCTGAACCTGGTGTTCGGCAGCGGCTTTCCGGTGGTGGGACGAGCGCTCGCCTACATGCCCTTCTTCGTGGTCGGCGTCGGCCTCAAGGAGGATGCGGCGTGGGCTGGCAAGCTCGACAGGGATGCAGGACGGGTCCTGTTGCCGGCATTGTTCGTCTTCTGTGCGTTGTCATATGCGCGCCTGTCGAACGCGTCGGTCGGGCACGGCGACTACCTCACCCGGTTCGTTCTGGGAGTCGGGGGGTCGCTGCTGGTCATGGGGCTCAGCCAGGCAATTTCACGGCGCGGCCCGCCGCACCTGCGGAACTCGCTGTTCCGCATCGGCTACTATTCGATGACCATCTACCTGCTGCATCCGCTGTTCGAAAGTACGGTCAGGATTGCATTGCTGCAGGTGTTCCCGCGACTGCACATGCCGTTCCTGGTCACCGCGCTGCTGGCGATCGTGCCTGGCATCTTCTTGCCGCTGCTGCTCGAGCGATACGTACTCCGGAAGTTTTCGCCAACCCGCAAGTACATTCTCGGGCTGGGTTGACGAAACTTCCGGTCACGCCCCTTACGGCAGCACCGCCAGCAGAATCGCGTTCTCCGTTGCATCCGTGATCGCCAGGCGCACCGGGGCGCCCGGCAGGACCGCGAGCGAGGAGGGCCCGTCGATCGAACCGGGCAGGTTACCGAGAATGACCTTGTAGGACAGCGGTGTACCGGGTTGTGCGCCCACCACCGTCGTCACCACCCGTGACGGGGTGATCTTGCGGATCGCGTGATTGTTCGAGTCGGTGACGTAGAGGTTGCCGTCCGCATCCAGGCCCGGCGCATTCGGCCAGTTGAACTTCGCAGCGGCGCCTGTGCCGTCGGCAAAGCCGATGGCACCCGCCGTTCCCGCGTAGGTGCTAACCACTGCGCCGGGCATGGTGATCAGTCGAACGGTGCCGTTGTTGCGGTCGGTGACGAAGAGGTTGCCGGTGGCGCGATCGACCGTCAGCCCGCGCGGGCCGTCGAAGCGGGCGTTGGTGCCGGTGCCATCCACCGAGCCTTTAGCGCCAGCCAGCGACCCGGCGATCGTGGTCACGACGCCGGCCGGTGTGATCATGCGGATCGCGTTGTTGTCGAAGTCGCCCACGTAGACGTTGTCCGAACTGTCGGTGGCAACGGCCACCGGATGCTTGAACTTCGCGGCCGCACCGGTGCCGTCTGCGAAGCCGAGGGTGCCCCCGGCGAACAGGGTGACGGTGCCCCCTGACGAGATCTTGCGGATGGCGTTGGTGTTCGTATCAGCCACGTACACGTTGCCCTGGGAATCGGCGGCTACGCCGTACGGGCCGCTGAACGGCCCATTGATCGTCGACACGACGCCGGCCGGCGTGATCTTGCGGATCACGTCGTTGTAGTGGTCGGACAGGAACAGGTTGCCGGCCGCATCGGCGGTGATGAAGTGGGGGTTGTTGAAGCGCGCATCGGCGGCGTTTCCGTCGACGAAGCCGCGGCCACCGACGTTGCCGGCGAACGTGGTGACGACCGCACCTGGCGTGGTGATCTTGCGGACCACGTTGTTGATGTTGTCGGCGACGAACACCTCTCCGCTGCCGTTGACGGCGACGCCGATGGGCGTGGAGAACCGCGCCGCGTTGCCCGTGCCATCGACCGTGCCGCGCACCTGCGGCGAGCCCGCCAGGGTGGTCACCACCGCGCCCGGAATCGTGACCTGGCGGATGGTCTGGTTGCCCGTGTCGGCCACGTACAGGTTCGCACCAGCGGCGTCCAGGGTGACCGCCGAGGGGGTGCGGAACTTGGCGTCGGTGCCCGTCGAATCGGTGCTGCCCGGCCCACCTGCAACGCCGGCAACCGTCGTCACGGCGCCGCCCGGATTGGAAACCTGGCGGATCGTGCTGTTGGCCGAATCGGCGACGTAGATGGCACCGCTGAGCGGGTCGACCGCAAGGCCCAACGGCGTACGGAAGCTCGCCAGGGGGCCGATGTCGTCCGTTGCGCCGGTCACGCCCGGCGTCCCCGCGAGCGTGGTGACATTGGCCGAGGAGTCGATCAGCCGGATCGTGCTGTTGCCGCTGTCGGCGACCACCAGCGTCACCGGCCCCGGCACCGCCGGCTGGTAGACCGCGACACCGCTGGGCGAATTGAATCGCGCGGCGCCGCCGATGCCATCGGTGCTGCCCGGCGTGCCTGCCCGGCCCGCATAGGTCGAGACCACTCCAACGGCGGTGATCATGCGGATGACGTGATTGCCGCTGTCGGCGACATAGAGGTTGCCGTCGGAGTCCACCGCCACCTGCTGCGGGGCGTTGAACCTGGCACTCGCGGCGGGGCCGTTGGTGGAGCCGGGGACGCCCGGCGTTCCCGCGACGGTGGTGACATCACCGGTGGGCGAAACTTTGCGGATCAACTGGTTGAACTGGTCCGACAGGTAAAGGTTGCCAGCAGCGTCCGTGGCGATGCCGGCCGGATTGTAGAACGTGGCGGCCGGACCATTGCCATCGTCGTAGCCGGCGCCGCCAAGCTTGCCGGCCAGGAGCGATAGCGTATGGGTGACGGTCAGGATGGCTGCGTTGCTGGTGGCCGCAGGCGCGGTGCCGTTGCTGACCACCACCGTGTAACTTCCCGCATCGGCCGGCGTCACGGGTGCGATGCTGTAGGTGTCGGAGGTGGCGCCGGGAATGTCGGTGCCGCCTTTCTTCCACTGGTAGGTGAACGGCGCGGTGCCGCTCGCCACCACGGTCAGGTTGACCGTTGAACCCGACGCGACGGTCTGCGACAGCGGCTGGGTGGTGATCGTCGGCGCTGCGGGATTGACGGTCAGGGTCGCTCCGTTGCTGACCGCGCCGGTCGCGGCGGCGTTGCTGATGGCAACGCTGTAGACCGCGCCCGAATCAGCCAGGTGCACCACCGGTGTCGTATAGCTCGCGGACGTCGCTCCGCCGATGTCCGCGCCATCCCGTCGCCACTGGTAGACCAACGGGCCGGTACCCGATGCCACCACCGTGAAGGTTGCGGTGGCGCCATCCGCCACGGTCTGCGGCTGCGGTTGCGTGGTGATGGAGGGAGGAACGGGCGAAACGGTCAACGCCGCGTCGCCGCTCACCGCGACGGTGCCGGATGGGTTGCTGACGGCCACCGAATACAGCGCACCGGAATCGGCGACGTGCACCACCGGTGTGGTGTAGGTGGCGGCATTCGCGCCGGGAATATTCACACCGTTCCTGCGCCACTGAAAGGCCAGGGGCGCCGTGCCGCTGGCCACCACCGCGAAGGTGGCGGTGTTGCCGTCGAACACGCTCTGCGGCTGGGGCTGGGCGGTGATGGAAGGGGGGATCGCGACCACGGTCAGCACCGCTGCGGAACTGGTGACCGTGCCGGCGACGTTGCTCACCGCCACGGTGAACGAGGCGCCAGTGTCGGTCAGGGCGGTGCTGGCCAGGGTGTAACTGGCCGCGGTGGCGCCCGGAATGTTGGTGCCGCCGCGCTTCCACTGATAGGTCAGCCCCGTGCCTGACGCCGTCACCGAGAACATCGCCGGCTGGCCGGCGCTCACGCTGACATTGGAGGGCTGGGCGGTGATCACCGGGGCATTGGCGTTGATGTGGAGGGTGGCCGGGTCGCTGGTGACGCTGCCGCCACCATTGGTCACGGTCACCGTGAATTGCGCCCCGTCATCCGCCTGCGTGGCGGCGGGATAGGTGTACGAGGCGCTGGTGGCGCCGCTGATGGCGTTGCCGTCGCGCTTCCACTGGTAGGTCAAGGTCGCCGAGCCGGTGGCGGTGACGGAGAACATCGCCGGCTGACCTTCACCCACCGACACGCTCGACGGCTGTGCCGTGATGGACGGTCGGATCGGGGTGACCGTGACTGTCGCTGCGTCGCTGGTCTTGGTTCCAGCCGAGTTGCTGACCACCACGGTGTATTCGGTGCCATCGTCCGACAGCTGCAACGCGGGAGTCGTATAGGATGAGGAGGTTGCGCCCGCGATGTCCGTGCCGTTGCTCCTCCATTGATAGCCCAGCGGCGCGGAGCCGCCGGCAGTTACTGAAAAAGTAGCTGTCTGTCCGTCACTTACCGAAACATTCTGCGGCTGGCTCGAGATCGAGGGCGGCGTCGGGCCCGCGCCACTTCCGCCTCCGCCGCCTCCGCCGCACGAGGCGAGAACTGCTGTCAGGAACGGCAACAGGCAGAGCAGGGCCTTGAAGGAGAGGCCGCGGGCATTTCGCGCAGAATGATTTGACATAAGGCTCTTCAGTTGGAGGAGAACTGTGAGGAGGATACGGTTTGGCGCAGGGAAAACACGGCGGGATGATGAGGATCTGGCGATTCATCACGCTTCCTCTGTCCACGTGTTGGATCCGCAAGGCCACGAGCATCCGGATCCGTGGGCGTCCCGGAGTCTATTTACATTTGAATTCCTGAACCGGATGATGCCGCCCCCATGTCCATCCGTACCCGCTTTGCCCCGAGCCCGACCGGTTTCCTGCACATTGGCGGAGTCCGGACTGCGTTGTTCTGCTGGCTGTATGCCCGTCATTTCGGGGGCACTTTCGTGTTGCGCATCGAGGATACGGACCGCGAGCGCTCCACCGATGAGGCGATCCAGCAGATCCTGGACGGGATGAAGTGGGTGGGGCTTGACCACGACGAGGGCCCGTACTACCAGACCCGTCGCTTCGACCGCTACCGGTCGGTCATCGCCACCATGCTGGATCAGGGAACGGCATACCGGTGCTATTGCAGCAAGGATGAGCTCGAGCAGATGCGCACGGCGCAGACCGCGCGCGGCGAGAAGCCCCGCTACGACGGCCGCTGCCGGCACCGAACCGACCGGCCCGCCGGGGCGGCTTCGGTCGTCCGCTTCAAGAACCCGCTGGAGGGGGAGGTGGTGGTCAGGGACGTGGTGCACGGCGAGGTCGTATTCAAGAATGCCGAGCTCGACGACCTGATCATCGCCCGCAGCGATGGCACCCCCACGTACAATTTCTGCGTGGTGGTCGACGACATGGACATGAAGATCACGCATGTCATCCGCGGCGATGATCACCTGAACAACACGCCGCGCCAGATGAACATGCTGATCGCGTTGCAATCCCCGCCCCCCGTCTATGCGCACCTGCCGATGATCCTGGGATCCGACGGCACCAAGCTTTCCAAGCGGCATGGCGCCGTCAGCGTCATGCAGTACCGGGATGAGGGATTCCTGCCGGAGGCATTGCTGAACTATCTGGTCCGCCTGGGCTGGTCGCACGGCGATCAGGAAGTGTTTTCGATCGAGGAAATGGTGAAGCTGTTCGACATCGTCGATGTCAACAAGTCCGCTTCGGCGTTCAATGGCGAGAAGCTCGCGTGGCTCAATCAGCAGCACATCCTTCGTGCGGAGCCTTCACGCATCATCGAGCCACTGCGCTGGCAATTGGCCCAACTGGGTATCGAAGGCGCGCCGGATGCGTTGCTCGAGCAGATCATCCTGGCTCAGCGCGAGCGCGCGAAGACCATCCGGGAGATGGCCCTGAACAGCGTGTTCTTCTTCCAGGCGCCCCGGTCCTACGACCAAGGCGCGGTTCGCAAGCACGTGACCCCACAGATCCTGGAGCTGCTGCCCGGGTTGAAGGAGCGTCTGCAGTCCTTGCCCCGCTGGGCCGCCGCGGACATCCACGAAACGATCGGCGGCTTCGCAGCGACCAGCGGCCTGTCGCTGGGCAAGCTCGCCCAGCCGATCCGGCTTGCCGTGTGCGGGGGCACCGTGTCGCCGCCCATCGACGCTTCGCTTGCGATCCTCGGGCGCGACGAGGCTCTGGCGAGAATGGCCGCTGCCTGCGAGGCCTGGCGCAGCTGAGGCTGCCGCCGCGGGAATCTGGCGGACTCGGGCCCGGCCGGCGGGCTGGAAAGATCAGCCTGTCGTTGACTTGAGACAATTGAACGGCACCGGCAACTATTGTTTACTGGGGCCGTGATAAGGGCAAACCCGTCGTAAGGCGGGGACGCAAAGCCTCCGGTCTCAAAGCTTCTTTCTGAAGCCAGAGATAGCGGGGTTGCCGGCAAACGCCTTCCTGGACGTTCCGTCCACAGGGGGCGGGGTCGTCAATCTCGGGGTATCGGAACTTATCGCAACGGGTTCCGGTGACTTCGAGGTTGAGACATGTTGAAGCAGTTCTCGGTCGTGTTGATGCTGGTGGCCGCCTTGTCGGCCTGCAAGTCCGATCGAAGCAGCGATACCACCGGCACCCCAACCGGTTCGCAAGCTGGGGAAAATTCCGCTCCCCTCATCTACGGTGTACCGGTGGGCAAGGCAAAGGCGGCCTCTACCTACGAGTTCCGTCCGGTCTCCCAGGACCCCAATGGTGATTCGCTCCACTTCGCGATCCGCAACCTGCCGGCGTGGGCCAGCTTCAATGAGCATAGCGGCGAACTGAAGGGCGTTCCGCGAGCCGACCAGGCGGGGCGATATTCCGGAATCGTGATCTCGGTCACGGATGGCAGGGCCAGTGCGTCGCTGCCGCCGTTTTCGATCGATGTGACCTCGCCTCGGGCGCCGGTAATCGACGGTGCGCCCTCCACCGTGGCACTGATCGGGGAGAACTACAGCTTCGTTCCAATGGCCAGCGACCCCAATGGCGAGTCCTTGACCTTCAGCGTGCTGAACCTGCCTGGCTGGGCTGAGTTCGATGAGTACACGGGCCGGCTGAGCGGGTCGCCCGCCGCTTCGGATGTGGGAACCACCGGCCCGATCGTGATCACGGTCAGCAATGGCCGCGAATCCGCATCGCTCGCGGGCTTTTCGATCAGCGTCTACGCGCCGGGAAGCAGTTCGGGCACGGCAACGGTGTCATGGACCCCGCCGACGCAGAATACCGACGGTACCGTTTTGACGGACCTTGCCGGATTCAAGATCTACTACGGCACCCATCAGGCGTCGCTGGACAAGTCGATCACGCTCAACAATCCAGGCGTCACGTCCTATGTAATCAGCGATCTGGCCTCCGCCACCTGGTATTTCTCGGTGAAGGCCTTCAACCGTGCGCGAGTGGAGAGCGACCTGTCGGGCAAGGTGAGCAAGACGATTCTCTAGCCATCCTGCTGTCGGGTGTCGTCTGACGTCGACAGCGGCGAACGCTTTGGTTTTCAACGGCTTGAGATACGATCTTCGCGGCCGTTCGCCGCGGAGGTCTCCAATTGCCGACGCCAGCGCGCCGTGACGGCTCGCTGTCCCGCGCCGCAAACCGTTTAACATATTGATTCAATTTGAGTACTTCGATACGGCCTGAAGTTTGCAATGCCGTCCATCTCGTTCTTCGAAGAGGTGGGGCATGTTCAAGATTCAGTCATCCGCGATCCTCGTTCCGTCGTTTTGCGCAACCCTGCTTCTCGCTGGATGCGGCAGTGCCCTGAACGGCGGCTCGCCAGGGGCCTCAGCGTCCGGTGATGTTGCGTCAGCGACACAAGCGGGGGTGGCGCCTGGCATCGCAGGCAAGCCGCTGCTGTCGGTGCGAATCGATGAGGCTTATTCGTTTCGGCCCGCTGTCTCCGTTCCCGCGGGCGCCACGATCATCCGGTTCTCCATCGCAAACAAGCCGTCGTGGGCCACCTTCGATGAAGCCACCGGCATCCTGGCCGGAACACCGACCCTGGCCGACGTCGGTACGTATCACGACATCCTCATCGGCGCCTCGACCGCCGCCGGGGCTGCCTATCTGCCGGCCTTCGACCTGAGCGTGACGCAGTGGGCGACCGGTGCGGCGCTCGTATCGTGGATGCCGCCCGGGGCGAACACCGACGGATCGGCATTGACCGACCTTTCCGGATTCATCATTCACTTCGGGCGGTCGGCCGACCAACTGACGCGCCTGGTACGCATCGCCGATGATTCGATCAGCAGTTTCCAGATCGAGGATCTGACCGCGGGCCCATGGTACTTTGCCGTGTCGGCCGTCAACGGCGCCGGCGTGCAAAGCGCGCTGTCAACCATCGGGTACAAGTCCGTTGAATGACCCTTGAGCCCACCAGAGCCGACCACAAACTGTCATCTTCCTGAACCAGGATCGATGCCAGACGCTCGTCGGAGCGCGCGCAGCGATGCTGCGGGGCGGGATGTGACCATGATTATGGAAATAACGGGGTTGATCCGCATCACTCCGCCGCGCGCCGGCATGCTGGATAATCAATCTCCTGTAGAATAATGCCGGCGCTGGTGCGAGGACCCGCCTGGTGCCGATACCAACGAATTGCAGCCAACAGGCAATGAAACAGCCGTGATCCTAAAGCAGAGTTTTCCGGTGATGCTCATCACGGTTGCGCAGGTGATCCTGCCGCCCGCGATCGTGTTCTTCTCACTGTACTTCACCGCGCACCTGTACGGTGTCGTGTTCGACGAGCCGTTCCAGGTGCTCGCGATCATCGCGGTGACCATCGGTGCGGCGCTGCTGCGTCCTTCGGGCGGAATGACCGAGCATCTGCTCGCGCGCCGCATCCCGCTGGCGGCGGGCATCCTGATCCGCTGGCTGGCATTGCTGGGAATCCTCCTGGCCATCGGCTACGCGACCAAGCTGTCGGCGCATTTCTCGCGGCGCGTGGTGCTCACCTGGGTGGTGGCGACGCCGGGATTGCTGGTTCTCGCGACACTGCTGCTGCGTGAGTTCATTCGCGGATTGCTCATGGAGCCCGCCAATGCGCGCACGGTGGTGTTTGCTGGATGCAACGAGGTCAGCGTCTCGCTGAGCGAGCGGATCCACCGCAACTCCGAACTGTGCATGAAGGTGAGCGGCTTCTTCGATGACCGCGGCTCGGAGCGACTGACCTTGCCGCAGGGATGTCCGCTGCTGGGCAAGCTCCCGGAGCTCGCCGACTTCGTCCGTATCCACAAGATCGAGGTCATCTTCATCGCATTGCCTATCCGTCACGTGCGTCGCGTGATGGACCTGATCGACGAGCTGCGCGACACCACTGCCTCCATCTACTACGTGCCGGACATCCAGGTGTTCGACCTGATCCAGGCCCGTACCGGCGAGATCATGGGTATTCCGGTGGTGTCCATGTGCGAGACGCCTTTCCACGGGGTGCCGGGGTTCGTCAAGCGCATGATGGACGTCTGCTTCTCGCTGCTGCTTCTCATTCCTACGCTGCCGGTGATGCTGACGATCGCGGCGCTGGTGAAGTTCTCCTCGCCGGGCCCCGCCATCTTCAAGCAGCGCCGCTACGGCCTGGACGGCCGGGAGATCACGGTGTTCAAGTTTCGCACCATGACGGTGGTGGAGGACGGCCAGAAGATCGTGCAGGCGTCGAAGTACGACACGCGCATCACGCCGATCGGACGCCTGCTGCGAAAGTTTTCGCTGGACGAATTGCCGCAGCTCTTCAACGTGCTCAATGGCAGCATGAGCCTGGTGGGACCCAGGCCGCACGCGGTGGCCCACAACGAGGAATACCGCAAGCTCATCAAGGGCTACATGATGCGGCACAAGGTGCTGCCGGGAATCACCGGGCTGGCCCAGGTGAACGGTTGCCGTGGCGAGACGGCGCAGCTCGAGGACATGCAGGCTCGCGTGCACTTCGACCTCGAGTACCTGCGGCACTGGTCGCCGATGCTCGACTTCAAGATCCTGGTGCTCACCGCGCTGCAGTTGTTCGGGCACGACCGGGCCTATTGATCGATTCGGCTCGATCGATACCGCGCGGTCGACGGCCGAAGGCGCCGCGCCGCTCAACTCCAGTCGGCATCGACGCAGCGGCCCGTCCGGGCCTGCCGAGAATGGCGGCCGCGCCTGCAGGTTAAGTGAAAATTGCAATCTTCATTGACAGAATCAGGCGCTGACGAGCCCACCTCACGTCCACGGGGTGGGTCCCCGGATTGTGATAAATTGCCGCAAGTAGGCAGTCGCGCCGTTGCATATTGAAGTGCTGGCGTTCAGTGGTACTCATCAGCTCAGGAGAGAAGCATCGTGTCATCCAGACTTTTCACCGCCTGTTTGGTTCTGTTCGCCGCGGGCGCGCACGCCGAAGGGCAGATCGTCGCCGCGGATTACACGCTGCACGCGGGTGACAAAGTGGAGGTCTCGGTCTGGAAGGAACCGGACCTGCAGAAGACGCTGGTGATCAGCCCTGACGGCAAGCTGTCTCTGCCGTTGGCCGGCGAGTTCATGGCCGCGGGCAAGACGGTCGGGCAAATCCGCACCGAGATGGAACTGAAGCTCAAGGCGGTGATCACCGAACCGGTGGTGACGGTGTCGATCCTGGAGGTCAGCGGCAATGTCGCCTACGTCATCGGCCAGGTGAACAAGCCGGGGGCCCTGGTGATGAACCCGAGAATCAACGTCCTGCAGGCGCTCAGCCTGACGGGCGGCGGAACGGCATTCGCGAAGCTCGACGATATCATCGTCGTCCGGGGCGCTGGCGTCGGCCAGCACGTCTTCCCCTTCCGATACGGCCAGGTCAGCCAAGGCAAGCACCTGGAACAGAACTTGATCCTGGAGAGCGGTGATGTCGTCATCGTCCCGTAATCGACGCAGGCTGCGGCTGGGAGGGGTGGCAATCCTTGCTCTGGCGTCTTGCTGGGGACGGGTTGCCGGGGCGGCTGATACCTACTTCCAGCCGACGTTCACCCTGACCGGTGAATACGACAGCAATCGCGAGATGAACCCGAACTCGAAAAACGAGAAGGGCCTTGGCGGCTACAGCGCCACTGCGGAGTCCATTTTCGGCGTCCGCACCCCGCGCAGCGATACCGAACTGCGCCCGCGTATCCGCTATCAGGCCTTCCCGTCACGCAAGAGATTGAACCGGACCGAGGGTGGCCTCGATTTCAAGTCCAGCTTCAACACCCAGCGCAGCGACCTGAATGTCGTCGGCGACTTCTTCCGCCGGGACGAATACAACGCGGAATTCGTCGATGTCGGCTTCGATCCCTTCAACCCGGATACGCCGCCGCCGGCGGACGCCACCCGGGCGGATGTATCGGAGACGCGGACCCAGTTCGACCTGAATCCGAATTTCATCTATCGCTGGAGCGAGACGATGGGAATTGGAACGGATCTCCAGTACCAGAACGTCAAGTACACGGCGGACGTGCCGCTGACCAAGCTGGATTACGATTCCTGGAACGCCGAGTTGTTCCTCGAGCGGCGTGCCAGTTCCAGGACGCGGCTGCAGTTCGGCGGATACGTCGGCCGTTTCAAGACCAAGGATGGCAGCAATGTCACGGATTCCACCGGGGTGACCGCGGGTGTGTTCCACGACTGGAGCAGTCAGACCCAGGGGCACCTGTCGGTGGTGGTGGAACAGAACAAGGTCGATGTACGCCTGCCGACGGGGCTGACGCGGGAGAAGTCCAACGATTTCGGCATGGAGGCCGGAATGAGCTACCGCGGTGAGGTCAGCCGGTTGCGCTTCACGGTGGGCCGATCGATGGTGCCGACGGGATCCGGGGTCAGGACCACGCGCGATGAGCTGCGCGCGCAATACGATCGCGACATCTCCCAGCGGCTGGAGTTCAAGACGGCGTTGCGTGCATTCCGGCAGCGGCCGTTGACGAGCGGCGCCAACATCGGGTCCGCCAACCGGGACGCGGCAACCGGCGAGCTGTCGCTGCAATGGATGCTGACACCCTCCTGGTTCGTCAGTGGCGGCTATGGGTACACCTGGCAGAAGTTGAACACCGAGACAGGTACTGCCAACAATCACCGCGTGTTCCTGAATTTCGGCATACGGGCACTTGGCTCCGTGAAGGCCCGCTGACATGGCATCAGTAGGGAATACCCAGAGCATCGGCGACTACTTCGCGCTGCTCCGGCGTCGCAAGATGTACCTGCTGACGGTATTGCCGGCGGCGGTCGTCCTGTCGGTCTGCCTGGCCTATGGCCTTCCGGCAGCGTACCGGGGAACCGCGACCATCCTGATCGAGCAGCCCTCGGTTTCGCAGAAGATGGTCGCCACGACCGTGGCTCCCACCGTGCTCAACACGGCAGCGTTGAACATCACCCCGGATGCGCAGATCGAACTGGTGAGACGCAGCGCGCTGTCGCACGAGCAGCTCACCGCGCTGGTCAAGCGCCTGGATCCCTACCCCGACCATCCGGAATTGTCGGTGGGTGAGAAGGCGCAGATGATTTTCCAGGATGCTTCCGTACAGAAAGTGGATCCGATCACCTACGAGCCGATGCCGGATGGCGCCGCCTTCTCGATCTACTATTCCAATCCGAGTCCCGTGCTGTCCGCGAAGGTAACCGCGGAACTCGCCAAGATCTTCCTGGAGTTCAACCGCAAGACGCGTGCGGACGCGGCGGAGCGGACCTACCAGTTCCTGCTCGGCAAGTCCAAGGAGGTCGATGAAGGGATGCGCGAGGCCGACCTCAAGATCGCGAACTTCAAGAAGCGTTACGGGGCGGCATTGCCGGAAGACCAGGCTCGCAATGAAAGTTCGCTGGCGCGGACCCAGGCTGAACTGGACGACGTGCAGTCCCGCTTGCGGCTGGCCGAACAGCGCGAGGCACAGCTCGCGTTGCAGCTCAGCCAGCTCAGCCCGACGGTGATCGGTGCCGTGCAGGACAACCGGACGGACCTGGCGACACTCAAGGCGCAACTGGCAGATGCCGAGTTGAGGTATACCCCGGATCATCCCGACGTCAAGCGACTGCGTCGTGCCTTGCAGGAGCAACTCGCGGCGCACAGCGCCACCACCACCACTGGCGGCAAGCCAGACAATCCGGAGTATATGTCCGTCGCGTCCCAGCTGGATTCGGCGCGGCAGGAAGTCTCGGCGTTGCGGCAAGTGGCCGGTCGCGCCAACGGCCAGTTGCAACTGTTGCAGGGCCAGATCTCCATCGCGCCCAGCGTGGAGAAGGACTACGCGTTGCTGGTCCGCAATCGCGAGGCGCTGCAGGGGCAGTTGCAACAGTTGCAGGCCAAACTGCAGGAGGCGGAGGTTGGCAGGTCATATGAGTCGGAAGAGCAGGGCGAGCGATTCACCCTGATCCGTCAGCCCGCGATTCCCGACACGCCTTACAGCCCCAACCGGCTGGGTTTGATCCTGATCGGATTCGTGCTGGGCGGAGGGCTGGCGATCGGTCTGGCGGTGTTTGCGGAGAGTTCCGATCCCACCGTACGCAGTTATCTGGATATTCGCGAAGCGACCCAGATCCAGATTCTCGGAGCCATCCCCACGTTGTTCAACATGGGCGATCGTCGGCGCCGCCGCGAGCGGGTGATTGCGGGTATCGCCATCCTGTCGGTGGCCACCGCCATCGCGGGGTTCACCATATGGCGGGCAGACAGGATTGCCAATATGGCCAATGCGGTCGCTGACATGCCGGAAGCAAAGGGTGCGCAACGATGACGATCCAGGAAGCGCTCGAGCGCGCCAAGGCAATGGCCAAGGCGAGGGCGGCCGCGGAGGGCACTGAACCCCGCCCTCCCGCGCTGCACTCGCGGTCCAGGCACGCTTATCCAGCGGATTCCGTGACCGATTCGGCGCAGGCAGCCGCGCGCCAGCCGGCGCCCATCCCAAAGTCGGTGCTCAAGCCCACCCGTTTCGAGAGGGTGGAATTGAACCGCGCGACGTGCGCGGAGAACCGCGTACTGGTCCCCGGGGTCGACCATGAACTGGAGGAGCGGGCGGCGGCGCCGTACCGCATGCTGCGCACCCGCGTGCTGCAACGGATCCGGACCAGCAACTGGACCACCATCGGCTTCACCAGTCCCGGACCTTCGGAGGGCAAGTCGGTCACGGCCCTGAACCTGGCGTTGACCATCGCCAAGGAGATGAACAGCAACGTATTCCTGATCGACCTGGACCTGCGCAATCCCAGCATGGCCCGCTATATCGGGGTGGTTCCGCCACAGGGCATCGAAGAATTCCTGAGTGACAAGGTATCCGCGGAGCAGGTCCTGTTTTCGGTGGGCATCGAGAACCTGATCCTGGCGGGGACCGCGGTGGGGACCCGGGACTCCTCGGAATTGCTGGCCAAGGGACGCCATCTGGAGCTGTTCTCCTACATCACCTCCATATCATCGCATCCGGTGATCCTGGTGGATCTGCCGCCGGTATTGAGCACCGACGAGGCCTTGATGCTGGCACCGCAGCTGGATGCGATCTTCATGGTCGTCGGTGAAGGAATCACCCGGCGCGACGGGCTCACCCGCTCGGTGGAATTGCTGGCCGAATTCAACCTGGCCGGGATCATCCTGAACAAGTCGCGCGGGGTGGGCCAGGACTACTACTCCGGCGCCTACGACGGCATCTAGGATCAGGCGCCTTTGAACCGGTCGACAGCCGTACGTGATGCATTGACGCAGCGCTGACGATGGCGCTGTACAGCAGGCACCTTGCGAGGCGATCGGTCGTCGATACCGTTCGCTACCGCATCATTTCGCAGTTGGCGACGCTGGCCAGCTACGTCGTGCTGGTGCGCGGGATGAGCGAGCAGGAATTCGGCGTGCTGAGCCTGCTGTATGCGCTGATCCCCGTGCTGAGCACCCTGGCATCATTCGGCGTGGAACAGGTGCTCCGGCGCTACGAGCCCGAATACCTGAGGGCCGGAAACATACAGGGCGCCGCCTGGCTCGTGCGGGTGGTCAAGTTCATCCGGCTCAGCTCGAACCTCGTGCTGCTGTCGCTCATCGGCCTGCTCTGGAACCAGGTGGCACCGCTGTTCCAATTGGCGGCGTACCGGGTCGAATACGCCTGGTTTTGCGGGCTGCTGCTGCTGCACTTCCAGGCCAACATCCTGCAACTGACGCTGTCTTCCCACCTGTTGCAACGGTATGCGATCGGGATGACTGCGGTTCAGTCGATGGCCAAGCTCATCCTGTACCTGCTGTTTCTCTGGCTGGGCAAGCTGACGCTCGGCATGGCCATCCTTGCCGATACGATCGGCTATGCGCTGCTCTACGCGGGTACCCAGTTCGCGTACCTCCGGTTCTGCAGGCCTGCTCCCGCCGCAACCGTCTATCGCGTGGACCCGGTGGAGCGACGCCGCCTGCTGCGCTACGGTTTCTACAACAACTTCAACGATGCGGGAACACTGATACTCAGCAGCCGCAGCGACAACTTCTTCATCGCCGCCTATCTCAACCCGGTCGCCGTGGGCGCCTATTCCTTCTACACGCGGCTCAACGAGATGATGCGCAGCGTGCTGCCCTTCAGGCAGTTCGACAACGTCATCCGGCCCTTCTTCTTCGCGGTGCCGAAGGAGCACTCGGCCGAACGCCTGCCGCGATACTTCACCCTGCTGGTCAACCTGACGCTGAGCGCGCAACTGCCGATGGCAGCGTTCGCGATCGCCTACCACGCAGAGATCGTCCGCGTCATGTTCGGCGGCAAGTTCATCGAGTCGTCCGGCCTGCTGGCCGTGATCGTCGGTTTCTCCGTCGCCACGGTCATCTCCGAGCCCGCCACGCTGGTGGCGCAGTATGCGGAGAAGGCCGCCACCATCCTCATCAGCAAGCTGTTCATGATCTACAACGTGCTGGCGATGCTGGTCCTGCTGCCGACGTGGGGCCTGGCCGGCGCGGCGATCGCCACCGGAACGGCCGGAATGATGAAGAACTGCTTCATCTGGTGGCATGTGCGCGACGTCGCCCGCTGGACCAACTTCGGTGCGGTGGTTGCAACGCTGGTGCTGCTGTGGGGAGGAGCCGTCGGCCTGTGCTGGCTCATCAAGGCGTTCGTGCCGGTGAATGCGCTGCTGCAGTTGATCATCGGCGCGGTGATCTGCATCGCCGCCTTCTTTCTTCACATCCGCACTCCCGCGATCGCCGACTCGGACCGGAGCCTGTTGACCCAACTGATGCACGGCCGCGAGTCCAGGCTGCTGCGGCTGCTCGGTATTTCCCACCCGATGCAGCCGGAGCGGAGCGAGGCGTAGCGTGCACGTCATCGTCATGCTGCTCATCCTGGTCTCCACGACCTTCGACTTCCTGGTCGTGAAGAACCTGCTGCCGTCGCCGGCAAAGTATGTGGTGGAGCTGATCGGCGCATTCGTGTTCATCTACGTGGTGGCGGCCGGCGTCCGCGACAGGTTCCGCTATGTGCGCCCGGCGTACTGGATCCTGTTCGGCGCAATCGCGCTGGACATGGTGTGCGGTGTGCTGGCGAACAACGTGGAGGCAGGCCCGCTGTTCGCCGGCATCCGGAATTTCCTGCGTGCCATTCCGCTGTTCTTCCTGGCGGCGACCTTCAATTTCACTGAGCGGCAGATCAAGACCCAGTTGGCCCTGCTGCTCGCCATCGCCCTGTTGCAACTGCCCCTGGCCGTACACCAGCGCATGACCACGATCGCCGGCGGCGGTATCACCGGCGATACCACCTATGGCACGCTGATGCTGTCCTCGACGCTGTCGATCTTCCTGATCTGCGCGGTGTCGGTGTTGATGGGCCTGTACCTGCGCAAGCTGATATCGGCGAAGCTGCTGGCGGTGCTGTTCCTGCTGCTGGTGATCCCGACCACGATCAACGAGACCAAGGGCACGCTGCTGCTGTTGCCGGTGGCTCTGGGCACCGTGTTCCTGCTGGGTGCAAAGCCGGGAACGCGATTCAAGAACGTGTTCCTCGCAGGCGCCTTGCTTGCGATGTTCGCCGCGGTGTTCGTGCCCATCTACGATGCGCTGATCGTCAAGCGCCCCTATCCCGTGAAGATCGGCGACTTCTTCACCGATCCGTCGCACCTGGAGAATTACCTTTCCAAGCGGGACGCGGAGGTCGGCACCACCGAGCAGGTGGGTCGTGTGGACAGCATCGTGGTGCCGCTGCGGCTCCTGTCCCGCGATCCCGCGCAACTGGTGTTCGGGGTTGGCCTCGGAAACGCCAGCCATTCCTCGCTCGGTCATCAGTTCACCGGCAAGTACAACTACCTGTGGGAGCCATTCCTGCTGACCACGGTGTCGGTGGTCGAATCCGAACTCGGCCTCCTGGGTCTGTTCCTGTTGGTCGCGGTCTATTGGCTGATCTATTCCGATTGCCGTGCTCTGGCTCGTTCCGACAGCCCGTTGATGGGTGCACTGGCGCTCGGCTGGGCAGGTGCCACGGCCGTCATGGCGTTGTCGCTGCCCTACAAGAACCTGATCCCCTCCGCGGCAATGTCGTTCCTGTTCTGGTATTTCTCCGGACTCATCGCCGCGGCACGCATGCGGCTGGACTACGAGGCGGCGCGGCGGCCGCCTGCAGGCCCACCTTCGGGCGATCGCGACGCCGGGCGGGGGCGTTCGTCGCATCCGGGCGGGATGAAACCGATGGAGCGCAGTCAGCGGTCCAGGTCCGCACGCAAGGGAGCCGCCAGGACGAACTGATCCAGCAGCGTCACGCGTTCGCGGGCGACGCTTGCGCGGATGTGGCTTTGGTCCTTGTACAAGGGCATCCCGCGTGCATCCACCGGCGAGCACTCTCGCTCGCTGCATAACGCCTGGACCGGGTCCACCAGCGTCGCGCCGATGCGGGCGGCAATCCGGTCGATGTGGGCATCTGCCGCCGCGGTCTCGGCGAGAAGCGCCGTGCGGGAGATGGGTTGCGGCGGGCGCGTCTCGAAATCGATTCCCTTGCGCACGGCCAGGGTCCGGGGGTCCAGACTGTCGCCACGAGGGCTGGCAAGGAACAGCACGACCTGCTTGCCCGCCAGGGTGAGCTGTCGCAGGTCGCTCTCCAGCGTGTTCCAGACCCAGTCCGCGCGGCTCAGGTCGATGGGCGTGTGCGAGGGGTCGTCGCTGCGGTAGTAGTCCGTGCGGGTGAGGAAGCCGGGCCAGGAGGCGGCGATGACGACCGTCTTGACATGGGCTTCCCGCGCCATTCGGTAAGACTCCGCCACGTAACCCGCGCAGGCGGAAGACTGGCGGTCCAATCCGCGGATGGGCGCACAACCTCCCTTGGTGCGTATGATGATCGTGCGCAGCCGCTTGCTGCGGTCCTGCACCAGGTGATCCAGGCGCGGCAGGAACTGCTGCATGTGGCTGTCGCCGATCAGCACCACGGCGTCGGTGCTGTCGCCCCGCCGGGTCGGCGGAGTGGTCCATCCCCAGTCGTCGAACGCCTCGGTGACCTCGGCGACACCCGGCACCGCGGAGGAGCGGGGCGGCAGCAGCGCGGTCGATGCCAGCACGCCAGCGGCGGCCAGTGCCGCCATCGTGCCGGCCAGGGGCGCAACGACCCGCGGACTGCGGCGCAGCGGCTTCTCCACGGCCTCGTAGGTCAGCACCGCCAGCACGCCGCTCAGCGCCAGCACCAGAAGTCGCTGGAGCACGCGGGCTTCCGCATCGAAGACGAGCCGTGAGTACACCAGCAAAGGCCAGTGCCACAGATAAAGGGGATAGCTGACCAACCCGATGTACACCAGTGGCCGCCGTGACAGCACCGCCCGATTGATCCAGCCGCGCGGGCACGCAATCAGCAGGGCAGCACCGAGCGTCGGCAACAGGGCCCACCATCCCGGGAACCGTCGCGATTCGCTGATCAGGAGCAGGGCGGCCAGCAGCAATCCGCAGCCGGCGAAGGATGCAAACCTGCCCGCGGTGCCCTCGACCAGGCGGTGCCGCCGGAATTGAACGTACGCCAGCGAACTGCCGATCATCAGTTCCCAGAATCGCGTGTGGGGCCAATAGAACGCGACCCGGGCGGAATCCTGGACGGTGAGGATATTCGCGGCGAAGGACAGCACGGCGACGATGCCGATGAGCCAGCCGACCATGACGGGTCGCCGGCGCAGCAGCATCAGCAGGAGCGGCCAGAGCAGATAGTACTGCTCCTCGACTCCCAGCGACCAAAGGTGCAGCAGCGGCTTGCTGGCCGACCCCTCATCGAAGTAGTCGCCAGCGAGTGTCCACAGCCAGAGATTCTCCCCGAACCCCGCGCTGAACAGGGCGTGCCATCCGAGCTGCCGGAATTCGAATGGCGCCGCCGCGAGCCAGCCGAATCCCAGCACCGCCGCGAGCAGAAGCGACAGGGCGGGGAATATCCTGCGGATCCGCCGCGCGTAGAAGCGCCGTACCGTGAAGGCGCCGGCGTCGATCTCGGCGAGGATGATGCCGGAGATCAGGAAGCCGGAAATCACGAAGAAGATGTCCACGCCGACGAACCCGCCGGGCAGGGCGTCCGGAAACGCGTGGAACGCCAGCACGGACAGGACAGCGACCGCTCGCAGTCCGTCGATGTCAGGACGATAGCCGGGGTTCATCGCGGCCGAACCGATTGCGACGACTCGCTCAAATTCGTCCGCCGTTGCGTGCAACAGTTCCGTGCTTGGAGCATCATGGCAGGGATGCACCCCGAGGCCCCGCATGCACATCCTGACCGGCAGGATGTCTCCCCCCCTGCGTGGCTATATGTCATCACGACCGGCGCAATTCTGGCGGGGCTGTGGGCACGATTCAAGGGGCTGGGTACCTGGCCTCTCAACGCCGACGAATATTACATCGCGCGCTCGGTGGAAAACGTGTTGCGCAGTGGCTTGCCGCATTATGACTGCGGCGGGTTCTACATTCGTGGCCTCACGTTTCAGTACCTGGTGGCCCCGCTCCAGTGGGCCGGCCTGTCGGCCGAATTCTCCGCCCGGCTGATTGCGGCCCTGTCCAGCGTGCTGGTCCTCCCGGCGGTTTACCGGCTGGGGGTCCGGCTGTCGGGCCGCAGTGTGGCGCTGCTGGCGGTCTCGGCGATGGCGCTGTCCGTCTGGGAGGTGGATATCGCGCGCTTCGGGCGCATGTATGCGCCTTTCCAGGCCGTGTTCGCCTGGTACCTGGTCTTCTTCCTGCGCTACGTCGTCGATCGCGATCAGCGAGCCCGCTGGCCGATGCTGGTGCTGAGCGTGCTCGGCCTGTTCACCTGGGAAGGCGGGCTCTTGCTGCTGGCGGTGAACCTGCTGCCGGCGTTCGTGGCGAGGCCCGATGGCAGGTTTGGCGCTTCGCAGATTCGCGACCTGCTCACCGCCGCCGGCTTGCTGCTCGTCGGGTTCGTCGCCACCCACGCGGTGGATCTGCGGATTGCGGGCACCGATCCCTATCCCCCGGGCTACCTGCCGCGGGGCGGCGGCACACCGGGCGCCGCTCACGGGCCTGCGGCGATGATCGGGAACATCGATGTTTCGCCACTCGCGCTCGTCGCATTGGCGGTCGTGGCAGTCCTCGGACTCGTCAGTCTGCGCTGGGTCTGGTCATTGCGGACGCGCTGGCCGGCGGCGCTCGGAATGCTGGTTGCCCTGGGCTGCGCGCTGGCGCACCAGTTCGGCCTGATGATCTTTCTCATCGCCATCCTGCTGCTCGCAGGCATGCTTCACTGGCGCGAACTGTTCACCCGGGCTGCCTGGCCGTTCCTTGCATCGATCATCGCGGCGGGCCTCGCCTGGACGTTCGTGGCGCTATCGAGCCCGCATTGGCTGGCGTCAATCCACACGCCGTGGGAAACCCGGAACAGAGTCGTGCGGGTTGCCTACGAGTTGCTGAAGTTCCCGGACCTTCCGGGAGTGGTGGCGCTTCCCTGGGCCCGGCATGCGCCGGTTCTGGGATGCCTGCTGCTGGCGGCCCTGGTGGGCGCATTCGTCAGGGTGGTGGTGAAGCGCGATGCGGCCGTGACCGATGAACGGGTGATGCTCCTGCTGATCGTGTGCCTGCTCGCCGGCGCATCGATGAGCAACCCGCCGCGATTCGAGACGCGCTACACCTTCTTCCTGTACCCGCCGGCGCTGTTGCTGGGCATCCTCGCCATCCTGAGGCTGGTGCGGGCGGTTCGTGTCGATCTGCGGCTGGCGCCGGTTGCGGCTGCGCTGCTGCTCGCGGCAGCTCTGGGACTCGCCGATGAACTGCAGCCACGCCGCCTGCTGCACATCGATGCGGCGGAATACAACGTCGGAGCCGATACCACCGATGAGGATCACACCAACGTCATGTACCGGGCCGACCCGCGTGGTGCCGCCCGGTGGCTGCAGGCGCAGGCCGCCGCGCCGGGCACGTTGCTGGTGAATGGCTATCCCGGAGTCGACTACTATTTCCGGGGCTTCGACTACGCCTACATCGACCGTGGCAACCAGCGCTTCGACGCATACGCCTGCAACCACGGCACGGTGGAGCGCTGGGGCAATCTGCCGCTGCTGTCGGGCCTCGATGAGTTGCAGACCAAGGCCGCGGGCAAGGACCATGCGTTCCTGGTCATCGACGCGCCCTCGCTGGCGCGCCTGCGCTCCAGGACTTCCGCGTTGCAGTGGAACGAAGTCTGGACGTCGGTCGACGGTTACATCGTGATCGTCGACCTGGTGGCCCCGAAGTCCTGATCCATGCGAGCACCTCGGTACCTGTTCATCTGCTCGGCGGGGCACTCGGGCTCTACGCTGCTCGACATGCTCATCGGCGCGCATTCACGCGTCGCCTCGCTGGGAGAGATCGACCAGTTGTCCAAGAACATCGCCTTGAACACCCTGTGCAGTTGTGGCGCCCCCATCCGCGAGTGTGCGCTATGGTCGGAAGTCCTGCGTCGCGTGGGCGCCGCGATCGGGGTCGACGTGCTCGCCGACCCGTATGGGTTGAACATGGGGTTGCCACTGGCCAGCGATGTCGTCGACCGTGCGCATCAGACCCGCCTGTACCTGCTGCGACGCAAGCTGGTTCTGGGCCTGCTCTACCTGCAACTGCGTACCGGGGCGTCGTTCCTGCAATGCTTCACGCGAACGATGGCGTCCGCCATCGACAACAACATCCTGGTATTCGAGACCGTCCGGGCGGCGCTGGACGCCGATGCAATCGTCGATTCCTCCAAGTCCTACCTGAAGGCCGTCTCGCTGTATGCCCGCCGGCCCGACAGCGTGCGCATCCTGTTGCTGACCCGGGACGGCCGGGCGGTGCTGGCCTCCAACCTCAGGCGCGGTGATCCCCGCCGGAGAGCCATCCGCGAGTGGCGTCACCAATACGAGCGGGCCTTGCCGCTGTTGCGCCGGTACGTGCCCGCCGGCCACCTCATGCAGGTCCGTTACGAAGACCTGACGGCGGATCCGCGGCGGACATTGCAGGCCATCTGCGATTTCGCCGGCCTCGAGTTCGAGCCCGCCATGCTCGATTGGCGATCCAGGGTCCATCACATCGCCAACGGCAACCGGATGCGGCTGTCGGGTTCTTCGCAGATATCGGCCGCGAGCCACTGGTCGGAAGGCCTGTCGCCGGCGGATGTGGACTATTTCGAGCGCAACGCCGGCTCGCTCAACAGGGAGCTGGGATACTCGTGAGTGGCGAACGCCCCAGGCTGTGCATCGTCACCCCGGCGCACTGGAAGTCCTTCATGGGAGGTGCGCAGTACCAGATCAAGTGCCTGCTGGATTACCTCGGGACCATGGGGCGATACGACATCCATTACCTGGCGCGGCGCGTTCCGGACGAGCGCACGCTCGATGGCTACAGTATCCACCAGATCGCGGGCGGCGGCCCGATGCCGCGATTCGGCTATCTCGGCGATGCACGCGCCTTGTCGCGCATCCTTTCCCGGTTACGTCCCGACGTCATCTACCAGCGCGTCGGTTGCGCCTACACCGGCATCTGCGCGCATCATGCGCTGCGCCACCGCGCACGGCTCGTCTGGCACGCGGCCAGCGATGCCGACCTGAGTCGCGACATACGGGTGGCGGATCGCAATTTCATTCGTGCCCGGCTGGAGTCAGCGGCGCTGGCCTATGGCATCCGGCGGGCCCATCGCATCGTCGTGCAGACCGAACGCCAGGCCAGGTCGCTCGCGCAGAACTACGGGCGCCGCGCCGATGCGGTCATCGCGAATTTTCATCCGGCGCCGGATGAGGTGCGTGAGGCGGACGATCCGCCACGCATCGTCTGGATCGCGAACTTCAAGCAGCTGAAGCAGCCGGAAGCCTTCATACGGCTCGCCGAGCAACTCCAGGGACTGGCGGGAGTGCGCTTCGTGATGATCGGTGCGCCCGCAAAGGGTGGTGATGAAGGCGCCTGGAGCGACGCGCTGATCCGGCGGATCGCTGCGAGTCCGAACCTGTCCTATCTGGGACAGTTGGACCAGGCGGAGGTGAATGCGCAGCTCCTGGGGGCCTATGCGTTTGTCAATACGAGCTTGTACGAGGGCTTTCCGAACACCTTCGTCCAGGCCTGGCTGCGCGGTGTTCCGGTGGTGAGCCTCCATGTGAACCCTGACGGCATCTTCGATGGCGAGACGGTGGGCTGCCACGCCGGGTCGGATGAGCGCATGGCGGCCATCGTCCGTCATCTGGTGGAAAACCCGGATGTCCGCGACCGCATGTCCCGCAACGCGAGGCAACATGCGCTGAGGTTTCATTCGATGGAGAATGCGGCGCGGCTCGCACGGATCTTCGACGAGGAAATCGGGACCCTGCACGCGTGATAACATGACGACGCTGCTTTCCGTCAATAACTACCATTACTACCGCGGAGGTGCGGAGACCGTATTTCTCAGGCACAACGAGTTGTTCGAGAGCATCGGGTGGCGCGTCGTGCCGTTCGCGATGCATCATCCCCGGAACCTGCAGACCGCCTGGAGCCGTTTCTTCATCGACGAAATCGAGTTTGGAGGCAGCTACTCCCTCAGCCAGAAGATGCTCCGGGTGCCACGGGTCATTTATTCGATGCAGGCGCGCAAACGCCTCGGCGGGCTGCTGAATGCCATCTCGCCTGACATCTGCCATGCGCACAACATCTATCACCACATTTCGCCGTCGATCCTCTCGCTGCTCAGGCAGCGGGGGGTGCCCACGGTCATGACCCTGCATGACCTGAAGATCGCATGTCCCGCCTACCAGATGCTCGCCCATGACGGGATCTGCGAGCGCTGCCGGGGCGGGCACTATCTCAACGTCGTGCGGCATCGCTGCATCAAGGACTCCGTCGCGCTCAGTTCCGTGGTGATGGTGGAAGCCGCGCTGCACCGGATGCTGGGATCCTACTCGCGCTTCGTCGACCGCTTCGTGGTGCCGAGCCGGTTCTATGCACAGAAGCTGGTGGAGTGGGGCTTTCCCGCGGGCGCTTTCCGCCATATTCCGAACTTCGTCGATGCGCAGGCCTATGAGCCACGCTTCGAGCCGGGCGAGCGGCTGCTGTACTTCGGCCGGCTGTCACGCGAGAAAGGCCTGCACACGCTGGTGCGCGCGGTGGCGCGGGTGAAAGGCAGGCTGACGCTGGTGGGTACGGGCACGGAAGCGGAATCGCTGACCCGGCTCGCCCGGCAATTGGAGGCGGATGTGCGGTTCGCCGGCTACCTGACCGGACCGGCGTTGCATGCTGCCGTTCGCGAGGCGCGAGCCGTGGTGTTGCCCTCGGAGTGGTACGAAAACGCACCGATGAGCGTTCTGGAAGCCTACGCGCTGGGCAAGCCGGTGGTGGGAGCACGCATAGGGGGAATCCCGGAACTCATCCAGCCGGGAATTACGGGGTTTCAATTCGAAAGCGCTGATGTATCGTCGCTGTGCAGAGCGCTCGAGGATCTCGCCGCGACGCCGGATGCCAGGGTGGCGGAAATGGGACGGGCAGCCCGGACGTGGGTGGCTGCCGACTTCAGCAGCGATGCATACAGGGAGCGCATCCTGCAAGTCTACAGCGAACTCGGCGTTTCCCGCGCCGTCGGTGTTCCGGCGAACGCGCTGGCGAACGCTCACGCCTCAGGCGTGGCATCGGAGCCGCCGTGAGGGTCGTCGTGCTCGGGTTGCGCGGGGTCCCCAACGTCGAAGGCGGCGTGGAAACCCACGTCGAACACCTGTTTCCCCGGCTGGCGGCGCTTGGATGTGAGGTCGAGATCTTCGTGCGCACGCCGTTTTCTCCGCCGGGGCAACGGCAGTTCGGGGACATCGCCATCCGCAGGATCTGGTCGCCCAGGACGCCCGGACTGGAGGCGTTCGTCCACTCGGTCCTTGGCGTGCTCTACGCGGCGATCTCGCGACCGGACATCGTTCACATCCATGCCATCGGTCCGTCGATCGTGACGCCGATCGCCAGGCTCTTCGGCCAGCGGGTGGTCGTGACGAACCACGGCCCGGACTACGATCGCGACAAATGGGGCTGGTTTGCGCGGCGCGTGTTGCGGCTCTGCGAATCGGTCGGCATGCGTTTCTCGAACTCCCGCATCGCCATCTCTCCCGTCATTGCCGATCTCATCAAGGCAAGGTACGGCCAGGATTCGGAGATCATCCCGAATGGCGTGATCCTGCCGTCGCTGGAGCAGCGCTGTGACGAGCTCGGCCGGTTCGGGCTGACGCCGAACCGCTACGTGTTGCACGTCGGTCGCATGGTGCCGGAAAAGCGGCAACTCGACCTCATCCAGGCCTATCGCATGATCCAGCCCAGCGACTGGAAGCTGGTGATGGCGGGCCGGTTGACCGGAGATGCCTATTCGCGCTCCGTGGTGGCGGCCGCCGCTGAAGCGGGCGTGATCCTCACCGACTTCATCAAGGGGCAGCCGCTGGCGCAGCTGTATTCGCACGCCGGAGCATTCGTGCTGCCGTCGACGCACGAAGGATTGCCGATTGCCCTGCTCGAGGCATTGAGCTACGGAGTGCCGACTTTCGCGAGCGACATACCGGCAAATCTGGCGGTGGGCCTGGAAGCGGGCAGCTACTTCCCGAAGGGAGACGTTGCGGCGATATCGCGGTGTCTACGCCATTGCGCCAGCCTTGCGGTGGATGCCGAGGCTCGCGCCCGGCAGCGGGCATGGGTGGCCGAACGATATGACTGGAGCCGGATCGCCCGGCAGACGCTGTCGTTGTACCAGCGAACCATCCCGGCGGCCACATGAAGCCCTCGTTCATCGGGCTGGGCGCGCAGAAATGCGCCTCGACCTGGCTGCACGCCGTGTTCAGCGATCATCCGGATGCCTTCGTGAGCGAGCCGAAGGAACTGAATTTCTTCACGGCGCACTTCGACCGCGGAGGGCAGTGGTACGAGCGCCATTTTTCGCCCGGGTCCGGCCGCAAGGCAGTGGGCGAGATTTCCCCGTCCTACTTCCCGGACCGGGATGCGCCGGCACGCGCCTTCGACTACAACCCCGATTTCCGGATCCTCATCGCGCTGCGGGATCCGGTCGAACGCGCCTACTCGAGTCACCTGCACAACGTGCGGCTCGGCTACTTCGCCGGGACTGACCTGTCATTCGAGGCGGGGCTTGCCGACAACCCGATGTACGTCGAGCAGTCGCGCTATGCGAAGCATCTGAGCGCGTGGCTGGAACACTTTCCGCAGGAGCGTATCCTGGTCGTGTTCCAGGAGGAGATCGCCGCCGATCCGCAGGTGCAGGCGCGCCGCGTCTACGAATTCCTCGGCGTGTCGAGCGACCACGTGTCCGCATCGGTGGGGCGGCGCGCGAACGAGAGCTACCTGCCCCGGTCGCGAGGGCAGGAGGAGCTCCTGCGCCGCGCCGGGACGCTGGTCCGGCGTATGGGCCTGGGATGGCTCGACCGCGGCCTGCGGCGGCTCGGCGTGGTGTCGGCCCTGCACCGCAGGAACCGCCAGGACATCCGCCAGGTCGTGCCGCCGATGCAGGACGCCACGCGCGCGGCGCTGATGGCGGAACTCGGCCCCGATACCCTGCGGCTGGCGCAGATCCTCGGGCGGCCGCGCCTGCCGTGGCGAACCTGGAAGTCGGCGTCCGGAGCGGTCGAATGACCGGGGTGCCGATCCGGATGCTGTTTTTTCCGCGCGAAACCTATCCCACCGAGAGGGTGCGGCTGACCATCCTGTTTGGACGGGAGCTGTTCTCGCGCGGACACGCCATCGACCTCGTGATGCACGCGCAGGATGCGAGCGTGGCCGCCGGCAGGGTCGACTGGTACGGGCGCAGCGTCTGGATCGGGCCGACTTGCGCAGGCGCCGGCATCCTGCCGCGCCTCAGGCGCGAAGTGATGGGGGTGTGGCACGACCTGCGGCACCTGCTCCGGGTACGCCGGCGCGACTACGATTGCGTGCTCATCAGCGACAAGTACCTGCTCGGTGCCGTGGCGGCGCTGGTCCTGCGGCCGCGCGGCGTGAAATTCCTGTTCTGGATGACCTTTCCCTATCACACGGCGCAGGTGACGCTGGGGCGGGAAGGTATTGCGCGGCACCCGCTGCTGGACCTGATCCGAGGCCATGTCGCGGAGTTCGTCCTGCGCCGCTGGATCCTCCCCCGCAGTGACCATGTCTTCGTGCAAAGTGCCACGATGGCCGAGGATTTCGCGGCCTATGGCATCGAGCGAAGCAGGATGACTCCCATCGTCACGGGCATCGACCTCGCCGGCGTGACGCCGAAATCGCCATCGGCGCCGCGGCGCGATTCCGGCGAAATCACCGTGGCCTATCTGGGAACCATGGTGCGCGAGCGGCGCCTCGAAGTGCTGGTCGACATGCTCGCAGAGCTGCGCCACTCGGGCCTCGCCGCGCGGCTGCTGTTCGTGGGGGACGGCGCGGTGCCGGATGACCGGCGATTCATCGAGCAGCGCGCGCAGCAACTGGGGGTGGCGGCATTCGTCGAGATCACCGGCTTCCTGCCACGGCGCGAGGCGCTGGCGCGGATCCGCGATGCCGATATCGGCGTGTCGCCGTTCTTTCCCTCGCCGATACTCGACGTGGCATCGCCGACCAAGCTGGTGGAATACCTTGCACTGGGCTTGCCCGTCGTCGCGAATTCCCATCCTGATCAGAGTGCCGTGCTCGGCGAATCGCGGGCGGGTGTGTGCGTCCCGTGGGGTGCGCGCCACTTCGCGCGGGGAGTCCGTTGGCTGGCGCGGCGCAACGCTGGCGAATTGGCACAGATGAGCGAGAAAGGTCGTGAGTGGGTCGATCGCCATCGCAGCTACGCCAGTATCGCCGATGATTTCGAGAAGGCATGCCGTCAGGTTCTAGCGACAGCTTGACGGGTCTTTTGCCGGGTTCCAGTATCGTTTTGGACTACAAGGGAACGCGGATTATGTCGTGTCCCCTTCGTCGCCCGCGGCGATCGCTATCTCGTGTATCCTGGTCAAGCAGTGAATGGGAATTTTATGACGAGAGTTCTCCTGATCCTGGCGTTCATCCTCGCTGTTCCAGCCGGGGTATCCGCGGCAGTCCCCAGTCCGCCGCAGCATGTCTGCGTGGACAACAACTGCAGCACCGCGCCGGGAAACCCCGGCGAGGGAATCAAGTGGCACCCGGGACACTACATGACGGTGCAACGCGGCGAGGCGTTCGAGGTGGTGTTGTCCCGGCGCGTACCCGAAGTGTGCGCGGAACCCGCACTGCAGGGATTGCAATACCGGGAGGACTGGCCGGACCTGGAAGGAGCTGAAGGCCAGTACACATTCGACAAACTGACCGAACTCTACGACGCTCTGGCGGCTTGCAAGAAGCGTCTGATCGTGGAGATCTGGGCGGTGACCTTCAGCATGAGCGATCCGGGCGCTGCGGTGCCCGCGTATCTGCTGAACGATGCGAAATACGACGGCGGCGTCGCGCGGACCTCGGTCGGGTATATCGCGAAAATGTGGGAGGCTCCGGTGATGGACCGGCTGCTGGCTCTCTACGGCGCGCTGGCCGCACGATTCGACACGGCACCTTACTTCGAGGCGATCGTCTTCTCCGAAACGGCAACTTCCAAGGTGGGCGACACCTACAGTCCTTCCGCGTGGGTTTCACAGCTCAAGCGGGCGATTTCGACGATTCGTTCCAACTGGCCGCACACCAACGTGGTCTTCTACAACAACTTCATCCAGGGCGCGAGCGAGTCTCAGCTGGCGGATGTCTATGCGGCGTTGCGCACCAGCGATGCGGCAACCGGTGCCCCGGACGTGCTTCCGCCGCCCCATGCGGTGCGCGGTGAAATGATCTATCGGGGAGAACTCGCCGGTGGCGCGGATCTGCGGGGCCAGATTCCGGCGATGTTTGCGGTGCAGACCCCCGAACTCGGCGGCAAGGAAGGGACCTTCACGCCGAAGCAGTTGTTCGATCAGTGCGTGAGTGTCAACGGATGCACGCACATGTTCTGGGTTCGCAACACCAGCACCGGCGGCTCGGAACAGCGCTGGGAAACCGGCATCCTGCCGTTCCTGCGCGCCAACCCGCGCACGCGCGAGTCCTGTCCCCGCTCTTTCTCAACCTGCAGCGACTAACTCGGTGCGTTGCGCCGTTGCGGGGCTTCGAGGGGTGCCTGCTTGCAGAGCCTTGGCATCCGCACCCAGCAGCTTCTGCATCCGGCAGACGATGGCTATGCGCAGCGCCAGGTGGTTGAAGTCCATCGTTCGGGTTGGCGGCGGCCGCGGCCTGGAGCGAGTCGGCAGATGAGCGATCAGCGCACGCTTCGTGCGCTGCCAGTAACCCTGTACGTACTGGCGCACCCCATTGGTCTCGATGCGCTGCAAGGCGAACTCGAGCAGCGGACGCGGCAGCAGTGATTCTTCGCGGGCGGCGATCAGTTCGCCGGTGAGGAATTGCGCCACCCGCGGGGTGTGAAGCAGGTCCGCCATGGGTGGAATGGCCGGATAACGTGCATAGCGGACCGGCGGGCTCAGCTTCTCGCCGATGCGGCGGAACAGGGTCTTGCTGGTGCGCAGGTGATCGGGCAGCCGGCGCACCTCCGCCATGATGCTGTTGGCCTCCAGCGGCGATACGGTCTCCACGTAGGGCAGCTTGAGGTCGTTGAGCGCGCCGAGTATCACGGGGACGCGGAACTGCTGCTGCAGGCGGTCGCGCCAGGTCGCCACGGTCTCCTGGTCGCGGCGCTGCAGCGGCTCCGGGATCTGCTGGTCGGGGATGTCGAATTGCGCGGGCGTGGGGAGGTTCACGAAATCCGACCACTGCGGCAGGATCATCCGGCGCATTTCCAGTGCGCCACCCGCGATGGTCTCGCGACCGAAGGCCTCATCTCCACGGATGATTCCCTGGATCCCGCTTTCGTGCATCATCTTCCAGATGGCAAACCCATCCATATAAGCGGAGATGTGATCGCTGCCGCCCTCGCCGCAGCTGACGAATCGCTGGAACATGACGTCGAACGGCTCGGCAGAGGCGTCCAGCACGTGAAACTGGTGAGGCAGTCCAAAATGCCGCGCGAGGTCGCGCGCCACGCGCGCATCATTGTTCCATTGCCGCATCGCGTTGCGCAGCCCCCAGGTCAGGGTGCGCATGCCCTTGATATCGCCGAGCAGGCACAACATCGTCCGGCAATCGACGCCGCCGGACAACAGCATGGTCCATCGCGTGTAGTCGAACCGCAGGGGGCTGATGGCGCGGCGCATGGCCTCGGCGAATTGCGCCTCATGCTCCTCATCGCTCCGCTCGGCGGGCTCGAAGATCACCGGCTCCGAGCGCATCGATACGCGCCAGGAGTGTCGATCCAGGACCAGCGAGGTCGCACCCTCCAGCCGGTTGATGCGGGAATCCCAGCCCGGGCCGGGTCCGCCCGTGCCGGACGACAGCATCCAGGCGATCACGCCGGGATTGAATTGAAAATCGCCCAACAGCGCGATGATGGCACGCTGCGAGGTCGAGGCGATCAGCAGGTCCTCGTTCTGGTAATACCAGACCGTGCGCGTGGCCAGCGTATCGGTGAGGATCTCCACCTGATGCTCGTTCGCCCGGAACAGCGCGTAAGTCCCGTCGGGACGAGGGCTGAGAGGGCAGTCCCAACGGTCAGGGTGCACCAGAAGACCGGCGCACAGGCTGTTACCGCGCGTCTGGACGGTATCGCTCTGCCCATAGCGGCCGATGAGGATGCCCCCCGACCCGGAGATCACCGGGACGAAACGCTGCAGGTTGTCGGGCGTCAGGCGGGCTGCGAGTCCCTCGAGCTGGGGGCGCACGCGACCGGCAATCTCCGGCCGCCGCATGCAAATGTAAACGATTCGTGACATTGCGCTTGCCCGTCAGTCCTTCGGAAACTCGATGACCCGGTCGACCTGGTAGTCCTTGAGCCCGCGCGCATGGGTGAAGATCATGAGTTCACCCAGCAAGCCCAGGGCAAACAGTTGCAGGCCGAGCACCACCAGCAGCGAGGACAGCAGCAGGGCGGGGCGGTTGGCGAGGCCGTGCCCGAAGAAGGTGCGATCGATGACCAGGTAGAGCACCAGCAGCGACCCGATCACCAGCGTGGTCGCGCCGATGATGCCGAAGAAGCGCAACGGCTTCTTGGTGAATCGCACCAGGAAGAACACCGCGATGACGTCGAGCAGGCGGTGCAGGTATTCGCGGGTGCGGTAGCCGCCTTCGTAGCGGTCCTTGGTGGATTGATGAATGTCGATTTCCAGGACGCGGAAGCCCTGTCGATCCGCCAGCGCGGGCAGCAGGCGATGCTGATCGCCGTACAGCGCGATCTCCTGCAGCACCGACCGCTTCATGGCGCGCACACCGCAGCCGAGGTCGTGCAGGTTGAGGCGCGTCATCCAGTTGACCATGCCGTGGAATGCGCCGCGCCGGGCACGTTCCATCAGCCCGCCGGCGCGGGGCCAGCGCCGGCAGACCACGACGTCGGCCGATGTCAGTCCGTCGAGCAACTTCGGCAGTTCGCTGCCTTCGACCTGATGATAGGCCGGCAACGTCATGATGATGCTGCCGCGGGATTGCTCGAAGCCCGCCATCAGCGCGGTCGACTCGCCGAAGGCCCGCGACAGCGAGATGACCTTGATCGGCTCGCCGGCCTTCATCAGGCCATCCAGCGCCGCCTCGACCTCGGGAAAGGCGCCGTCAATGACGAACAGGTATTCGCAAGGCAATCCGGCGGCGGACAGGCCGCTGCGATAGGAGGCATACAACTCCGCCACCGGCGCCTGGCGGGCGCCCACCGGGATGATCACCGACAGCTCGACCTTCGAGGTTCCATTCTGCATGAGCGCAATCTTTCCTATTGACCGGTGATCCGCGCCGACGTGCGCGTACGCTGCGTCAGCCGCGCGAACTCGTGTTCACGCATGTCGCCCAGGTTGTAGACCATTTCCGCCAGGGCGCCGTTCGACAGCATGATCAGCGCGGCGGTCATGAATATCAATCCGGTGCCGGCGATCGACAATGACATCGAGTGATCGCCGGTCAGCAAGCTGTAAGCCGTGTACGCGATCGCGATGGCGCTGCCGAGGAGCATCGGAATCGACAGCATCGTGAACCACAGCAGCGGGCGCGAGGTGAACGAAGCCACCGTCTTGATGACCATCAGGTCGAGCAACACCCGGTAGATGCGCGACAGACCGTATTTCGACGTGCCGAACTGGCGTGCATGGTGCCGGACCTTGATCTCGGCGATGCGCGGACCGGCGATGGACGCCATCGCGGGAATGAAGCGGTGCATCTCGGAGTAAAGGGGGACCTGCTTGATCAGCGCGCCCCGATAAGCCTTCAGCGAGCAGCCGTTGTCCTTGATGGGGACGCCGGTCACCCGCCCGATCAGCCAGTTGGCGATCCGCGAGGGAATCTTCCGGGACACCAGCTTGTCCTGGCGGTTGAAACGCCAGCCGACGACGATGTCGTAACCTTCGTCGATCTTGCTCAGGAAATCCCCGATGTCCTGCGGGTCGTTCTGCAGGTCGCCGTCCATGGTCACCAGGATCTCACCACGCGCGTGCTCGATGCCGGCCGCCATGGCCGGCGTCTGGCCGAAATTGCGGCGGAACTTGACCACCCGGACCCGCGGGTCCTGGCGCGCGATGTCGGTGGCGATGGCCAGCGTGTTGTCCTTGCTGCCATCGTCGACGAACACCATTTCGTAGGAGATGTTCAGCGGGTCGATGGCCCTGACCACCGCTGCATGCATGGCCGCAATGCTTTCGCCTTCGTTGTAGAAAGGCACGATGACGGACAGCTTGGGGCTCATGCTCATGTCGGCGGCGCATTATAGGACAAGGGTCCGCCCCCGAGTAGGCAGGCCCGGTGTCACAGTGAATGAGGTCACAGTGTGGCTGTCCGGCCTGTGGAAGAGCCGGATTCTGTATCATGGCGCGCACTTCCCCATGTGGTCGAGCGGCTTTCTCGTGTACCTTTCACCGGGCGCTTTTTCCGGCGATGTCCACAGCTGATTGTCATGCCACGAGTATCGGTCTCATATACGCGTCTCGTCCGTCCGCTGCTTGCCGTGGGCTTGCTCGGACTGCTGTTCATGAACCTCGATCATGCCGAATTCCTGCGCAAGCTGTCCTCCGCCAAGCCTTTGTTCATCCTGGCTGCAGTTGGAGCAGTGGTGATCGACGGTCTGGTGCGCGCCTGGAACTGGACGCAGTTGATCCGCGCCATGCATCCGGACAAGTCGGCGCGATTCGGGACGGTCCTGAGCCTGTACTGGGCAGGATCCTTCATGGGTCATTTCCTGCCTTCCACCGCCGGAACCGATGCCATCCGGGCGATGCTGGCAGCGCGACGGGTGGGTGGGCCGGTGAGCGCCCATGCCGCCGGGGTCGTGATGTTGAACCTGCTCAGCCTGATCAGCGGGTGTGCCGTCGGGCTAGCCTGCCTGGCCTGGATATGGTTCACGAGTGATGGGCGGGAGATGCGCTGGATCGCATTCGCGCTGTTCTCGGGTCCCGTATGCGTAGGGCTCTCCGGCTACTGGCTGCTGCGCAATCAGCGCGGGCTGGTGCTGCAGCTGCTGCGACGGATGCCGGGCCGCTTGCGAAAATTGCGGCGCGGAATCCGCCGGTTCGTCGACCGATTGCTGGTATTCGAGCGGCTGGACGTCAGCGCGAGGCCAGTCATCGGCATTTCGATCCTGACCTTGCTGACGCGGGCCTCGATGTACGCACTGGTGGGGCGCGCCGTCGGCATCGATCTCGCGCTGCCGGCGTGGGTCGCGCTGGTGCCAGGCTATGCCCTGTCGGGGCTGATGCCTTATTCCGTCAGCGGATATGGTGGCGACCAGGCGGCCATCGTGTATTTTCTGACCGGCTTCGGCGCGCCGGCGGGCGGTGCGCTCGCGTTCGCGCTGATCGTGCCGCTGATCACCATGGTCTTCAACATGCTCGGAGGATTCACCTTGCTTTTCGGGGGCGTGAGGCTGCCGGTCGAAGCGGGCACGGAGCCTGTTCTCGAGCGCAATTCGTAGTGTGAACGCGGCCACACTTCCTCTGTCCACAATCCTGACGGACGCGGCCGGCGATCCGCGGTGTGGTTTAATGGGCGTTCGCCATCCCCGTTCCGCAGGCAAGGCATGAGCAAACGACCCCTGGATGTTCTCTGGCTGATCGACCACGTGTGCTTCGATGGCAGCCTGCATGCCGGCGGTCGCCTGTACATGAACGTTCTGCCGCGCATCGATCCGGCGCGCGTGCGGGTGCATCCCTATTTCCTCAACGCATCGGATGCGGTGGTCGAGGTGTTCAAGAAGGCTCCCCAGCCGGTGCCCAACCTGGCCTGGAGCAAGTACGACGCGCTCGCCCCGCTCAAGGTGATGCGGCTCGCGTCCCGGCACAACGTCGATGTGATGCATCTGTTCTGCTTCGGGGCATCCACATTCGGGCGCATGGCCTCGGTCCTGAACCGGGTGCCCACCGTCATCCACGAGTTCGATACCCCGACTTACGGCCCGTATCCCGCGGCGTTCGGGTTGGTCGACCGATTGCTGGCGGGCCGGACCGCGCATGCGTTCGCGGCCTCGACCCATTGCCGCGACTTCGTGCATGAACAGCGGCACGTGCCGCGTGACAGGATCGATGTGTTCTACCATGCCGTGCCGCCGGATCGGTTCGCGACGGCGGAGACGATGACCCGCGCCCAGGCGCGCCAGGAACTCGGCTGGGATGCCGGCGCATTCGTGTTCCTTGCGGTCACCAAGCTCGGCCCCGACCGCGGCAATGAGGCGCTGCTGGAGGCGTTCGCCCGCGTGCATCGGTCGATGCCCAACGCGCGGCTGTGCATCGTCTACCGGCCGACGCTCTATCACCGCGTGCCGACGAAGTACAAGGATATTCCGTGGATCGGAGATCCCGTGGCCACCCGCAAGCGGATCGATGACCTGATCGCCAGCCTCGGCCTGCGCGACAGCGTGTCGATGGTGGAGATGGAGGCCCCTGAGCGGCACGAACCCTACTTTGCCGGGAGCGACGTGTTGATGGCCCCGTTCGAGAGCCAGATGTTCAGCTCGGTCAACCTGGTAGAAGGCATGGTATTCGGATTGCCGCATATCGTGACCGACCTGGGCGAGCCCGCGGACATCGTCGATCGGTGGCAGGCCGGAATCAAGGTTCCCCCCGGGAATCCCGAGGCGCTCGGCGCCGCGATGCTGCACCTGGCGCGCGATGAGGGCGCGCGTGCCGCGTTGTCGCGCAAGGCCCGGCAGGCCGCCGTCGATTTCGGTGTCGATGCGGTCGCGGCACGCCTGTGCAGTCTCTATGAGCGACTCGCCGGCGATGCCTGATCCAGGCGAACGCGCGGCGGTCCTGCTGATCGACACGCACGTTCATCTCTACGATGTCTTCGACGTGGATGCGCTGTTCGATGCGGCGGCCGCGAACCTGGGCGGTGCGGCCGCAGGAGCGGGCCTGGCGGGCTCGCCGCGCGAGCTGATGCTGCTGCTCACGGAGACGGCGAGGGACGATGCCTTCACGCGCCTGAGCTCGGGGGATCTCCGGCCGCTCCGCTGGCAGGTGCAGAGCACGCACGAGCCCGCGGTGATCCGGGTGACCAACGGCGTGGGTCCCGGGATCTGGGTGGTGGCGGGACGGCAGATCGCAACCGGCGAGGATCTCGAGGTGCTGGCACTGGGCACCACCGGCCATTTTCCCGATGGCCAGTCGATCGAACGCTCCCTCGAATTCGCCGACCGCTCTGCTGCGATGACCGTGCTGCCCTGGGGCTTCGGCAAGTGGTGGGGTGGACGCGGCCGCAAGATCGCCGAACTGTTGCGCGTGCCGCGGTCCAGGCCGCTGTTCCTGGGGGACAATGCCGGACGGCTGGCGCTGGGCGGGCGTCCGGCGCTGCTGGTGGAGGGGGAGAGGCGGGGACACCGGATCCTGCCGGGTACCGATCCGCTGCCGTTTCCCGGGGAGGAGCGCAAAGTCGGATCCTTCGGTCTCGTTCTGCGTGATTGGGTGCTGGGGGAACGGCCATTGCAGCGCTGCGCGCTGGCGCTGTCGGCGCCGGATGCGTCCGCGCAGCCGTTCGGCAGGCTCACCGGCCTGCTGCCTTTCCTGAAGCTGCAGGTCAGCATGCAGTTGCGCAAGCGCCTGGCCCGACGATCAGGGACCACCGGCTGATGTGCGGCATCGCCGGAGTTGCGGCACTGGGCAATGAACCCGTGTCGCTCCAACAGGTGCAGCGGATGTGCGATGCGATCATGCATCGTGGCCCGGACGATGCCGGCTATTTCGTCGATGCGGGCGTGGCGATCGGCATGCGGCGCTTGTCCATAATCGACCTGCACGGTGGTCACCAGCCCATCTTCAACGAAGACCAGAGCGTCGCCGTGGTCTTCAATGGCGAAATCTACAATTACCGCGAACTGCGCGCGCGGCTCGAGTCCCGCGGCCATCGCTTCCAGACCACCTCCGACACCGAAGTCATCGTGCATCTCTACGAGGATGAGGGAGCCGGATTCGCCGATCAGCTCGATGGCATGTTCGCGATCGCGCTGGTGGACCGCCGGCGGCGCAAGTTGCTGCTGGCGCGCGATCATGTCGGGATCAAGCCGCTCTATTACGCGCGCGTGAGCCAGGGATTCGCCTTCGGTTCCGAGATCAAGGCCCTGCTCGAATCACAGTGGGTGCCGCGACGGCTGGACATGGATGCACTGGGCCAGTACCTCGCCTGGGAGTACGTGCCCGGTGCCGCCACCTTGCTGCGTGATGTCCGGCGCCTGGAGCCGGCCTGCCTGCTGGAGCTCGACCTCCAGACCGGCTCCCAATCGATCCAGAGTTTCTGGTCGCCGCTGCGCCAGCTGGGTTCGCTGCCGCAGCCTGCACGCACGGCCGATGACTGGGAGGCGGAAACCGACGAGACCATCCGCCGCAGCGTGCAGGGGCAGATGGTGAGCGATGTGCCCATCGGTGCCTTCCTGTCCGGCGGTGTGGACAGTTCGATCGTGGTCGCCGCGATGGGCCGCGATGCACGCACCTTCAGCATCGGCTTCGATGATCCCACCTATGACGAAGCGCGTTGGTCCCGGCGCGTGGCTGACCATCTGGGGGTTCGCCACCGCGTCGAGATCATTCGACCGGACGTGCGGGCGCTGTTCGAGCGTCTCATGTATCACATGGACGATCCGATCGGCGACTTCTCCATCTTTCCGACGTATCTGGTCTCGCAGGTCGCGGCCTCGGAGGTCAAGGTGGTGCTGTCGGGCGATGGCGGCGACGAGTTGTTCGGCGGCTACGACACTTTCGTGGCGCAGGAGAAGGCGGCCCTCTGGGAAGCATTGCCGGCGTGGCTGCGCCGCGGCGTGCTCGCGCCGATGATCAATGCATTGCCACCGACCGAGGCCAAGAAGGGCCTGGTCAACAAGGCCAGGCGGTTCGTGGAAGGGGCGCAGCTGAGCCCCGCGCTCGGGCATGCGCGATGGCGGCTGTTCCTGGCGGAATCAGCGCGTGCCCGGCTGTTCAGGCCCGCAGCCTATGCGCAGGTCACGACCCCCGTGGGCTCGCACATCGAGCGCTTGCAGTCCGAGGCGGCGGAACTGGACGGCCGCGGACGGGCATTGTATGTGGATTTCAAGAGCTACCTGGTCGACAACTGCCTGGTGAAGGTCGACCGCATGTCGATGGCCTGCTCGATCGAAGCCCGCGTTCCGCTGCTCGACAAGCAGATCGTGGAAATGGCGTTCCGGATGCCCTCGGATCTGAAGTACACCTCGGGCCAGACAAAGATCCTGCTGAAGCGGGTTGCCGCACGGCACGTTCCCCGGGATTGCGTCTATCGTGCCAAGCAGGGCTTCAGCATCCCGATCAAGTCCTGGCTCAGGACCGAGTTCCGGGAATTGCTGGAAACCAGCCTCGGCGAGGCGTGCATCACCAGCGGCGGCATTTTCGAGCCCGGCGAGGTGAGCCGGCTCAAGCGGGAGCACCTCGAGAATCGGGCCAATCACAGCCACGTGCTGTGGGGACTGTTGGTGTTCCAGCATTGGTTGCAGCGCTGGCGGGTGTCCGTGTGATTTCGCGGGATCCTCGCGCGGCGCAGCGCGCATCCTACGACCTCGCCGTCATCGGCGCGGGCATCCACGGCGCCAGCGTGGCGCTCGAGGCCTCGCTGCGGGGGCTGAGCGTGCTGCTGCTCGAGCGGGAGGATTTCGGTTCCGGCGCCAGCGGCAACTCCTTGCGGATCCTGCACGGCGGCCTTCGGTACCTGCAGCGCCTGGATCTGCACAGATTCCGCGAATCGGTCGTCGCCCGGCGCTGGTTCGCGCAGAGCTTTCCGGGACTGGTCGAGCCGCTCAGTTGCCTGATGCCGCTGTATGGCCAAGGCATGAAGCGCCGCTCCGTCATGCGCGCCGCCCTGGCATGCAATGACCTGCTGTCATCGGATCGCAATCGTGCGGTGATGCCGGCGGCGGGATTGCCCGGAGGCATGACCCTGTCGGGCGCCGAGGTGCAGCGACGCTTCGGGCGGGTGCGGCCGGCGGGCCTTGCGGGTGGAGCGCTGTGGTACGACTACCGCATGCGCAGTTCCGAGCGGGTGCTGCTGGAGATCCTGCACCGCTGCTGCTCCCTGGGCGCCCGCGTGCTGAATCATTGCGAGGTCACCGAGGTGAGTACGGCCGGATCGCGCGTGACCGGACTGCGTGCCGTCGATCGGGTGAGCAAGGCCCCGCTGGAGTTCCGCGCCACACGGGTCTGCAATTGCACCGGCGCGCAGGCGCGGGCATTTGCGGCGCGGTTCGCGCCCGAGCAGCGACGGCTGTTCGTTCCCTCGATGGCGTTCAATGTGCTGCTCGAATGCGATCGGCTGAGCGACAGCGCACTGGCAGTGGCCGCGCCGGAAGCCGGAGCGCCGGTTCACTTCCTGTGTCCGGCGCCGTTCGGATTGTGGGCCGGAACCGAACACGCCGGGCGGCCCGACGGCTGCACGGATCCCGGCGCTTCCGAAGCGGAAATCGTCGCATTCCTCGACAGCCTGAACCGGGCGGTACCATCGCTCCAGGTCGGTCTCGCCCATGTTCGCAGGGTGTATTCCGGCCTGCTGCCGGTCCACACGGCCGGCGCGGTGGACCTCACGGGGCGCGAGGCGATCGTCGATCATGGCAGGCGGGGTGGACCGCAGGGCCTGTATAGTGTGACTGGCATCAAGTTCACGACGGCGCGGTCGGTCGCGGTCCGCGCGATGCGTGCCATACTAGGTGCCAGAGGCGCGCAGTCGCTGGATGAGCCTGCGGAGCCGCACTTGGCCGTGTCGCCGTCGTCTGATTTCCTCATCGACGGCGAGATCGCGCTGAAGATGGACCCAGATCAGGCGCTGCGCGTGATCCGGGAAGTGGCGGCGGCCGAGTCCGTGGTCAGCGCCGAGGATTTCCTGTACCGCAGGACCGGCTGGATGTTCTCTGCCAGGGATTTTGCGCCGCTGGAGCGGCTGGTGCGATCGGCGTTGACGATGAAGGCCATCAATTAGCATGCGAGTTCTGGTCACAGGAGCAACCGGCTTCACCGGCGGACACCTGGCCCGCGCCTTGTCGGCCCGGGGTCATCAGGTGGCAGCGTTGGTGCGCACACCGGACAAGGCAAAGCCGCTGCACGCGGCCGGCATCGAGACCGTGGAGGGAGACATCGTCGATGCCGCGGCCATGCGGCGCGCGGTCAAGGGTTGCGATGTGGTGTATCACATCGCCGCCGTCTACCGCGAGGCGCGCTTTTCCGATGACGTGTATCGAAAGGTCAACGTCGAGGGCACCGGCAACGTGGTCCAGGCCTGCCGGTCGGAAGGCGTGGGCCGGCTCGTGCATTGCAGTACCGTGGGTGTGCACGGCGATGTGAAGGCGCCGGCGGATGAGAGCGCGCCCTTCGGGCCGCTCGACATCTACCAGCAAAGCAAACTGGAAGGCGAACTGCTCGTCGCCCGCCACATGGGCGAGGGACTGAAGGCGACGATCTTCCGCCCCGTCGGCATCCATGGGCCCGGCGACATGCGCTTCCACAAGCTGTTCCGAGCCATCGCCAGCGGTGCGTTCCGCATGATCGGGGATGGCAGGGTCCTGTATCACATGACCTACATCGACGATCTGGTGACGGGCATCATCGCCTGCGGCGAACATCCGGCGGCCGTGGGCCAGACCTATATCCTGTGCGGTCCGCGCTACACCACTCTCACCGAACTCGCCGAAGGCGTCGCAAAGGCGGTCGGACGCCCGCTGAAGCGCGGCCACATTCCGGTCTGGCCGGTCATGATCGCCGCCAGGGCCTGCGAGGCCATCTGCCGTCCCTTGCGCATCGAACCGCCGCTGCATCGGCGGCGGCTGGATTTCTTCGTCAACGACCGTGGCTTTTCCGGGGCCAAGGCCGCGCGCGAACTGGGCTTCGTGCCGCAGGTGAGCCTCGAAGAGGGTCTGCGGCGCACGGCGCGGTGGTATGAGTCGGTCGGCTTGTTGTGATTCCCCGGTGAGGCTGCTCGAATGTTGTTAGGCGCAATGGGCCGTGCTCTGCCCGCAAGGCAGGGATTCGAGGCACGGGATGACAAGGGCTCCTGGCTGCTGCTGTCGGGCCGGCCGCTGTTCGATGATCCCGCCGGTGCCCTGTCCGAGGGAGCTTCAGCCGCGGCGAGGCTGCTCTCCATCCTGGATGCTCACGGTGTGGCCGGGCTCGGCCGCGTCGATGGCCAGTTCGCCATCGCGTGGTGGAGTGCGGCGAGCGGATCGCTGCGTCTGATCAGCGACCGCTTCGGCATGGAGTCGCTGTTCTACGCGGTGCGGGACCGGCAAGTGGTGTTCGGCAGCCGGGCGCGCGATGTCGCCGCCCACCTCGGTGAGCGGCCGATGCTGTCGATGCAGGGCCTGGTCGAGTACCTGACACACAACTACCTGCCCGGGAGCAGCACCCTGTTCCAGGGAGTGGAGCGGGTCGTCGGCGGAAGCTGCGTCGAGTTTCCCGCCGCCGGCGCCTCTCGCACCGAATCGTGGTATCGGCTGTCCTTTGCCGATCCCGTGGCCCCGGATGAGCAGGGCATCGCGGCGCGCTATCGCGAATTGCTCGAGGCCAGCGTCGTGAAGCGGCTGGATCAGCAGCGGCCGGGGGTGCTGCTCTCCGGCGGCATGGACTCGAGCTCCGCGGCCACCTTCGCGCGCCGACACGTGAACGGGCCGATCCATTCATTCAGTTTCCGCTGCGTCGGCGCATCCTTCGACGAATCGCCCTTCGCGCGGCAACTGGCCGCTGAGCTTGGCACGACGCATACGGAAGTTGACTACGGCGAGGTGCAATCGTTGCAGGCAATTGCGGCGGTCGGTGCCATGGACATGCCGTTCTGCGACATCGGCATCGAGATCGGCACCTGGCTGCTGGCGCAGTCGGCGCGCAGCCGCGTGGATTACCTGCTGACCGGTGACGGTGGCGATGAGATCTGGGCCAGTCATCCGGTGTACGCGGCGCAGAAGATCATTCGCTGGTACGACCGCATGCCGGTCCCGCGGGTGCTGCGCTCGGCCCTGGTGAGCGCCTGCTCACTGGTCCGGGATTCCGACAAGAAGCGCAACCTCGCTGTCGTCCTGAAGAGGATGCTGCCGGAGCCGGCCTTCCCGGCTGACCTCATGCATTACCGTTGGCGGATGTACTACACGGCCAGCAGCCTGCGCGAGCTGCTGGTGCCGGAGCTTGCGGATCGGGCGGATGCTGCCGAGCCGTTCCGCTGCGTGCGCGAAGCCTTCGCGGGATACCAGGGTCCGGACGATGGTGTTTCCGCGTGCCTCTACAGCGACTACCGCACGGTGTCCGGCTTCTACTTCTCGCGCCTCGCACTCGCGCGGTCCCAGGGGCTGGAAGTGCGGATGCCGTTCTACGATCGGGATCTGGTCGAATACGGCGCGCGGATACCGGCCGGCCTCAAGCTCGAGGGCATCGAGCGGACCAAGCGGCTGTTCCGGATGGCGATGGAGGGCATCCTGCCCGATGTGATCAATCATCGCGCCGACAAGCTGGGCCATTCCGTGCCGTTCAAGAACTGGATGCGTGAGTCCGGCCCGCTCAGCCAGGAGATCGCGCAGACCTTGAGCCGCAAATCGCTGCTGGATCGTGGGCTGTTCAGGCCGGAAGCCGTGCAGCGCATGCTGGAGGAGCATCGCACCCGGCGTCACAATCATTCACACCGGCTCTGGGCCCTGTTCGTCCTCGAGCACTGGTTTCGCGCGCACCTGGATTCTGCCTCGGCCGGTGCGGTCCGGGCGCCGTAGGAACGCACCACGCGTGAGCATTGCACGCCGGATTGGCGCCAACATGATCTCCGCGCTGGCCGGAAAGGTCATCGTGGCCATCGCCGGTCTGCTGACCGTCGCCATCATGACCCGTCACCTGGGAGCCTCGGATTACGGCATCCTGAAGACCGCGCAGACCTTCGTGCTGTTCGCCGGCGCGCTGGCGCACTGTGGCCTGCATTACATCCTGTTGCGCGAGGTGGCCGTGCACGAGGATCGTGCCGACCGCATCGTCGGCTCCGCCCTGTCGGCGCGGTTGTTGCTCGCCGTGGTGCTGCTGGCGATCGCGTGCGGACTCGCGCTGCTCACGTCGTGGAATACGACCGTGCTGATCGCGATCGTCATCGCCGCCGTGGGCATGGTCGCCTATCAGGGCAATGAGGTGGTGACCGCGGTGCTGCAATGGCGCCTGAGCCAGGGACGGGCCATGATCGCCGAGGTGGTCGGGACCCTGGCCGTACTGCTGGGCGCGGTCGCAGTCGCCTGGCTGGGGTATGGCGTGCTGGCCATGTCGGCGGTCAGCGCCGCTGGCCTCGTGATCACCTTCCTCTTGGCCTGGTACCTCGCCAACCGCCTCACGCCGGTACGCCTGATGTTCGATGGCCCGGAATGGAGCCGGTTGCTGCGGGCCGGACTGCCCATCGGGGCATCCTTCTACCTGCTGATCATCTCGTTGCGGGGCGACACCCTGCTGCTGGCCTTCCTCAAGCCGGCGGCCGACGTGGGCTACTACGGTGTCGCCTCGAAGATGTACGAAGTCAGCCTGCAGTTGCCGCTCATCTTCGGTGGCCTGCTGATGCCGATATTCTCGCGAGCGGTTGCGAGCCCGCCCGCATTCCGGGAGCATCTCGCGCAGGCGCTGGGTGTCATGGTGATCATCGGCGTGGGCATCGTGCTGGCGCTGGGGTTCTTTGCGGGCGAGATCGTGGCGCTGCTCGCTGGACCTGCGTTTGCGCCAGCCGCAGCGGCCGTGAGGATCACCGGTGCATCCGTGGCGCTTGCCGGCTACTCGCTCATGTTGAGGCACGGCGCCATGGCACAGGAACGGCAGAAGCCGCTGCTGGTGGCCGATCTGCTGACCACGGGCATGGCCTTGCTGGCCTACCTGATCTTCATTCCGCGCCTGTCGTTCGTCGGCGCATCCCTGGGCACCCTCACGACCGAAGTGGTGTCGATCGCGTGTCTGCACCTGGTGCTGCGCAGGCCCATGAGCGGATTCCCCCGGGCGCATCGGGCCGGACGGGCGCTGCTGGCCGGGGTGCTCACGGGCGCGATCCTGCACCTGCTGAAGCAGAGCGGGCTTCCCGTCCTGGTCGATGCCGCGCTGGGCGCGGCCGCCTATGCGGGCTTGCTGCTGATGACGGGCGCGCTGAGCTTCTCCATGCTGCGCTCGCTGCTCGCCTCCACGGCAGGCCGCACCTGAGGGTCGATCAGGCCGCCATGAAGCGGCGGATCTGCTCTTCGGTCAGTGCGCGCATGTCGCTGCCGGCGGCGAAGGCGCGGTACCATTCGACGGTCCAGTCGAGCGCCGCTTCCAGCGGAAGACGTGAGTGCCAGCCCAGGTGCGCGTGCGCCATCGAGGAGTCCAGCTTGAGGTAGCCTGCCTCGTGGGGATGATGGCCCGCATCGGTGCTCCACCGTGCGCCGGCTCCCCATTGCGCGCAGATGCGCTGCACCAGCCATTGCACCGGCTGCGCGTTCGATTCGCCCGGGCCGAAATTCCAGCCGATCATGCACTGTGGCCCGTCGCGGTACAGGCGCTCGGCCAGCGTCAGGTAACCGTCAAGCGGCTCGAGCACGAACTGCCAGGGCCGCACGGCGTTCGGGCTTCGCAGCAACACCGGCCGGTCCGCGGCGATGGCGCGCATCACATCGGGAATCAGTTGATCCGCGGTCCAGTCGCCGCCGCCGATGACGTTGCCCGCCCGCGCGGTGGCGATGGCGATGCCATGCTGCGCGTGCGCGTCAGGCGGGAAGAACGAGTTCCGGTAGGCCGCGGCGACCAGTTCGGTGCAGCCCTTGCTGTTGGAATAGGGGTCGAAACCACCCAGCGCGTCGGTCTCGCGATAGCCCCAGGCCCATTCCTTGTTGTCGTAGCACTTGTCGCTGGTCACGACCACGACGGCCTTGACGCTGCGAGTCCGCCTCACCGCCTCGAGCACGTGCACGGTGCCCATCACATTCGTCTGGTAGGTTTCGACCGGATCGGCATAGGAGGCGCGGACCACCGACTGGGCGGCGAGATGCAGCACGATCTCCGGCTCGAAGCGGCGCAGCGCCTCTGACACGGTGGGCAGGTCGCGGATGTCGCCGGTCACCGAGTCGATGCCCGCCGCGGCGCCGGTGATCTCGAACAGGCTCGGATCGGTGGGCGCGGGCAGCGCGAGCCCCATCATCCGCGCGCCCAGCATCCGTAACCACAGTGACAGCCAGCTTCCCTTGAATCCCGTGTGGCCGGTCACGAGCACACGCTTGTCCTTCCAGAAGTCGGCCTGCATACGCTTTACTTATCCTGCCTGGTGGTCATCCGCGACGATGCGCACGTCAAGGTGCCACATTCCGCCGGACGAGGTCCAGATGACATTTCACGGTCACGGTCTGTGCGATGGTCGGGTGACACGACAGGTGGAGTTCGGTAACCTTTTGCCCGCTGTTGGGCGTCCTGCCCGGGCACCCGTCAGGAGACCTCGATGATCATAGTTGATACAGCCCTGCAGAAGCGCCTCGACGCCGGCGATCCGGTGCGGGTCGCGCTGATCGGCGCCGGTTACATGGCGCGATGCATCGCCTTGCAGATCATCAGCGCGGTGCCCGGAATGAGACTGGTGGCGGTTGCCAATCGCACGCTGCCGAAGGCGCAAGCCGTGTATGCGGAGGCGGGCATTTCCGACACGGTGCGGGTCAGCACGGTGGCGGGCCTGGAGCAGGCGATCGCGCGCAACCAGTTCGCGGTGACCGACGACCCGATGCTGGTGTGCCGCGCAGGTCCCGTGGAGGCGGTCATCGAAGTGACCGGTCATGTCGAGTTCGGCACCCGGGCGACGTTCGAGGCGATACGCAACGGCAAGCACATGATCTCGCTCAGCGCCGAGGTCGATGCGTCGGTGGGTCCGATCCTCAAGACCTACGCCGATCGCTCCGGAGTGGTCTACACCTACACGGACGGCGATGAACCGGGGGTCGGCATGAACCTGGTGCGACTCGTCGACAGCATGGGCTACAAGCCTATGCTGGTCGGGCAGCTCAAGGGCTTCCTCAACCATTACCGCAATCCCGACACGCAAAAGGACTTCGCGGCGAAGCTGCAGCAGAATCCGTCGGTGCTGGCCTCGTTCGCCGATGGGTCGAAGCTTGCCCTGGAAGCGGCAATCGTCGGCAACGCCACCGGCTTCGTGCCGCAGGTGCGCGGCATGAATGGCTACGAGTGCAAGCACGTCAAGGATCTGCTCGGCAAGTACACCGTCAAGGATTTCGAGAACGGTGGCCTGGTGGATTTCGTGCTCGGTGCCGAACCGCACACCGGCGCGTTCGTGATCTGCCACAACGATCATCCCGTCAAGCGCAAGCTGATGAGCTATCTCAAGATGGGCGATGGCCCGTTGTACATGTTCTACACGCCGTACCATCTGCCTCCACTGCAACTGCCGCATACGCTGGCCCGTGCGGTGCTGTTCCATGACGCGACCATCACGCCCCGGGGGGCGCCGGCATGCGACACCATCGCCCACGCCAAGCGCGACATCAAGGCCGGGGAACGCCTGGATGGCATGGGAGGCTTCACCTGTTACGGAATGGTCGAGAAGTACGACCTGTGCCGGCGGGAGGATTTCCTGCCGATCGCCATCTCCACCGATTGCCGCGCGCTGCGCGACCTGTCCAGGGACCAGCCGATCCGCTACTCGGACGTTGCGCTCCCGCCGGATCGGCTCTGCGACCAGTTGCGGCGCGAGCAGGATGCGCATTTTGCGATCCCCGCCAATGCCCGCGGATGAAACGAGTACCCCCATGAGTCCCAGATCGAAGGCCGAAGAATCGATTCAAGCCCGTGCGCACAAGGCCATTCCCGGCGGCACGCACACCTACGCCAAGGGCGATGACCAGTACCCCGAGGATGCGCCGCAGGCCATCGTCAGGGGCAAGGGTTGCCGGGTGTGGGACAGTGAGGGCCGCGAGTACATCGAGTACGGCATGGGACTGCGCGCGGTGACGCTGGGGCACGCCTACGAGCCGGTGCTCGAAGCCGCGTTCGCGCAGGCCCGCCTCGGCGTCAACTTCAACCGCCCTTCGCTGATCGAGGTGGAGGCGGCTGAAGCCCTGCTGTCGCTGCTGCCGCGGGTGGACCAGGTGAAGTTCGCCAAGGACGGGTCCACCGTGCTGACGGCGGCGGTGAAGCTGGCGCGCGCACATACCGGCCGGGTCAAGGTCGCCGTGTGTGCCGATCACCCCTTCTTCTCGTACAACGACTGGTTCATGGTCTCCACCGGAATCCCCGGCGGCATCCCCGAGAACCGCCGCCCGGAGACCGTCTCGTTCCGATACAACGACCTGGCCAGCGTCGAGAAGGTCTTCGCGGAGAATCCCGGGGAGATCGCCTGCGTGATGCTCGAGCCCGAACGGACCACGGCGCCCGCCGCCGGTTTCCTGCACGGGTTGCGGGATCTCGCGCATTGCAACGGGGCCTTGTTCATCATCGATGAAATGGTGACCGGCTTCCGTTGGCACAACGGGGGCGCGCAGGAGTTGTACGACATCGAGCCGGATCTCGCCACCTTCGGCAAGGCGCTCGGTAACGGGTTTCCGTTGTCGGCGCTCACCGGCAAACGCGAGTTCATGGATCTCGGCGGCCTGTACCACGACAAGGAGCGGGTGTTCCTGCTGTCGACGACGCATGGCGGGGAGGCCATGTCGCTCGCGGCGGCCATCAAGATCATCGACATCTACAAGCGCGAGGACGTCATCGGCACCCTGACCCGTCGCGGCGAGCAGTTGCGCGACGGCGTGATGGCGATCGTCAGGAACCTGAAGCTCGAGGATCACTTCACCATCGAGGGGCGCGGCTGCTCGCTGATCTACGGCACGCGCGATCAGGAGCGCAAGCCCTCGCAGCCGTTTCGCACGCTGTTCCTGCAGCAGACGCTGCGGCGCGGTCTGCTGGCGCCGAACTTCATCATCAGTTACGCGCATTCCGAGGCCGACGTGGCCCAGACCATCGATGCCGTCGGCGGCGCGCTCACGGTGTACCGCAAGGCGCTGGATGAGGGCGTGGAAAAGTACCTCGAAGGCCGGTCGATCAAGCCGGTGTACCGGCGCCGCAACTGAGCGGACGCGGGCTACACCCGACGCAGCAGGAAATAACCGTACCGTTCGTCGGGCACCAGCGTCTGCCTGGGAATCAGGTGGATCGCATGCGGCTCGAAGCCGCACTCGGACGCGACCTGCCAGAACTCGTCGAGCCGGTACGTGGTCATGTTGGCGACGCCGAACCGGTATCCCCAGCCACGCGACCGGGTGGCGATGCCGGTCGAGTACTTGACCTGGATCAACGCCATGGCGCCGGGCCTGAGCAGCTTGGCCGCGATGCGCAGCACCCGCTTGCCGTACTCGGGTGTGGGGAAGGCCTCGAAGACGTAGATGCACACGAACAGGTCGCAGGGCTGGTCGATCTGCGACAGGGCGCCCTCGGGCTCGGAAAGATCGATGAGCACCGGATGGAAGTTGTTCATTCCTTCCCGGCGGAGCTGCCTGCCGCACTCGTCGAGGCTGACCTGCGCCACGTCCACGCCGAAGAAGCTGTCGGCCTCGCGCGCGAAGTGGACTGCATTGGCACCGCCTCCACATCCCCACTCGATGACGCGCTTGGCCGGACGCGGAAACTGCATCGAACGGCTGAACGATTCGTAGATGTCGAAGGTCTGCCGGCCGATGGCGAGCCAGGTGGCATCCTCGAAGGACTCGCGCCAGTGGGAATACATTCCCTGGTTCTTCTTTCCCGGGTCCTCCCACCAGGCGCGGGCTTCCTGCGTGAGCGCGGCTTCGCTGCGTCGCCAGCCGATGGCGTTTCGCGCCACATCGATCACGGCTCGCAGCTTGCTTGCGATCCCCAGCTTGGCCGGTGTCTGGGCGTCGGGGTTCATGGCGGGAGTGGACATATCGTGAAGGGGATCACAGGGTTACGACAGAAATATGCTTTCATTGTATATTGCGGTCACGGATGATCTCAATGCGATCGAAGATGCGGCGGTGCCTTCCCGATGTTGCGGTTTAGTGCGGATTTCAGACCTGCGGCCACGGTGCTCTGTCTCGGCGCGCACTGCGACGACATCGAAATCGGCTGCGCGGGAGCCTTGCTGGAATTGCAGGAACGCGATCCGTCATTGCACTTCGTCTGGGTGGTGTTTTCCAGGGACGATCAGCGCGAGGCCGAGACACGCTCGGCCTGCGCCAGGCTCCTGGGAACCGGATCCCGCTGCCAGCTCGAGGTGCACGGGTTCCAGGGCAGCTACTTTCCATATGTCGGCCCGGCGCTGAAGGATTGCTTCGAATCGATCAAGAGCCGGGTGGAGCCTGACCTGATCTTCACGCATTTCCTGCAGGATCGGCATCAGGACCACCGGGTCATCGCCGAATTGACGTGGAACACGTTCCGGAACCACGCCATCCTCGAATACGAGATTCCCAAGTACGAGGGCGACCTGGATTCGCCCAACGTGTATTTTCCGGTCTCCCGATCAAACGTCGAACGCAAGGTGGATACCCTGATGACCTGCTTTCCCTCGCAGCTCGAGCGTGCGTGGTTCGATGCGGACCTGTTCCGCGGCGTGATGCGGCTGCGGGGAGTGGAATGCAACTCGGCGAGCCGGTACGCGGAGGCTTTCCACGCCCGCAAGGTGATGCTGTGATGCCGCGCATGAGGATGGCGCAAGGGATACGCAAGCCATGAAGGTCGTACTGTTCTGCGGAGGACTCGGCACGCGGCTGCGCGAGCATTCGGACACGGTGCCGAAATCGCTGGTGAACATCGGGGTGCGGCCCATCGTCTGGCACCTGATGCGCTACTACGCGCATTTCGGGCACAAGGACTTCATCCTCTGCCTCGGCTATCGCGGCGACATGGTGCGTGACTACTTCCTCAACTACAACGAATGCCTGTCCAATGACTTCACCATCTCGGATGGCGGGCGGACGGTGGAGCTGCACAGCCGCGACATCGCGGACTGGCGCGTGACCTTCGTCGACACGGGCCTGCATGCCAACATCGGACAGCGCTTGTTGAGGGTGCGCAAGCACCTGATGGATCAGGAGGTGTTCCTGGCGAATTACTCCGATGGCCTGAGCGACCTGCCCCTCGACGCGATGATCGACGGCTTTCGAGGCGATCTGGTGGCGCGCTTCGCCGCGGTACGGCCCTCGACCAGCTTCCATGCGGTGCAGGTGGATGGCGCGGGCATGGTCTCGGGGATGGGCCCGATGGGAGACGCCGGACCGATGGTCAACGGCGGGTTCTTCGTCCTGCGGCGCACGATCTTCGACTACATCAGGGAAGGAGAGGAACTGGTGGAGGAGCCGTTCCAGCGGCTCATCGAACAGCGCAAGCTGGGGGCATTCGCGTATTCAGGATTCTGGAAGGCCATGGACACCTTCAAGGACAAGATCAGTTTCGACCGGCTGGAAGCGCAGGGACGATGCCCGTGGAAGGTGTGGCTGGCCAACGGCGATGTTCCGGTCAGTGGAGTCGCCAATGGTATGGATCCGTGAATGTCATCGCGACGAAGATTCCAGGCGCATTCGTCCTGGAAATGGAGCCGCGCCGGGACGAACGCGGTTTCTTCGCCCGGGCCTGGTGCGCGCGCGAGCTGGCTGAACGGGGCCTGTCGAGCAGCATCGCCCAGATCAACACCACCTGGTGCGCCAGGGCCGGCACGATCCGCGGCATGCATTTCCAGCGGGCGCCGGCTGCGGAAGTCAAGGTGGTGCGCTGCCACCGGGGCGCCGCCTACGATGTGATCGTGGACCTGCGGCCTGATTCTCCGACCCACCGGCAATGGGTAGGCGTGGAGTTGACCGCCGCGGGCTGTTCGATGGTCTACGCTCCGGAAGGCTGCGCCCACGGCTATCTGTCGCTGCGCGATGATACCGAAGTGTCCTACACCACCTCCGCGTTCTATGCGCCGGGCGAGGCGGGGGGCGTACGGTATGACGATCCGGCCTTCGACATCCGCTGGCCGATGCCGGTGCAGATCGTCTCGACACAGGACGCATCGTGGCCGGATTATGCAACGTAGCGCGCGATGGGCGCATGCCGGCCGCTCGTGGCAAAATAGGACTCCGATGATCATGCCGATCCTGCAGTTCCCAGCGTGAAACGACGCGTCCTGATGATCGCGGCGTGTCCGTTCCCGGCGCCGCGCGGAACCCCGGTGCGCATCCTGCGCATGGCCGAGGAACTGGGACGACGCGGACACGATGTGCACGTGGTCACCTATCACCTGGGCGAGCCCTGTTCCAGCCCGTTGTTCAGGATCCACCGGATTGCCAATGTCCCGACCTATCACAAGATGGATCCGGGCCCGTCCTATCAGAAGCTGGCGATCGTGGATCCGCTGCTGGCCATCAAGGTGATGCGGGTGGCGCGGCAGATCGGCCCGGACATCATCCACGCGCACCACTACGAGGGAATGCTCACGGCGCTGCCGGCGCGCAAGCTGTGGAAGATTCCGGTCGTCTTCGATGCGCATGTCCTGCTCGACGGGGAACTGGAATTCTATTCGATGGGGGTATCGCGTCGCATGGTCGGCCGCGTGGCGCGGTTCTTCGACCGCCGCATTCCGCGCCAGGCCGAGCACGTGATCTCCATCTCCGAGGAGATACGCGAGCAGCTCTGCGGGAAGTACCAGTTGCCGGCGCAGCGCATCAGCGTCGTCCCCAATGGCGTCGAGGAGCCGTTCTTCCGCGGCCGCAGCGACCTGTTCCCGGCGGATGGCCTGCAGCGCATCGTCTTCACCGGCAACCTCGCTCTCTATCAGGGGACGGACCTGATGCTGGAGGCGTTCGCGAAGGTGCTGAAGAAACGCCCCGGCGTGCGGCTCGTCATCATCACCGACAGCGATGCGACCGAGTTCAGGTCCATTGCCGCGAGCCTCGGAGTACTGGAGCAGGTGGACTTCCTGCTGCCCAAGCTCGATGAGTTGCCGGGGTTGATCGCGAGCGCGGCGGCCGCCTTGAACCCGCGCACCTCCTGTCCGGGTGTTCCGCTGAAGCTGCTGAACTACATGGCCGCCGGCGCCGCGATCGTGTCGTTCCGGGGTTCCTCCAAGTACCTGGTGCACGAGCAGAGCGGATTGGTGATACCGGACGCGGACACGACCGCATTCTCGGAAGCGATCCTGCGCGTCCTGGAAGAGCCGCAGCTCAAGACCCGGCTGGGGGCCTGCGCCCGTGAGTTCGCCGCCAGCCACCTGACCTGGGCGCGCAGCGCGCAGTCCATCGAGCAGGTCTACGATCAGGTGCTCGCCGGTCGCGGTGACGGTGCGCGGAGAAACGAGCGAGAGACAATGGCATGAGATCAATGGAATGGCTCACATGAATCCGCAATCGACGCCGGGACCGCTGGTCGGGCTGGGCATGCCCGTCTTCAATGGCGAGCGATTCCTCGCGCAGGCGATCCAGTCGATCCTGTCGCAGACCTACGGCAACTTCGAGCTGGTGATCTGCGACAACGCATCGAGCGATGGCACGGAGAAGATCTGCCGTGGCTTCGCCAGCAGCGACAGCCGCGTGCGCTACCTGCGCAATCCGGAGAACATTGGCGCCTATCCGAACTTCAACCGCACGTTCGAGCTGAGCAGCGGCAAGTATTTCAAATGGGCGGCGCACGACGACGTGCTCGATCCCGATTACCTGCGCGCCTGCGTCGAGGCGATGGAGGCGCGGCCGGAGGCGATGGTCTGCCAGACCCAACTGGACTTCATCGACGCCGATGGCAACAAGCTCGGCGTCTGCAGCACCGATCTCGAGGAAGCGGAGGATGACCGGCCGAACGTGCGATTCGTCGCCGCGGCGCTCAAGGCCCACGACTGCTACGACATCATGGGCGTGTTCCGGCGCAAGGACCTGGCCGACACCAGCCTGTTGATCAGTTTCCATGGCGCGGATCGCGCGCTCATCGCTGAACTTGCGCTCAAAGGGCCGTTCGTGCACCTGGACGCGCCCTTGCTGCAGGTCCGTGATCACCAGGACCGATACACCCGCTCCAAGACCAGGCCGAAGGACCGCGCGGTCTGGCACGATGCCCGGCTCAAGGGAAAGCTCACCTTCCCCATCTGGCGCCTGTACCGCGAGTACTGGGCGATGCTGTGGCGGTCGGGGACCGGCGCAACCAGCAAGCTGCTGGGAAGCCTGCATCTGTTGCGCTGGTGGTTCGTCAACTGGAACGCCGCCCGCGCGTTCGTGGACGTGGCCGGCAACCTGGTGCCCGGCATGGTCGGCTGGGCGGAGCGGATGAAGCAGACGGTCATCTCGCCCATGCCCGGCATCGACCGCCTGCGCAAGGATGGAAGGAAATAGGGCGCCGCCATCCCATGAGAATGCTCGTCGTCGCCCCGCAGCCCTTCTTCACGCCACGTGGTACACCGCTGAGCGTGTACTACCGCACGCTGGTGCTGGCGGAGCAGGGGGCGGAAGTCGATCTGCTCACCTATGGCCAGGGGGCCGACGCTGATCTGCCGGCGACGCGCATCGTTCGCATCCCGGAGATGCGCTGGATGGGGCACATCCCGGTCGGCCCCTCCTGGAAGAAGCTGTTCCTCGACCTGTTCATGATCATCTGGACGGTCGCGCTGCTGCTGCGCCGTCGCTACCAGGTCGTGCATGCGCACGAGGAGGCGGTGTTCTGGTGCCGCTACCTCAAGCCGCTGTTCCGGTTCAAGCTCATCTACGACATGCATTCCAGCCTGCCCCAGCAGCTGACGAATTTTGCGTTCACCAAATCGCGCATGATCATCGCCATGTTCCGGCGGCTCGAGGACAGCTGTCTGGTGAATGCCGATGCGGTGATCACGATCTGCCCGGACCTGCGCGATTACGCGCTCAACTCCGGGGTTGCGCCCGCGAAGCACCTGATGATCGAGAATTCCATCTTCGATGATGTCAGGCTGCGCGGCGCCGGCTGCGGCCCGGGGCCGACCGCAGGTCCCTTGCAGTCGGGCCATGCGGCGCCGGAACTGCGGCATCCACTCATCGTCTATGCGGGAACCTTCGAACCCTATCAGGGCATCGACCTGCTGATACAGGCATTCGTGAAGGCGCGCAAGGACGTGCCGCAGGCGATGCTGCTGCTGGTGGGTGGCACCGATGAACAGGTTGCCGGCATGCGGACGCTGGTCCACAGCCTCGGGGCGGAGGATTCCGTCATGCTCACCGGCACCGTCGACAAGAAATCGGCCATGCGCTACACGGCGATGGCCCACGCGCTGGTATCGCCGCGCCGCGACGGTACCAACACGCCTCTGAAGATCTACGAGCAGCTGGCCAGCGGCAAGCCGCTGGTGGCCACCCGCATCTGGTCGCATACGCAGGTGCTCAACGACGAGGTCTGCATCCTGGTCGAGCCGGATCCGGATTCACTGGCGTCGGGCCTGGTGCAGGCGCTGTCCGATCCGCAGCGGGCGGCGCGCCTGGCCGACAATGCGCGACGCCTGTACGCCGAGCACTACGCGCGCCCCATCTACGAGCGCAAGATACGGGACCTGCTGAAGATCATCTCCTGATGCGCACTCCCGATGCGCCGGCTTCGCACCCGATGATCTCACCTGAAACCGGGCGGGAACCGCGAGTCTTCTTCCACTCCCTCGACGGCATTCGGGCGGTGGCGGCCTTCATGGTGGTGATGCTGCACACCGCACCGCTGTTCGGCATCGCGCGCCCTCAGGAGAGCTACCTGGCGGTGGACCTGTTCTTCGGCCTGAGCGGCGTGGTGATCAGCCACACCTATGAGGCGCGGCTGCTCGCCGGGTTGTCGCTGGCGCGGTTCTGCTGGATCCGGATCGTGCGCCTGTATCCCCTGTATGCCGCCGGCACGGCCATCGGCATCGCGACGCTGGCCTTCCCGGGAGGCGATCCGGGTACGCCGGACCTCGGCCTGCTGCTGCCGCTGTCACTGGCGATACTGCCCTTCCTCGGGTCGGGGTCCGCCGCCTATTTCCCGCTCAACATCCCGGGCTGGTCCTTGTTCCTGGAGTTGCTGGTCAATGTCCTCTACGCAGGCATCGTGCGCCGCCTGGATCGGCGCGCGCTGCTGATCATCCTGTGCTGCGCGCTCGCCGGATTGGTGTTCTGCGTGCGCGCATTCCGATTCCACAGCCTGGAGCTCGGATGGCGGCAGGTCCCGTGGCGCGGGCTGGATCTCGGGGTGGTCGGCGGGCTGTTGCGCGTGGCCTATTCGTTCTTCGCCGGCGTGCTTCTCTACCGTGCATTCAGCGGGCGGCAGCGCAGGGGCGTCTCGGTGCGGCCGGCGGCCTGGGTGCCCTGGCTCATCGTGATGGCCGTCGCACTGATCCTCGCCGCCTCCCCGGGGCCGGTGCTTCGCCCCTTCTTCGACCTGACGGTCGTCGCGGTCGTCTTTCCGGCGCTGATCTACCTGGCGTTGTGGTTCCGCTCGGCCGGCGCCGCCGACCCCCTGTTCAAGATGGCCGGCAACCTGTCATATGCCATCTATGCGATCCACTATCCGCTTTCGATGATCCTCGACCGGTTGGCGGAACGATGGATGGGCTTGCCGCTGCAACGATTCGCGCCGTGGGGCGGCATCGGCTTCCTCGCCTCGCTCCTGATCCTGTGCGCATGGCTGGACCGGTACTACGATCGCCCGCTGCGCAGCGCACTGATGCGGCGCGCGGCCGCACCCGCGCCCGTTCAGAACTGCCAGTAGAGGAATTCGCTGGGGCCGCCCATGCGCATCACCGCGGCCACCACCATGGCCGCGATCACGACCGCCCATGGCAGGGTGGGGTTCCACTGCAACCGCAGGCGTGCCAGCCCGGTGTTCGAGGGCCGCTGCGACGCGTCGAGCACCGGCTGATGCGGCGCGAGCAGCTGGATCGAATTGGGAAGCAGCAGGGCGATCAGCAGCAGTGCGCTGATCCACAGCAATGGCTGCAGGAACTGCAGCGCCGATACGCCGGCCGCCGGCGTGAACTGCGCGAAGTGCAGGCCGTGGGCGGCCAGACGGTCGATGAACAGTCGCGGCAGCTCGACTCCGCCGAACCCGAGCATGCCGCGGTAGATCGAGCCCGCGGTGGTCACGTCAGGCGAGCGGAACAGCACCATCGCCACCACCACGGCGATGAACGTCAGCAGGAATCCGGCCGGCGTCATGAGGCGGGCGTAGGCCTTGCGATCCGGCCAGTAGCGCGCAACACCGAGTCGCCAGGCGTGGTTGATGACGAGATAGACGCCGTGCAGCAGCCCCCACAGCGCGAACACGTATCCGGCGCCGTGCCAGATTCCCGAGACCAGCATGGTCAAGAGCGTGGGAAGCGCCAGCAACTGCACGAAGGCGCCCACCGGGGTATTGCGCCCGCTCATCCCCGGCAGTCCCCTCGCAAACCGGCGTCGGGTCATCCGCAGCAGCATCGGGTTGTACAGGTAGGCGGTCAGGAACCGGGTCAGCGTCACGTGCCAGCGTGACCAGAAGTCGATGATGCTGGTGGCCTGCAGGGGAGAGTAGAAATTCAGCGGCAGTCGCACGCCGACGCAGCAGGCAAGCCCCGCCGCCATGTCGCTGTAGCCGGAGAAGTCGAAGTAGATCTGCAGGGTGAATCCCAGCGCGGCGGTCCAGGCGGAAACCAGCGCAACATGGCCCGAGGACGCGGCGACGAACGCCGGCGTCACGAATTCCGCGACTCCATCCGCCAGCACCACCTTCTTGAACAGCCCGATGCCGATCATCGTCAGGCCGACGGCCAAGGTGGCCCGGTCGAGCCGGCCGGTCGCCCGCTCGAACTGCGGCATCATTTCCCGGTAGTGCACGATCGGGCCGGCGATCAGTTGCGGAAAGAACAGCACGAACAGCAGGTACTCGCGCAGGGTGAACGAGCGGACGCGGCCGGAGTTGACGTCGATCAGGAAGCCGATCTTCTGGAAGGTGATGAACGAGATGCCGAGCGGCAGGGCGATCTGCCTGAGGACGAAGTCGGTCCCCGCCACGTCATTGGCCACTGACAGCAGGAAGTTGGTGTACTTGAAATAGCCCAGAAAGGCGACGTTGAACACGATGCCGGCCGCCAGCACCAGGCTGCGCGACCGCTGGCGCCCCGCATCCGGATCCGCGGCTGCCGCCTCGAGCCAGCTGGCGATGGCGAAATTCACCAGCATCGAAACCCCGATGATCGGCACGTTCACGGGCTGCCACCAGGCATAGAAGACCAGCGAGGCGAGGATGAGCCAGTTGAGCGAGGCGATGCGCGACCATCGCCCCAGCAGGTGGAACACCGCCAGCGTGATCGGCAGGAAGGCGAACAGGAACTCGTAGGAATTGAACAACACGGGGCGGTCTTGCTCGGATCGGATCGAGGGGTGTCAGCGGGAGAGGAGCCGCTGCGCCTCGGTGACGATGTCGCCGACGCTCGCGAAGGATTCCACATCGGCGATCCGGAAGCGGATGCCCAGCTGCATCTCCGCCGCGGCGATGAACGTGATGTAGGTGAACGAGTCCCAGTCGGGCACCATGCTGCGGGTGGTCGTCATCGTGAGTACGATGGAGTCATCCGACAGCAGGTCGCGCAGGATGAGGGTCAGCTTGTCGAGGATATCCTGGTCGTTCATGCGCACTCCCGCCGGTGGATCAGGGTCGGCAACGGTTCGCGGCCCGGCAGCCCGAGCTCCCAGCAGGTCCTGCCATCCGCGGCGTCCGCGGCCAGCCGTTCGAACCCAAGCTTGCCATAGAGGTCGGCGATCACAGCGTTCTTGCTGGTGGGGATGATGGTCGCGCGCAACAGGCGGGCGCCGCGGTCACGCGCCTGTTCCACGGCGATGTTCATCGCCTCGTGTTCGAGCTGCCGGCCGAACACGCGGCAGCTCATCACCCAGTTGTCGATGTTCATGGCGCCCTCCGCGGTGGCGGCAGGCGTGAGCAGCATCACGCTGACGAGCCCGTTGTCGCCGAAGCGGTCGATGAGCCGGAAATGCAGCGCGATGTTGCGCGGGTCGGCGGCGATCTGCGCCAGGGACTCCGCGGTCAGGCGGATGCCGGTGGCGTTGAACTGGTTCGTCTTGTTGATCAGTTGCGCCGCCCGCGGCAGGTCCACCGGACGCAGACGGCCGTATTCCACGGTCATCTCCAGTCCCCTGAGGAAATCCTCCATGCTCTGCGCGGCGCCGAGCAGGCTCTCGCGGCGGGCGTTGGCCACATACAGCTCGACTCGGCCACGGTCTTCCTCGGTGAACGAGACGGTGTCGAAATAGCCGGCGTCGGCCAGGCATCGCACGTACAGTGCCGGATCCTCGGGCAGTTCCGGCACCGCCACCAGCGGCAGGCTTTCGCGGATCCGGGCCCGTTCGGCCGGATTGTCATCGACGAATACCAGGCTGTCGATGCCGATGTTGAGCTGTGTGGCGATGCGCACGATGTTCGCGGCCTTGTCGTCCCAGTTGGCCTCGAAGGCGGCAAAGTCCTCGCGCTTCAGCAGCATCTCCGGGTGCTCGCGAAATGCGGCCTCGGCGATCGAGCCCTCGTTCTTGGAGCAGACCGCCAGCAGTATCCCGCATTGCCGGAGCGATCTGGCGTAACGCTGCAAGGCCAGGTGCGCCTCGCCGGCGGCGCTGCCCTCCCCGAGGACGATGTTCTCCACCCCCGCATCCCCGACGACCCCGCCCCAGAGGGTGTTGTCGAGGTCGAGCACCAGGCACTTCTTCGACAGGCCGCGCTGCGCGCCGATCAGGCGCGCCAGCAGCTCGCCGTAGTGCGGCGCGGCGGCGGGCGCGATCTCCATTTTTCCCTGCAGCCATCGGCCCACGTCGAACCAGGCATCGAGGCCGTCGCGGGCGCTTTGCCGCGCGATGTCCAGCACCAGCACCTGCTCCTGCGCCGCTGCCGCCACCAGCCCCTGGTTGATGGCGGCGACCATCCGGCTGGGCGATGCCGCCACCATGCTGTCGTAGTTGCCGAACAGCGGCTCGGTGACGTCGAGCATCGTCTGCTGGATGACTTGCGCGCCCAGCATCTCCCGCGCCTGCCGCCACAGCAGGCGGATGTCTTCGACGGTGTCGGCAACGGACCGACGCGTGGCCTCATCATCCGCCGCCAGCGCGACACCGGCGAGCGCCTCGCGGCTGCCATGGGTCAGCAGCAGGATTTCGGGCTTGAAGCGGCGGATCGCGGAGTCCGGATCCAGCAGCTGCTGCCGGATCTGCCCGAAGCTGCCGCATCGACAGTCGGCGATCAGGCGGCGACGCAGGGCAGCAACCCGGATGGCCGGCAGCAGGTGATCGGTGGTCGCGTGCGACAGGATGGCGATGCGCACCACCGGAAACCCATGCGTTCCGGCGGCGCGCACGGTCTTCAATGCAGTGTCGAGCTGAATGGTCTCGAGCAGGCCGAGCCGCTGGTTCGCCAGCGCGCAGAGGCGCTCCAGACGGTCCCCGGGGTCAGGGGCGCCGGTCGCGGCGCGCAAGTCGCGCTTGAAGTCGGCGGGTGCAGGCAGCCAGTGCAAGGTGGTCACCGCGGTTCGGCGTCGTGCGCGGGTCAGCCCGCCCGCAATGGCGCGGCGCTGCCGGCGACGGCCGTCGACGCGGGTGCCAGGCAGCGGCGGATTCGCGCGCCGGCAAGGTCATAGAAGGCGCCGGAAAATCGCTCGGCGCTGGCCTGATCCAGGTGCGAGCCATCGAAGGTGCGCAATCCTTCCAGCGGCGGATCGATGAGCTCCTGGCCTGCAGCCGCGGCGATGGCGCGCGCCTCGGCATGCCGGGTACCCGGATAGGGAACGATCGTCAGCACCACGCAGCCAGGATCCACCGGCAGGGATGCAATGAACCGACGCGCCCGCAGGCCCTCGGAGGGCCACAGCCCGGAGTCCTCGTGCGCGGCATCCGCGGTGAGCGATTTGTTCCCCGGCGCGTGTCCCCGGACCTTCCAGTGACCGGTGCTCTCGCTGCGATAATAGGCAAACGAGTTGCCGCACAGGGTGGTGAGTCGGGTGCACAGCCTGCGGTGCACGCCCTGCCACAGCTGCTTCTGGTGATAGCGGCGCGGCGCCTCGTTGCGATCGTGCAGCAGGTCGGCACCGGGATCGGTCTCGCGGTCGGCGAAGAACCGGTCGACGTTGATCACGTAGACCCGGGCTCGTGGCTTCAGCCTCTCGAGCAAAGGCGCTGCGAACGTGGCGTTCTCGGTGTGCGTGAAGCCCATCAGGTAATGGGGCGATGCCGCCGCAGCGAACCACTGATCCGTGGCCTGCGAGGAAAACGCGAACTGCATGCGGCTGCTGCCCAGGAACAGTACCTGTGCACCCGAGGCGCGCCGTACCGCCTCGGGTTCCAGCCCGTACCAGAAGGCGCCATGGTCATAGTCGCCGTAGGCCTTGGCGTCGCAATAGGCGAGATAGGACGGGGGAGCGTAGTAGCCGGACGCCGTACAGGCAAAGATGCCCTGGGTCCGAAGCTGGTACAGGTACCCTGCCACCGCCGCGGCGACCAGCACGGCCGCATAGAGCAGGGGGCCTGTTTTCAGGGAGCCTCTCAAACGAACCCTTCTCCGGAAAAAAAGAGTGTGCATTGTAGCAAAGGGGTCACCTCGCAACCGGTGCAAATGTCTGGAAATGGCGACAGATTGTCACGCCGTGCAGCAATGGAATTGCAAATTTTCCAGCGCAGCGATGCGCCAGGAATTTCTGCTGCACGCATGCCAAATCAGGCGGGCATAAGTTAATATGCGCGCACCGCCGTGGTGTGAAATCCAGCGCATGTTGAGCGCCGCTGGGGCAGCGTGGACCTGCCACGCCATTGCAATCCGAGCGTGCAATGACGGAACGACCTGAAATGTCGGCGGTGGGCAGTATTCGTGCCACGAATCGAGGCAGGCTCGAGCGGTGGCATGGAGCTGGCCTGCTGCTGGAAGGACTGCGAAGCATCATGGGATGGGGCCATGCTCCCGTTGTGCTCACCGGGCATTTTACTTAATCGTGCGGCCGGCTGTGCGGCTGGTCTCAGTCCCTTGAATTGGTTCAATTATGCGGGCGTGTTTATGTTCAATGGTGGCCCCCACGCTGCTGACGATACGTATGCTCGATGGGAATGATGTCGGATGACTGCTCCAGGGTAAGCGCGTGAGCCAGCGGAAACTGATTTTCATCACGGGGGCGTCACGCTCCGGCACCACGCTGCTCAGCTTCGTTCTGCGCAATCACGACGAGGTCTTCGGCCTGAAGGAACTCCAGTACTTCGGCAGCGCGTGGGATCCGCGCGATCGCCAGCGGAAATTCACCCGCGCCCAGGCAATCGAGGCCGCCGCTTCGCTGTTTGCCTGCCAGGAGTTCGGCATCCTGGCGCCGCGGGTCACCGACGAGCATCAGCGACGTGCCGCGGCGCTGGTCGATGGCCTGGGTGAGCACGGATCGGACCCGGCTGAACTGTTCGCTGCCGCCGTGAACGATCTGGCCCGTGCCGCGGGAAAGTCGATTCCCTGCGAGCAGACGCCGCGCTATGTCTTCTACGCCGGCGCGCTGCTCGATCTCTACCCGGGTGCGCAGGTGGTGCATCTCGTGCGCGACCCGCGTGCGGTGATGGCGTCGCAGAAGAAGCGATGGCAGCGTCGCAGCCTCGCCCGCGCCGGCGTCAACGTTCCGCGCTGGCAGTCACTGCGGGTCTGGGTGAACTATCACCCTTTCACTGTCGCCCGCCTCTGGTCTCGGGCGACCCGCGCCGCGCTGGCGCTCGCCAAGCACCCGCGGGTGACGATATTGAAGTTCGAGGACCTGGTCCGCGAGCCGGAGCCGACGGTCCGACGACTGTGCTCACGGCTCGGACTTTCGTTCGATGAACGCATGCTCGATGTCGGACAGATCAATTCGTCGCATCAGTCCTCCGCGGCCGGGGCTCGCAAGGGCCTGCACGCCGACACCATCGACCGTTGGCGGGAGATCCTCACCTCGACGGAGATCGCCGTGACCCAGCGGTACTGCGCAGATCTGATGAACCGGTACGGTTACGACCTCGAGCCGGTGCCGGCTCCCAGCCTCTGGGATGAACTGCGCTGCCGCGTGAGCTATGCATTGCATGCGCTGGGCGTGGTGCTGGTCAACCCGCGCCGCGCCTACGTCCAGGCTCGCGCCGTGATGCGGCCGCGCCGCCCGCCATCGGGACCGGGGATGGCCTTCGCCCCTCCGGGTTGCGACGAGGTGGGTCTCCAGGAACGTCACCGCGGATGAACGCGGAGGGAGTGATCGACATGATGGGAGAGCGATTGCGAGCCACTGCTCCGGCGCTGATGCCGTTGGAGCAGGAGGTCGAGATGGAAGTCCCCCAGGCACCGGAGATGCGCGAGATCGTCGGGCTGAAGTTCTGGGATATCGACCTGGACCGGGCCGCGCGATTCCTGGTGAACAAGGCCATTGCCGGCGACAAGGTCAAGGTGTATTTCGTCAACGCGCATTGCGTGAACGTCGCCGCGCACAACCTGTCGTATCGCAACCTGCTCGAGCGGGCGCCGTTCCTGTTCGCCGACGGAATCGGGCTGTCCATTGCCGCCCGCATGTTCGGATTCACGCTGCGGAACAACGTCAATGGCACCGACCTGTTCCCGAAGATCTGCGAGGCGGCGGCCGCGGCCGGCGTGCCCATCGCCTTCCTCGGTGCGCGCTGCGGCGTGGCACTGAAGTGCGCCAGGCTGATGGAGCGCAAGTACCCGGGCCTGCGCGTGGCGTGGGTCGAGGATGGCTTCCTGTCCGGGAATGAAGAGCAACGGCGCCTGCAGGCGCTGAACCGTTCCGGCGCCGGGATCCTGTTCGTCGCCAAAGGCGTCCCCACGCAGGAAGTCTGGATCGATGCACATGCGCCGCGCCTGGCGCCGCCGGTGGTGCTGGGCGTGGGCGCGATGCTGGACTTTTATTCGGGCTCGATCCGCCGCGCGCCGCGCTTCGTGCGCGCGATGCGCATGGAATGGTCATGGCGATTGCTGTGCGAGCCGCGCCGGCTGTTCCGCCGTTACGTGTTCGGCATTCCGACCTTCCTCGCCCGCGTCGTCTGCTGGCGGCTGTTCCGTTCCCACGACCGGCCCTGATGAGCGCAGTCCGGGCGGAGCAGGCGACCGCGCCGCGGTTCGCGAATTTCATCATTGGTGGAACGGAGAAGGCCGGCACCACCTCGGTGTTCGACAACCTCGGCGCCCACCCGGAAGTGTGCGCAGCATCGCGCAAGGAAACCGATTTCTTCCGCTCGGGCTATACCGGTGAGGCTGGCGAGGACGCGCAGAACTACGCGGCCTTCTTCGCCCGCTGCGACCAGCGATCGCCCATCTTCATGGAAGCATCGCCGGGTTATCTCGGCGAGGCGCGCAGCGTGGCGCCGCGGATCCGCTCGCTGGCCCCCGATGCGAAGCTGCTGTTCATCCTCCGCGACCCCCTCGACCGGTTGTATTCCTCCTACCATTTCCACCGGGGCAAGCTGAACCTGCCCGAGGCGCTGAGCTTCGAGGACTACGTCTCGCGCTGCATGGCCTACGACCGTGGCACTGCGCGGCCGGAGGAGCTTGGCCTCGACGAGTGGTACCTGAAGGTGCTGCGGTTCGGCTGCTATGCCGAGTTCCTGGCCCTCTACCGCTCGCAGCTGCCGGCCGGGAACATCAAGGTGATGTTCTTCGAGTCCCTGGCCCGCGACGAAACCGGATTCATGGTCGAACTGAGCCGCTTCCTGCGCATCGATGCAGATTTCTGGGCGGGTTACGAGTTGCGCAAGAGCAATGTCACCTTCTCCGGCCGCAACAAGCTGCTGCACCGTCTCGCGATGGGGCTCAACACGGCGGCCGAGCCCATCCTGCGCCGCGTGCCGGCCGTGAAGCGCCAGATCGTGCGCGCCTACAAGGCCGTGAACCAGCAGCGCGAAGGCTACGATCCGATGCAGGGCGAGGTGCGTGCCGCGCTCATCGACTACTACGGTCCCAGCGTGCGCGATCTCGGCACCCGGCTGGGCGTGGAGGTTCCCGACTCCTGGCGCTACCTGCTGCGGACGGGAGCAGCATCGTGACCGGCCCGCACCGTCCGGGCGCCGAGGCGTCGGGCGGGAACCAGGTGGCGTTCCTGGTGGGCGCCGGCCGCTCCGGCACCACGCTGCTCTACAAGCTCCTTTGCCTGCATCCGCGGATCGCCTACATCAGCAACTACGAGAACCGCCTGTCCTGGTTTCCGGACGGCCTCGCGCCCCGGCTGGTGGCCAACCGCATCGACGCCAAGCTGCAGACCTGGTTCAACAAGGGTGGCAACGCCTATTTCATCAACCGGCCGTGGTTGAAGAAACTGTTTCCGACCCCGGTGGAAGGGGAGCCGATCTACGAGGCCTGCGGCATCCGGCTGTTCCCGGAAGCGGGCGAGTTGCCGGACGAGGCCGCTGCGCAGGCGCTGCGGCGGCGTTTCGAGCGTATCCGCCGGCGCGCCGGCGGCGCGGTGTTCCTGTCGAAGCGCACGGCGAACAACCGCCGCATTGCGCAACTGGCGCAGGTGTTTCCCGCCGCGCGCTACGTGCACCTGATCCGCGACGGGCGCGATGTCGCGCATTCGCTGTCGGCGGTGGAGTGGTGGGACGGACACACCGTGTGGTGGGATGGCCGTACGCCGGTCGAGATGGAGCAGGCCGGCGAGCAGCGGCTGGCCATCTGTGCCCGCAACTGGGTGCGCGAGATGCAGGAGCTGCGGCCGCAGCTCGCGGGCCTGGAGCCCGGTCGGCTGCTCACCCTGAGCTTCGAGGACCTGCTGCGCCAGCCCTTGGTGCACCTCGAGCGCCTGGTGCGCTTTCTTGGACTGGAGTTCACCGCATCCTATCGGGCGGCGATCGAATCGCTGGAGCTGCGCCCGGTGCGGCCGAAGTGGAACGAGGAATGGAACGAGCGGGAACTCGGCCAGGTGATGCACGAGGCCGGGCCCCTGCTGAATGATCTCGGATACGCAGGGTGAGCGCGGCTGCACCGGAGGCCGCCGGTCAACGGCCCACCTACGTCGGCATCGGCGCGCAGAAGTGCGCGTCCACCTGGCTGCACGAGATCCTCGCCTCGCATCCGCAGGTGGGGGTCCCCGAAGTCAAGGAAGTGGACTTCTTCTCCTATCGCTTCGACCACGGCTATCAATGGTACGAGCGCCACTTCAGCGCCACCGCCTCCGCGCTGGCGCGCGGCGAGATCTCGCCATCGTATTTCTGCGAACCGGCGGTTCCGGAGCGCCTCGCGCGTTACCTGCCCGAGGCCAGGATCCTGCTGTCATTGCGCGACCCGGTGGAGCGCGCGCTGTCCAACCATCGCCATGAAGTGCGGGTGGGGCACCTCGGTGGCGAGGACCTGAGCTTCGAGACCGGGTTGCGCAACAATCCGATGTACGTGGAGCAGGGCCGCTATGCCACGCACCTGCGCAACTGGCTGCGGCATCTTCCCCGCGAACGCATCCTGATCGTCCTCATGGAGGACGTGCAGGGCGATCCGCAGCGGGTGGCGCGCGAGGTTTTCAGCTTCCTGGGCGTGGATGAGACCTACGTCCCGGCCGGCCTCGACAACCGCTATAATCGCAGTTTTGTGACGCGCTCATCGGTCCTGACAGGAGCCAAGGATGCGGTTTACCGGGCGACACGCCTTCCCGGCCTGCGCTGGACGTGGGGCCTGGCCTCCCAGGCAGGGCTGAAGTCCATGTACCGTGGCGTCAATATTGTGCCGAGCAGCGCAGTAATCCCCAGGCCCCAGGCGCAGACTTTGCAGGCCCTCCGGCAGCAGTTCGAGCCCGAAATCCGCGAACTTGAAACTCTGATCGACAGGTCCTTGTCAGCATGGCTTCATCCACCAGCCTCTCGTTGAGCGTCGACTCGAATCAGCCGCGCCCGGCCAGCTGGTCCCAGAACCTGCTGACCGGCGTGATGGTGCTGGTGTTCGGCCTGGTGGGCGGCGGACTGAGCGCGAGCGGCCACCCGCAGCTGGCGGCCATCTTCGTCGGTCTGCTGCTTGCACTGCTGGTGGTCTCCTCGCGGGTGACCCTGTTCTGGCTGGTCATGGTCACCGGCTTGATCGTGGCCGGCGCATGCCAGCTGTACATCCCCGGCTCGCGCTACATCCGCTACGTCGTGCCCCTGGCGTCCGCGCCGCTGTTGCTGCACTGGGTGGCGGAGTACATCAGCCAGGGCCGCAACCATCCCGACGAGCCCATTCCGCCGACGCTCGCCTGGGCTTTCGGATTCCTGGTGAGCTGCCTGGTGTCGGCACTGATCAACCTGAGCGATCCGCTGCAGGCCCTGGTCGGCATCAAGGACTACTTCCAGATGTGGGCGCTGTTCCTGGGCATCATCTACCTGCGGTGGCCCGAGAACTTCGGCAAGCAGTTGCTCATCGGCCTGTTGGTCATCGGCTTCATTCAGCTGCCGTTCTGCGCCCACGAGTACCTGTTCCTCGTTCCCAAGCGGGTGGGCCTGGGCAACGGCATCGTTCCTGTGGACGTGGTCGCGGGCACCTTCGGCGCGCTGCTGCTGGGCGGTGGCGCCAACGCGGTGCTGGCGGCCTATCAGGTCATCCTGTCCGGCTGGATGATGGCGATGTGGAAGAACGGCCTGATCTCCATCGTCACCGCCGGGGTGGTCTCCCTGTTGCTGCTCTCGCCCATGCTGGTCAACGAGGCGAAGGTCATCGTCCTGTACATCCCGCTGGTGTTCGGGGTGGTGTTCTACCGCGACATCGCCGTGCAGCCGATGAAGTTCGTGATGGGTGGCATCGCCATCGGCGGGCTCATTGCGTTGATGATGACGGCGCTCGTGCTCTCGCAGCCCTCGGACAAGGTCAAGAGCTGGGGCGACCTGGTGGAGTTCGTGATCGCCACCCAGACCGCCGACACCGAGGAGCGTGCCGGGCAGTACGCCGAGCTCAGCCGTCTGTCCGCGTTGACTTTCTGGGCGAAGCAGCACGAACACGCGAACCCGATCAACACCGTGTTCGGTCATGGCGTGGGCGCGTCGCGCGAGACCGAAGGCGGCATCGACACGGCGCACACGCTGGCCGAGATCAAGTACCCGGGTCTGCGCATCGGCTACACGGCGCTGTCGGCGCTGCTGTGGGATGTCGGTCTCGTCGGCCTCGCCATGGTGCTGGCGATGCTGCTGTCCGCGTATCTGACCGCGGGCCGGGTGGCGCAGTTCTACCGCGGCAAGGATCCCTTCAAGACGGCCATGTTCGAAGGACTGCAGGCGGCGATGGCGGTGGTCGCGCTGAGCCTCGCCCACAAGGATTTCTTCGTCGTGAACCTGCCGTACCAGACCTTCGTGTACCTGCTGGTCGGCTTCATCATCAACGCCGGCCTGCAGGTGGACCGCGAACGGCGCAAGGCCCGCGTGGCATGAGCAAGCAGGCCTACAGTGCGCATCGTTTCCGCAAGGCGATGCTGCAGTTCGTCGGCGGGCGGGTCGGGCAGCTCGCCTCGCGCGCGGTGCTCGTCCTCGCGCTGGTGCGCATCCTGCCGATCGCCGACTACGGTGCGTACATGCTCATCGTGGGCACGGCGGAGCTGCTGCTGCAGGTGGGCTCCTTCGGCATCCTGCCGCTGGCGCAGCGCTACATCCCGCAGATGCTCACCACGCTGCCGCTGCGCAAGCTGTATCGCTTCGTCGCGTTCCTGGTGGTGGCGCAGATCCTGGTGCTGACCGTCATCGCGCTGGTGCTCGGCTACTTCTGGAAGCAGATTGCGCCGGATTTCGGCCTGAGCCCCGACCAGATCGCGCGGACCAGCATGGGCGCCTGGCTGTTCCTCATCATCCCCGCGTTCCGTTTCTCGGCCGAGGTGCTCGAGACCATGCTGGCACAGGGCCAGACGGCACGCGCGATCATGGTATTCGTGCGCGCCGGGGCGATCGTGGTGCTGTTCCTGGTCACCACCCAGGTGACCCTCACCGACGTGCTGGTGGTCGATATGGTCTCCACCGGGCTGTGCGTGGTGCTCAGCTGGATCACCATCCGCAACACCCTGGCCTCGCTCCATGATCACAAGGGCGAGGGCCGGATCCCGGTGCGCGAGATGTTCCGCTTCGCCTGGCACATGGCGCTGGTCGGCCCGATGAGCGGCACCGCCAATCCGGGCGCCATCCGGCTGGTCCTGGCGAACGGGCTCGGGGTGGTCGAGAGCGGACTGTACGCGTTCCTGCAGAGTCTCGAGCGGCTGGTGAGCCGCTACCTGCCCTCGACCCTGGTCAGGAACCTCATCCGCCCGATCCTGATCTCCCGCACCCTCGGCGGCAACACCAACCTGCTGCAGTCGGTTACCGGCCTGCTGCTCAAGAGCAACATGCTGGCCGTGGTCGGGGGCCTGGTGGTCATCGCGGTGTGCGGCGACAAGCTGGTGATGATCATGAGCGGCAACAAGTTCCCCGGCGCGGGGCTGACGCTCCTGTTCCTGTACGTCAACATGATCGCCACCTCGCAGCGCGGCGTGCAGGAAATGGTGATGCAGATCACCGGCCATACCCGCGCGCTGTGGATCACCTCGGTGGTCTCGCCGCTGGCGCTGTTCCTGGTCTGGTTGTTCGCGGGACGCGGCCTGAACACGGCGGTGCTGATCATCGCAGCCGGCAGCATGACCTCCAATTCACTCGCGGCGGCGTACCTGCAGTACGCTACCGACTGGTTCCGCGTGCAGTGGCGAGCCATGGCGGCGATCTTCCTGCCCGGCGCCATCGCCGCCGGCGGCGGCATCCTGCTCAAGCACTGGCTGCCTCCGCTGGTCGCCGGCGGCGTGGCGCTGGTCTTCTTCGTCGTCCTGCTGCGCTTCGGCCGCCCGTTCGAGGAACGCGAGATCGGGACCGTGGAACGCGCGGTCGGCAAGCGCGCGAGCCAGGTGCTGCGGGGGTTCGCCGTTTGACGTTCTCCGCAAAGGGGACGAAGGTGCTGCATCTGATCACCGGCGAGTTCTACGCCGGTGCGGAACGTGTGCAGGACCTGCTGGCCGCCGGCCTGGGCCGGCACGGCTACGAGGTGGGTTTCGCCTGCCTCAAGAACGGCATTTTCGCCGAGAAGCGCCGCCATCGCGAGGCGCCGCTCCATGCCTTCCCGATGCAGTCGCGCATCGACCTGGGGCTCTCGCTGCGGTTGTCGAAGCTGGTGCGGCGCGAAGGCTATCGCCTGCTGCACACCCACACGCCGCGCTCCGCGCTGGTGGGCCAGCTGGTGAGCTGGATGTCGCGCGTGCCCATGGTCCATCACATCCACAGTCCCGCGGAGCGCGACACCGAGAGTGGCTGGCGCAACGCTGCCAACAGCCTGGTCGAGCGCCTGAGCCTGCGCGGCGCGCGGCGCCTCATCGCGGTGTCGGAGAGCCTCGAGCAACTGCTGGTGAGCCGCGGCGTGGATCCCGGGCGCATCGTCCAGGTTCCCAACGGCGTGCCGCTGTGCGAGCGGCTGCGGCTCGGGTATCGCAACGGCGAACCGCTCGAGGTCGGCATGGTCGCGCTGTTCCGGCCGCGCAAGGGCGTCGAGGTGCTGCTGCAGGCGATGGCGCTGTTGCGGGACGAGGGCCTGCCGGTGCGGTTGCGCGCGGTGGGACCGTTCGAGACCCCGGATTACGAGCGCTCGGTGCGCGAGCTGAGCGCGCGTCTCGGGCTCGAGGCGCAGGTCACCTGGTGCGGCTTCACCTCCGACATCAACGCCGGATTCGCCCGCATGCACGTGTTCGCGCTGCCCAGCCTGTTCGGCGAGGGCATGCCGATGGTGGTGCTCGAGGCGATGGCGGCCGGCCTGCCGGTGATCAGCACCCGCGTGGAGGGCATCCCGCAGGTGGTGCGGCAGGGACAGGATGGATTGCTGGTGGAAGCCGGCGATGCCCGCCAGCTCGCGGACGCGCTGCGCCGGTGCATCCGCGGCGAGGTCGACATCGCCAGTCTCGGCGACAGCGGCCGGCAGCGCCAGCGCGAGAATTTCTCGGACGAGTCGATGGCGGCCAAGGTGGCGGCCGTCTATCGGGAGGTGCTTGCCGCATGAAGGAGACATCGACCCAGCCGGCCACACCGGTCGCTCCGCAACCCGAGGCGCCGCCGCGGCCCATCTTCGTGGTGGGCATGAACGGATCCGGTACGACCATGCTGCTGGACTGCCTGGGACGGCATCCACAGCTGTACGCGTTTCCGCGCGAGACGCGCCTGATCCCGTATCTCATGTCGCGCGAGGCAGGCTTCGGTGACCTGAAGGTGGAGGCGAACTACCGCCGGCTGTGGGACGAGGTGAGCAACCTGTTCGTGTTCCGCGAGGCCAACGGCGGCGTACCGGTGCCGATGCCCGCCGACTGGCAGCAACGCCCGCGCAGCCTCGCCAGCGTGCTCGATGCAGTGTTCGGTCATTTCGCCGCGGCCCAGGGCAAGCATCGCTGGTGCGAGAAGACGCCGCAGCACGTGCAGCACATCGCGGCGCTGGCGGTGAGGTTCCCGCAGGCGCGCTTCGTGCACATGGTGCGCGACGGGCGCGATTGCGCCGCCTCGTTCGCGCGGCGCTGGAAGCGGCAGCCGGAGCTGACCATCTTCCGCTGGAAGAAGGTGGTGCTCGCCGGCCGCCGCCAGGGAGAGGCGCTGAGCGCCGGCAGCTATCGCGAAGTGCGCTACGAGGACCTGACCGCGCAACCCGAGGCCACGCTGCGCTCGCTGTGCGATTTCCTCGGGCTGCCGTTCGATGCGGCGATCCTGGAGTCCGCGCAGCCCTACCTGCAGGGGGCCGGCGAGGGTGGCCGCAGCCTGCGTGAGAACTCCGGAAAGTGGCGCCGGCAGTTCGACGAACGCCTGCAGCGACGTCTGGAGCGGATCGCCGGTCGCGTGCTGGCGAGCTGCGGTTACCAGACGAATGCTCCCGATGCCGATGTCAATCCGCCGGGCTGGAAGCGGCGCTACTGGTCGGCGGCCGAGATCCTGCGCCAGTATGGCCGCGAAATCGGGCTCAAGCTCAAGGGCGACATCCAGCGGCCCTGGCGGGTGATCCTGATGAAACCGCTCATCGCCCTGCGGCAGCGCCAGCACAACGAGTTCTGAGCGCGCGACGCCATGTCCACCGCCGCCACCATCGAATCGCCCGCCGGCAGCGTGCCGGTCACGGTGATCATCAAGGCGCTGAACGAGGAGCGGCACATCGAGGCCGCGGTACGCTCGGCGTTGCAGGCGGTGGAGCGCACCGGCGGCGAGGTGATCCTGGCCGACAGCGGCTCGAGCGATGCGACGGTGCAGATCGCGAGCCGCTTCCCGATCACCATCGTGCAACTCAGGCACCGGGAGGAACGGCGCTGCGGCGTCGGCCCGCAGTTGGGGTATCAGCGGGCACGCGGAGAGTACGTCTACATCCTGGACGGCGACATGGAGCTCGATGGGCAGTTCCTCGCCGCGGGTATCGCTGCGATGCAGGCGGATCCGCGGCTCGGCGGTGTGGGCGGGCTGGTGGAGGAGGAGAGCGATGCCAGCTACCAGTTCCGCGGCCGCAAGAGGCGCGGCACCGAGAGCATCGCCGGTTCTTGCGAGTGGCTCGACATGGGCGGCCTGTATCGCACCGCCGCACTGCGCTCGGTGGGATTTTTTTCCAACCGCAACCTGCATGCCTTCGAGGAAATGGATCTGGGATTGCGGCTGGGTGCAGCGGGGTGGTCGCTGCGCCGGCTCGAGGCGCGCAACGTGCTGCATCATGGCAGAACAGAGGGTAACTGGGGATTGCTCAAGCGTCGCTGGAAGAGCCGCTACCTCGACGGCACCGGTGAGCTGCTGCGCGCCGCGAGCGGCAAGCGCTATTTTCTGAAGGCGGCGCGTACCCAGCGCCACCTGTTCGTCGCATTGCTGCTGTGGATCACTCTTCTGGTGGGGCTTGCAATTCTCCCCGTAAACCCTTGGTTGTTCGGGTCTTCCATCGCTGCGTTTCTGGTGCTCATCTTGCTGAGGATGCGCCGTGCCGGAAATTTTTCCGACGCCTGCTTCGGCCAGATCGTCTGGCAGGTGACGGCGCTGGCCATGCTGCGCGGTTACTTCGCGCCCCGGCGTGATCCGCTCGCGCCGATCGAATACCTCGTCCTGCATTCATCCGAAGCGCGGCTTTCGCACGCTGATCAACATTATGTGAAGTGAGAATCGCTCGCCCGCTTGCTTGCGAAATGCTGATATCATTCGCCGCGAGCGAGATCTCCCTCACGTCGATTGTCCCGCTGTTGAGCGTTCACACAGCCGATTGGACATAGTCCCGAAATCACGCGGATGCGCATCGCAGATCAGCTGGATGGAACCGCATAGACTGGAGATGCTCGCGGGTCTGCAACTTTTTCATTCTAGGGATCACACAGCTTTATGCGCAGCTACAGGAAACATGCTTTTTCATGGACGATGATTCTGGCAGGTGTCGTCATCGCCCCATCGGCTTTCTCACAGATCGCATTCACGGACGAGACCGTGCCGGCAGGCGTTGCGCACACCATTGAAAGCTATGGCGCATCGTGGGGTGACCTGAACGGCGATGGCTACCTCGACATCTTCGCGAGCAACCATCGCACCCAGCCCAGCCTGTACCTGAATCGCGGCAACGGCACCTTCGTGGAGACCGGTCCGCAGGTGCTCACCTGGCAGAACCGGCCGAATGCCGACACGCACGGTGGTTCGTGGGCCGACTTCGACAACGACGGTGACCAGGACCTGCTGATCAGCACCGGCACCGGCAACCTGAGCGAGTTCCTGGTCAACGAGAACGGCCGGCTGGTCGACAGGGTCGTGGAGTACGGCGTCGGCATCACCAACCTGGGTGGCCGCCTGCCGGTGTGGGTCGACTACGACCGCGACGGCCGCCTCGATTTCGTGGTCACTCAGTACGGTGGCATCGCGAAGCTGTTCCACCAGAACGCCTCGGGTGTGAAGTACAGCGAGACCACCAGTGCTTCGAAGCTCCTGTGCAAGCGTTTCCACTACGGGCAACTGCTCGATGTGAACGGCGACGGCAATCTCGACTTCCTCTGCCCGGACGAGACCGTGTTCCCGCAGAAGATCTACAACATGCTGCCGTTCCCCTGGCAGAAGCTGTTCGACGTCGCGTCGCCGAACGGTATCTTCCCGCCGGTGCAGAAGATCGCCGACTCGATCATCGCCGACTTCGACAATGATGGCCGCAACGACGTGTTCCTGCTGAGCGGTGTACAGCTGCGCACGTCCTCAGTGGTGCAGGCGGGCCAGAACAACATCGAGGCGCTGCTCACCGGCGGCACCAAGGGGTTCAAGTTCAAGTCATCGGGTCTGGTCACCTTCTCGATGGACTGGAACAAGGCGGACGAGGGCACCGGGACCGACATCACCAAGATCCAGATCGGCGCGGCCAACATCCATCCGACGGCCACCACGTTCACGCTGGATCCCGCGGATCCCAACGTGGCGGGAATGCCGCCGATGCCCACCGACGCCACGAAGCTGCCGATCCTGCAGATCGGCTACGATCCGGCGACGACCCAGTGGACGCTGATCGTACAGACCAAGCTCACGCAGACCAGCACCAGCGTGTTCAGCGAAGCCTACATCATGGTGAGCACGGCCCTGCCGATCACCAGCCTGGTGAGCACCGGGCTGTGGCCCAGCGACAAGCCGGCGCGTCCGACACTGCTGATGAACTTCTCCGGCGGGTGGTCGGATGAAACGGTGAACGCCGGCCTGCAGGCCCCCGTGCAGTGCGTCAGCGCCACCGCGGGCGACTACGACAACGATGGCGATGTGGATCTGTACCTGGCCTGCCGTACCGGCGCCAGCAACCTCGCCAACATCCTGTACGAGAACCAGGGCAATGGCCATTTCGTCGCGGTCCCCAATGCCGGTGGTGCGGCGGGTCCCGTCGGCATCGCCATCGGCAGCGGTGCCGGTACGTCCGACACCGCGATCACCGGCGACTATGACGGCGATGGCTTCCTCGACATCTTCGTGACCAACGGCTTCAACCTGCGCCCGCTGTACATCGGTGGACCCAACAAGCTGTTCCACAACGCCGGCAACGGCAATCACTGGATCGAGCTCGACCTCGTCGGCGCGGGCCAGAAGGAGGCCATCGGTGCGCGGGTGTACGCGACCGCCAACAGCGTGCGCCAGTTCCGCGAACAGAACGGTGGATATCACCGCTGGTCACAGGACGCCAAGCGCCTGCACTTCGGTCTGGCGGGCGCCTCCACCGTGGACCTGCGGGTGGAGTGGCCGAGCGGCACGGTGGAGAACTTCACCGCGGTGCCGAGCAACGTGATCTACAAGATCACCGAGGGCAGCGGCATCGCGCCGGTCGCGATGGGCGTGTCCAAGGCCTACCAGTGCGGCGCCCCGGCGCTGAACGGCGCGACCGACGTGGGTGTATTCATCTGGCGCGACTGCCCCTCGGGCCAGTGGCGCATGAAGACCTCCGCGGGCGGTGGCAGCATCACCTACACGGGCTCGGTGACCTCGAGCGCGAACTTCGTCAGTGTGGCGCCGCAGGGCCTGGGCACGGGCGACTCGGTGGATTTCACCTCGAACCCGAAGCGCATCTCGTATGTGTTTCTGACCAACAACAGCAGCAACGATGGCGTCAATTTCAACGTTGCGGACGGCGCGAACACTTGCCTCAAGGTGGATACGCCGGCGGGCGTGCAGGTGTATTACGGGCCGTTCCGGGCACCGATGAACCAGCCGTTCGACCTGGAGGGTCAGGGAGCCTGCATCAATCCGCCTTCGGAGCTCGCCATCTCGCCGTTGACCGTGTCAGAAGGAGCCGGCCAGGCGGACTTCACCGTGACCCTGACGCCAGCGGCCACCCAGACCGTCACCGTGACCTACACGACGACGGATGGCACCGCAAAGGCGGGGCAGGACTACGTGGCCACGACGGGCACCGTGACCTTCGATCCCGGCGAGACCAGCAAGCCGGCTTCGGTCCCGGTGATCGATGATCTGCTGGCCGAAGGCGTCAACGAGACGTTCAAGGTCACGCTGAGCAACCCGGCCAATGCGGTGCTGTCGACTGTCTTCCAGGCCACAGGCACGATCCAGGACAATGAGATCTCGCCCTGCGGAGCACCGGCCTACAACGCCGGAACCCAGACCGGCCTGTTCGTGTGGCGCGACTGCACCTCCGGCAAGTGGTTCGCCCGCTTCACGGCCGGTGGCTCGCCGACCACGCTTGTCTACACGGGCACGGTGGTGGCGGATGTGCCTTTCACGTCCGTGACGGCGTACAGCATCGAGGCGGCTTACGATACGCTCGACACGACCAACCCGTCGGTCATCAGCTTCATCCTGAAGACCAACAACGCGGCGCAGGACGGCTTCAACTTCGTGCTGGCATCGAACACCTCGGCCTGCTTCAGCACCTCGCTGCCCAATGGCGCGGGCGTGTTCGTCGGCCCGTCGATGACGCCGATCAGCCAGCCGTTCCGCATGGATACGCTGGGCCCCTGTCAGTAGCCCTGCTGACCCAGGCTTGAGGCCAAATGACCCCGGAAGGGCCTGCGCCTTTCCGGGGTTTTCTTTTGGTGCGCCCGGCAGGGCGCACAAGAAGGCGCACCAAGAAAAAGGCCCCGGTCGCGAGCGGCAGGGGCCTTGAAGAGGCTTGGTCCCCAGGGGGGGACTTGGGCCGGTCAGTTGAACGTCGGATTGCTCTGCATCACCGGAACGGCGTCGTAGTAGTCATACGAGTCTGACGGTGAGGCATTGGGGACGCGCACCCAGAACAGGTAATTGACGTGCAGGTTGTCACGCGCGTACTTGAACAGCTCCGGCATCGTCCAGTACTTGGTCTTGTAGCCGCCGGTGGCGTGCAACTGCGAGTAGCAGACATCCTCCACCTGGCCGAACAACGACATCTTGCTGTCGAACTGGCTGTAGTACGGATAGGTCCGGGTCACCAGGGACTTGTTGTCCGGCATGACGTCGGGCCCGCCCATCACCACGCCCGAGGATGCCACTGCCGAGGCGACGCTGGCGATGTAGCTCTGGTTGCGGACGAAGAAGTTCATGAACCAGAACACGTGCGACTTCGGCATGGTCTTTCCGGCATCGGTGAACATGTCGATGTAGGCGTCCCGGTACTTCTCCGGCGTGTAGCCGTTGGCGTTCAGCACCGGATCCTCCAGCCCCAGCGAGGTCTCCTGGGTCGCGATGCCTTCGAAGGCGGTATTGGAGTCGAACTGCGCGCCAATCGCCTTGACGAGCGCCTTCCAGCGACCCACCACGTACGTGTTCCAGCGCAGGACGGTGTAGCCGCCCGCGCGATTGCGCACGGTGTAGGAGTCGAGGTAGGAGGGCGTGGGGCGCTCCAGCGTGAAGGTCTTGTCCTCGATCATGATGATGATGTGCATGCCGTTGGACGCGGCCCAGCTCAGATCAGACTTGATCCCGGCGAAGTTGTACGAGCCGGCCGAGGGCTCGAGCTCCTTCCAGGTGTAGCGCTTCATGAAGCCCACGACGCCGGGCTTGATCGAGGAGGCCATCACGGAGGTGGAGCTCTGGCTGCGCATCAGCGCGATGTAGTGGCCGGTGTTGCTCTTGCGGCTGCTGGCGGCGGCCGCCGCAGTCGTTGCCAGGTTCGCGATGTTGCCGGTCGGACCACAGGCGTCGCTTCCAGCGAGTGCGTACGGCAGGCTGACCGGAACCGCGTTGTCGAGGGTGGTGCCGACATACAGCGGCGCCGACGTGCTGCCGGTGTCGCGGATGCACAGCTTGGAGGAAACCGGTGCGGTGAACTGCACGCTGTCCTCGCCCGTGGCGGACGCCGACAACGACAGCGACAACTGGGTGGAGCTGGACAGCGAAGCGTGATCGCCGCTCTCCATCTTCACCCGAGTCACCGCGCCCAATGCCTCGCTCGAATCCACCGTGGCGCTCAACTGGCGCTGCTCACCGCCACCGATCACGGTCACGGACCAGTTCTCGCTGTTGAGGCGGGTGATCAGCACGCCGCCCGTCGGGTGCGTGGTATCCGCATCGGCCACGCCGCCGCACATGGATGCCACCATCAGCAACGTACCCAGGCGCAGGCTCCGTCCCCCGATATCGTGTTTCTGGCGAATGGTCAGATTCTTCATGCATCATCTCCTGCAGGGCTCATCGACAAAAAAGAACGGATGCCCGTCCACGAAGGCAGTCAATTCGATCCGGGGCGGAAGCACGCGGCCGCGGCTGCGGGCCGCAGTATGCTGACGTGGAAAATTAAATGTCAGTGTTGAGAAACAGCGACATGACGGCGAATGGAGACAGTTCTACCTGAGCCGCGACCGCAAGCACTGCCTGCAGGCCACTGAAATTCCTTGGGTTGGCATTTTCCGGTGCCAGTGACGGACCACCAGATCAATTGATCAAGGCCCGGAAATTTTCGAGGCTCAGGCGACTTGAATTCGCGCAAGTCGTCGACTGCAACGACTCGAACGCTCGGGGACGGTGCGCCTGTCGCCTGGGCCATTCGAAACGGGGATCCGCAAAATGGGGATCCGCAAAGCAAAAGGCCCTCCCGGATGGGAGGGCCTTTTGCCCGCAGCCGCGTTGCGCTGCCGGTGGGTCAGTTGAAGGTCGGATTCGTCGCCATGACCGGTAGTGCGTCCTCATAGTCATACGAATCCGAGGGCGATGCATTCGGCACGCGCACCCAGATCATGTAGTTCACGTGCAGGTTGTCGCGCGCATAGCCGAACAGCTCCGGCATGGTCCAGTACTTGGTCTTGTAGCCGCTGGTGGCGTGCAGCTGTGAGTAGCAGACATCCTCCACCTGGCCGAACAACGGCAGCTTGCTGTGGAACTGGCTGTATAACGGGTAGGTCCTGCTCTGCAATGCCTTGTTGTCCGGCATGACGTCGGGTCCGCCCATCACGACGCCGGATGAGGCCACGGCGGCGGCGACACTGGCGATGTAGTCCTGGTTGCGTGCGAAGAAGTTCATGAACCAGAAGATGTGCGAGGTCGGCAGTGACTTGCCTGCATCGGTGAACATGTCGATGTAGGCATCACGGTACTTTTCCGGCGTGTAGCCGTTGGCGTTCAACGTGGCATCGTCGAACCCGAGCGAGGTCTCCTGCGTGGCGATGCCCTCGAATGCCGCGTTGGAATCGAACTGCGATCCGATCGCCTTCACCAGCGCCTTCCAGCGGCTGGTGATGTTCGTAGACCAGCGAACTGCCGTGTAGCCGCCGGCGCGATTCACCAGCGTGTACGCATCCAGGTACGACGGTGTGGGGCGCTCCATGGTGAAGGTCTTGTCCTCGATCATCACGATCAGGTGCATGCCATAGCTGGCCGCCCAGTCGAGGTCGGACTTGATCTCCGCAAGGTTGTACGCGCCCATCGACGGCTCGAGCGAACGCCAGGTGTAGCGCTTCATGAATCCGGCCACGCCGGGCTTGAGCGTCGCGGCCATGATGGCCTGGGTGTCCTGGCCCCGGGTGAGCGCGACGTAGTGGCCGGCGTGCTTCTTCCGGTTGTCGGTGGTGCCGCCCCCGCCCCCGCCGCCGGTTCCGCAGGCGTCGGTCCCGGCGAGCGAGTAGGGGGCGGTGATCGCCACCGCGACTTCGAGGCTGTCACCAAGGTACAGCGGCACGGAACCGCCGCCGGTGCTGCGAATGCACAGCTTCGCGGTGGTGGGGGCCGTGAACTGCACGGTGTCGGTGCCCGGCTTGGCTGACATCGACAGCGTCAACTGGTTGGCGGTGGTCAGGACCGCCGAGTCACTGGATTCCATCTTGACCCTGGTGACCCCGGTGATCGGCGCACTGGAATCCACGGTACCGGCGAAATGACGCGCCGTGCCGCCGCCGATCACGCTGATGGACCAGCTCTGGCTGTTCATATGGGTGACCAGCACACCGCCGGCGGGTGCCGTGGTGGCCGCCGTTGCGCTGAGGGTCAGCGCCGAGGCGAGGGTGAGCACCGCGCCGATCCGCACGCATCGTCCGCGGATGCCGCTGTGTTGCCATTGGCTCGAATTCTTCATGCATGTTCTCCTGCAGGGCCCGAATCGTTCTGTCATCAAGGTCGAGAAACTCCCCTCGCTGCTCATGGCGGAGCGTTGCCGCTGCCTGCGCATTGTTCGTACCAGCCGGGTCCGTAAGGTGTCCTTGCGATCACCGGCAATGCATCCTTCCACGTGAGGCCGGTCTGACTGGTCTGTGTGGTGTGGTTCCAGAACAGGTAGGAGTTCACGCACACCCCGCCATCGAGCGGGTTGGCGCTGGGAAAATACCCGAAGGTTCCGCTCACGGCGAACTGGAAGATGCAGGACAGCCCGCACCCGGGGACTCCATACGAATCGTTCTGCGCGCTGTTCGAACGGCAACCCTGGTGCCGCGCCAGCACCTGGTAGACCTGGTTCTGGCCGTCGAACAGGGTGCGGTTGTCGGGCAACAGGTCCGGGCCCGAGAAGCACACCTGGTTGTCGGGAATGGCGGAGATCGCCGCGGAGATGTCGTGCAGATACTGCTGGCCGCCGCGCAGGAAGTTCAGGAACGGCGCGCAGCGGCTTGTGGCGAATGCCGCGGCGCATTGGTCGATGATCTGGATGAGCGCATCGCGCCACGCGACCGCCGTGTAGGTGCCGCCGGAGCCTGCGTCCTGCGAATAGCTGCCGTTGAAACCGAGTGAGGACTCCTGGAGGATGAGCCCTTCGACGTGCTCGTTGCCGTCGAAGCGCGCCGCCGCAGCCTTCATCATCTCCGTGTAGGCGGAAACCACTGCAGGTTCCCACATGAAGCAGGTGGCGGCGCCGTTGCCGTCCGCATTGGGTGCCGAATGGCGCGACTGCAGGTACGTGGGGCAGGGATTCTTCACCGGGCTGTTGGCGAAGCTCTTGAACTCCACCATCAACCAGAGGTTGCAGTCCGGCTTGCCCGAGTTGGCGATGGCGGTGAGCACGCGGTCGAAGGCGCTGAAGTCGTAGTTCCCCTGGGATGGCTCGACCTCGTTCCAGGTCTGTCGCCAGACGACGCCGCGCACACCGTTCTGCTCGCACAGCATGGCCGCATCGGCAGGCTTGTCCGAGTAGCGCGTGGCGAAGTAGTGGCCGTAGTTGCTCTTGAGCTTGCGCGCGACGTCGAGCGCGACGTCGAGGGAGAAGCCGGGCAGCGAGCGGCTGAGCGTGCCATCGCTGACGCTGATCACGACCGAGCCGGACTTGCCCGCGTCGGCCGCCTGCGGTGTACCCCAGAGATGGCCGGTGGCCGCATCGAAGGACGCCCAGGAGGGCTTGCCGGAGATCGAGAAGGTCAGCCGGTCGCCATCGGCATCGCTGGCGCTGGGCTGGAAGCTGAATGACTGGCCGATCGTTGCCCTGGCAGTGGGGGTGCCGGAAATGGTGGGGGCCGTATCGGTGCCGGCCGGGGGCGGCGTGACGACGGGAGGCGGATTGCCGGAGCCGGCCGGCAGCGTGGTGGCATCCGGACCGGAACCGCCGCCACAGGCCGCGAGCCCCAGCGCAACGCACAGGCTCACCAGCACCCGGATTCTGCTCTTCACCCGATATCGCATCGACAACTCTCCCACGGATCGGCATTGACGCCGGTTCTCGGGCGAGGGGATATGCGAGCGGTTGCCGGCGAGCGAGACCTTGGAGGCCATCGAGCGTCGGCATTTTCAGATCACGGGATGTTGGGACATCCCGGCAACCCCGCTGTCATAGGCCCCGTGGAGCCGTTAAACCGGAAGCTTTGCGTCCCCGCCTTTCGACGGGTTTGCCAATGAGGAAAAAGGTAGCACGCGGATGACGCGCGCGCCAATGTCTCCACAGAGAGACGCTCCGCAGAAATCATCGGATCGGTGTGTTTGACAAAATCGCCGCAGAGGCGCGAATGAGTCAAATTGCAGGCTCAAATCGCGCATCGGCGCCGCCGTGCCGGCGCAATCGGTGTTCCGTCAAATGCTGCCGGTCACCTGCAACTGGAAGGCGCCAACGTGATAGTCCTGAAGCGCACGCGTGGAAGACCGCCGTTCGCCCTGGACGCCGAGCGAGAGCTTGATGTTGCGCCCGATGGCCCACTCACCGAACGCGCCCGCGGTCCAGACCTTGTCCTTGCGTCCCTGGTCCTTGGGAGAGACCTTGAAGTCGCGGTTTTCGTAACTGGCATTGAGTCTCAACTCCAGGCGTGGGGTGATCTGCCAGCGCGGCTCGACGCCGATGCCGTGGATCAGCGCATAGTCGGCCACCTCATCGCCCAGGTTGCTCAGGTCGCGCCACACGGTGGCATTGACCTGCGCGTTGCCGGCATCGGCCACCTTCAGAGTCACCCGGCCGGTCACGTCGTGATAACTGGGCCGCGCGGCATCCTGATAATTGCGCGAGGAGTAGTCGAGATTCGCCACCAGCTGTGAGCTGGCGGTGAGCTGCCAGGTCATGACCGGTCCGAACGCCGTCTCGGTGAAGTTTGCCGCGTTGTTGTGATAGAAGTCGCTGCGATTGAGTTGCAGGTCCAGTCCGACGGTGTTCCCGGCCGTCGAGACGTAGCTCACCGTGGTGCCGGCGATCACCCGCTGCACGTCCAGCCCGGGGCTCACCTTCAAGGTCGTGCTGCCGAGGTCGGTTCGGGCGCCCACGCGCCAGTGGCTGGCCACATCGACATCGCCGCTGGCGATGATGTGGTCCTCGCTGCGAATGTCCTTGACCCGGGTGGTGTTGAACTGGTTTGCGAAGTCACGCAGCGCGCGCAGGTGCCGGTAGCCCAGCGTGCCGGTCGAGGCCGTGCCCAGGCTCCAGTGCCAGATGGCTGCGACCTTGCTGCCGGTGTAGTCGAGATCATCGAACCGCCGGAAATTCTGCCGGCTGACGCGGGCATTGAGTTCGAATCGCTGCTGACTGAGCTGGACGTCCGTGTCGAATCCCGCCGCCAGCAGGGTGTACTGGTCGGAGCCGGATTCGGGGGACTGCACGTCCGAGTCGAGCCGCAGCACGTTCGAGTCGTAGCCGTACTGCACCGTCGCATAAGGATTCGCGGCGTCGAGAAACCGCAACCACGGATTGCCCGTGTAGAGGTCGGCGGCGGAGGCCGAAGGAGGGATTGCGGCGACGCAACAAGCCGCGAGTATCAATCCGCCCAAGGGGCGGAAGGCGATGCAGTTCGCGGTGCCGGTGTTCACCCTGCGGGCCTTCGATCTCATGCAACAACTCCCTTCACATTTGTTCGATCATGATGTGACATAGTCGCTGGGCGATGTGTGCTGATGCACGCTTTACGCATTGTTTCACCAGCAAAATTTTCCTGGTCAGACGCTCGTCGGTTATGTCCAAACAGCTCCCTGTGGACGCCGGAAGTTCCTATCATGAGCGCCAGAAATCTCCCTCAACTGACCGCGCCTGAGGCGGTCGCCAGAATAGCAGGAACAACTCCCCCCATGCGCCTTCCCCAGATACTTCGTCAACTCCTTCGCCCGCAGCTGCCCGTCGTGGCGGCCAGTGTCCTTGGCCTGTATGCGACCTCGGCATCGGCGCAGATCGCCTTCGACGATGTTTCCTCGGCCGCCGGCTTCGACAACACCGGGACCGAAACCTGGGGCGTAGCCTGGGGCGACTATGACGGCGACGGTTATCCGGACCTGTTCAACAACAACCATCGCACCCGCGCGACGCTCCACCGCAACAACCATAACGGCACGTTCACCGAGGTATCGCGGCAGGTCGATGTGTCGCGCACGCCGGGCTGGACCGGCGGGCGCTCCGACGTCGACACCCACGGCGCCGTGTTCGTCGACATCGACAATGATGGTGATCAGGACCTGTACGAGTCCGTTTCCAGTGACGTCGATGTCCTGCACATCAACGACGGCGGGGTGATGGTCAACGCGAATTCGCAGTGGGGCGTCGGCCGCATCACCGACAGCGCCAGCCGCATGGCCCTGTTCATGGACTACAACGGCGATGGCCTGCTCGACCTGGTCAACCTCGGCCTGAACAGCCCGCGCATCATCCCGCAGATTCCCGGCAACACGTTCGGGATCGGCTCCCAGTACGAGAAGCCCCTGGCCTGCACCTCCGATGCGCAGTGGGGCCACATCACCGACATCCACCCCACGCCGGGATTCGAGATGGTCTGTGCACCGCGCATCGGCAAATACCCGAAGGTCAATGCCTTCTCCAACGGCACCGTCACTGACGTGACGTCCTCCTTCGGCCAGTACGGGCCGATCAACGACGCCGCCGTGCTGGACTGGAACGGCGACCTGCAGCCGGACCTGTTCCTGGTGCGCGGCTCGGAACGGCCCTCCGATGCGTACCAGTCGACGCCGAACTACTTCGAGACGCAGCTGATCACCGCTGCCAACAAGACCAAGGCCGTGACCTTCAAGACCAGCGGCATCCTGACCATCACCGCAAGCCTGCGGGCGGGCAGCGATCCGGAAGGCTACCCGGGCTACATCGACGTGGGCAGTTTCAACTGGAGCCCCTCGGCGCTCACCTTCACCCTGGATCCGGCCAATTCCATCACCTGGGGCCTGAACTCGGGCTCGCCCGGCTTCAACATGGGCTATGACCGCAACACCGGTACCTGGACCATCCAGCAGGGCAACCGCTCCTACAACTACAGCTACATCCAGGTCAGCTCCTCGGAGCCGATCACCGACCTCACCTTCATCGGCGCCAGCGGTTCGGACATCGGCTACAAGCCGCAGATGCTGGCCAGCTCGCCCAGCGGGCTTGCGCTGAACACCAAGGCCGGCTTCAACACGAACGTGCGCTGCCAGAGTGTGGTGAGCGGCGACTTCGACAATGACATGGACGAAGATCTGTACCTGGTGTGCAGCGGTGGCGCCAACAACATTCCGAACCGGCTGTTCATGAACAACGGGGTCGGCAAGAAGTTCACCGAAGTGCCCAATGCCGGCGGGGCGGCCGGGCTCGTGGGCCAGGCCGTGTCGGAGCACGCGGGCAGCGGTGACAGCGTGGTGGTGGCCGACTATGACCTGGACGGCTTCCTCGACCTGTTCGTGACCAACGGCAGCAACATGCGCCCCCTGTACATCGGTGGCAACAAGCAGCTGTTCCACAACCGGGGCAATGGCAATCACTGGATGGAGTTCGACCTGGAGGGCACCACCTCGAATCGTGATGCGATCGGCTCGAAGGTGTACGTCACCTCCGGTGGCATCACGCAATACCGTGAGGCGGTAGGCGGCTTCCACCGCTGGTCGCAGAACTTCAAGCGCGTTCATGTCGGGCTCGCGGGCAACACGCAGGCGGACATCACCGTGCAGTGGCCCGATGGCACCTCGACGACCTACACCGGCCTCGATGCCAATCACCTCTACAAGCTTCGTCAGGACGGGACCTACAGCTCGTTCACGGGCTGATAAACGGAAGTTTCTACACACTGGCCGTGGTGTCGGCGCGACGCCACGGCCTTTTCCTTTCTTCAAGCTGACTGCGGGAGCGTGGATCGTGAGGTGTTGCGCGCGCGCATCGCGATTGCCTTCCAATCCCTTGCTGGCCGTGTAGACTTGCGCACATGCGCTCGTGGCTACGGACAACCCTGTTGATCAGCGGAATGATCGGAGCATTCGCCTCGTCCGCGTTCGCATCCGCCGTCGCCCCTGGCTGCAGCCGTCCCGCCGCGCCCGTGCCGGAGAAGGAGCGCAAGTTTCACCCCGGCCACTACGTGACCTTCGGCAACGCCAAGGGCGAGAACGTGTTTTCCGATGCGCTCGCGCCGGGTGTGGCCGGCATCGAGATGCGCTACCGGTGGGCGGAGCTCGAGCCGCGCGAGGGCCAGTATGACCTGTCCCTCGTCGCCCGTGACCTGGATCTGGTCAGACGCTCCGATCGGCAGCTGGTGGTGCTGATCGAGGACAAGACCTTCAAGGATGAAATGCCGACCCCCGCATATCTGGCCAAGTACACGCTGCCGAACCGCAATCGGGGCTACAGCGCGCTGCGCTGGGACCCGTACGTGAACGGCCGCCTCGAGAAGCTGGTGGAGCAGATCGGCGCGCAGTTCGACTGCGACCCGCACTTCGAGGGTGTCGCGTTCCAGGAAACCGCGCCGGGCCTGGAGGATTCGGACCTGGATGCGCACGGCTATTCCGCGGAAGCGTACCGCGACGCCTTGATCGACCTGTTGCGCTCCGCCAGCGCGAGCGTGCCCCGATCGCGCGTGTTCTGGTACATGAACTTCCTGCCGCGCGGCCAGCAGTATATCGGCGACGTCGCCGAGGCCGTCCTGGGACGCGGCGTGGTCATGGGCGGGCCGGACATCCTGCCCGACAATCCGGTGCTCGCACAGAAGGTGTATCCCTTCTACGAGAAGTTCCGGGGTCGAATGCCGCTGTTCAACTCCATGCAGCACAACAGCTACCGGCACCGGCATCGCGACTCAGGGGGACGGCGCGGGGACTACTGGTCGATGGAAGACCTCTACGGGTTCGCGCGCGACCGGTTGCACGTCGATTATGTATTCTGGGATTATCATAACCGGCGGCAACCTTCCGATTCGCACGACTTCGGCGATGCGCGGGAGGTGATCATGCGGCATCCAACGATAAATTCCGGCAATCCGCACTGAATGCAATGGAATTGTGTGCGGCCTGACACGCCGCATTCATCAGCGGATTCGTATGCTTGGCCGTGGATCAGCCACTGTGCATCCAGCCGGCACGACTTCAGAACAGCAGACAGGTCAGGAGCGGCATACTGTGAGATTCAATCGGCGATTTGTGGGTCATTTCTGGGCGTTGGTGATTGCGGTGGCGGTCTGGTCCGCAGGCGCAACGACGGTGAGCGCGCAGACCTCCGCGACTCTCGCCGCTGGCGACGTGCTGAAGATCACGGTTTTCGGCAACCCGGACCTCACCACGGAAACCCGCATTCAGCCCAACGGGACCATCACCTTCCCGCTGATCGGCACGGTGTCGGTGGGTGGCACCTCACCGGCCGCCGCCGAGGAGCGGATCGCGACCCGGTTGCGCAGCGGCGGTTACGTGAAGAATGCCGCCGTGACGGTCTTCGTGCAGGAGCGCAGCTCGGTGCGGACCTCTGCGGTGACCCTGCTCGGTCAGGTGGTGCATCCGGGCATCTACACCCCGGACCCCGAATCCCCGGACTATGTCGGCTCGGTGGTGGCGCTGCTGGCGAAGGCGGGCGGCGTGACCGACAAGGCGGCCGATCGCTGCTTCCTGCTGCGCGTCCGCAATGGCCAGCCCACCAAGCTGACCATCGACCTGGTCGATCTGATCCACAACGGCAACATCAATGCCGACCTGACTCTGAACAACGGCGATGTGGTGCTGGTGCCCGGCCAGGACGTGTTCTACATCTACGGCGAGGTGCAGCACCCTGGCATGTACCGGCTCGAGCGCGACATGACCGTGATGCAGGCGCTGGCCGTGGGCAGTGGCATGACTCCCCGCGGCAACATCAAGGGCATCCTGCTCAACCGCCAGGTCAACGGCAGCATCAAGTCGCTGTCGGCGAGCCTCGACGACAAGTTGCAGAGCAACGATGTCGTCTACGTCAAGACGGCGGTTTTCTGATCGATCTTCACCCAATCCAGCGCGAACAGGTTGTGTAAATGAGTTTCAGGCTGTTTCTGTCGATCCTGCGGGCCCGATTCGGCATCGTGCTCATCACTCTCCTGGTGTCGGTCGGCGTCGCCGGGGCGCTGACCTATTACGCCCCGCGCAAGTACACGGGGGAGACGTTTCTGCTGCTGAGCTACAAGGACGAGAATCCGGTCGATTCGACGCTGATCCCCGGGCAGTTGTCCTCGAGCTACCTCGCGACCCAGCTCGACATCATCCGCAGCCGCCGGGTGGCCCTCAAGGTGGTCGCGGCGCTGCACCTCGACGAAGCGCAGGGCTGGAAGGGTGCCTACAAGCAGTACCTCCAGGATGCGACTCCGGAGCAGCGCAAGCTGGCGCCGGGCATCGAGGACTGGATCGCGGGGCAGATGATCACCAACCTCACGGTGACACCGCAGCCCAACAGCAGCCACGTGGTCAGCCTGCAATATGTGTCTTCCGGGGCGGCCGAGTCTGCGCGCATCGCCAATGCCTACGCGCAGGCGTTCCTCGCCACCACGCTCGAGCTCACGGTGGAGCCGGCGCGCCGCAATGCCGCCTGGTTCGACGAGCAGGTCAAGGTGCTGCGCAAGCGCCTGGAGGCTGCCCAGGCCCGCGTCACCGAGCTGCAGGTGCAGAAGGGCATCGTCGCGCTGGACGAGAAGCTCTCGGCCGAGACGCTGCGCCTGGATGACATCTCCAAGAAGCTGATCGAGGCGCAGGTCGCCACCGCGGATGCGCGCTCCAGAGGCTATGGGGAAAACCATCCGGAAATGGTGCGGGCGATGCAGAGCGAGCGGGCCCTCACCATCGCCATGGATCAGCAACGCCGCAACATCCTCGCCCTCAAGGGGCAGCGTGACGAGCTGAACGCGCGGCAGAGCGAGATGGAGTCCGAACAGCAGAACTACACCGCGACGCTGCAGAACTACTACAAGGCCTCCTTTGCCAGCCAGTTCGTCCAGACCAATATCTCGATCCTCAGCCCGGCGGTGGCCCCGACCGATCCGTCGAGCCCGGACATCCTGCTCAACATGGTCGGCGCGACGGTACTCGGGCTCATCCTGGGGTTGGTGGCGGCCCTGGGCGCGGAGATGATCAATCCGCGGGTACAGGTCAGGAAGGAAGCCGCCTGAGGGGTGTCCCCCCGCGCGGCCCGGTCGGCTGAGTTCGAGGCGGCAATTCCCGCTTCAAGTGCAAGGCAGCGAAGGCGCAGGAAACAATGAGCTGGATGACGGCATTCGCCGGGCTTTGCGTCGGTGTCATGGTGGGTTTCACCGGTGTGGGCGGTGGCTCCTTGATGACGCCGATACTCGTGTTGCTGTTCGGCGTGGCGCCCGCGTCCGCCGTGGGCACGGACCTGTGGTTCGCGGCGCTGACCAAGATCGTCGGCGGCCACATCCACAACCGCAAGGGGAGCGTGGACTGGCAGGTGCTGCGGCGGCTGTGGCTGGGAAGCCTGCCGGCCTCCGTGATCACGCTGTTGTGGATGTACCAGACGGGGGTGGCGACGACCAAGCCGCGCCTGTTGATGGTGGCGTTGGGCGGCGTGCTGGTGCTGACCGCCTGCGCCATGATGTTCATGTCGAAGGTGCATGCGGTGGCGCGCGAACTGCGCACCACCCGCCCGCAGAAGTTCCGCTTCCTGCAGCGGCCGCTGACGGTGACCGCGGGTGCCATCCTCGGTGTGCTGGTGACCCTGACCTCGGTGAGCGCCGGCGCCCTGGGAACCGCCATGCTGCTGTTCATCTACCCGCTGCGGCTGAAGGCTGCGCGGCTGGTGGGCACCGACATCGTGCACGCCATCCCGTTGACCATCGTCGCCGGCATCGGTCACATGCTGATGGGCAACGTCAACTTCGTGCTCCTCGGCAACATGCTGATCGGCTCGCTCCCCGGCATCGTGCTGGGCTCGTTCCTGGCCGGCAAGGCCCGCGACAGTTTCGTCCGCACCGGCATTGCGGTCCTGCTGGTCATCGTCGGCGCAAAGCTGCTCTCGACCTGAAGGCCCGCACGCCCTGCCAAAGCTGCGGCAAGGGCATGTTTCTTGACCGAATCATCGGGTTGCGGTACCTTGCGGCGCCTTCTCGTGGGGCCATAGCTCAGCTGGGAGAGCGCTTCCATGGCATGGAAGAGGTCGTCGGTTCGATCCCGTCTGGCTCCACCAAATTTGGCCGGTTGATTGTTCCGCGGGTCCCCATCGTCTAGAGGCCTAGGACACATCCCTTTCACGGATGCGACCGGGGTTCGAATCCCCGTGGGGACGCCATTGTCGGGTAAGCGAGCTGCCGGAAACGGCACATCATGAATGACCATAGCGTGAAATCCCGGCACCCGGCGGTGCCCCTCCTGGACCTGAAAGGCCAGTTCGAGACCATCCGCGCCGAGGTCATGCCGCTGATCGACCAGGTCTGCACCAGCCAGATGTTCATCCTGGGGGAGCACGTGCGGCTGCTCGAACAGGAAGTGGCACACTATTGCGGTGCGGCCGGTGGCATCGGCATTTCCTCGGGCACGGATGCGCTCCTGGTCGCGCTGATGGCGCTGGAGATCGGCGCCGGGGACGAGGTCATCACCTCGCCGTACACCTTCTTCGCGACCGCCGGCACCATCGCCCGGGTGGGGGCCCGGCCGGTCTTCTGCGACATCGACCCGCTGACCTTCAACCTGTCGGTGCCGCGGGTGCGCGAGTTCATCGACCAGCACTGCGTGAGCCGCGGAGGACATCTGGTCAACCGGCGCACCAACGGCCGGGTGCGGGCCCTCATGCCGGTTCACCTGTACGGGCAGTCGGTGGACATGGCGCCATTGCTGGATCTGGCCCGCACGCATTCGCTGCAGGTGATCGAGGATGCGGCCCAGGCGATTGGCGCGGAGTATCACGGTGCGCGGGTGGGTTCGCTGGGTGATGTCGGCTGTTTTTCCTTCTTTCCGACCAAGAACCTGGGAGCCTTCGGCGATGGCGGCTTGTGCACCGCCAATGATCCGGCGCTCATCGAACGGATCGCGGTGCTGCGGGTCCATGGCGGCAAGCCCAAGTACTATCACGCGCTGATCGGCGGCAATTTCCGGCTCGATGAGCTGCAGGCCGCGGTTCTGCGGGTCAAGCTCCGGCACCTCGATGCATGGACCGAGGCGCGCCAGGCCAATGCGGCGTTCTATCAGGCGCAGTTCAGCCAGGCGGCGCTGGGCGGGAACCTCACCACCCCGGTGGCATTGCCTGGCTACCGTCACGTGTTCAACCAGTACGTCGTCAGGGTGCGCGACCGTGATGCGCTGCGTGCGCATCTCGCGCGGCAGGACGTGGGCACGGAGATCTACTACCCGGTGCCGTTGCACCTGCAGGAATGCTTCGCCTACCTGGGGCATTCGAACGGGGATTTCCCCGAAGCGGAGCGGGCGGCGAACGAGACGCTTGCCTTGCCCATCTACCCCGAACTGACCGATGGGCAGCTCGCCCACGTGGTCGAGAGCATCACCCGCTACTACCGTTCCTGACGACCGGGCGGGCACCGCCATCCGCGCGACGGGTCAGCGGCCCTGCAAGGGCCGTGGTGGGCGTTATTCCCGCCGAGGGCAATGGGGAGAGGGGGCGGACCGTCTCCCCGCAGGGCGGCTCTGCGGCGCTTCCAGTTGCGGGACGTGCGCCCGCCGGCAACCTCAGCTCTTCTTGAAGTCGTCCGGCAGCAGCGTGTGCCGCGACAGCAGCTTGTAGAAGTCGGTGCGATTGCGCTTGGCCAGGCGAGCCGCCTGGCTCACGTTGCCGGTGGTGATCTGCAGGATCTGCGACAGGTAGTTGCGCGTGAACTCATCGCGCGCCTCGTCGAAGGAGGGCAGGCGCGTCGGGCTGCCACCCAGGGACTGCTGGACCGCTTCCGCGGTGATGATCGGGCCGCGTGACAGCGCCACGTTCTGCCGCACCACGTTGTAGAGCTGGCGGATGTTGCCCGGCCAGTCGGCCGTGGCCAGCAGTTCCACCGCCTCGGGGGCGTAGATCTTGCGCTGGTTGGTTTCCTTCGCCACCTGCTCGAGGAAGTGCGCCACCAGCAGCGGGATGTCCTCGCGGCGCCTGGTCAGCGGCGGCATGTCGATGTGCACCACGTTCAGGCGGTAGTACAGGTCCTCGCGGAACTGGCCGCCGACCATGAGCTGCTGCAGGTCGCGGTGCGTGGCGGAGATGACCCGCACGTTGACGGGGATGGCCTCGGCGCTGCCCACGGGGCGGATCTGGTTCTCCTGCAGCACGCGCAGAAGCTTGACCTGCAGGCGCATCGGCATGTCGCCGATCTCATCGAGCAGGAGCGTCCCGCCGTCGGCCTGCTGGAACAGGCCCTTGTGCGAGCGGATCGCGCCGGTGAACGCGCCTTTCTCGTGCCCGAACAGCTCGGACTCGAGCAGGTTCTCGGCCATGGCCGAGCAGTTGATGGCGACGAAGGGCTTGTTGCGCCGCGGGCTGGCCTTGTGGATGGCCCGGGCCAGCAGTTCCTTGCCGGTGCCGGACTCGCCGGTGAGCAGCACGCGTGCGTCGGTCCCGGCGACCATGTTGGCCTGCGCGAGCTTGTCTTCCATGACCGGGCTCCGGGTGATGATCTCGGCGCGCCAGTCCTCATCGAGCTGCGCGAAGCCGGAGACCTTGAGCGCCTTCTGCACGTGGTCGAGCAGTTCCTGCTTGTCCACGGGCTTGGTGAGGAAGCCGAACGCGCCGCTCTGGGTGGCGTGCACCGCATCGGGGATGGTGCCGTGCGCGGTGAGGATGATCACCCGCAGTCCCGGCCAGCGGCTCTGCAGTTCCTTCAACAGGCCGATGCCATCCATCTGGTCCATGCGCAGGTCGGTGATGACGAGGTCAGGACGGAACCGGCCACAGGCGGCGAGCGCGGCGGCGGCGCTTTCCACCGCCTCCACTTCGTAATTCTCCGCGCGCAGGCGGATGGTCAGCAGCCGCAGCAGGCCCGGATCGTCGTCCACCACCAGGATGCGTGCCTTGCGCTTCTGGTTGCCGAGATCGCGGCCAGCGGCCGGGCGCAGCCCTGAGTACAGCGGCACGGTGGGGGCGATCGAGTACGCGTTCACGGGAACTCCTTCGACTATGCACTTCACGGTTGGCGAGGGGCCGGCGTCGTGCGATCGTTGATCGAGCGCTCGATGTGCGTCACGGCATCGAGCTTCGCTTGCGCTTCATCCAGCGCCTTGCGCAACCGCGCATTCTCGTCGAGTTCCTGCTGCAACCGCCGATTGCTCGACAGCTGCCGGTCCCGCGACTCGCGCGCCGCATCATCGTGCAGGCGCTTGTTCTCGGCCTGCAGGATCAGACGTTGCTCGACTTCGTTCAGCTCGGCCAGCGCAAAATTGCGCTCCATTGGCAGCAGAGTCTCGGGCCTCGCGAGCAATTCTGACAACTGTCGCTGGGCTGCGACGGGATCGGATGCGGAGTGGCCGGGCGTTGCGAGCGCGATCGCATAGCGCAGCTTGTTGCTGGTGGTCGGGGTGATTTCCGCAGCGTCTTTTGCCGCCTGGAACACCTCTGCCTGGCGCGCGGGATCGGTCTGGTGCAGGCCCACGAGCAATTCGAGCACCGCCGCAACCGACGCTGCGCCCGGTGTCGGATTTGTGGGCGGCGTCACATTTTGCTGCTGCCGCGAGGCGAGTCTCGAGTTGAGGTCGCAGCCGCACAGCAGCAGCACGGCGGCGAGGCACGCAAGGGCCAGGGCGGAGCGACCGCCTGGCGCCGTGGAGCCCGCCTCAGGCCGCCACATGTGCCTTTTCCGGTTCAGGCAGGGGCGCGGGCTGCCGCAGCGGCAACCGCACCCGGAAGTCCGCGCCGCCCTCGGGTGCCTCCAGGATTTCGATGCTGCCGTTGTGCGCGTTGACGAACTCGGTGACCACCGACAGGCCGATCCCGGTGCCCTTGACGTGGCCGCCCTGCGGGGTCTTGCCCTGGTAGAAGGCCTCGAAGATCCGCGCACGCTCCTCGGCCGGAATGCCAGGTCCCGTGTCCATCACGTCGAGCACCAGCTGGTCGCGCTCGCGGCGCGCGTGGATGGAGATGGTGCCGCCGCGGGGCGTGAACTTGATCGCGTTCGACAGCAGGTTGTCCAGGATCAGGCGTACCTTGCCACGGTCGGCAAAGGGGGCGAGGTCCTCGATCTGCACGTCGAGGCGCACCCGCTGGGCGACCAGCGTCAACTGCTGGTTCTCCAGCACCGACTTGATCAGCGGACGCAGCTTGAACTCGGAGACGTCGAGCCCGACGCTCTTGGCCTGCCAGGCCGAGAAGGACAACAGGTTTTCGATCAATCGCTGCAGCTTCATGCCGTTCTCGCGCAGGATGGCAGTGACCTCACGCTGGCCGCTCTGCAACTCACCGACTGCACCGTCCATCAAGAGTTCGGTTCCTTCGCGGATGTTCGCCAATGGCGTCTTCAATTCATGTGACATGTGGCGCAGAAAACGGTTCTTCTCCTGTGCCAGTTCCAGAAGCCGGATGCGCAGCCACTCGAGCTGGGCCGCCAGGCGCTCGAGGTCGGCCGGGCCCTTGATCGCGATGGGGCGGGAGAAGGTACCCCGGCCCAGCTCGCTGATCGAACGGTCGATGGCGCGGATCGGGCGGCCGAACAGGTAGGTGAAGATGCCCACCACCAGCAAGGTCATGGGCAGCAGCAGCAGGGTCTGCCAGAACAGGGTGCGCTGCGCCTCCTGGGTGGCCAGCTGCAGCCGGGCGAGCTCGCTGTCGATCTGCACACTGATGCGCGTGGATACTTTCGAGGCGACCTCGGCCAGGGCCGGGAAGGCATTGACCACCTGCGCCATCTGCGCCGAATTCGGGCGGGCCGCCTTGAGGTCGGCCAGCAGGCGTTCGTTGCGATCGCTCAGGGTCGACAGGTCCTGACGCGAGTCGGCGTCCAGCGTCAGCCGCGACAGGTCCTCGACGGTGGCGCGCAGCCGGTCGTGGTTCTTGACGTACAGGTCGATCGAGTCAGAGTTGCCGATGATCTGGTAGAGCCGGGCGGCACGCTCCAGGGAGGCGATTTCCTCGAACAGCAGCTGGTTGTTGCGCGTCGCCCGCACGCCGTGGACCACGAGCTGCTCGCTGCGACTCGACAGCCGGTTCATCTGCAGCCCGGCGTTCAGGATGGCGACCAGGAGCGGCGCGGCCACGACGGTGAAGCCGATCAGCATCAGCCCGCTCAGTGATTTTGGTCGCGGAAAGCGCATTGGCCCGCATTCTACCAGCGCAGGCGAAATCTGCTGCGCCGTTAAGGGGATGGGCGCGGACGGCCCGCCTCACCAGGGGCTTTTTGCAAGCTTGCGCTCGAAATCCAGCGCGCTGCGCACGATGAGTTCGAGGTCATCGTAGCGGGGTTGCCAGCCCAGCTCGTGCCGGACCCGCTCGGCCTTGGCGATCAGTGTCGGGGGATCCCCGGCACGGCGCGCCTCCTCGCGAATGACGAGCTTCTGGCCGGCCACCCGCTCCACCATGCGCAGCACCTCGCGCACGCTGTATCCGTGGCCATAGCCGCAGTTCAGGGTGGTGCTCCTGCCGCCCTCGCGCAGGTGGTCCAGGGCCTTCAGGTGCGCGCCCGCCAGGTCGCTGACGTGGATGTAGTCGCGCACGCCGGTGCCGTCGGGGGTGGGGTAGTCGCTGCCGAAAACCGAGACATGCGGCCGCTTGCCCACCACGTGCTCCGCCGCCACCTTGGTGAGGAGCGTCGCGCCCTTGGTGGCCTGGCCGATCCGGCCGGCGGGATCGGAGCCCGCGACGTTGAAATAGCGCAGCGCCACGTAGCGCAGCTCGCTGGCGAGCGCAAGATCGCGCAGCATCCATTCGCTCATCAGTTTGGAGGTGCCGTACGGGTTGATCGGGTGGGTGGCGGACTCCTCGCTGGCGATCCCGCCCTGCGGGATGCCATACACCGCGGCGGTGGAGGAGAACACGACGTGGCGTACCTTGCCGGCGCAGGCCTCGAGCAGGGCGCGGGTCGAGCAGGTGTTGTTGCCATAATACTTCAGGGGTTCGGCCACCGATTCGGGGACGATGGTGAAGGCCGCGAAATGCATGACGGTGTCGATGCCGTGCTCGGCGATGAGCCTGCGCACCAGTGCCTGGTCACCCACCTCGCCGACCACCAGCGTGCCCTCGGGCACGGCCTGGCGGAAGCCGCGGCTCAGGTTGTCGAGCACGACCACGCGCTCGCCCGCCGCACCCAGCTGCTGGACCACGTGGCTGCCGATGTAGCCGGCGCCGCCGGTGACCAGAATCGCTCCACTTGCCATTCACGAACTCCTGCTTGTATCGGGGAATGATAGCGAACGGCGCGCGGCGCCGATGTCGGCGCAGTCGCATTCGTGACACGGGTCGCGCGGCGCGGGACCTGGTGCGCGATTCGGTATATTGCCGGCATGCCGTCCGAAACGCCCTACGAACGACTCTCGCCTGACGCCGTGCTCGGGTCCATGGAAAGCGTCGGATTATGCCCGGACGGCCGTGTGCTGGCTCTCAACAGCTACGAGAACCGCGTCTACCAGGTCGGGCAGGAGGAGGGCGCCCCGGTGGTCGCCAAGTTCTACCGGCCGGGGCGCTGGAGCGATGCGGCCATCCAGGAGGAACATGACTTCGCCTGGGAGCTGGCGCGTGGCGAGATACCGGTCGTTCCGCCGCTGCGTCTTGCGCAGCGGACCCTGCACGAATTCGAGGGGTTCCGCTTCGCCGTGTTCGAGCGGCGCGGCGGCCGCTGGCCGGAACTGGGCCGGCCTCAGGAGCGCGAATGGATGGGGCGGTTCCTCGGCCGGCTTCACGCGGTGGGCCGCGCCGGCCGCTTCGCGCATCGTGCGCGGCTCGATGCCCGGGAACTCGGGTGGCAGGCGCGCGAGCAGGTGCTCGCGGGGGACTGGATGCCGGATTACCTGGCGGAGAAGTATGCCGAGGTGACGGCGGCCATCCTCGAGCACATCGATCCCCTGGTCAGCGACTGGGGCGGGGCCCTCACCGGCCGGATCCACGGCGACTGCCACCGCGGCAACGTGCTGTGGACCGAGGAAGGACCGCATTTCGTGGACCTCGATGATTGCCGCACGGGACCGGCCATCCAGGACCTGTGGATGCTGCTGTCCGGCCCGCCGGCGCAGATGCGGGCCGAGCTCACCGACATGCTGGCCGGGTACGAGCAGTTCTGCAGCTTCGATCGCACCGAGCTGCCGCTGATCGAGCCGCTGCGCGCCCTGCGCATGATCCACTACAGCGCGTGGATCGCGCAGCGCTGGCACGATCCCGCCTTTCCCAAGGCCTTTCCGTGGTTCGCCGAGCCGCGCTACTGGGAGCAGCACCACCGCGCACTGGTCGAGCAGCTCGAGGCGCTCGCCGGGCCGGCACTGGAACTGTGACGCGCTGATATTCCCGGCCCGATGCGCATCTGGCTTGTCGGCACCGGGGCGGGCAGGCGATGATACGTAACATGGCGAATTTCAAACCCCTGGTGGTGTGCACGATGCTGTGCCTGGCCGCCTGTGGGGGCGATTCCGGCGGCGATGCCGCGAAGACGGGCTCGCAGCTCCATCACAAGGCCAGAAACAGCAAGGCTGCCGCCAGCGGGCCCACCCGCGAGGAGCAGACCGCGGGCATGGTCTCCGCGGCGAGCCCGGTCCGCAGCGCCGAAATCGCCGAGCTGAAGTTCGACATCCCGACCCGGCCCGAGGCCGGCAAGCCGGTGGGCGTGGACCTCGCGTTGCTGCCGATGACCGACTGTCCGAGCGTGACGCTGGACCTTTCAGGGTCGGAAGGGCTCACGGTGCCGGCCGAGGATGCCAGCGCCAGCTTCAGCGACGCCTCGCGGCTGCACGTGTACCGCAAGTCGGTGGTGGTGACGCCGGCCAGCGAGGGCATGTACTTCCTGAGCGTGGTGGCCACCTTCCGGAACCCGGATTCTGCCGATACCCGCAGTTTCACCGTCCCCCTCATCGTCGGCCCGGCGCGCGCCGCTCCCGCCAATGCCGCACCCGCACAGGGCGCCACGGCGAAAAAGAACACGCATCATTAGGGCGGGCGGGGCAGGGCCCGTTGCCCCTATAATGCGCGGTTTGCTTTCCCCGGGCCCCTCGTGACGCAATCCTTACGCAACATCGCCATCATCGCCCACGTCGATCATGGCAAGACCACGCTGGTCGACCAGCTCCTCAGGCAATCCGGCACGCTCGATGCGCGCAAGGATCTGCAGGAGCGTGTCATGGATTCGAACGCGCTGGAGCGCGAGCGAGGCATCACCATCCTCGCCAAGAACACCGCGATCACCTGGGGCGAGTACCGCATCAACATCGTCGACACGCCGGGGCATGCCGACTTCGGCGGCGAGGTCGAGCGGGTGCTCGCCATGGTGGACTGCGTGCTGCTGCTGGTGGATGCGGTGGACGGGCCCATGCCGCAGACCCGCTTCGTCACGCAGAAGGCCTTCAAGCATGGCTTGAAGCCCATCGTCGTCATCAACAAGGTGGACCGGGACGAGGCCCGCCCGGGCTGGGTGCTGGATCAGACTTTCGACCTGTTCGACCGCCTCGGCGCCACCGACGAGCAGCTCGACTTTCCCGTGGTCTACGCCTCGGCGCTGCGCGGCTTCGCAAGCCTCGACCCGGCGGCGCGCGGCGGGGACATGCAGCCCTTGTTCCAGACCATCGTGCGGCACTGTCCGCCGCCGGATGTGAACGTCGAGGGGGCGCTGCAACTGCAGGTGACACTGCTGGATTACTCGAGCTACGTGGGCGCCATCGGCATTGGCCGCATCAAGCGCGGCACGATCCGCCGCGGACAGGCGGTCACCGTGGTGGACCGCGAGGGCGGCCAGCGCAACGAGCGCATCTCGCAGATCCTCGGCTTCCACGGCCTGACCCGGGTCGAGGTGGAATCCGCCGAGGCGGGTGACATCGTCGCGTTCGCCGGAATCCCCGAGCCCAAGGTGTCCGAGACGCTGTGTGATCCGTTGCAGGTGGAGCCGCTGCCGAACCTCACCGTCGATGAGCCGACCATCAGCATGACCTTCGAGGTGAACACCTCGCCCTTCCTCGGCCGGGAGGGCAAGTTCGTCACCAGCCGGCAGATCCGCGAGCGGCTCGAGCGCGAGCAGATTCACAACGTCGCGCTGCGGGTCGAGCCCACCGCGGATCCCGACAAGTTCATCGTCTATGGCCGGGGCGAGCTGCACCTGGGCGTGCTGCTCGAGAACATGCGCCGCGAGGGCTACGAGATGGCCGTGTCACGGCCGCGGGTGGTGGTCAAGCAGATCGACGGCACACCGCACGAGCCCTACGAGCAGTTGACGGTGGACGTGGATGCCAGCGCGCAGGGCGATGTGATGTCGGCGCTGGGCAGCCGTGGTGCCAACCTCACCGACATGCAGGCCGACGGCCGGGGCCGGGTGCGCCTGGACTACATGATCCCCTCGCGCGGGCTGATCGGCTTCCAGACCGAGTTCCGCACGCTCACCCGTGGCACGGGCCTGCTGCACCACGTGTTCGACCACTACGGACCGCAGGTGCAGCGCGAGCTCGGCCAACGGCCGCAGGGTGTGCTCATCGCCAACGGCCAGGGCGTGGCGCTGGCGTACTCGCTGTTCGCCCTGCAGGAGCGCGGCCGGTTGTGCATCGGTCCGGGCGAGGAGGTGTACGAGGGCATGATCATCGGCATCCACAGTCGCGACAACGACCTGGTGGTGAATCCGCTCAAGGGCAAGAAGCTCACCAACATCCGTGCCGCCGGCAAGGACGAGAACATCCTCTTGACCCCGCCGGTGCGCTTCACGCTCGAGCAGGCCATGGAGTTCATCGACGACGACGAGCTCATCGAGGTGACTCCCACCTCGATCCGCCTGCGCAAGCGCGCGTTGAAGGAAAGCGACCGGCGCCGGTCGGAGCGGGCGGCGGAAGCGTAGGATCGGATGGTGCGTTTGCTGTTTGATTAGTCCGGTCTGGTTAGCTAAGATTGGCCCATGAAGGACGGACCGATCAACATCCACGCGGCCAAGACGCGCCTGTCGCAGCTCGTTGCCCGGGCGGAGCGCGGCGAGCGCATCATCATCGCGCGCGACGGCAAGCCCGTCGCCGAGCTTGGACCGGCGCCGCGAGGGCGCCAACGGGCGCTGCCGGCGGATGAGCCACTGTTGAACCTGGACCGGTTCGCGATGGATGGAGCCGGCGGCCCGATGTCCAACGACGACATCGACCAGCTCTTGTATGGCAAGCCGTGATGTCTTCATCGATACCTCCGGGTTGTATGCGCTGATCGACCGGCGCGATGCACACCATCCGGCCGTGCGCGGGGTGGTCGAGCAAACCCTGCATGCGGGTCGGCGGTTCGTGGTTTCGGATTACATCGTGGCCGAATCGGTCAATCTCGCGAACGCGCGCAGCGGATCGCGGGTCGCCTGTGGCGTGCTGGACCTGCTGGACAAGAGCGTCGCGATACGCGTCGAGTGGATCGGTGACCACAGGTTCGAAGCGACCAGGAGGTACTTCAGAAAGCACGCGGATCACCGCCATTCGTTCACCGATTGCAGCAGCTTCGTGCTGATGGCAGAGCTCGGGCTGAAGCAGGCGCTGACCACCGATCGCCACTTCATCGAGGCCGGCTTCCAGGCGCTGCTCGCCCCCTCCTGAAGCAACCGTGCAACTCCTGGCAATTCTGGCGGGAATTTAACCGATTCTTGGGTGTTTCGAGACCCCCGTCACACCGCCTCCCGCCCCCCGGCTTCGACAATGGCTGCCTCACGGCGCACGCATGAGGTGCGCGCCGGTGGGTCATGGTGCACGGGAGAGTCGAGTTGTCAGGCGACAGGGCAGCGCAGCGCAGGGTCGAGTCCACTGCCTATGGCGAGGGCCTGAACCGGCTGCTCGAGAAGCAGATCCGGGAGGCCCGGCGCCGCGGCGGCGAGCTCGACCTGGACACGCTGATGCGCAGCATCAGCCTGCACTACGACCGCATCGAGGAAGAACGCCGCGGCATCGTGCGCTCGATGCAGCTCATGTCCGAGGAGGCGCAGGCGCTCACCCGCGAGATCCGCGAGCAGAGCGCCTCGCACCTGCAGGCCATCCTCGACAACGTCAAGGACGCCATCATCACCGTCGATGAACAGGGCCACATCGAGACCTGCAACCCCACTGGCGAGCGCATCTTCGGCTACTCGCAGACCGAGCTGCTTGGGCGGACCCTGGACTTCCTGCTGCCCGAGATCGTGAGCCGCGGCGGCTCGCGCGCCTTCCTCGAGCAGCTCGCCGCGCGTGTCGATGACACCCACATCGACCTCGCGGCGCACCAGATCTGGGGAAACTCCAAGGGTGGCGAGCGCTTCGTGGCGGAGATCGCCGTCAGCAAGGCGAAGCTGAACCGCCGTGACGGCTACATCGTCTGCATCCGCGACACCACCGAACGGCACATCTCCGAGCAGCACATGCGCGACAGCGAGGCGCGCTACCGGACGCTGGTGGAGAACGCGCCCGAGGTCATCGTCGTGTTCGACGTCGACCAGCAGAAGTTCATCGACGTCAACGAGAATGCCTGCCGCTTCTTCCGCATGGACCGCTCCGCGCTGCTCGCCGCAGGTCCCGACCGCGTCAGCCCGGTCACCCAGCCCGATGGCACCTCCTCCTTCGGCGTGGTGCGTGGCTACGTCCAGAGCGCCCTTGACGGCGCGGCGCCGGTGTTCGAGTGGATGCACTGCGATGCCTCCGGCCGCCTGCTGCCCTGCGAGGTCAGGCTGGTGCGGCTGCCGAGCTCCTCGCGCCGGCTGATCCGCGGCAGCATCACGCACATCGCCGAGCGCAAGCGCAACGAAGCCATCGCCAGCGGCGAGCGCCGCGTGTTCGAGAAGATCGCCGCCAACGCACCGTTGCCCGAGACGCTGGGCGCCATCGCCGAGGTGATCGAGCGCGTCATGGAAGGCGCCGCCTGCGCCATCAACCTGCTGGACCAGGACTCGAACTGCCTGATGTTCGGGGTGGCGCCCAGCCTGCCACGCGGCTTCGTCGCGGCCATGGATGCCTGCCCCGTGGGCGCCCGCTACGGCTCCTGTGCCGCGGCGGTGTTCCTGATGCGCGCGGTCATCGTCGCGGACATCGGCAGCGATGCGCTGTGGGAGTTCCGGCGCGAGGCGGCCGCCATCGCCGGCCTGCGCTCGAGCTGGTCGCTGCCGGTCATCGCCTCCAACGGCGTCGTGGTCGGCACCATCGCGGCGTATCGCCGCGAGCCGGGGACCCCCGCGCAGCGCGACCAGGAACTCACCGCGCGCATGTCCCAGCTCGCCAGCATCGCGATCGAGCGGCGCCATTCGGAGGATGCGCTGCGCGACAGCGAATCGAAGTTCCGCGGGCTGTTCCACAGCGTCATGGAGGGTGTCTACCAGACCACCGCCGACGGGCGCATCCTCGCCGTCAACCGCGCCTTCGTCGAGATCTTCGGCTACCCTTCCGCCGAGGAGGTCTGCGAGCTGAACGCCACGCAGCTCTACGCAAGCCCCGCGGACCGCGAGGGCTTCGTCCGGCGCCTGGAGACGGTGGGCGAGCTGCGCAACGAGGAGATGTACCTGCGGCGCCGCGATGGCAGCATCGTGACCGTGCTCGAGAGCAGCCGCGCGGTGCGCGACCTGCAGGGCCGCACCATCGGCTACGAGGGCACGGTGGTGGACATCACCGAGCGCAAGAAGGCCGAGACCGCCGTGTTCCAGGAGAAGGAGCGCGCCCAGGTCACGCTGCAGTCGATCGGCGATGCGGTGATCACCACCGATTCGGACGGCTACATCGACTACATGAACCCCGTGGCCGAGAGCCTCACGGCCTGGGAGAACCGGGTCGCGCAGCGCCAGCACATCGCCGACGTGCTCACCACGGTGCACGAGACCAACCGCATCCCCATCGAGAACCCGATCAGCCGCTGCCTGCGCGAGGGCCAGGCGCAAGGCCCCACCGAGACGGCGATGCTGGTGAACCGCCGCGGCCAGGAGATCGCCATCCAGACCTCGGCTGCGCCCATCCGCGACCGTGCCGGGCACCTCATCGGCGCCGTGATCGTGTTCCACGACGTCAGCAAGGAACGCCGCCTGCACCGCGCGCTGCATTACCAGGCCAGCCACGACGCGCTCACCGGCCTCATCAACCGCCGCGAGTTCGAGCACCGGCTGAATGCGGCGGTGGAGAACGTGCGCCTGGATCCGCAGTCACAGCATGCGCTGCTGTACCTGGACCTCGACCAGTTCAAGATCGTCAACGACACCTGCGGCCATCCGGCGGGCGATCAGCTCCTCAAGCAGATCACCGGCGTGCTGCAGTCCCGGGTACGCGCCGGTGACACGCTGGCCCGGCTGGGCGGTGATGAATTCGGCATCCTGCTCGAGCAGTGCACGCTCGACCAGGCGATGCGCATCGCCGAGACGCTGCGCCAGGCGATCCGCGACTTCCGCTTCATGTGGCAGGACGGCGTACTGACCGTGGGGGTGAGCATCGGCATCGTCGAGATCACCCGCGACACGCCCACCGTGGCGAGCGTGATGAGCGCGGCGGACGTGGCCTGCTACGAAGCCAAGGACCAGGGGCGCGACCGCGTCCAGCTCTACAAGCCCGACGATGTGCCCGAGCGCCACCGCGAGATGCACTGGGTCTCCAAGCTCACCCGTGCCTGCGACGAGAGCGCCTTCGACCTGTACTTCCAGCCCATCGTCTCCATCGGTCCGCATCCGGATCCGCGCCAGCACTATGAACTCATGCTGCGGCTGCGGGACGAGGGCGGGGCGCTGGTCGCCCCGGCCGAGTTCATCCCGGCGGCCGAGCGCTACAACATCATGCCGGCCATCGACCGTTGGGTGGTGCGCCGCGCCTTCGACCATATCGCCCATGTCCACGAGTCGGGGACGCGGGCCTTCACCGTGGCGGTGAACCTGTCGGGCACCTCGCTCAACGATGAGCGCTTCCTCGAGTTCCTGATCACTGAGCTGAGCTCGCACGACCTGTCGGCCGGGGCGGTGTGCTTCGAGATCACCGAGACCGCGGCGATCTCCAACCTCGGCAACGTCGTGTACTTCATGCGCGAGCTGAAGGCGCGCGGCTGCCGCTTCGCGCTGGATGACTTCGGCAGCGGACTTTCCTCGTTCATGTACCTGAAGACCCTGCCGGTGGACTATCTCAAGATCGACGGCCAGTTCATCGAGAACGTCACCCACGACCCCATCGACCGGAGCATGGTCGAGGCGATCAGCCAGGTGGGCCGGGCCATGGGCATCCAGACCATTGCCGAGCGGGTGGAAACCCGCGAGGTGCTGCTCGAGCTCGGCCGGCTGGGCATCTCCTATGCGCAGGGCTACTTCATCGCCGCGCCGCGACCGATCTCGGAGTTCCCTTTCTTGCGCAACCGCGACCTGCGGGCCGACGCCACGGCTTTCTGAGCCGCCCCGCCGGGACGAGGTCTTCGGACAACGGCCGCGCCTCGCCGGCCGCGCTCAGCGGTTGGGATAGGCCGTCTTGGCGTTGGCCTTGGCGGTCTCGAGCTCGGCATCGGCGCGTTCCTTGCACGCCTTCTGCTGCGCGCCGCTCATCGCTTCGCACTTCTCGATGGCGACCTTGTGATCGCCTTCCGCGCGCGTCACGGCCATGTCGTACTCACCCTTCTGCGTGGTGCCATTGCCCATGGCATCGTTCGGTGCGCTGGTGGCCGCCCCCATGCTCCCGTTGGCGTCCTTGGCCGCATCGCGGGCCGCTTCCTGATTGTCCTTGGCGGCATCCTGCCGGGCTTCCGCAACGTCGTTGGCCGTCTTCTGCGGCGACTCAGCCCGGTTGCAGCCAGCGGTGAGGGTCATGGCCAGCAGCGCAAACAGCGTCAGTTTTCCGGCGTTCATCATTCATCCTCCAGTGAAGCAGTTCTTGGGATCTTGTCGATCGCCACCATCATCGGGCGGGCCGGCCGCTGCCCACCACAGGCGCGCACCGCGCCTGCCTATGGTCTTTGTCCGACGCGCCGCCGACATTGCAAACGGTTCCGAAAGGTACAGGCTCGATGCCAGCGTCGTGAAGCCGGGATCCCACGATGGACGCTTCCCGTCGCAGGCCTCCCAGGCCGGCGGGCAGGATGCCTCAATGCGCGGTGGCGTTGCGCCGGATGAAAGCCGCCGCATTCGCATGCAGGGCGGCGAGGTCCGCCTCGCGCGCGTAGATCATGTGGCCCGAAGGGTAGAAGTGCGACTCGAGGTTGGCGCGGAGCGAGACGGGCAGCGGCAGGTGGCGCTGCTCGTACAGGGCCGCGAAATAGGGCGTGGCCAGGTCGAAGTAGCCGTTGTTGAGCTGCACCTTGAGCTGCGGATTGTGCGTCATCGCATCGGCAAGATCCGGCATGACGTTCACGACGCCCGGGCCGCGTGATTTCTCTGCCGGCTGGCGATGCTGGAAGTCCCAGGTCTGCTCCACGTCCGCGGAAGCCTTGTAGGTCTTGCCCGCGCCGAACTTCAGCGTGTTGCGCACGTAGTCGTTGAAGCTCGAGACGTACGCGGATGACAGGGCCGAGGACTGTGGGTCATAGTCTGCCTCCTTCAGCAGCGCATCCTCGCTGGGGCCCGCGAAGCGGGCATCGAGCCGGCCCACCGTCGACTGACCCTCGGCCAGGTGCTGGGCGAACATGCCGACGTTGACGCGCAGGCGCGCGCGCTCAAGGTAGTCCACGGGCAGCCCCGTGTAGTCGTGCAGCCGCGCGGCGATGCGGCTCGAGCGCTCGGCGTCGAGCTCGCTCCCGGCGGTGAGCGCGGGCAGGTACTCGTTCAACGCAAAGGACTCGACCTCGCGCAGCAGCGGCTCGAGCTGCTCCGGCCGGTTGGGTAGGCGATGGTGGTACCAGGCCGCCGCGGCATAGGAGGGCAGCACCAGCGCATAGGGTGTCTCCACGCCAGGGTTCGACTGCGGGGAATCGGCGTTGTTGTCGTAGTTCAGGATCTGCCCGATCAGCAGGATGCCGTTCAGGTCGACCGAATGCTCCTCGGCGAGGATGCGGGAGAGGGCGGCTGCGCGTGTCGAACCATAGCTCTCGCCGAACAGGAACTTCGGCGAGTTCCAGCGGCCGTGGCGCGAGAGGAACTCGACGATGAACTGCCCGAAGGCATGCGCATCCTGGTCCACGCCGAAGAACGCCTTTTCCTTGTCGGTGCCCCGCAGGTGCCCGAAGCCCGTGCCCGGCGCGTCGATGAACACCAGGTCGCTGGCATCGAGCAGCGAGTATTCGTTCTCGATGAGCCGATATGGCGCGGCGGGCGTGTGCGAGTCCTCGGCGGTGATCACCCGCCGCGGCCCGAAGGCGCCCATGTGCAGCCACACGGTGGATGATCCGGGTCCGCCATTGAACAGGAAGGTGATCGGCCGGCGCGCATCGGCCTCCCCGCGCGCGCCATCGGTGCGGAAATAGGCCACGTAGGACATGCTGGCATGGGGTGGATTGAGCGGGGGCGCCGGCTTGTCGTCATGCGCAACTGGCGGCTCTTCGTCCATCGGGTCCTTGACGTGGACCACCATCACCCCCGCCTCGGCCTGGTACGACAGGCTCTTCCCGCCCTGTTGCAGGGTTCCGCGGGTAACCTGCTGGTCATCCTTCAGCGCAGCCCCGATGTCCTGGGGTCCGGGAACCGCGGCCGGCGGCGCCGCCGGCGAGGAGGGCGTGGCGCCGGTCGCGGTCAGCGACAGGAAGCCGAGGCAGGCGCCGGCACAGATCGATGCCAGGCAACGGCGGAAGCGGGTCGGATGGTCGGACATGGTCTCTCCCCAAGGTATGGCGCGCATGATAACCGGCGCGTCCTGCGGCAACCACGTATCCGCTGATGGGCATCCGCCTGTGTCACACTGGTGGCATGGATCGCATCAAGTCCGTCCTGGTGTTCATCGATCCGCGGGTCGGTGAGCATCCCGCCATTGCCAAGGCGGCGCGCATCGCCGCCGGCTTCCGGGCCCGTCTCGTGCTCTCCATCGTCGAGCCCTCGAGCGCGGCCTGCGCCTCCAACTTCCTGGACGCGGCGACCTGCCGGCTTGCGCAGGATCGGCTCATCCTGCCGCACCGTGGCCGCCTGGAGACCCTGGCGGAGCCACTGCGCGACGCTGGTCTCACCGTCGATACCGAGGTGGTGCTCGAGACGCCACTGGCGGCGGCCATGCTGGCGCAGATCAAGGCCCTTCGCCCCAGTCTCGTCGTCATGGACACCCACCCGCACTCGCTGCTGCGGCGCGCCTTCCTGTCGCACCTGGACTGGTTCCTGTTGCGTGAATCGCCGGCGCCGCTCCTGCTGGCGAAGCCGCGGGCGTGGGGCCCGGGACCGTTGCACATCGCTGGCGCGGTGGACCCGGGCCACCCGGACGACAAGCCCTGGAGCCTGGATCACGAGATCCTGGGCACCCTCGAGTACCTGTCCACGGGTTTCCCGTGCGAGCTCTCGGTGGTCAATGCCTTCTGTTCGCTGGAGGAATTCGCCGAGCTCGGGACGGGGGGGAGCCCGGAATATGCCGCCTCCGTGGTCACGCCCGTGGCGGCAGCCCGTCGCCAGCAGGCCGACGCGCTGCGCCAGTTGCTCGCCGGACACCAACTCGAGCGCGAGCGGGTGCACCTCGTCGAGGGAAGCCCCGTGGAGGCGCTGCCATCGTTCGTCTCCCACCATCGCATCGACCTTCTGGTGATGGGCGTGATCTCCCGGGGCCGGCTGTTCGAGCATTTCATCGGCAGCACGGCCGAACGGATGCTCGATGAGATCGAGTGTGACGTGCTGGCGCTCAAGCCCGAGTCGCTCGCCGCTCGCCTGTGGTGAGGCGCGGCACGTCGGGTTTGCTGTAGATTTTTCAAGGCTCGCCCGGCGCTGGAATTTACGGAACATTCCTGATTTACGGCCTCCCCCGGCAGGGTGCGAGAATCTGCGCCATCGGGCCGGAACCGCCGGCCCTGGTGTTATAGGTCATCATCCCTGTAGGAGGTCGTCATGAGCATCGTTCGATGGGAGCCCATGCGTGAGCTGGATGAATTCTTCCGCCGTGTATCCGGCCTGACCCGCCGTCCGGGCGGTGCCGTGGAAGGCACCGAGTGGACGCCCGCCGCGAACATCAGCGAGTCGGCGAATGAGTACCTGATCAAGGCCGAGCTGCCCGAGGTGAACAAGGAGGATGTGGCGATCACCCTGCAGAATGGCGTGATCACCATCTCCGGCGAGCGCAAGTTCAAGAAAGAGGACAAGGACGAGAACACGCTGCGCGTGGAGAGCTTCTACGGCAGCTTCTCCCGCAGCTTCGCGCTGCCCGAGAACGCCGACCAGGACAACATCAGCGCCGAGACCAAGGATGGCATCCTTCGGGTGCGCATCCCCAAGGTGCCCGCCAAGACTCCGAAGGCCGTCGAGATCAAGGTGCAATGAGCCCGGCCGGCGTCGTCCTCACGCTCAACGCCGGCTCCTCCAGCATCCGCTTCGCCGCCTTCGAGGCCCGGCAGCCGGCGCGACGGTTGTGGTGGGGCAAGCTCGACCGGCCAGGGACGCACCGTGCGCACCTGTCGGTGCACGGCCTCAAGGACGCTGATGCGCTCGCGCCGGTGTTCGGCGAGTCGGCCGCGCTCGACACCGCGGCGCGGCTGGTGCGCTGGCTGTACGACCGCGAGCCGCAGTGGCTGGCCGTCGGTCACCGCGTCGTGCACGGCCTGTCGGCCGCGGGGCCGCGGCGCATCGATGAGGCCCTGCTGGAATCCCTGCGCGCGCTCGTGCCCTTCGACCCGGAGCACCTCCCGCAGGAACTGATGCTCATCGACGAGGCACGCGCCGCCCGTCCCGGGGTTGCCCAGTGGGCCTGCTTCGACACCTCCTTTCACCACGACATGCCGGCGGTGGCACAGCGTCTGCCCATCCCGCGGCGGTTCTTCGATCTGGGCGTGCGGCGCTACGGCTTCCACGGCCTGTCCTACCAGCACCTGGTGGAGGAGTTGCACCACATCGGCGATCCGGCCGCGAGCAGCGGGCGCGTGGTGCTCGCGCACCTGGGAAACGGCGCGAGTGTCGCCGCGGTGCTCGATGGCCGCAGCATCGACACCAGCATGGCACTCACGCCCACCGCGGGCCTCATCATGGGTTCGCGCAGCGGCGATCTGGATCCCGGGCTCGCGGGGTACCTGGCGCGCACGCAGGGCATGAGCCTCGAGCAATTCTCCACCATGGTGAACCGCGAGTCCGGGTTGCTGGGCATCTCCGGTATCAGCTCCGACATGCGCGAGCTGCTGGCGCGCGAATCACGCGAGCCGGCGGCGGCGGAGGCGATCGAGGCCTTCTGCTACCAGGCGCGCAAGTGGATCGCCTCGATGACGGCCGCGCTCGGCGGCATCGACCTGCTGGTGTTCAGCGGCGGCATCGGCGAGAACCTCGCCGTGATCCGCGAGCGCATCTGCAATGGCCTGGGGTTCCTCGGCGTGGGCGTGGACAGCGCCCTGAACGCCGCCCGCGCGCCCATCATCTCGCCTCCGGAGGCCGACGTGCGCGTGCGCGTGATCGCCGCCGACGAAGAACTCATGATCGCGAATGCAGTCGTAAGATCATTGTCCTGAACTGAAACTCCCGAGGTCCTGCCATGCCCACCCGCGCACCGGATGCGGAATTGATCGCCCGGATGGACGCCTATTGGCGCGCCGCCAACTACCTGTCGGTGGCGCAGATCTACCTGCTGGACAATCCGCTGCTGCGCGAGCCGCTGGCGCCCGAGCACCTGAAGCCCACGCTCCTGGGACACTGGGGAACGACCCCGGGGCAGAACTTCATCTATGTCCACCTGAACCGTGCGATCCGCGAGCACGACCTGGACATGATCTACCTGTCGGGCCCCGGGCACGGCGGGCCGGCGCTGGTGGCGAACACCTACCTCGAGGGCACGTATCCGGAAATCTATCCCGACATCAGCGCGGACGAGGCGGGCCTGCGCAAGCTGTGCCGGCAGTTCTCCTTCCCGGGCGGCATCCCCAGCCACGTCTCGCCCGAGTGCCCCGGCTCCATTCACGAGGGGGGTGAGCTCGGCTACTCGCTGAGCCATGCCTTCGGCGCGGTGCTCGACAACCCGCAGCTCGTGGCTGCCTGCGTCATCGGCGATGGCGAGGCGGAGACGGGGCCCCTGGCGACCTCGTGGCATTCGGTGCAGTTCCTCAATCCCAGGACCGACGGCGCCGTGCTGCCCATCCTGCACCTGAACGGCTACAAGATCGCCAATCCGACGATTCTCGCCCGCATCCCGCGCGCGCAGCTCGAGCAGTTGCTGCGGGGCCTGGGCTGGGCGCCCCTGTTCGTCGAAGGGGAGGACACCTCGCTCATGCATCCGGCCATGTTCGTTGCCGTGGACGAGGCGGTGCGCAGCATCCGCGACATCCAGCGGCGCTGGCGCGAGGGCGGCGAACGAGTGCCATCGCCCTGGCCCATGATCGTGCTGCGTTCACCGAAGGGCTGGACGGGGCCGGCGATGGTCGATGGACTGCCCAATACTGGCACCTTCCGCTCGCACCAGGTGCCGGTGTCCGATCCGCGCCGCTTCCCTGCGCACTTGCCGGTACTCGAGAACTGGCTGCGCAGCTACCGGCCGGAAGAGCTGTTCGATGCCGGCGGAAGGCTGCGCCCGGAGCTGGCCGAGCTGGCGCCGCGAGGGGACCGCCGCATGGGGGCGAACCCGCATGCCAACGGCGGCCGGCTGCTGCGCGACCTGCGGCTGCCGGACTTCCGCCAATTCGCCGTGCCCGTTCCCGAGCCCGGCGTCCTGGGGCGTGGCGATACGCACCTGCTCGGTCCCTTCCTGCGCGAAGTGGTGCGGATGAACGCCGAGTCCGGCAATTTTCGCATCTTCGGACCGGACGAGACGATATCCAACGGCCTGGAGGCGGTGTTCGAGGCCACCGACCGGCAATGGCTGGCGCCGATCCTCCCCGGCGATGAGTCACTCGCGCCCAGCGGCCGCGTGATGGAAATGCTGAGCGAGCACCAGTGCGAGGGCTGGCTGGAGGGCTACCTGCTCACCGGCCGGCACGGCCTGTTCAACTGCTACGAGGCCTTCATCCACATCATCGACTCGATGTTCAACCAGCATGCGAAGTGGCTCAAGGTGAGCGCAACGCTCCCCTGGCGCCACCGCATCGCCTCGCTCAATTACCTGCTGGCCTCGCATGTCTGGCGGCAGGACCACAATGGCTTCACGCACCAGGACCCGGGCTTCATCGACCACGTGGTCAACAAGAAGGCGCAGGTGGTGCGCGTCTACCTGCCGCCCGATGCCAACTGCCTGCTGTCGGTGATGGATCACTGCCTGCGCAGCCGCCACTACGTCAACGTGGTGATCGCCGGCAAGCATCCCTCACCGCAATGGCTGGACATGCCGGCGGCGGTGGAGCATTGCACCCAGGGCATCGGCATCTGGGACTGGGCGAGCAATGACCAGGATTCAGCCGAGCCCGACGTGGTAATGGCCTGCGCGGGCGATGTGCCCACGCTCGAGACCCTCGCCGCGGTGTCCATCCTGCGCGAGCACCTGCCCGAGCTGTGCGTGCGCGTGGTGAACGTCGTCGACCTCATGAAGCTGCAGTCGAGCAGCGAACATCCGCACGGCCTGTCCGACCGGGACTTCGACACGCTGTTCACCACCGACAAGCCCATCATCTTCGCCTATCACGGCTACCCGACGCTCATCCACCGGCTCACCTACCGGCGCCGCAACCACGACAACCTGCACGTGCGCGGCTACAAGGAGGAGGGCACGGTGACCACCGCGTTCGACATGACCGTGCTCAACGACCTGGACCGCTTCCACCTGGTCATCGACACCATCGACCGGCTGCCGCACACCGGCAGCCGCGGGGTGTACCTGAAGCAGCACCTGCAGAACAAGCTGGTGGAGCATCGCCATTACATCGCCGAGCACGGCGTGGACCTGCCCGAGGTACGCAATTGGAAGTGGCCCGCCGGCACCGCAGCGCGTTAGGTAATTGCCACGATTGTTGCAGGGGACACGCGGCGTCATCTTCCTGAACGTGCGCGACGCAACCCCGCGCGGAGGTTCCATGAGCTATTCATTGCGCAGACTCCTCATCGCCGTCGCCGATCCGTCGGCCCGCACCAACAAGGCCGTACGGCGCGGCGTCGACCTGGCGAAGCGCTCCGGCGCTTCCATCGAGCTGTTCAGCTCCGTCGCCCTCACCGGCTCCTACGGTGACATCAGCCGCGCCGAGTCCCGCGAGTTCGCGCGAATCGTGCTCGCGGACACCACCCGCGATCTCGAAGCGCTCGCCGCGCGCCTGCGCAAGGAGGGCGTGGAAGTGAGCTCGAAGGTGGTGCTCGACTACCCGGCGCACGAAGCCATCGCACGCGAGGCGCAACGGCTGCGGGCGGACCTGGTGCTGATCGAGGCGCACAAGCACAACATCTTCGCGCGCGTGCTGCTCTCGCAGACCGACTACGGCCTGATCCGCGAGTGCCCCGTGCCGCTGCTCATCGTCAAGACCGGCGCGTTGCCGGAGAAGCCTGCGCTGCTGGCCGCGCTGGACCCCTGGCACGCGGCCGGCAAGCCGGCCTCGCTCGATGCGCGCATCATCGACGTCACCCGAGGCATGGCTGAGGTGCTCGGCGGCACGATCAACACCGCGCACGTATACGCACCGCTGGTCGGTTTCCTCTCCGGCTCCATCGGCGCGCCCTCGTCGATCCCGCTCTCGCTGCCCGATGAGAGGCGCTACAAGGCCTCGGTGCAGCGCCAGTTCCGTCGCGTCAACCAGCGATATGACATCGGGCGGGGCAGGGCACACCTGCGTTCGGGGGATCCGGCCATCGAGCTGCCCTTCCTCGCCCGCTCGCTGAAGGCTGGGATGGTGGTGATGGGCGCGGTGTCGCGTTCGGCGATCAAGCGGCTGTTCATCGGCAACACGGCCGAGCGGGTGCTCGACTCGTTGACCTGCGACGTGCTGATCGTGCGGCCCACGGCCGCGCGCTGAACCGCACGCTCGGGCGCGGCATCGACGGCCGCGCTCAGTCGTGATAGTAGATGTGCGCCGGTTCGCCCTGTGAATTCAATTCCGGCGCGGGCTTGCTGTCAGCAAGGTCGAGACCGCGATAGCGCCCACCGAAGAACACCAGCGGCCGCCGGGGCGGGATGCCCTGGTGCAACGCGCACACGCGGCCAATGACGACCCAGTGGTCGCCCGCGTCGATCACCTGCTGCAAGGTGCAGTCGAGAGAGGCCAGGCACCCTTCCAGTCGCGGCGCATGCGGACCTGGCACCAGCCGGAACGGCGGCGGGGCGCCTTCCTTCCAGCCGCTGGCGAACCAGCTGGACAGCGCCTGCTGGTCGTGGCGCAGGATGTTGATGCTGAAGCCGGCCAGCGTGTCCAGGTTGCTGGCGAAGCGCGATTTCTTGCCGGGGCAGAACAGCATCAGCATCGGATCCAGCGACACCGAGGACACCGCGTTGACCGTGATGCCGATGGCCTCATCGCCGCTGCGCGCGAGGATCACGGTGACGCCGGTGGCGAACAACCCGACGGTGTCGCGGAACTGGCGCGTATCGGGCGCCGGCGGGTCGGTCGGGGTGTCGTTCATCGCCGGTCCCTCAACGCGGCGCCTGCCCGAACGCTTCGTCGCGATTGGCGCTGACGAAGCTGCGCACCTTCTCCGCAAGATCCTGGATCTCGCGCTGATGGCCAGCGATCAGGGCGCCCGCCATGCGCACCGGATCGCCGAAAAAGAACCGCTCGTACAGCACCTGGCGCGAGGCGAAAGCCGAAAGCGAGGCGTCCCAGGCCAGCCGGAACAGCGGGATACGGTCGAAGGCGTCGGCACGCGCCGCCTGGAAATAGCGGCGGATGTCCTCCACCAGCGGGCCCTTGAGGTCGGCCTCGGTGGGCATGGCGACCAGGCCGCTGGCGCCGATCTGCTGGATGATCTCCACCATGCGAGGATACAGCCGCGGAAACAGGTTGCGGGCGGCATCCAGGGGGTTCCAGGCCGGGCGCATCACGCCCCATTCATCCAGTTGCGCATCGGCCTCGGCCGCGCGCAGGAAGGCCTTCATGGTCTCGAGGTTCACCCACAGTTCGGCGAGCTTCTCGTGGATGTGCTGGAAGATCTCCGCGCCGATGCTGTTCACCAGCATCGAGGCGAGACCGAGCATGAATTCGCACTTGGCGATGTTCTTCACCACCACCTGGTGCGTCATGTGCACCACCGCACCGGTGCGTGAATAGGCCTCGTTGCAGCGCTTGATGTCGCGGTACAGCAGCACCGCTTCCCACGGCACGAACACATCGTCGAACACCACCACCGCGTCCATCTCCTCGAAGCGCGAACCCAGCGGGTGGTCGTAGTGGGAGCGTCCGAAGTCGACGCTTTCGCGGCAGATGAAACGCAAGCCGGGGGTGTCATTCGGGATGGAGAAACCGAAGGCATAGGGCGCATCCTCCTCAGGGCTCTTCAGGAGCGTGGAGGGAAACACCATGAGCTCGTCGGAGACGGGGAGCGTGGCCAGCATGCGGCAGCCGCGGATCACGATGCCCGCATCGGTTTCTTCCTTGATGCGCGCCGCGAGGAACGGGTCGGCCTGCTTCGCCATGCTGACCGCGCGGTTCGCCTGCGGGGGAACCAGCGTGTGGGTAAGGCACAGGTCGTGCTCGCGCAGGTACTCGTGGTAACGCACGGCATTTGCGCCGAAACGCGGATCACCTTCGGCGAGGAAGGCTGCGCCGGCGGCGTAGCCGGTCATCGCGCGGTTGATGTAATCCGGGACGCGACCCATCATGCCGCGGGTGAAATCCTCCCATACCTTCATGGCGCGGCTGATGCTCACCAGTTCCTCCTGGGTGCGCGGCATCATGAAGGAGCGCGCCACCTTGCGGCCGGTGCTGGGAGAGTCGAACAGGCACAGTTCCTGCTTCTCCCACTGCAGGTCGTAGAGCGCCGCCAGGGTCCGCACGCCGCCGGCCAGCGCCGGATGCGTGGTGACGTCCTTCACCGCCTCGCCGCGATACCAGATGGCGGGCGGCCGCTCCCGCAGCCGGGCGAGCACCTGTTCGCCGCGCCGCGCGCCGGTGCCGCCGGCGTTGTCGTGGAAGCGGGCGGGTGCGGAAGGGGGCAGCGGGGTCATGCAGGCTCCGGGCAAGCTGTGGATGCGAATGTGAATTCATTATGGGGTGGACCCCCGTGCACCGCCAGCCTGCGAAGCCTGGAGGGGCGGAAATCGCTCCAGCGTCGCTGACGGCGGCGGCTGCGCATGGCAACATGTTACTCATCCATGGAAGGCCAGTTGCAGATCAGCCCCTTGCTTGCCGCGTCCCTCATGGCGCTGGTCCTCGCCGGTTGCGGCGGTGGTGGTGGCGGTTCAGGGAAGCCGCTTGCCTTCGACACCTCGAACATCAGCGTCAGCGCAGCCGTGAACGGAGTCGCACCCGAAAGCGCGCAGATTCACCTGCTGAACGTCCCTTCCAGCGCGGCGTATGCCGAGACCCGTTATTCGATGAATGGCATCGCTGCGGCGGGCGTGGGTTGGGACGCGGCCGGCAAGCCGTTGATGTCGGTGTCCTACCGGGCACCCGGGGATCTTCGTCCCGGAACCTACTCGGACACGGTCGAGGTGCAGCTATGCGTGGACGCGGCATGCGCCAATCCGATCGCCGGTGCATCGGCCAGCCTCGCGGTCAAGTATGAAGTGACACCGTACGACAGCAGTCACCCACCGACGGTTTCCTTTGCCCGGAGCACCGTGTCCTACCAGGGCCTGAACATCGATGTCCTGTCACCGCCGCCGATCGAAGTGGCCATGACATTGCAGGATTTTGGCGCCCAACCGTTCTTCAAGGTCACGGGCGCCGGCAGCACCGGCAGTGGTGTCAGCAACAGCTACGCCTATGCGCAGGGAACGGCGGCGGGAACCCTGACCATCCTTCTGGCCTCGCCCAACAGCTTGCCTGCCGGCACCACTCACACGCCGCTCACGATCTCCGCCTGCCTGGACGAGGCATGCCTGAATCCCGTTCCGGGAAGTCCGTATACGGTGAACGTCGAGTATGCCGTGGGAGATTCGATCGTCGTCGATGGTCCAACGGGTTATCGATTCACGGCGATGGTCCTGCCGTTCCGGACCATGGCCTGGGACCCGGTGCACGGCAAGATCCTGCTGCTGCTGCCGGTCGGCGACAACAATGTTGCCCATCTCGCGACGCTGGATCCCACCACGAAGGAAGTCGGACCACCGGTGGCGCTGAGCGGCAATGGGACCGGTGCATTGGCGGTGAGCGATGACGGTCAGTTCGTCTACGCGGGAGTGGACGATGGGACGATCCAGCGTTTCACCTTGCCCGACCTGAGGCCAGATACGGTGATCTCCGTCGGCCGCGGTGCGAAGAACGAACTGCTGTATGCCGCTGACATCCAGGTGGCCCCGGGTGCGCCGCATACCATCGCCGTTGCGCTGAATCGATATCCCTATCTTGGGCAGGTGCCGCAGGAAGCGGGCGTGGCGATCTTCGACGATGCCGTGCCGCGCGCCCATCAGGCTGCCGGATCGACGAATCCCGACAGCGGAACGCTGGTCGACTGGCTTGCCTGGGGAGGCGACTCACAGACCCTGTTCGGAACCGGTATCGCGCAGGCCGGTGTGTACAAGATGGTCGTCGATGCGCAGGGAATCGTCTCGTCGGACAATCAGGGTGCATTCCCTGGTACGCGGCTGCATTGGGCGGGCGGCACCTTGTATCTGGATGGCGGGCAGTGGATCGATGCTGCCACGATGACGGTCACGAGGCAGTTGAGCTATCCGGATCCGTACGGGGTTCTTCCCAGCAGTGGCGGCTCCCGGCTGTTCGTGTCCAACAGTGATGAGGGCCCGCTGGGAGCCCCGCACCTGAGATCGCTGGACTTGGCCACCGGCGAGGTGCTGGCGGAGCTGCAGCTTCAGTCCCTGATGCAACAGCAGATGGAATGGCATCTGCTCAGGGGCAATGGCCTCGCCGCGCCGGTGATCGTCGTGCATTCGGCGAGCCAGCTCGGATTCATCAGTGGCGGATTCGTCGGGCCGTGAGCGGGTGGGTCGCGCGGTGCCCAAGGCAGTAGTCATTGGTGTCTCGTTGCTGTTCCTGCTCTCCGGCTGCGCCATGGCTGGACCTGGGACGCAACCTGAGCCCGCCCCGGGATCCGAAGCTGAGGCCAGGCGCGAAGCGCCGCAGGCAGCCGCCATGCCGGAGCCAGCCGTTGCTGGCGACTTTCCTGCGACTTTGAGATTGAGGCGGGGCCAGTCGATCACGGCCGGGTCTGGATACCTGCTCGTGGGTTTCGATGCCGTGCTCGCCGATTCCCGTTGTCCCAAGGGCGACACCTGCATCTGGGCTGGGGATGCCACGGTGCGCATCTGGGTGCAGAAGCCAGGTGGCCCGCGCCAACAGCTCGAACTGCATACCGCGACCGCGAAGCGACGATGGGCGGCCACCGGGGACGGATATGTCCTGCTGCAGGTGCTGGAGCCGTACCCGATTGCGGGCCAGCGGCTCGACCCGGATGGCTACATCGCGACGCTGCTGCTGACGCGCGAGCAACCCGAATCCGACGGGCTGAGATGAACGCACCCGGCGCTCGGCCCACGCGCCGGGTGCGAGAATTCAGCGCGGGGCGCGAGGGTGCCCCCATGGGCACCCCCGACCCGGGCTGGATGCGACCCCGCCTTCAGTGGTGATTGGCCTCACACTGATATACCCGCACATCATCCACGTACCAGCCGAATTGCCCGCCGCAAGCATCGTTGCCGATGTCGAAGCGCAGCCGGATGCGATCGCGCGGCTTGGCATAGGGGGCGAGATTGATGATGGAGCGGCCCCAGGACCCTTCCACCTGCCCGCCGTCGGATCCGGTGAAGGCCGGTTCTCCCGCGATCGGGTTGGTGTTGCCATCGTCGGCAGTGTACAGCGTGGCGTTGTAAGGGTTGTAGACGAAGTCTCCCGCCTTGACGATCTGCCATGCACGGCCGTTCACGCTGATCTTCAAGTTGCCGCCGTCCCAGCCGCTTTCGGTGGCGACCCAGTGGTCGAAGGCCAGCCAGGTGGTGCGAGCCTTCGATGGCACGGTGATGCTCTCGCTGTCGACGTGCAGCACCGCGGTCTCATCACCGCCCGGCCCGCAGGTGCCGATGTCGGGGTCGGGTCCGAACAACGCACGACCCGGCCGGTTGCCGGGCAGGTGGGATGCCACCGTCCAGTCGCGTGCCGTGAAGTCCGCGGTGGTGCCGCTGTGGCTCGCCCGCCAGTGCTCGCGCAACGGCTTGCCGCTGTCGAAGCGCTCGCGGAACAGATCCTGCGTCTCGCTGCCGCGCGGGCACAGCGCGGGCGGTGACTTGGCCAGCAGCGGCTTGAAGTCGCACTGGGTGGGCGGATTGCGCATCTCCACCGCGAGCATGGCCTCGTGCACCTGCTTGCAGTCCGCGGGCGAGATGAACTGTCCCGAGGCCGATCCATCGGTCAGCGAGGCGAGATTCGCACCGATCAGGTCCCGGCAGGACTGCTCGATCGCATCCGCATGGTCGGAGAAGTCCGTCGTCGGTCCCTGGTAGGTCACCTTGGCGCGGAAGTAGATGTGCGCCGCCTTGGTGAGGCCGAGGCCCTTCATGGTGTGACCGTTGTAGCTGCCGCCATCCACGACCAGCGCATAGGCGTGGTTGGGAATACCGGAGTTGGTGTGCACGCCGCCCTGATCATCGGTGGAGCAGGCGTATTCGAACTTGTCGGACACCTTGCCGGGGTTGCTGAAGCAGCGCGGGTTCCACATGTCGCGCAGCGCGCCGGTCAGGTCGGGCGCGTAGTCATCCTCGCCGAGCAGCCAGCGCACCGAGTTGTCCGTGCCGACGCCCACCGTGAAGGAGCCATTGGCCGGCAGCCCCGACTTGACCGCTGCGCCATCGGCATTGGTGAGTTCGATGCTGCCGATGGCCGGATCCGAGGCGAGCAGGAGCAACCCGCTCGGCGGGGCGACGAACACGATGCCGGCGGCGCCGGCCGCGATGGCATTTGCCGCACGCGTGCCCGATCCGCACTGGCTGCTGCCATCCGGATTGAGCGTGAAATCAATGACGGCGATCTTGCCGTTCAAAGGCGCCAGGGGCGTGCAGGCATCGACGGGTGAGGCGATCTCGAGTGCAGCCGGGCCCACCGTGAAAGGCGCCGTCGGTTCGTTCGCCGAGGTCAGCCCGGGGTAGCTGCCCGCCGCCGATCCGCCGCTGACCGTGAGCGCCGGAGGCGGGGAGCCGCCGAACACCGAGCAACTCTCCGGGGTGCGCGGATTGTTCGGCGTATCGGTGCCGCGATGATTGATGCGGTCCACGGTCTCGCCGAAAATGTCGGAATAGGACTCGTTGAGCGCACCGGGCTGCCACTGGTAGATCAGGCCGTCGGTGTACTCCGTATAGGCGTGGCTCCACTCGTGCGCGGTGACATCATCCACCGTGAGTCCCGGGCAGAAGGAAATGAACGTTCCGTTCCAGGAGGCGTTCGGGCAGGCGTAGCCGCGATTGAAGATGGCATCCATGGTCGCGCCGGCCCCGTCGAAGGAATCCCGGCCGAAGGCGTTGCGGTAGAAGTTGTAGGTCTCCTTCGAGGCCAGGATCATGTTGTCCGCCTCGACGATGCCGGTGGGGAAGGCCTGGCCTTCCACCCATACGGGGCTGTCGGGGTAGGTGGGCGGAACGGTCGGAAGGTTCTCGCCATCGTAGGCGCGACGGTTCAGCGCATCGTAGATGCCGCTGATGCGATCGATGATCTTGCCGGTGTGCGCATCGACATACACGAATTCGCGCACGCGGGCGCCATCGCCCACTTCCACTTCGTAGGCGAGGTGGTCGGGACCGGGTACGCCCTTGGCCAGGCCTTCGCGGAACACCAGCAGCCGGCTGTTGCGGGCCGACACCTTCTTTCCGCCCACGGATCTCACCGCCGTGGCTTCGGCCTCTCGCGCACTGCGCGAAGGCGCCGAGGACACTGCGATGTCCGGAATCAGTGTTCCGTTCACCACTGTCAGATCGCCATTCGCGTCGAAGTGCGCCTTGAGCATCGCGCCGAACACGTGCAGGCCCGCGTACTCCTGCGAGTAGGTGAGGTGCGAATGACCCAGACGGTCGGTAGTACTGCCGCGCAAGGTGAGCTCGGCAGCACCGGAAGTCAGTCCCAGCGCACGACCGTGGCGATTGATGAACGCGGTGGCGCTGTCCTTCATCGACTGCGCGCTGGGCCGCAGGAGTGGCGAGGCCGGAGCGGCGCCTGCCGTGGAGGCCGCGGCAGCGGGCTTCACGCGCACGAAGCGGGCGGCGCCGGTGGCGGGATCGAGACTGACGGACGCGCTGCCCACCTCGGCCTGCAGGCGGTTGAGCGCGGCCGGGTCGTGAGCCGCAGCGGTGGAAGCGGCACCAGCGGGCGCACCGAACAACAGACCCAAGGTGGCGCCAGCGATGGCGCGGACTGAATTGCGCAGCATTGATTTTCCCCTCATTCCATGTTTGATACAACACGAGGACATCGACGACTTTATTCTTGATCTCGCGGGGGGAAAACATCGAGCCCGCCGCGAATTGACACTGCGTTGAAGCGCCTGACATTGAGCCTCGTCGCCGGAGTTGTCAATGAGGCCAGTTTCGCGGGCGGTTGGTGTGGCCGCTTCAAAGGACAGCTGCGCCGACGCCGCAGCTCCGGCCGTTTACCATAACGTGAAGCGCGTGCCGGCAGATCCTCGGCCCAACGACGAGCCGCTTACCGCAGCCTCAAACGGGGCTCGCGGCCGAACGGATCGACTCTCGCAACCAACGCAGACCTGCATCGTGCACCTTCGCGCGATGGAACTGGATGGCCTCGCGCATGAGCGGAAAATCGAAGGGCAATGGCTGCCAGACGATGGCATGCCGCGCAGCGAATGTCCTGACCAGCCGCTCCTGCAGGATGGCGATTCGATTGGTTCCTGCCAGCAGTTCCGGCACGTGGGTAAAGGAGGAGGAAAACACCTCGATGCGCCTTTCCAGTCCCAATTTGCGCAGATGAGATTCGGCGAAGGAAATCCGGCGCGCACTGCCGAAGCTGACGCTGATATGCGGCGCTTTCAGAAAGGCGTCGAGACTCAATGCGCGCTTCATCAGAGGGTTCTTGCGCCAGCCGGCGATGACATGCCGCTCTTCGAACAGCAGTTCGATGGGATGCTCAGCCTGGCAGAATTCCTCGGGCGTGAGGATGAGATCGAATTCTCCCTTGTCGAGCAAGGCAGGCATGTCGGCAACCGGCGGCTGCAGATCCAGCCGTACGCTCGGTGCCGTCCGCGTCAACGCAGGGACGAGTTTGGTGAAGATCACGGTGAGGAGGTAATCGGACACCGCTATGCGGAACATCCGGTCCGAGGTCTTCGGGTCGAACTGCTGGGAACGCACCATCAGCGCTTCGACTTGGTGGATGATCGAGTGCAGCTCGGGCAGGAGGTCCAGGGCAAGTGCGGTGGGCAGCATCGATCGTCCATGCGTCACCAGCAGAGGATCGCGAAAGTAGTCTCGAAGCTGCGCGAGCGATGCGCTGACGGCAGGTTGACTCAGATGCAGGTGCCTGGCGGCCCGCGATACGTTTCGCTCGGTCAGCAGCACGTGCAGGACGCGCAACAGATTGAGATTGAGCCCGTTGAATCTCATGCGAAGGTGCTTATCGGGTATCGTCAAAATGGATAGTATTCGATCATAACAATCGATTTCCACTATAGCTTGTGCCGTGGCAGCCTGATGACTCAGGCGCTATTGAGGGGGATGGCCATGAAATTTCGCATATCCGTGGACAGCGGCGGCACGTTTACCGACGGCGTGCTCATGGATGCAGGCGGGCTTGCCACGATGCGCAAGGCGCATACGACCCCGCACGACCCGACGGTTGGCACGCTGGACTGCATGTCCCGGCTCGCCGCCTCACGCGAGCTCGCGCTCGCCGATCTTCTCGGGGCAACCGATGTCATCGTGCTCGGCACCACCATGGCGACCAATGCCGTGGCAACGCGCAGCGGCCCCAGGCTCGGCACCATCGCCTCCAAGGGCTATCGGCTTCGCATGGCATTCCCGCAGGTGGCCAAGATCGAGTGGAAGGAGGGCCCGCTGGACATGTACGACTTCCGGGCCAATCCACCCGAACCCCTGGCGGCTTATCATCTGATGACGGAGGTCGAGGAGCGCCTGGATTTCCGCGGGCAGGTGCTCACGCCGCTGAACGAGGAGGATTGCCGCAAGGCCGCCCGCTACCTCCGCGACCAGGGCGTCGAGACGGTCGCGATCATGCTGCTGCACTCCCACCTCAACCCCAAACATGAAAGACGAGTCGCCGAGATCGTCCGGCAGGAAGCCCCTGGCATGCAGGTCACGCTTTCCTCGACCGTGTTGCCGGTGGCGGGAGAGGTCGAGCGTTGGAGTACGGCCATGTTCTCCGCCTATGTGGCGCCCGTGGTCCGCAAGTTCGTCTCCCGGATCGGGAATCTCCTGCGTGAAAATGGTTTTCGTGGCCAGCTGCAGTTCATGCAGAGCAATGGCGGCCTGGCGGCGCCGGATGTGGTGGCGGAGAACCCGGCGGTGCTGCTGTTGTCAGGACCGGCGGCGGGTCCTTCGCTCGGCCGCACCCTGGGTGCCGAGCATGATTACCCGAACATTCTTTCAGTGGATATGGGCGGCACCAGCTTCGATGTGGGCGTGGTGCACGAGGGGGTCGTCGAGACGGTTCGCCAGCAGGTCATCGATGGCAAGAAGTTCGCGCTGCCCAGCGTCGACGTCAGCGCCGTCGGCGCGGGCGGCGGGAGCATTGCGCATGTGGATGCCGCGGGGCGTCTGCAGGTGGGTCCGAAAAGCGCCGGCGCCACGCCGGGCCCGGCCTGCTATGGCAAGGGCGGAGTGAATCCGACAGTCACCGATGCCAATGTCGTGCTCGGATACATCGACCCTGGCTTTTTCCTGGGAGGAGAGACCAAGCTGCGCAAGGACCTGGCCGAACAGGCGATCGAGGCGAAGGTTGCTCGTCCTCTGGGGCTGACGGTCCTTCAAGCCGCAGCCGCCATCCATGAAGTCATCAATTCCAACATGGCCAGCGGCACCCATGTCGCCTTCGCCCAGCGTGGCTATGATCCGCGCGACTTTGCGCTGTGCGCAGCAGGCGGCGGCGCGGCCGTGCATGCCGTGCGACTCATGCAGGAACTGCACATCGGCAAGCTCATCGTGCCGAAGGTGGCGCCGACTTACTGTGCATTCGGCATGATGTTCTGTGACTTCAAACACGACTACCAGCGCGCCTACTACAGCGAGACGGCAAATGCCGACCTTGACAGACTGATGGCGCTGTTCGAGGAAATGGAGGCCGAGGCCCGGGCCACGCTCGCCACGGAGGGGGCGAAGCCGGGAGAGATATCCATCAAGCGTACGCTGGATGTGCGCTACTACGGACAGTTCCGGGATCGAAATGCTCCCCTGGCAGGCGGCAAGATCACGCGTGAGACCTTGAAGTCGGCCATTGCAAGGTTTCATGCCATTCACGAGCAGACGGTCGGTTACGGCGATCCCACGTATCCGACCGAGATCATGCGGCTGCATGTCAGTGCAACCGCCGCCGTCGGCAAGCCGCATCTGCTGGCGCGTCCCCGCGGAACCGACATTGCCGCCGCCCGCAAGGGTCATCGGAAGGCCTGGTTCGCGGAAAGCTCGGACTACGTCGATACTCCGGTCTACGATGGGGAGAAGCTGCTCAGCGGCGCGCAGGTCCAGGGGCCAGCCATCATCGAGGAGGTCTTCACCACCTTCGTTCTGCCACCGGGAGTGAGCACGAAAGTGGATGACCACGGCAACTTTGTTACCACCGTCGCGGCAACGGGAGTCTGAGTCATGGCACAGAAACAGAATACCGCGGGCAGAGCGGGCATCGACCCGATCACTTTCTCAGTCGTCTGGAACAAGCTTCAGTATCTCGCCACCCAGGTGGGCGAGAAGGTGCTCTACTCGACCCAGTCGTTCGTGACCGCGCTGGCGCGTGATCTGGGACAGAGCATCCTCGACACTCAAGGCAAGATCGTGGTGGCGGCTTCTGCAGCGCCGATTCATACGCTGGTGGCCGAGGAAGCCATCAAGGGCCTGGAAGCGAAGTTCAAAGGTGAGTATGAGCCGGGCGATTTCATCGTCGCCAATGATCCGTACATCGTGCGCGGCGGCCATCTTCCCGACTGGAATTTCATCCGGCCGCTGTTCTTCGAAGGCGAGCATCTGGGCTTCTTCCAGGCCAAGACCCATGTCAGCGACACAGGGGGCTTCCTGCCGGGCGGCTACGGTGCGGGAGCGTACGACATCATCGCCGAGGGCCTCAACATCCCTCCAATGAAGCTCATGAAGGCCGGTGTGCTGCAGAAGGATTTCTGGGATCTCGTGCTTCGAAACGTACGCATGCCCACTGAACTGGACATGGACACGCGACTGATCAACGGCTGCATGGCGCAGGCCGAGGAACAGGTACAGCAAATATGCCGCAAGTATGGCGTCGAGGTGGTCAAGGCCTGCATGGCCGAGATCGTCGCCGCCGGCGAACGCGCGATGCGGGCCGAGATTCGCAAGATTCCCAATGGCGTCTACGAGGGTGCATCGGCTGCGGATTGGGACGGGCACCACGACCAGCCGATCTGGGTGCGAGTCAAGGCCATCGTCGAAGATGAAGACATCACCTTCGATTTCACGGGTACTGATCCTCAGGCGACGTTCGTGAACTGTCCGGTGGGCGTGACCATTACGCAGGCGATGGTGGGCCTTCTGTACCTGGTGGATGCGAGCGTGCCCAAGAACGGCGGAACGATGAAGCCGATCAAGTTCATCATGCCGGAAGGGACCGTCGTGAACCCGAAGTACCCCGCGACCGTGGGCGCCTCGCAGATTTCGGTGGGCACCCAGGTCGTCGAGGCCTGTCTGCTGGCGATTGGCAAGGCACTGCCGGATCGCGCCATGGCGCCCTGGTCCAAACATCTGTGTCCCATCAACATCGGGCAGTTGCCGGACGTCATCGATCCGCGCACCGGCCAGCAGCGCAACTACTTCACGGAGACCTTCGGTAGCGATGGCGGCAGCGGGGCGGTCAAGGGCTTCGACGGTTGGCTGGGCGTGGGTTTCCAGAGCGCCTGCGGGAATCTCGTCCGGCCGAATGTGGAGTTTTTCGAGGCCAGCTGCCCTTACGTCGTGACGCATTACGACGTCGCGCCGGATTTTGAAGGAGCGGGGGAGTTTCGTGGTTCGCCGGGAAGCTACGTCCGATTCGTGGCGCACACGAAACCAGGCGCGATGTCCTTGCTCATGACGGGTAACAGTGATGGCCAGCGTTGCGCACCGGCCGGCGTGAGCGGAGGACAGGATGCTCACCTGGCCGAGATGGAAATCATCGCGCCCGATGGCAAGCGGCGCCAGTTGCGCACCTTCGTGACCGTGCCCATTTTTCCGGGCGAAGCCTGTGAGTCGCGCAACAGCGGCGGCGGAGGTTGGGGTGATCCGCTGAAACGCGAGCCGCAACGGGTGGTGGACGATGTGCGTGCCGGTTTCATATCGGTTCAGCGGGCTCGGGATGCCTATGGCGTGGCGGTGGACGCGGTATCCTGGACGTTCGACGCCGGGGCGACTGCGAAGCTGCGCGCACGATCGCGCGACGCCGCCATCTCGAACTGAAGAGTAGCGCCATGGCAGCAATGACTGGCAAGGATGTGTTCGACCGGCTCTGGCGCGAGGTGGGCCTCAAGCCCGATGATATCGCCGGTGGGATGAGCATCCTGGGCCGTGATCCCATCGTTCCCAGTGTGCATCGGGTCGGAGCCGCGGCGGCCGGAGCGCTGGCGGCCATGGGAAGCGCGGTGGCGTCGATCTGGAAGCGGCGTTCAGGAGAAGGGCAGGACATCGCGGTCGATATGAATCGCGCGGTGGTGCCCGGCATGCAGACGGTGGTGCATCTCCATCAGGATGGTTACCGGCTGGAGCCGCATCCGCGAGGCACCGATCATCGCGGTTTCTTTCGGACCCGGGATGGCCGGCAGATCTATGTTCTTCGCACGCTGGCTTATCCTGAGTTGCTCACGCGTCTGCTGGATGTCCTCGACTGTGGGTACGATGCAACGTGCTTCGCTCGGGCGATTGCTCGCCGCGATGCCGCTGAACTCGAGGAAGCACTGGCACAACGGCGGGCCGTAGGGGTGATTGCCCGCACCCGCGAGGAATGGCTCGATCACCCGCAAGGGCAGTGGCTTGCCGCCCGGCCGGCGGTCCATGTCGAAAAGATCGCAGCGTCGGACCCCGTGCCCTGGCCTGCCGGGCATCGCCCGCTCGCAGGTCTTCGGGTACTGGATTTCACCCACGTGCTGGCCGGCCCCACCATCGGCCGGTTGATGGCCGAGCAGGGCGCCGATGTGTTGCATGTCTCACCGCCGTGGCGTTCGGATTCCCAGATCATGCTGCTGGACACGGGCTGGGGAAAACGTTCGGCCTTGCTCGATCTCGAGCGCGCGGGAGAAGCGGACCGACTGCGGGGCCTCGCGAGCGGCGCCGATGTGTTCGTGCAGTCCTGGCGGCCCGGAGCGCTCGAGCGTGAAGGGTTTGGCCCGCAACAGCTTGCCGAGCTGCGTCCAGGCATCATCTACGTATCCGTCAGTTGCTATGGGTACGGTGGGCCATGGCGCGAGCGCGGCGGGTTCGAGCCCATCGGACAGGTCGCCTGCGGTTTGGCTATCGATGAAGGAAGCGCGGACGAGCCTCGCATGGCGCCCACCGGTACGATGAATGACTATCTTGCGCCGTACCTGGCGGCAACCGGCGTGCTCGCGGCGCTGCTGCGCAGAGAGCGGGAAGGCGGCAGCTACCACGTTCAGGTGAGCCTGACACGATCCTCGATGTTCCTGCAGGAACTGGGTCAACTGGATGCGGCGGAACGCTCGCGGCTGCCGGCGGATCTTCCCCAGCCCGACCCAGGCAGCTTCCTGACCACGGCTTCCGCTTATGGAGACTTGCGCGTGCCGGCGCCGATCGTCAGCTACTCCAGGACTCCGGGCTACTGGGAACGGCCGCCATGCGCTCCGGGCCAGCACCCGCTGACCTGGTCGCCGATCCATCAATGACTTGAGGGCGGATCCGAATGACCCGTGAAGTGCGTCAAGTCCCATCCGCTATTGACGCCCCGTTGTTCGCCTCGTACTATGTTTCCTGCGCCGATTTGAAGAACAGCTTGCGGGCGCGTAAGAAATGCTGCTAAAGCGACGTCGGACCTGTTCCGCCGTGGGCTGAACAGGTTTTTGCATTTCTGGCATCCGCAATCTCGACTCGGCGCCTCGTGTATTTACCGTAAGAGGCTGCCCCGATGCTGGATTCGAACGATTTGCGTCCCCTGGTGGTGTTGAAGTTCGGCAGCTCTGTGCTGCGATCTGCGCGCGACCTTGCCTGCGTGGTTTCTGAGATCTACCGCCACGTGCGTCTGGGTGAGCGGGTGATCAGCGTCGTTTCCGCCTTCGAGGGGGAAACCGATCGTATCTTTGCCGCTTGTCGGGCCTGGACGCCGCATCCCGATCCTCATGCGCTTGCCGCGGCTGTGGCCACGGGCGAAGTGGAGTCCGCCACCCAGCTCATGTTCGCTCTGGAGCGAGCGGGCGTGCCCGCCGGTCTTCTGGACCCGCGCGATGTCAATCTGCGCGCGCGTGGCGACCGATTGAACGCGGAGCCGGCCTCGGTGGATGTCGTTCGATTGAAGCAACTGGTGAAACAGTTTCCCGTATCGGTGGTGCCGGGGTTCTATGGGCAGGCTGAGGATTACGGCATCGCGCTGCTGGGCCGCGGTGGATCGGACCTGACCGCCGTGTACCTGGCGCAGCACCTGGGTGCTCGCTGCATTCTGGTGAAGGACGTCGATGGTCTTTATGAAGACGACCCACGACGCTCGGCGAAGCGGCTTCGGCGCTTCGAATATGCGCATTATGAAGATGCGTTCCGTCTCGGCGGCCGCCTGATCCAGAGCAAAGCGATTCACCGAGCCCGCGCCGCCGGGCAACGAATCGAAGTTCGCGCTGTCGGCGAACATGCGGGATCCGTGATCGGGTTCGGGCGTCGGTCCTTGGTCGCCACGGCGCCCTCGCCGCGCCCGCGCATCTTCTTGTGCGGCCTTGGCACCGTGGGTTTTGGCGTCCATGAATATCTTGCCGCGCACCCCGATCGATACGAGGTGGTGGGGATTTTGGTTCGAGACCTGCGTAAGCACCTGGATGCCGGGGTTCCGGCGCATCTTCTGGTTACGGAGCCAGACCAGGCGCTGCAACGGGCATCGAGGCGTCATGCCGATGTCGTGATCGAGTGTCTGGGCGGCACCGACCCCGCTTACCCGCTCGTCTCCGCCGCGCTCACTGCGGGTCTTTCGGTCATCACGGCGAACAAGGAGCTGGTCGCGACGCATTGGAAGGATCTCGCGCCGTATCTTTTGGCCACGGCGCCCAAGCTTCGCTGCTCCGCGGCCGTGGGTGGCGCGGTGCCGATGTTGGAACTGGTGCAGCGTCTGGTCGTGGAAGGCGAACGCATCGAAGAAATCCGCGGCGTGGTGAACGGCACCTGCAACTTCGTGCTCGATCAGCTGACGGCAGGCAGCACTCTCGACGAGGCCGTGCGCGAAGCGCAGGCGAAGGGCTATGCAGAGCCCGATCCAGGCGCGGACCTCGACGGACTAGACGCCGCGCGCAAGCTCGAAATCCTCTGTCGCCTTGGCTTCGGCGCCGCGCCGGCCGGACTGCAGGTGAGGGGCATTCGAGACCTCAGCGTTCACGATGCACCGTCCGGCACCATCTGCCGCCTGATCGCCCGCGTGGGCGCCGACCGAATCGCCCGCGTCGCGCCGGAATGGCTTTCGACCACCGATTTCCTGAGTCAGGCTCAGGGCGCCGAGAACCGCCTCGAGGTGAGAACCGCCAGCGGTGCGGTACACCGCCTGTCCGGGCTCGGCGCCGGCCGCTACCCGACGGCCACCGCTATCCTGGCCGATCTTCTCGATACCTTGCGCTCCCGATCAGCGCCTGCCGCTGAATCTCGCGCCGTGTTTCACGAGCCGCGCGCCGTTGGCTAGCTGTGGTCGGCGGGGCGCTTCCTGCCTATGATGAGGTGGATCTCATCGACTTGACTCGCTCGGCGATGAACGCGCGCCGATCTGATGACTTTACCAACTGCGCGTATTCCTTCAGGCGCTGCCACTGGAAGTGGCGAGGAATCGTGAGCTCGGGAAGCTTCGAGAACAGGCGCGTTCTCCCCGGTGCGAGATAGATCAGATCGAAAAGCGCCTTCTCCGGAATTGCGATCTTGGCGTCGGACGAGGATGACAACTCGAAGCCTGTGAAGAGCTCAGGTGGCATGCGGTGGAAGGAGATCGAGGCCATTGGCGTTCGAATGCGCCGAGGCCGCCCCGGCGTGACAGCATAGAGGATCGAGGGAATCTGCTCGATCATGCCGTGATGGAACAACGCCGACTGCAGCGAGATGTATGCCGGATAGGGGGCCGAGATGAGTTCAGGCAGCGCAAGGCGGTCGATTTTCTGGTCCGTCAACCATCGGCCGCGGCTCAGGTGGATGATCATCCCATCGGCAGCGAGGCGTCTGAGTATCGTGGTCGCGTTGCTCACGGAGACTTGCAACAATGCCGCAACATCGCGCGTTTCAACGGCCGGAGTCGCCAGCGTCCTCAGTCGCTGCAGGGCTTCGATCTGGTTCATGGCACCAGGGCCTGAAGACCGCTGACGACTTGCGCTCGCAGCTCGTTCCAGACCCGCTTGTTGCCGAAGTGATCCTGATAATCGGGTTCCAGATATGCGAGGACCTGTCCGGCAAACGCGTCGTAGTCGACCGCCGATGCATTGTCGATCGCAGCGGTCAGGTTTGAGGCGGCCGTTGCGAGTATCGGATGCTCTTCAGGAAGAAGCGCAGATTGCAGCCGCCCTTGAGCGTGAAGAGAGATTTGTCCACGCGCGCACCGAACGCCCTCAAGAACAGCAGGTGGAAAACCTCGATGGTCTGGCGTTCGGTCCACACGCTTCCATATTTCGAGAAATCGACACATATGTCGACTACGTGTAATGTGAAAACTTGATGCCTTCATCTCTCCCCGACAAACGATTAACTTGCTGGAATTCGCCGAAAACTCCGCAGAAATGGCAGGTCCGGAAATCACTAAGGGAATAGGCATCTCCGTCGGGAAACGCGGCGATCTGGTCGACCGCCGCCTGGCCGTCGCCCCGATGATGGAATACACGGACCGCCACTGCCGGTTCATCCATCGCCTGTACGCGCCGGATGCGCGCCTGTACACCGAAATGGTGGTGGCGGCGGCCGTGGTGCGCGGGGATGCGAGCCGCCTGCTCGAATTCCATCCGTCCGAGCATCCGGTGGTGCTGCAGCTTGGTGGCTCCGATCCGGCGGAGCTCGCCGCGGCGGCGCGCATCGGCGCCAGCCTGGGCTATGACGAGATCAACCTGAACGTGGGCTGCCCCAGCGATCGCGTGCGAGTGGGCGCCTTCGGCGCCTGTCTCATGCGAGAGCCGCAGACCGTGGCGCGATGCATGGCGGCGATGGCCGATGCCGTGAGCGTGCCGGTGAGCGTGAAGTGCCGCATCGGCCTGGATTCGGACGATCGCTATGAAACCTTCGCCGCCTTCATCGACACCGTGGCGGCGGCCGGCGTGCGTTATTTTCTGGTGCACGCGCGCAACGCCATCCTGACCGGGCTGTCGCCGAAGCAGAACCGCGAGATCCCGCCACTCCGGTACGAGGTGGTGCATCGTCTCAAGCGCGAGCGTCCCGACCTGCACGTCACGCTCAACGGCGGATTGAACGATGCCGAGTCGGTGCTGGCGGCTTTTGACGCTGGGCTCGATGGGGTGATGCTGGGCCGGGCCGCGTACCAGCGGCCGGCGCTGCTCGCCGAGCTGCAGCGCGCACTCATCGACCCGGCCTGGCGCGTGCCGGAACCCCTGGACATCCTCGAAGCCGTGGTGCCGTACGCGCGCGAACAGCTGCAACGCGGCGTTCGGCTGCACGCCATCACGCGCCACTTGAGCGGCCTGCTGACGGGTGTGAGCGGTGCGCGCGCCTGGCGACGGTTCCTGTCGCAGAGCGCCTCCCGCCCTGACGCGCCGGCCGAAATCCTGTTGGCCGGCGCCGACATCCTGCGGCGAGCGGCGTAAGGGATCAGGATATCCACGGCCCACGCAGAGCCGACATTAAGTATAATTGCGCGACGTCATGGGTAACGAAACCGAACTCGCCATCGTCTTCGCCGACGTCGTCGGCAGCATGAAGCTCTACGAGAAACTCGGCGACCTCAAGGCGCGCGAAATGGTTGCCGCCTGCATAGAGGTGATGCGCCAGGCCACCGACCAGCACGGCGGGATGGTCATCAAGACCATGGGCGATGAGGTCATGTCCACCTTCCCCACGGCCGACGATGCGCTGAATGCGGCCGCGCAGATGCAGAAGCAGATCTCCACCCACCCGCAGCTCAAGATGGACGAGCATGCCGTCGCTATCAGGATTGGCTGTAACTTTGGTCCGGTAGTCATTGAAAACAGGGATATTTTTGGGTCTGCTGTCCACACTGCCAATCGCATGACCAGCCAGGCAAAGGCGGGCCAGATCATGACCACGGCGGCCATGGTGGAGCGCCTCTCACCGGACTGGCGGGCCTGCGTTCGCCAGATCGACATCGCCACGGTGAAAGGCCGCAGCAGCGAACTCGCGCTTTTCGAGGTGCTGTGGCAGACCGAGGACATCACCAGCATGGTGCCCGCCATCGCCATGGCCTCGCGCAATGGCGCCAAGGACCGGCCGCACCGCCTGCGCCTGCGCTATCAGGGCCAGGAGGTCATCGTCGATGAACGGCGCAACAACATCAGCATGGGCCGGGCCGAGGAGAACGACCTGGTGGTCAAGGGCAACCTGATCTCGCGCCTGCATGCGCGAATCGAGATCAGTCGCAACAAGTTCATGCTCATCGACCAGAGCACGAACGGCACCTTCGTCCAGGGCAAGGATGGGGACGAGGCCTTCGTCAGGCGCGATTCCATGCAGATCCGCTCGGAAGGGCTCATCGGTCTCGGCAAGGCGCCGGACAGCAATTCCTCGCAGGTCATCCGCTACATCTGCGAGGAGTGAGGCTCCCCGCCTCGTCAGGCGCCGGCGAGCCGCTTCAGTACCGCCGCGTGTTCATCCTTGAGCTGTTGCGGGGTGCGGGCACCGAATTGCTGCAGGTACTCGCCTACCGACTCCATCTCCTCGCGCCACTGGGAGGGGTCCACCGCAAGCAGCTCCTGCAGCGCACCGGGCGGCAGGCCCAGCGAGCACACATCGAGATCCGCGGCCGCCGGCAGGTAGCCGATGGGCGTGTCGTGGGCGTGCCCCGTGCCCTTGCAGCGATCGATGATCCAGTTCAATACGCGCAGGTTCTCACCATACCCCGGCCAGAGGAACTTGCCGGCCGCATCGCGGCGGAACCAGTTGACGTGGAAGATCTGCGGCGGGCTCTTGAGCTTGCGGCCCACGTCCAGCCAGTGCGCCCAGTAGTCGCCAAAGTTGTAACCGGCGAAGGGCTTCATCGCCATGGGGTCGCGGCGCACGACGCCCACCTGGCCCTCCGCCGCGGCGGTGGTCTCGGAGGCCACACCCGCACCGAGCAGCACGCCATGGGCCCAGGAGCGGGCCTGGTACACCAGCGGTGCCAGCGAGCGGCGCCGGCCGCCGAATACGATGGCCGAGATCGGCACGCCACCGGCCGCATCGGCCATGGACGAGTAGTTCGGGTTCTGTCGCGCCGAGACGGTGAAGCGCGAGTTCGGGTGCGCGGCCGGACCGTTCTTCGGATCGTAGGGGCGGCCCTGCCAGTCGATCACCGGCGTGCCCGTCTCGAGACCCTCCCACCAGGGCTGGTTGTCGGCGGTGAGTGCGACATTGGTGAACAGCGTATCGTGCCGGATGGTCTCGTAGGCGTTGCGGTTGGTGCTCGAGTTCGTGCCCGGGGCGACGCCGAAGTAGCCTGATTCGGGGTTGATCGCATAGAGCCGGCCATCGGCGCCCGGGTGCAGCCAGGCGATGTCATCGCCCACCGTCCACACCTTCCAGCCCTCGAAGCTGGCCGGCGGGATCAGCATGGCGAGGTTGGTCTTGCCGCAGGCTGAAGGGAACGCGCACGCGAGGTAATGCACCTCGCCGCGGGGATTCTCGATGCCGACGATGAGCATGTGCTCGGCGAGCCAGCCCTCGGCGCGTGCCTGCCAGCTCGCGATGCGCAGCGCATGGCACTTCTTGCCCAGCAGCGCATTGCCGCCGTAGCCCGAGCCGATGCTCTTGATCGACAGCTCCTCGGGGAAGTGCATGATGAAGCGCCGGTCGGGGTTCAGATCGCCGGTGGAGTGCAGGCCCTTCACGAAGGTGCCCTCGCGGGCGATGCGCTCGAGCGCGGGCCGGCCCATGCGCGTCATCAGCTTCATGTTGAGCACGACGTAGGCGCTGTCGGTGATCTCCACGCCGCAACGGGAGAAGGGCGAGTCGATGGGGCCCATGCAGTAGGGCACCACGTACAGCGTTCGGCCCTTCATGCAGCCGTGGAACAGCTCGTCCATCCGCCGGTGTGCTTCTGCCGGGGCCATCCAGTTGTTGTTGGGGCCGGCATCCTCGGGGTTGCGCGTGCACACGAAGGTCAGGTGCTCGACCCGCGCCACATCGGAAGGGTGCGAGCGGTACAGGTAGCAGTCCGGATGGGTGGCAGGGTTCAGCGGCAGCGCTTCCTTCTTCTGCACCAGTTCACGCTGCAGCACCTGGAACTCCGCATCGCTTCCATCGCACCAGTGGATGGCGGCCGGCTGGGTCTCGGCAGCCACCGCGCGCACCCAGGCCGCGACGTCGCGGCTGAGTGAGGAAAGATCGAATGCGTGCTGGGGTGCGGTGGCCATGGAACCTCGAAACGGATTTCTGGGCGGATGCGCAAGAATGACAGAAGCACGGGGGGTACGCCAAGTGAGCTATCATTCCTTTCGAAAGGTAAGCGAGACCGCTTTCCGCCAGCTCGCAAAATGCTTGTGATTATCGTCACAACTTCCTGTTAGTTTTAACATTTTGTATATCGAAACGATGACCCGTTCCTGCCTTGACCGGAGGCGTTGGTGAGGCTGCGCAAAGGCGCGGGAGCCGCCCTGTCGATGGGGGTTCTGGCGGGGCTTGCGGCGGCGCAAAGCGTCTCTCCAAAGGGGGTGGAGCAGCGCATCGTCGGTGAGCTCGAGACCCGCCACGAGCAGGGCGGAATCGCGCGGTACGAATTCGCTCCCGCCGACCATGTGGTCGGGGGTGATCACCTCCTCTACACCGTCGAGATCCGCAACACCACCGGGCGCGCGCTCGACCAGGTGGTCGTCATCTCGCCCATCCCTGAGCGGGTCACCTATGTCGCGGAGAGCGCCGTCGGTCCGGGCTGCGACATCGACTTCTCCGCCGACGGGGGGCAGACCTTCGGCAGGCCTTCGGAACTGACCGTGAAGCTGCCGGCCGGGCAGTCACGCACGGCCACCGCGGCCGACTACACGCACATCCGCTGGAAGCTTCGCTACGCGCTGTCCGGCACCTCCACCGCGTTCGCGCGATTCAGCGCCGTGCTGAAGTAGGGCGCTCCATGAACGGCTATCGGGAGGTCTTCGGTCCGCAGGGACCCCTGGCAGGTGCGATTCCCGGCTATGCGGTCCGTCCGGAACAGTGGGCGATGGCCAATGCGGTGGGCGCGGCGCTCGCGCGCAGCGAGCCGCTGATCATCGAGGCGGGCACCGGCACCGGCAAGACCTTCGCCTACCTCGTGCCGACCCTGCTCTCGGGCCAGAACGTGATCATCTCCACCGGCACGAGGACGCTGCAGGACCAGCTCTTCCACCGCGACGTGCCCATGCTCGCGCGGGCCATCGGGCTGCCGGTGCGCATCGCGCTGCTCAAGGGGCGCTCCAATTACCTGTGCCGCTACCGGCTCGACGGTGCGCCCGAACAGCGCTCGCTGTTCGGCGCGGCGAAGGGCAGCGCGCGGCACATGAACCGCATCCTGCGCTGGTCGGCCGCGACCCGGAGCGGTGATCTCGCCGAGCTCACCGACATTCCCGAGAACTCGCCGCTGTGGCCGCTGGTCACCTCCACGCGGGAGAACTGCCTGGGCCAGGAGTGCCCGCAGTTCGCCCGCTGCCATGTCTACGAGGCCCGCCGCGCGGCGCAGGCCGCCCAGGTGGTGGTGGTGAACCATCACCTGCTGCTGGCGGACCTTGCACTCAAGGACGAGGGGTTCGGCGACCTGCTGCCCGGTGCGCAGGCCGTGGTGCTGGACGAGGCTCACCAGGTGCCCGACATCGCGGCGCAGTTCTTCGGCCTGTCCTGGTCCTCGCGCCAGGTGCAGTTGCTCACCCGTGACAGCACCGCCGAGCTGGTGCGCGCCGGCGTGTCCGACCCCGGCGTCGCCGAGGCGATGCGCTCGCTCGAGACCTGCCTGCAGCGCCTGCACGCGGATGTGCCGCCGCGCTCGGGCCGGGTGGAATGGGATCGCCTGCCCGACAGTTTCCTCGATGCGCTGGGCGATCTGCATTCGGCGCTCATCGGATTCGGCGCCAGGCTCGAGGCGCTGGGCAGCAGTGCGGGAACGACGAACTGCGCGCGGCGCGCCGCGACGCTCGCGAACCAGCTCGGCCAGCTGCGCACGGTCGAACCCGAGTCCGGCCTGCGATGGGCCGAAGGAACCGCGAGCGGCGCACAGCTGCAGTTCACGCCCTTCGAGATCGCCGACCGCTTGCGCGCCTACGTCGAGGCGCGCTCCTGCGCGTGGATCTTCACCTCTGCAACGCTTGCCCTGGGCGATGACTTCTCGCATTTCGCGCAGCGCATCGGCCTGCCCGAAACGCGCGCCCTGCGCATCGACTCGCCCTTCGACTACTCTGACCAGTCGAGGCTGTACCTGCCACCGGGCATGCCGGAGCCTGCCGATCCGCGTTTCACCCAGCGCTTCGTCGAGGCCTGCGTGCCGCTCCTGGAGGCGAGCGGCGGGCGTGCCTTTCTCTTGTTCACGAGCTACCGCGGGCTCAACGAGGGACTGGCTGCGCTCAATCGCTGCTTCCCGCAGCCGCCTTTTCCCGTGCTGGTGCAGGGACAGGCGCCTCGCGATGCATTGCTCAAGCAGTTCCGTGCGCTGGGCAATGCGGTGCTGCTGGGAACGGGCAGCTTCTGGGAAGGCGTGGACGTGAAGGGCGATGCGCTGACGCTCGTGGCCATCGACAAGCTGCCCTTTGCCGCGCCGGACGATCCGCTGCTCAAGGCGCGCCTCGAGGGCATCCGCCGCCGGGGCGGCAATCCCTTCTTCGAATACCAGGTGCCGCAGGCGGCGCTCGCGCTGAAGCAGGGCGTGGGGCGCCTGATCCGCGACATGGACGACTTCGGGGTGATCGTCATCGGCGATCCGCGGCTCACCAGCAAGCCCTACGGTCGGCTGTTCCTCGAGTCCCTGCCGCCGAGCCCGGTGGTCACGGACGTGACCCAGGCGGCCGCGTTCCTCACACGCCGGCTCGCCGCGGCGAAATCCGCATGAGTCTTTCGATCCTGGCCATCGACACGGCGACGGAGGGCTGCTCGGCGGCGCTGTGGACGCCGGGCGGCGTGATCGAACGGCGCGAGGAGGCCGGGCGCGAGGCCGCGCTTCGCATCCTGCCGCTGGTCGATGCGGTGCTGCGCGAGGCGGGCGTGACGCTGGGTGCACTGACGGCGCTGGCGGCCGGCATCGGCCCCGGTGGCTTCACCGGCGTTCGCTTGGGGGTAGCCGTGGCGCAGGGACTGGCCTTCGGCGCGGGACTGCCGGTGGTCCCCGTCAACACGCTGGAGGCGCTGGCGCATCAGGCCCTCGGAGGCCTTGCCGGGGCGGTGCCGGCGCTGCTGCAAGGCAGTTCCATCGCCGATGATCCGGGGGTGCTCACCTGCCTCGATGCCCGCATGAAGGAAATCTACTGGGCGAGCTACCGGCGCGATGCGGCACGCGGCGTCGTGCCGGTCGATGCGCCGGCGCTGGCGGCGCCGCAGGCGGTGGAAACGGCGCTGCGCCAGCGCGCATGGCCCGCCATCGGCCGCGGCATGCACCTGCTGATGAGGCAGGGCGCCTGGCCGACGCCTTGTGATGCGCAGGCGCTGCCGCGGGCATCGGACATGGCCGAGCTCGCCAGCCTTCGGCTGCGTAGCGATGCACGGGAGGCGGGCGAGCTGGAACCTTTGTACCTGCGCGACAAGGTGGCCTTCACCGAAAGCGAGCGACGTACCGCTCCGCAGGTGCAACGTTGAGCCGGACCCGAGCGATGTCATCGAAACGTCACATGCGAACGATTTAATGCCGCCCCAGGCAAATCAACAGGGTAGTGTGGTCTTGCAGCGTGCCAAGCGAATCCTGGTGGTGGAGGACGAAAAGCCGATCCGCGACATGATCGCCTTCGGCCTGCGCCGCGCCGGGTACGAGGTCAGCGAGGCGCCCGACTGTCGCAGCGCGCGCGCGCAGATCGTCGATTCGCGGCCGGATCTCTTGCTGGTGGACTGGATGCTGCCGGACATGAGCGGCCTCGAGCTGATCCGGATGTTGCGCAAGTCCCGCGACAGCGAGGAGATCCCGAGCATCATGCTCACCGCCAGGACCGAGGAGCAGGACAAGATCGCGGGACTCGAAGGGGGAGCGGATGACTACATCACCAAGCCCTTCAGCCCCCGGGAGCTGCTCGCGCGCATCCAGGCCGTGTTGCGTCGCGCCGTGCCGGGCGGCGCAGAGCACATCGTGGAGGCACCGGGCCTTGCGATCGATGACTCGAGTCACCGCGTCAGTTCGGGGGAGCGCGAGATCCCGCTCGGCCCCACCGAATACCGCCTGCTGCATTTCTTCATGACCCATCCGGAACGGGTGTTCTCGCGCGGGCAGCTCCTGGATCGCGTCTGGGGTGGAAACACCTACGTCGAGGAACGCACGGTCGATGTGCACATCCGCCGGCTGCGCCGCGCCCTCGAGCCCTACACCCTCGATGGTTACGTGCAGACGGTCCGCGGCGCCGGATACCGGTTTTCCACCCGCGACGCATAGAATCCTCGCATGCGGTCCATGTGGACATTTGCGCTCGCCCGGTTGGCCGGCGTGTTCGTCATGGCAGGGATCCTCGGATCGGTGTTCGGCAATACCGGCTGGTGGCTGGTGGGGCTGTCCTGTGGTTACGCCGGCTGGCAGCTCATCGATCTGTTCCGGCTGGATCGCTGGCTCACCGTTCGGCCGAAGATCGATCCGCCCGACATGGGCGGCGTGTGGGGCAACGTCGTCGCCCGGATCGAGCGGCTGAACCGTCGCAAGCGATTCCACAAGCAGCGGGTCCTGTCGCTCCTGCGCGAATTTCGCCGCTCCACCGCAGTGCTCCCCGACGGCGTCATCATCCTGCGCCAGCACCGGGAAATCGTCTGGTTCAATCCTCCGGCGGCACGGCTCCTGGGTCTCAAGCGCGGGCTCGACATCGGCATCCGCGTCGACAACCTGATCCGGACGCCGGAGTTCGTCAGGTACCTTCACAGCGACCGGTTTGGCGGCCCGCTGGTCATCTCGCCGCCGCTCCATCCGGAGAGCTACCTGTCGGTGCAGGCGGTGCCCTACGGCGCCGGCCAGCTGCTGCTGCTGGTGCGCGATGTGACCCGGCAGATGCAGCTCGAGGCGATGCGCAAGGATTTCGTCGCGAATGCCTCGCACGAACTGCGCACGCCGCTGACCGTCATCTCGGGTTACCTGGATACCCTGGCCGAGGACCCGGGGCTGGATCGGGCGTGGGAGGGGCCGATACGCGACATGCTCTCGCAGGCCAGGCGCATGAACGCGATCATCACCGACCTCCTGGAACTGTCGCGACTCGAGTCCACCGAAGGGGAGGCGGTACGCGAGGAGGTCGACGTCTGCGCGATGCTGCAACGCCTGCATCGTGATGCGCTGGCCCAGTCCGAACGTCCCCGGGAGATCATCCTGTCGCTGCAATCCGATGATGGCCTGTTCGGATCCGCGCGCGACATCGAGTCCACCTTCACGAACCTCTTGGTCAACGCATTGAAATACACGCCCGCGTCGGGTTCGGTGCACATGCGCTGGGAGAGCGATGTGGACGGCGCATGCTTCGAGGTGGCCGACACCGGGATCGGCATCGCCGCGGAGCACCTGCCCAGGATCACCGAAAGGTTCTACCGCGTCGATGCCGGGCGCTCACGGGAACAGGGAGGGTCGGGCCTGGGGCTCGCCATCGTGAAGCATGCGTTGCAGCTCCATGGCGCGCATCTCGAGGTCGAGAGCGAGGAAGGCAAGGGCAGCACCTTCACCTGCCTGTTCCCCGCGGGCCGCATCTGGAGGCGAGCCGGCGCGACGCAGGACAGGCTCCCCGCCGGAACCCTCCGGCAGACAGGCACCGCGGCAAGGTGACAATGCCGCATGTCCCAAGGCATCATCCCATCAGGAACCGACCCCATGGAAACCTCCGACCTCACCCATCACATCTCCCGCCGCTTCAACGAGGACCTCGAGAAGGTCCGCAGCCAGGTGCTGCAGATGGGCGGGTTCGTCGAGCAGCAGTTGCAGAAGGCGATCCACGCGCTGGTGGAGGGCGATGGCCGTCTCGGCGAGTCGGTGGCCACCGAGGACTACAAGGTCAACGGCATGGAGGTGAGCATCGACGAGGAGTGCAGCCGGATCCTCGCCACCCGTTCGCCCGCCGCCGGCGATTTGCGCGTCATCGTCGCCATCATCAAGACCATCACCGATCTCGAGCGCATCGGCGATGAGGGCGAGAAGATCGGCATGATCGCCGCCCGCCTGGCCGACATGGAGCGTCCCGCGGACAAGTACCGCTCGGTCAAGCACCTGGGGCGACAGGTGGGGCAGATGGTGCACGATGCGCTGGATGCCTTCGCGCGCATGGACTCCCAGTCCGCGCTGCGCACCGTCAAGGAGGACAAGATGGTGGACGAGGAGTACGAGTCCATCCAGCGACAGTGCATGACCTTCATGATGGAGGATCCGCGCAGCATCACCCGGGTGATGGAGATCATGTGGGTGGTGCGTGCCATGGAGCGCATCGGTGATCATGCGAAGAACATCTGTGAATACGTCATCTACATGGTGCACGGCACCGACGTGCGGCACACCTCCCTCGAGGACGTGCAACGCCAGCTCGAGAGCGCGCATGCGAACACGCGCCGCTGAGCCCGGCCCTGCCGCGGAGGTCGCGTTCCCTTGATCAGGACGTTCTCCACCCGTCAGGCCAACCTGCTCGGCGCTCTCGCCTGTGTGCTGCTGCTGGGCTATGCCTACTTCTCGCAGTTCGTTCTGGGCCTGGATCCCTGCCCGCTGTGCATCTTCCAGCGCATCGGTGTGTTCGCCATCGGCCTCGTGTTCCTCGTGGCGGCGGTGCACGATCCGCGGGCAACGGGCCGGCGCATCTACGCGGGCTTCGTGTTCCTCGCGGCCGCGGCCACGGTCGCGGTGGCCATCCGCCATCTGTACATCCAGAGCCTGCCGCCAGGCTCGGTGCCGGTGTGTGGCGCCACGCTCAAGTTCATGCTCAAGGTGCTGCCGCTCACCGATGTGCTGTCGCGCGTGCTCAACGGCTCCGGCGAGTGCGCGAAGATCACCTGGCGCTTCCTCGGCCTGTCCATGCCGGCGTGGGTGCTGATCGCGGCCGCCGCGCTCGGGCTGTACGGCCTGTGGGCGAACCTGCGCGCCCGTCCCCCGGTGCTGCGGTTCTGATGTCAGCGACGCTGGACCTCACGCGCGATCTCATCGCGCGTCCCTCCGTGAGCCCCGAGGATGGCGGTTGCCAGTTGCTCATGACGCAGCGCCTGCGCGCGCTGGGTTTCCACATCGAGCAGCTCGATTTCGGGCCGGTGCGCAACTTCTGGGCGACCCTCGGCGAGGGCGGGCCGGTGTTCTGCTTTGCCGGCCACACCGATGTGGTGCCGACGGGTCCCCTCGAGGAGTGGAACAGCGATCCCTTCCTGCCCTCGATACGGGAGGGTTTGCTGTACGGTCGCGGCGCGGCGGACATGAAGAGTTCGCTCGCGGCGATGGTCACCGCCTGCGAGGCATTCCTGCAGTCGGGACCACCCCGGCAGGGCACGCTGGCCTTCCTGATCACCAGCGATGAGGAAGGCCCTTCCGTGGACGGCACGCGCCGGGTGGTCGAGGTGCTGCGCGCCCGCGGCCAGAAAATCGACTGGTGTCTCATCGGAGAGCCCAGCAGCGAGCGCGTGCTCGGCGATACGGTGAAGATCGGCCGGCGGGGGAGTCTGTCGGGACGCCTGACGGTGCATGGCGTGCAGGGACATATCGCCTATCCGCAGCTCGCCCGCAATCCCGTCCATGCGTTCGCGCCCGCGCTGGCCGAACTCGTGGCCCGGGAATGGGACCGCGGCAACGCGCATTTCCAGCCCACCAGTTTCCAGGTGTCGAACTTCAACGCGGGCACCGGTGCTCCGAACGTGATACCGGGCGAACTGAAGGTGCGCTTCAACCTGAGGTTCTCCACCGAGCAGACGGTGGAGTCCCTGCAGTCCACGGTGGAGGAGATCCTCCGACGCCATCAGGTGCCCCATGCACTGGACTGGTTCATCTCCGGCTATCCCTTCCTCACGACGCCGGGGGTGCTGTCCGAGGCGGTGGGGGAGGCGGTGGAGCAGGTGCTCGGGCGCCGTCCCCAGCTCTCGACCACCGGCGGCACTTCCGACGGCCGCTTCATCGCCCCGCTGGGCGCACAGGTGGTGGAGCTGGGTGTGGTGAACCAGACCATCCACAAGGTCGATGAGTGCGTGCTGGTGGAGGACATCGACCGCCTGCACGCGCTGTACCTCGCCGTGCTGCGCAAGCTCCTGGGCGGCTGAGGTCGCCGGCGCGGTTGACATATGCCCGCGCGCGGGGTGAAGCGTCCCGCTGATCGCGCCTGAGGCTGCCGCGAACAGATTCCTTCCACCGGGCCGGCGCTGTTAATCTGCCCGCATCGCATGAGTGGTCACGACGATGCTTCCGACCCTGTGTCAGCCGGGCACCTGCCCGAGGTCGGCGGCTCGCTGACCTGGATCGATGCGGGAACCGGGGGTTCCGCCAGTACCCGGCTGCTGACGCAGTGCTATGCCGAGCTGCGGCGCATCGCTGCCCGGCTGCTTGCCGGAGATGCGGCGGCCCTGCGGCTGCAGCCCACCGATCTCGCGCACGAAGCGGCGCTCAAGGTGTTGCGGCTGGATCGCATCCAGTGGCAGGATCGCACCCATTTCCTCGCCACCGCCGCCACCCTCATGCGCCAGGCGTTGCTCGATGAGATGCGGCGCGCCCGCGCCGACAAGCGCCAGCTCCGCGCGGTGGTGACCACGCTGTTCGATCCCGGGCCCTCCACGCTGCAACTCGACGTCGAGGCGCTGGATGCCTCGCTCAAGCGCCTGACCGAGATCTCCGCCGAGCGTGCGCGGCTGGTGGAACTGCGTTTCTTCGCTGGTCTCACCATCGAGGAATCGGCTCAGGCGCTGGGCACTTCGCCCGCCACGGTGAAGCGGCAATGGGATGCGGCTCGCGCCTGGCTGGTGCGCGACATCGGCACGGCCGGACGGTATTTGCACGAGCCTCGCGGCGAGCAATGACACCGGAGGAGATCCGACGCCAGCGCCGGGTGCTCGATGCGCTCGACACCGCGCTGCAGTGGCCCCGGGATACGCGCGCCCGCATGCTCGCCGAGACCTTCGGCGAGGAACCCTGGCTGCTCGCCGAACTGCGCGAGCTGATCGCCGAGGCAGAGCGGGCGCAAGGATCGCTTCCCACGGCGCTGCCGATGGCGGCGGCGCTGGGCAGCGAGCCCGAGCCGCCGGCCACCCTCGGACCCTGGAGGCTCGGCGAGTTGCTCGGCCGGGGCGGCATGGGGCGGGTGTATCGCGCGCAGCGCAACGACGGCTCGTTCGAGCAGAGGGTGGCGGTCAAGGTTCTGCGCCAGTCGCTGACGGGCAGCGTTGCGGCCGTGCAGTTCGCGCGTGAACGGCAGATCCTCGCCGACCTGCAGCACCCGAACATCGCCCGGCTGCTCGATGGCGGCGTGGCCGCCGGCACTTCCTACATCGTCATGGAATTGATCGAGGGAGCGCCGCTGTCCGAGCACGTGTTCGCGCAGGGGATGGACATGGCGCAGAGCCTGCAGCTTTTCCTGCACGTCTGCGAGGCGGTGGCCTATGCGCATTCACGCCTGGTGGTGCACGCCGACATCAAGCCGAGCAACGTGCTGGTGGATGCGCAGGGCCAGCCGAAGCTGGTGGACTTCGGCGTCGCGCGGCTGCTGGCGGCCAGCGCCGCCGAGCCCGGCGCCGCGCCGCAGGGGCTCACGCCGATCTACAGCAGCCCGGCGCGCCGCGCCGGTGAGCCGGCCACCACCGGTGATGATGTGTATTCGCTCGGCGTGCTGCTCGGCGAGTTGTGCGAGCGCTGCGCCCCGGTGCCCGCCGATCTCGCCTCGCTGGTGGCGCGGGCCCGTGCCGATGACCCGGCGGCGCGCTACGCCAGCGTCACGGCGCTGGCCGAGGATGTGGGCCGCTGGCTGGCGGGTCAGCCGGTGCTGGCGCATCGCGGCGGCTGGCGCTATCCGGTGGGCCGGTTCCTGCGCCGCCATCGGCTGGCCACGATCGCCGTGGGCGCGCTCGCCGGGCTCCTGGTGGTGGCGGTCGTGGCGCTCGCCATCGCCCTGGCGCGCGAGCAACGGGCGCGAGCGCTGGCCGACCGGCGTTTCGATGAGGTGCATGCCCTGGCGCGCTACGCCTTGTTCGATGTCTATGATCGGCTGGAGCAGGTTCCACGGGCATTGCCGCTGCGCCGTGACGTGGCGGTGAAGGCGCAACGCTATCTCGATGGCCTGGCCGCAGATCCGCGCGCGTCGGTGGAGCTGCAGCTCGAGGTGATCGAGGGACTGCGGCGTCTTGCGCAGGTACAGTCCGCGCCGGGCAGTGCGAACCTGGGGCAGACCGGGCGGGCGAAGGTCAATCTGGCGCACGCGCAGTCGATGCTCGATGCCTTGCGCGGTTCGGCCGCGCCGGCGCGCTCGCTGTCGGTGCTGGATGCGCGGCTGCACCTGCAGCGTGCGGCGATCGCCCATGCGGTGGATCTGGACTTCGCCACCGCCGAGCACGAACTGGCGGCATGCCGCGCCGTCATCAGCCGCCTCGAAGAGACGGCGCCGGCCGATCCGCAGGCCCGGCAGCTCTTCCTCGACTGGTCGGTGGAGGAGTCGGCGGTGCAGCAGTGGCGAGGACGCCATGCTGAAGCCAGCCGGACGGCGAGGCTGGCGCTTGGGCGCATGGACGCTGGCGATGCGCTGCAGAATGCTCGCCGGGATGGACTGCAGCGCAGCCGGTTGCTCGACATCGATGCCGAGAGCATGTTCTACGCCGGAGACGCGGCGGGGGCCGTGGCGCCCTATCGAGAGCAGATTGCCATCCTGTCGCGCCTGGCCGCGGCCGATCCGCAGGATGTCCACGTTGCGCGACGGCTGGCTCGTGCGGGCTGGGCGCTGGGATCGACACTGACCGAGGTGGGCGCTGCCGCGGAGGGCGCGCGCGTGCTGGGTGATGCGCGCGCGAGGTTCGAGCAGGTTCGTTTGCTCGAGCCCGAGGATCGCGAGTTGGCGCGGGGGTTGGACATCACCACGGACGCGTATGCCTCGGCATTGATAGCCCTGCACCGCTACCCCGAAGCGCTGCCGCTGCTCGAGGCGTCGGCCCGCCTGCGTTCGCAGCTCGTGGAGGCTGCGCCTGCCGATCCGCGGCTCCGGCGGGATCAGGCGATTGCGCTCGTGACCTGGGCCGATGGCCTGGCTGCGGCCGGCCGCGGCACCGAGGCCTGCGTGGAGTACGGAAAGGCTTTTGCGGCATTCGAGCAGGTGCGACAGCAGGGCCGGTTGTCGCCGCTGGATGCGCAATTCGCGTTGCCGCGTCTGCGCGAGAATCGCGCACGATACTGCCACTGAGCTGCCGGCGCGTATCTTCGACGCTGCCATAAATCTGTAACAGGTCTGCAATAACCTGCGCAAATCCAGGCCGATCCCCGTGCCTGGCAATGCGGAGGCCCTTCGTGATCCATCGTTCCTGCTTGCTCGCAGCCGTACTGGCCGCGGGCTTCTCCATGACCGCGCAGGCGCAGGCGGCGCGCGACTACATCAGCATCGTCGGCTCCTCGACCGTCTTCCCGTTCTCCTCGACCGTGGCGGAGCAGTTTGGCAAGTCCCAGCCACGGTTCAAGACCCCGAAGGTGGAAAGCACCGGCACGGGTGGCGGCATCAAGCTGTTCTGCGGCGGCGTGGGCGTGCAGTTCCCCGACATCGCCAATGCCTCGAGGCGCATGAAGCCGGCGGAGTTCCAGGACTGTGCCGCCAAGGGCGTGAAGGACATCGCCGAGATCAAGTTCGGCTACGACGGCATCGTGGTGGCCAACTCCAGGGCCTCGGTGCAGTTCAAGCTCTCCCGCCGCGACATCTACCTCGCGCTTGCGAAGCAGGTGCCGGGCAGGTCCGATCCCAACACGCTCGAGAACAACACCTACCAGACCTGGGACCAGGTCAACCCCTCGCTGCCCAAGGTGAAGATCGAGGTGCTGGGGCCGCCGCCGACCTCGGGTACCCGCGATGCCTTCGTCGAGCTCGTGATGGAGGCCGGCTGCCAGACCTTTCCCTGGCTCAAGACCCTGAAGGACATCAACGAGCGTCGCTTCAAGCAGGCTTGCGATGCCCTTCGCGAGGACGGCGGCTACATCGAGGCGGGTGAGAACGACAACCTGATCGTGCAGAAGCTGCAGACGAACAAGGGCGCCCTGGGCATCTTCGGCTACAGCTTCCTCGAGGAGAACCGCAACACGATCCAGGGTTCCATCATCGAGGCGGTGGCGCCGGAATTCGATGACATCACCAGCGGCCGCTATCCGGTGTCGCGTTCGCTGTACTTCTACGTGAAGAAGGCGCACGTGGGCGTGATCCCCGGAATCAGGGAGTACATCGCGGAATTCATGAGTCCGAAGGCGCTCGGCGATGAGGGCTACCTGGCCGGGAAGGGCCTGATTCCGCTCCACAAGAGCGAGCAGGCCTCGGTGCGCAAGGATGCGCTGGAACTCAAGTCCGTGAAGCTTTGATCCTCATTTGACGGAGTCCTTCCATGAACCATACGTTGAAGCTGGCGATCGCCACCGCGATTGCCGCACAGGCCGGGTTTTGCGCCCAGGCTGCCGATGCCGCGGCGAAGACGGCGAAGACCCAGGCAACTTCCAGCAGCGCCGCGGCCATCGCGCAGTCGAATGCCGAGCAGATCTCGGAGATCAGGGCGCAGATGCAGGCGCTGCCCGAGTGGACCTCGCGCATCAGCATGAAGGGTGACTTCCGCTATCGTCACGAGACCATCAACAGCGGCTCGGATGCCGAGGCCATCGCCAACAAGGGCAGCACCCTGGACCGCGAGCGTGAGCGCATCCGTGCGCGGCTCGGGCTCACCGCGAAGGTGAACGATGCGATCAGCGTCGGCGTGCGGTTCGTGACCAGCGAGTATGGCGCCACTGTCAACAGTACCAGGACCGCCGGCGGCATCGACTACACCGACAGTTTCTACGACCCGCGCCTGGATCCGCGATCGCCGAACGTCACCCTCGGCGGGTACTCGGGCAAGAAGACGGTCGCCCTCGACCAGGCCTACGTTGAGTGGAACCCCGGCGCCGACTGGAAGGTCACCGCGGGCAAGATGGGCATTCCCTGGGCACGTCCGGCGCAGAGCCTGTTCGTGGACGGTGACATCAACCCCGAGGGCATCGCGGTGGGCTTCAACCACGGCTACTTCTTTGCCAACGCCTTCTACTTCTGGCTCAACGAGGTGACTTCCAGCAACACCGACCGCGCGGATGCCAACATGAATGGCGGACAGGTGGGCGTGAAGGTGCCGTTCGGCACCGGCTCGAACCTGACGGTTGCCGCCAGCTACCAGAAGAACGGATCCGTGCAGGGCCGCGCGACCACCACCTTCTACGGCAACAGCACGAATGGCAACTCGACGGTCAGCGTCGGCAGCGGTGCTTCCGCGGCAACCCTGCTGCGCGATGAATTCAAGATCGCCGAGGCCTTCGCCGAGTACACCCGCAACTTCAAGACCTCGGTGTTCGGTGAGCTGCCGCTGACGGTGTTCGCGCAGTACGCACGCAACAGCGGCGCGGGCGATGAGAAGAACGGCGACACCCTGGACAAGGCCTATGCCGGTGGCATCTCGCTGGGCAAGGCGTCCGCGCCGGGCACCTGGGAGATCGCCTGGATGTACGAGAAGATCGAGAAGAACGCACTGTTCGGCCAGTGGATCGACTCGGACTTCGCCAATGGCAACACCGACGTGAAGGGGCACGTGATCAAGGCAGGCTACGCGCCGTTCAAGAACACCTCGGTCAACCTGACCTGGTTCATCAACAAGCTGAACGTCGATGCGGGCAAGCCGAACACCAGCAACCCGCAGGATCGCAACTACGACCGCCTGCAACTGGATTTCAACTTCAAGTACTGAGCGGCGCCAGGATCGGCAGGCGGGTCCGCGGGGGCCCGCTTCCGATTTCGATGGGGTTGGGTGATCATGGGCAGGCGCCAGGGGCGCACCGGAGTTTGATGGACTGACGATGACGACGCCGCTTCTCATACTGGTGCTGCTCGTGGTTTCCGGCGTGGCCTATCGGCTGGGCAAGATGCAGGCCGTGGCCGTCGCCGGTGGCGCCCGCGGCGTCCGCCACCTGCATTCCCTGCCGAGCTATTACGGCGCGTTGACGGCGCTGTGGTGCGCACTGCCGGCGCTGCTGGTGGTGTTCATCTGGGGCCTGTTGCAGAACTCCCTGATCACCCATGCGGTGCTGGCGGACCTGCCGCCGCAGCTCGCGAACCTTTCCAGCCAGGACCGCGGCCTGTTCATGAACGACGTGCGCAACGTCGTCGAGGGCAACATCCAGTCCGCCGCGGCGCGACCGGAAGCTGCCGCCGCGGCGGGTCACTACCAGCAGCTTCGTACCACGGCGCGCCTGGGACTGTCGACGTTGGCACTGCTCATCGCGGCCGGCGGACTCTGGCAGGTCCGCAAGCGCATCTCGAAGGAACTGCGGGCGCGCAATCACGTCGAGGCCGCGATCCGCGGCCTGCTGGTGCTGTGTTCGACGCTGGCCATCTTCACCACCATCGGCATCGTCATCTCCGTCGTGTACGAGTCCTTCCTGTTCTTCCGCCAGGTTCCCGCGTTGGGCTTCCTGTTCGGCACGCACTGGAGTCCGCAGATGGCGATCCGCGCCGACCAGGTCGGTGCCTCGGGTGCCTTCGGCGCCGTGCCGCTGTTCGTGGGAACGCTCATGATCTCCGGCATCGCCATGGCGGTGGCGGTGCCCGTGGGGCTGTTCTCGGCCATCTACCTCGCCGAGTACGCCGACCGCCGCTTCCGCGCGCTGACCAAGCCGTTCCTCGAGGTGCTCGCCGGCATCCCCACCGTGGTCTACGGCTTCTTCGCGGCACTGACGGTCGGGCCCTGGCTGCGGCAGTTCGGTGAGTCCATGGGCTGGAACGTGGCTTCGGAGAGCGCGCTGTCGGCGGGTCTCGTCATGGGGATCATGATCATCCCGTTCGTGTCCTCGCTCGCCGATGACATGATCTCCGCCGTGCCGCAGGCGCTGCGCGACGGCTCGTACGGACTTGGCGCCACCAGGTCGGAGACCATCCGGCGCGTGGTGCTGCCGGCGGCCCTGCCGGGCATCGTCGGCGGGGTGCTGCTGGCCGTGTCGCGCGCGATCGGCGAGACCATGATCGTGGTCATGGCGGCGGGACTGGCCGCGAACCTCACCGCCAACCCGCTCGAGGCGGTCACCACGGTCACCGTGCAGATCGTGACCCTGCTGGTGGGCGACCAGGAGTTCGACAGCCCGAAGACCCTCGCGGCGTTCGCGCTCGGCCTGGTGCTGTTCCTCGTGACCCTGGTGCTGAACATCGTGGCGCTGCGCGTGGTGCGCAAGTACCGGGAGCAATATGAGTAGCCGCGGTCCACGTGTGACCTCCCGCCGTTCGGCAAAGGAGACCATGGAACTGGTGGAGCGCTCCATCCGGCGGCGACGTCGTGCGGAGTCGCGCTTTCGCTGGTACGGCCGGTCCGCGGTGTTCCTCGGCATCTTCTTCGTGCTCATGCTGTTCGCGAACATCATCGGCAAGGGCCACTCGGCCTTTCGCCAGACCTATATCGGCCTGGATGTGACCTACGAGGCCGCGACCGTCGATCCGCTCGGCAACGCCGGCGCGGAGTCCCTCGTGCAGGGGGATTTCCAGGCCGTGGCGAAGCAGGCGCTGCACGCCCTGTTCCCGCAGGTGGAGGGGCGTCAGAAGATCAGGGAGCTCAATGCGCTGCTGAGCGATGATGCGGGCTTTGCGTTGCAGAAGCGGGTGGCCGCGGATCATTCGCTCATCGGCAGATCGGAACGCATCTGGGTGCTCGCCCGTGACAACACCGACATGGCCATGAAGGGTCGCATCACCCGGGCGGAAGGCGAACAGGGCCGGCCGCTCTCGAACCAGCAACTCGACTGGATCGATGCGCTCCAGCGGCAGGGGCGGATCGAACTGCGGTTCAACACGGGCTTCTTCACGCACGGTGACTCGCGCGAGCCGGAGCAGGCCGGCATCTGGGGCGCCGTCATGGGCTCGTTTTTCACGCTGCTCATCACGCTGGCGCTTTCCTTCCCCATCGGCGTGGCGGCGGCCATCTACCTCGAGGAGTTCGCCAGGCGCAGCCGCTGGACCGATCTCATCGAGGTGAACATCAACAACCTCGCCGCCGTGCCGTCCATCGTGTTCGGTCTGCTGGGACTTGCGGTGTTCATCAACATCTTCGGGCTGCCGCGCTCTGCGCCGCTGGTCGGCGGGCTGGTGCTCACGCTCATGACCCTGCCGACCATCATCATCGCCAGCCGCGCGGCCATCAAGGCGGTACCTCCCTCGATCCGCGAAGCCGCGCTCGGCATCGGCGCCTCGCCCGTGCAGGTGGTCACGCACCACGTACTGCCGCTGGCATTGCCGGGCATGCTCACTGGCACCATCATCGGCATGGCTCGCGCCCTGGGCGAGACGGCGCCACTGCTGATGATCGGCATGGTCGCCTTCATCGTGAACGTGCCTGGCAGCGTCACGGATCCCGCGACCGCGCTGCCGGTGCAGGTCTACCTGTGGGCCGACAGCCCCGAGCGGGCGTTCGTCGAGCGTACCTCCGGCGCCATCCTCGTGCTGCTCGCCTTCCTGCTGCTGATGAACGGCGCGGCGGTGATCCTGCGGCAGAGATTCGAGCGGCGCTGGTAATTCGAAGGGACGGTAGTAGTCTATGGGCATCAATGTCGAGATCATGCGACCGGGGCTGCCCGGCACCCTTGGAGAGCCGATGACGGCGCCGGACACCGCCACTTCGAACGCCGCCGCGACAGGCGCGGTCGCGCACAAGACCGCCGGACGCGTGACGGTGGACGACCCCATCATGAGCGCGCGCGGCGTGAACGTCTTCTACGGCGACAAGCACGCCATCAAGGACGTGAGCCTGGACATCGCCCGCAACGAGGTGGTGGCCATGATCGGCCCCTCCGGTTGCGGCAAGTCGACTTTCCTGCGGTGCCTGAACCGCATGAACGACACCATCGAGCACTGCCGCGTCACCGGCGACATCTCCCTCGAGGGCCGGGACATCTACGATCGCAAGCAGGACGTGGTGCAGCTGCGCGCGCGCGTGGGCATCGTCTTCCAGAAGCCCAATCCCTTCCCGAAGTCGATCTACGAGAACGTGGCCTACGGGCCGCGCATCCACGGTCTCACCGCCGACCGCGCGGAGCTCGACGAACTGGTGCAGACCAGCCTGCAGCGCGCCGGACTGTGGGATGAGGTCAAGGACCGGCTGCACCAGCCCGGGACGGGACTCTCCGGCGGCCAGCAGCAGCGCCTGTGCATCGCGCGCACCATTGCCGTGAACCCCGAGGTCATCCTCATGGACGAACCCTGCTCGGCGCTGGACCCAATCGCCAGCGCGAAGATCGAGGACCTGATCGACGAGCTGCGCGCCAATTACGCCATCGTCATCGTGACGCACAACATGCAGCAGGCGGCGCGGGTGTCGCAGCGCACGGCGTACTTTCATCTGGGCGATCTGATCGAAGTCGGGCCGACGGATCGCATCTTCACGAATCCTTCGCAGAGGCTGACCGAGGACTACATTACCGGGAGGTTTGGCTGAGGGATCTTCGAGGCTCGCTCGCGCGGCGCGCGCGACCCGGGGAGTGCTCGGGGTTTCTCGAGGCTGCGCTGGCTACGACAAGAGCCAATAGGGAACCCAGAACATCGAAGGAGTCTTGTAGACGACTTCCGAGCCGGCATACGCAATGATGACCTTGGCACCCGGGAATTTCTTGAGAAAGCTCTGTGCGCTGCCCAGGGTTTTCGGCGCAGGTTGTTCGCTCGCCGATGGAATGATGCCCAAGCGTCCCTCGGAGGAGCTGAAAACCAGCGGTACTTCAACGCCGTTTCGCGTCCGCCAATGTGATAGCCGGGCGCCGATTTCGGGTCGATAGTGGTATTCCTGCCGCAGATTGGCATACAGCCCACGTGCGATGTCGTCCGGGACATCGAGAACGCTGCCTTTGAGCCAGGAGGCCATGCCTTGGTCCTCCAGGAAAATCGAGGGCTTGTGTTCGCCGAGCGCGGGAACGACCCGGATCAGAAACAAGGCCTCCAACGCGAGCAAGATCTTCTTCAGCGTGATCCGTGAAATCTGGCTGGCCCGAGCCGCCTCGGTGAGATCATGTGGCCGGCCCTGGTGGCGAGCCAGGTGCTCCAGCAGCGCCCTCAACGAACCGTATGGCAAGGTCGTCTGATAGATCTGCCGGATGTCGCGATTGAGCAGCGTATCCAGATGCGCTTCCAGGCGCTCGACGCGGACATGCGCGTCCCGGAAGAAGCAGATTCCTGGCAGGCCACCCGCGTCCAGATAGTGCCGAAAGACTTGCGGACTGGATTTTTTCCGTTCCAGAAACTCCAGGCTCTTCGCCGAAACCGCCTTCAGCAGCCTTTCGCAGGTTTCAGGCAACGGTTGTGAGGCGATCTCAGAAATCGTAAATGGCAGCAACTCCAGCGAGACGATTCGCCCCGTCAGCGATTCCCGAATCGCGGTTCTACTGGTAAAGCGTACCGAGCCCGATAAGATGAACTGGCCTCTTTTCTTTTGCGTCCTGACCCACTCCTTGAGTGCCGGAAACAGAGGCGGGCACAACTGCGCCTCATCGATTCCAAACGGCGTTTCGCGGCCTTGCAAGAACAACTCTGCATCCGCATGGGCCAAATTGAGCGTGGCGGCCCTGTCAAACGTCGCATACTCCTTGCAACTCGCCTCCAGCAACGTCGTCTTTCCTACCTGCCGCTGCCCCAGGATCCCCACGATCGGACTATGGGACATCGCCTGCGCAACGTTAGGCTTGAGGTAGCGTCTTCGCTCGTGTGGCATTCTGACAGGCTATACCTCCTTCAGTAAAAGTGTAAAGGGGTATTTACGTTTTTGCTGAAGATGGCAGGCCCGCTGACGGGTAGGGTCGAGTCTTGCGAGGCTGCGCAGGCGGCAACGGTGCGCTCGATCCGTCCGGACTCTTCAGTCCGCCAACGACGCGAGCGCTTCACAAGACGCCCGAAGCCGCCTCCTGCGCCGCGCCTTCAGTCCGTATTCCGAAGAAGTTCATTGATCGATGTCTTGGACCGCGTCTGTGCATCGACCCGCTTGACGATGACCGCGCAAGCCAGCGAGTATCTGCCGTTGGCGGCAGGCAGGGAGCCGGGGACGACCACCGCGCCCGCGGGCACGCGGCCGTAGAGGATCTCGTCACGCTCGCGATCATAGATGCGCGTGCTCTGGCCGATGAACACGCCCATGGAGATCACCGCGCCCGACTCGACGATGACGCCCTCGACGATCTCGGAACGGGCGCCGATGAAGCAGTCGTCCTCGATGATGGTGGGGCTGGCCTGCAGGGGTTCGAGCACCCCGCCGATGCCGACGCCGCCGGAGAGGTGGACGTTGCGGCCGATCTGGGCGCAGGAGCCCACGGTGGCCCAGGTGTCCACCATCGTGCCGCTGCCGACCCAGGCGCCGATGTTCACGTAGCTGGGCATGAGCACGGCGTTCGGCGCGATGTAGGCGCCGCGTCTCACCGTGGCGGGTGGCACGACCCGCGCGCCCGCGGCAGCGAACCGTGCGGCATCCCAGCCTTCGAACTTCAGCGGCACCTTGTCATAGAAGCGGATCGGGCCGGCCTCGACCGGCACGTTGTCCTGGATGCGGAAGGACAACAACACAGCCTTCTTCAGCCATTCGTTCACGCGCCAGCCGGCGGGGGTCTTTTCCGCCACCCGCGCGGCGCCGCTGTCCAGCAGGCCGATGGCGGTGTCCACCGCCTCGCGCACTTCCGCATTGGCGTTGGCGGCCGTGATGCTGGCGCGCCGCTCGAACGCGGCTTCGATGATGTCCTTCGGTTCGGCACTCACCTTCTTTCCCCTCGTCGACCCATGAGAAAATTGCGGATGCGATGCGCGGCCTCCACGCAGTGCGCGGGCTCGGCGACCAGCGACAGCCGCACGCGGCCCGTGGCGGGGTTGCGGCCGTCGGCCTCGCGACCCAGATACGAGCCGGGCAGGGCGGTGATGTTCTGCTCGCGGTACAGCTCGCGCACGAACACCTCGTCATCGCCCTGCACATCCGGCCACAGGTAGAAGGCTGCTTCGGGCCGCTCGACATCGAGCACCGGCGACAGGATGGGCAGCACTGCATCGAATTTCTGCCGGTACAGCTCGCGGTTCGTGCGGGCGTGCGCATCATCGTCCCAGGCGGCCGAGCTCGCGAGTTGCACGTGCACCGGCATGGCGCAGCCATGATAGGTGCGATACCGCAGGTACGGCGCCAGCACCGCCGGGTCGCCAGCGACGAAACCGGATCGCAATCCGGGCACGCTCGATCGCTTGGACAGACTGTGGAAGGCCACGCAGCGCTGGAAGCGGTCGTGTCCCTGCGCCAGCGCTGCCTGCAGCACGCTCGGCGGCGGGGATGCCTCATCGGCGTAGATGTCCGAGTAGCACTCATCGCTGGCGATGAGGAAGTCGTGCCGCTCGGCGAGCTGCAGCGCGTGGCGCAGGTAGGCAAGGCTCATCACGGCGCCCGTGGGGTTGCCGGGTGTGCACAGGAACAGGAGCTGGCAGCGCCGCCAGACCTCCGTGGGCACCGCATCCAGGTCCGGCAGGTAACGCGAGGCCGCCAGCGTCGGCACGTAGTGCACCTGTGCGCCGGCCAGCAGGGCCGCCCCCTCGTAGATCTGGTAGCCCGGGTTGGGCATGACCACCAGCGGCTCGCTGCGCGGATCGATCGCGGCCTGTGCGAAGGAGAACAGCGCCTCGCGCGTGCCGTTCACCGGCAGCACCATGCCCTCGGGGTCCAGCGACCCGGCGGGTAGTCCGAAGCGGCGTTGTGCCCATTGCGCGGCTGCCTGCCGGAATACGGGCAGCCCGGCCGTGGAAGGGTAGGTGCCCAGGGTCCGAAGTTCAGCCGTCAGCGCCTCGAGCACGAAGGCCGGCGGCGCATGGCGCGGCTCGCCGATGGACAGGGCGATGTGCGGCAGGTGCGCGGGCGGCTCCACGCCGGCCTTGAGCCGCGCCAGTCGTTCGAAGGGGTAGGGCTTGAGCGCCTCGAGAAACGGGTTCACGCGCGTGCCGGCTCGTGGCGGTCCAGCGCCTTCATCAGCGATTCCTGCAGCGCCTTCTGCGCGGGTTCCTGCAGTGGCTGCCCCGCGGGGTCGGTCACGTAGAACACGTCCTCGGCCCGCTCGCCGACGGTCATGATCTTGGCGCCGTGGATGTCGACATCCTCGGCCTTGAACACCTTGCCCACGTCGGACAACAGGCCCGGCCGGTCGCCGGCGACCAGCTCGACGATGGTGCGGTTGTTGCGCGTGTCGAGGCTGAAGTTCACCTGGGTGGGCGTCGAGAACATTCGCACCTGGCGTGGCGCGCGGCGCGTCACGGTGAGCGGTGAGTGTTCGGGCTGCTGCAGGTTGCGCCACAGTCCGCGCTCGATTTCCTGGATGCGCGCGGGATCGGTGATCAGCGCGCCGCTTTCCTCGAGCACCACGTAGGTCTCCAGGTTGAAGCCATCGCGGGTGGACATGATGCGCGCATCGACGACGTTCAGCCCGAGCTGATCGAGCACCGCGGTGGTGCGGGCGAAGGAGTGCTGGCGCTGCTCGGTGAAAGTGAGCACCGTCGTGCCGCCCTGGTCGGCGAGCTGGCGGATCGCCACCAGCGCGGTGGTGTCACCTTGCGGGCGGGGCGCGAGCAGGCGCGTGTGCCAGGCGATCTCCTCCGGCGTGAAGCGCAGGAAGTAGCTCTCGGACCAGTGCGCCCACGTTTTTTCAAGGTGGTCATCGTCGAACTCACTGAGCAGTGATCTTGCCGCTCTCCGAGTCTCCTGCACGAGTTCCTCCGCATCGATCGGGGATTCCAGCCCCCGCCGCAGCGCCCGCTTGGTGCGCTCGTAGAATTCCTCGAACAGCTTCGCCTTCCAGTTGTTCCACAGCTTGGGGTTGGTGCCGCGCACGTCGGCGACGGTCAGCACGTACAGGTAATCCAGGTGCGCCTGGTCGCCCACCCGCTTGGCGAACTCGTGGATGATCTCCGGATCCGAGATGTCCTTCTTCTGCGCGGTGATCGACAGCGTCAGGTGATTGCGCACCAGCCAGGCCACCAGGCGCGCTTCGTAGCGGCCCAGTCCCTGCTCCAGGCAGAAGGCCTCCGCATCCACCGCACCCAGCTCGGAGTGATCGCCGCCGCGGCCCTTGGCGATGTCGTGGAACAGCGCGGCGAGGTAGGCCACTTCCTGCCTGGGCAGCGCCTGCATGATCTGGCTCAAGGAAGGCAGCTCGTGGTTGTAACGCGGGATGGCGAAGCGGCGCAGGTTGCTGACCACGAACAGCGTGTGGGCATCCACCGTGTAGGCGTGGAACAGGTCGTACTGCATGCGCCCGACGATGCGGCCGAAGGCGGGTATGTAGCGGCCCAGCACGCCGTACAGGTTCATGCGCCGCAGCTCGTGCGTGACGCCGACGGGCGCGCGCAGGATCTCGATGAACAGCCGGTGATGGCGCGGGTTCTGGCGGAACTCCTCGTCGATCAGGCCGACGTGCGATCCGATCAGCCGGATGGTTTCGGCGCGCACCCCGCGCACCTTGGGATGCTGCTGCAGCACCACGAACAGCTCGAGCAGCGCCGAGGGGTTGCGCGCGAACACTTCCGGGTGTGTCACCTCGAGGTAGTCGTTCCTGATCTGGAAGCGCGGATTGATGGGCTCGGGCGCGCCGTGCTCGTTCAGGATGGCCTCGCGGAACAGCTGCAGCAGCATCTCGTTCAGCAGGCTCACGTCCATCACGGTGCGGTAGTACTTCTGCATGAGCTGCTCCACCGCGAGGGTGAAGCTGGCGTCCTCGTAGCCGAAGAGCTTCGCGAGCTTGATCTGGTGGTCGAACAGCAGCCGGTCCTCGCGCCGCTCGGTGAGCGTGTGCAGGCCGAAGCGCACCTTCCACAGGAAGGACTGGCCCGCCTTGAGCTTGCGCAGCTCCTCGCGCGTGAGGAACCCGTGCGCCACGAGCTCATCCAGCGTCTCGGTGCCGAAGTGACGCTTCGCCACCCAGCCGATGGTCTGGATGTCGCGCAGGCCGCCCGGGCTCGCCTTCACGTTGGGCTCGAGGTTGTAGGCCGTGTCGAAGTAGCGATGGTGGCGCTCGGTCTGCTCCTTGACCTTGGCCTCGAAGAAGGCGGCCGAGGACCACAGCCGGTCCGGCGCCAGCGCGCGGCGCATGCCGGCGAACAGGATCTCCGGGCCCGCCAGCAGCCGTGCCTCGAACAGCGTGGTGGCCACGCTGATATCCGCGAGGCTCTCGCGCTGGCAATCGTCGATGGAGCGCACGCTGTGCCCCACCTCCAGGCCGATGTCCCACAGAAAGGTGAGGAAGGTCTCGATGTCGCGCTGCCAGTCCTCCGCCTCGCTCTTGGGCAAGAGCACCATGATGTCGATGTCGGAGCAGGGGTGCAGCTCGCCGCGGCCGTAGCCGCCCACCGCCACCAGCGCGAGGTCCTGGGCGTGGCGGGAGGCGTGGTGCCGCCAGGCGGCCCGCAGCACGATGTCGACCAGGTGCGCACGGTCGTGCACCAGGTCCTCGATGACATCATCCTCGCTGAAGCGCTGGCGGATGAGCGCGGTGCCCTTGTCCAGCACCTCGCGGAAGGCGGCGGCGGAATGGCCGCCGTCGGCGAGTGCCTGCGGCGCCATCGCCAGGTAGGACCAGTTGCTGGGGGGCTCGCTTTCCCGGCCGAGGGCCATCATGAAGCGATGGCCGTGACGGCGCTCGCGGCCCGCTGGCTCAAGGTGAGCACCTCGAAGCCGGCATCCGTCACGAGCACGGTGTGCTCCCACTGCGCCGACAGCGAGCGGTCCTTGGTCACCACCGTCCATCCATCGGGCAGCAAACGCACATCGCGCCGGCCGGCGTTGATCATGGGCTCGACCGTGAAGGTCATGCCCGGGATGAGCTCGATGCCGGTGCCGGGCCTGCCGTAGTGCAGCACCTGTGGATCCTCGTGGTAGACGCGGCCGATGCCATGGCCGCAGTACTCGCGCACCACCGAGAAGCCGTTGCTCTCCGCGTGCACCTGGATGGCATGGCCGATGTCGCCGAGATGGGCCCCGGGCCGCACGGCGCGGATGCCGCGCCACATGGCCTCGTGGCAGGCATCCACCAGCCGCCGGGCGATGACTGACGGGGCGCCCACGTAGTACATGCGGCTGGTGTCGCCGTGGAAGCCGTCCTTGATGACGGTCACGTCGATGTTGAGGATGTCCCCCGCCTTCAGGCGCTTCTCGTTCGGGATGCCGTGGCAGACCACGTGGTTCACCGAGGTGCACAGGGTCTTGGGGAATCCGCGGTAATTGACGTTTGCCGGGACGCTCTGCAACTCGCCGACGATGAAGTCGTGGCACAGCCGGTCCAGCTCCTCGGTGCTCACCCCGGGCTGCACGTGGGGCTCGATCATGTCGAGCACCCGGGCCGCCAGTCGCCCCGCCACGCGCATCTGCTCCTGTTCCTCGGGGGTCTTGATGGTGACGGTCATGGGCAAGGGGTGCGGTTTGGCGAATCGGCGAAGTTCATGGTATAAAGCGCGGCTATTTTTAACAACCCCACACGCACATCGTCACGGACGGTTGGGTGCCAGGGCGGGTTCACACGAGGGGGGCGATTTCCCCTGAAGTGACCGCCTTGAGTGACCGCCCGGGGTGTGCGGAGGCTCAACCCGAACAGGAGTTTTCATGACCAGCGTGTCCATGCGACAGATGCTGGAAGCGGGCGTCCATTTCGGACACCAGACCCGCTTCTGGAACCCGAAGATGGCTCCCTTCATCTTCGGCGAGCGCAACAAGATCCACATCATCAATCTCGAGAAGACGCAGCCGCTGTATGCGCAGGCCACGACCTTCATCCGCGGCGTGGCCGCGGAGGGCGGCAAGGTGCTGTTCGTCGGCACCAAGCGCTCGGCGCGCGAGTCGGTGCAGCGCGAGGCCAGCCGCTGCAACATGCCCTTCGTGAACCAGCGCTGGCTGGGCGGCATGCTCACCAACTTCAAGACCATCAGGCAGTCGATCAAGCGGCTCAACGACCTCGACGAGATGGCGCAGAGCGGCGCCCTGGACCGTCGTGGCAAGAAGGAAGCGCAGATGTTGCGTCGCGAGATGGACAAGCTCGTGAAGAGCCTCGGCGGCATCCGCGAGATGGGCTCGCTTCCCGACGCGTTGTTCGTCATCGACGTGGGTCACGAGCAGATCGCCATCCACGAGGCGAAGAAGCTCGGTATCCCCGTGGTCGCGGTGGTCGACACCAACTGCTCGCCGGATGGCATCGACTACGTGATCCCCGGCAACGATGATGCGATGCGCGCCATCGGCCTGTACACCCTGGGCGTGGCCGAGGCCATCCTCGAGGGCAAGTCGCAGGTGCCCGAAGTGCCGGTGGGCGAGGACGAGTTCGTCGAGCTCGACGAGGAAGGCAATCCGAAGAAGCGTGCGGCGGGCCGGCGCCGTCCCGCACCGGCTGCGGCCGTGCGTGGCAAGCGGCCGGCGCCCGGACGCTCGCGCGCTGCCGCGCCGCTTCCCTCCGTGGCCCCGTCCGATGATGACGCAGAAGGTGATGAGATCACCCCGACCGTCGCGGGAAGCGAGTCGCGTGGCGCCGCCGCCAGCGCTCCGCGTCGCCGCCCGGTCGCGCGCCGCGGTGCCCCTGGCCGTTGAAGGAGCAAGCTCGAATGAACATTTCTGCAGAAGCCGTCAAGCAGCTGCGTGAGCGCACCGGCGCCGGGATGATGGAGTGCAAGCGGGCACTGGTGGACACCCAGGGAAACCTGGACGCCGCCGCCGAGCTCATGCGCAAGAACGGCCTGACCAAGGCCGACAAGAAGGCCGCCCGCGTGGCCGCCGAGGGCACGCTCGCGGTGGAGCGCGCCGGGAACGATGCGGTGCTGGTCGAGGTGAACTGCGAGACGGATTTCGTCGCCCGCGGTGATGATTTCCAGGGCTTCGCCCGGGATGTCGCGCGCACCGCGCTCGCCGGCCGTCCGGCCACGCTCGAGGCGCTGCTTGCGCAGAAGGATGGCGCGGGCACCCTCGAGGAACGCCGTAGGGCCCTCATCGCCAAGATCGGCGAGAACATCAGTGTGCGCCGCTTCGAACGGCTGGCCTCGACGGGTCCGCTGGGCACCTACCTGCACGGCACGCGCATCGGCGCGCTGGTCGCGCTCGAAGGCGGCGATGAGGCCCTGGCCAAGGACCTCGCCATGCATGTCGCGGCCATCAACCCGGCCTATGTGGACGCTGCCGCGGTGCCGGCCGATGTCCTGAACAAGGAGCGCGAGATCCTCACCGAGCAGGCCAGGGGCGAGAAGAAGCCCCCGGAGATCATCGCCAAGATGATCGAAGGCCGGCTGCGCAAGCACCTGGCGGAGATCACCCTGCTGGGCCAGCCCTTCGTCAAGGACCCGGACACCACCGTCGAGGCGCTGCTGAAGAAGGCAAAGGCGAAGGTGTCGCGTTTCGTGCGGTACGAGGTCGGCGCCGGCATCGAGAAGAAGCAGGACGATTTCGTCGGCGAGGTCATGGCACAGGTCAAGGGGCAGGAACACAAGCCCGAGGACAAGCCCAAGGCTCCGCACTGATGGACCTGATATCCGGCACCTTGAGAACCCCGCTCCGAGCGGGGTTCTTTATAATGCACCCCGAAAACTCGAACGCCCCGGCACGGACCAGCAGCGCATGAACGACAGCACCCAGACCCCGAAGTACCGGCGCATCCTCGTCAAGCTCTCGGGTGAGGCCCTGCTCGGCTCCGAGGACTACGGCATCGACCCCGTCATCCTCAAGCGCATCGCCTCCGAGCTGTTCGAGGTGATGAAGATGGGCATCCAGGTGGCGGTGGTGCTCGGTGGCGGCAACATCTTCCGCGGCGCAGGTTTGGCGCGCGCCGGCATGGACCGCGTCACCGGCGATCACATGGGCATGCTAGCCACCGTCATCAACGCGCTCGCCCTGCAGGATGCCATCGAGTCCCTGGGCGCCCATGCCCGGGTGATGTCGGCGCTGCGCATCAACGAGGTGTGCGAGGACTACATCCGCCGCCGCGCCGTGCGGCACCTGGAGAAGGGCCGGGTGGTGATCTTCGGCGCCGGCACCGGCAATCCGTTCTTCACCACCGACACCGCCGCATCCTTGCGCGCCATCGAGATCGACGCCGACGTGCTGCTCAAGGCCACCAAGGTCAACGGCATCTACGACGCCGATCCCATGAAGCACCCGGCGGCGCGGCGCTACTCGCACCTCACCTACGACAAGGTGCTGGCCGACAAGCTCAACGTCATGGACGCCACCGCCATCGTCATGTGCCGCGAGAACAACTTGCCGCTGCAGGTGTTCAACATGTTCAATGCGGGCGATCTGATCCGCATCGTGCAGGGCGAGGACGTCGGCACGGTGGTGTCGGTGCAAGGCTAAGGTTCACCCGGAGGGAATGTCACATGCTGGATGATCTCAAGAAGGACGCCACGCTGCGCATGCAGAAGTGCGTCACCGCGTTCCGTGACCAGTTGAAGAAGCTGCGCACCGGACGCGCGCACACCAGCCTCATCGAGCACATCAAGGTCGACTACTACGGCACGGACAGCCCGCTCAACCAGGTGGCCAACATCGCCACCGAAGATGCGCGCACGCTCACCATCACACCGTGGGAGAAGTCGATGGTGCAGCCCATCGAGAAGGCCATCCTCAAGTCCGACCTGGGCCTCACGCCCAGCACGGCCGGCCAGATCATCCGCATCAGCCTGCCGGCGATGACCGAGGAACGCCGTCGCGACATCACCAAGGTGGTGAGGGCCGAGGCGGAGAACGCGCGCGTCGCGGTGCGCGGCGTGCGGCGCGAGGTCATGAACGAGCTCAAGGAAATGCTCAAGGAGAAGCTGATCGCGCAGGACGATGACCGCCGCGCGCAGGAAGACGTGCAGAAGCTCACCGACAAGCACGTCGCCGACATCGACCAGGCGATGGCGGAGAAGGAAAAAGAGATCATGCACGTCTAGGCGCGACGCCCGTGAGCCGCCCCCCGACCCGCATACCCCGGCACGTCGCGATCATCATGGATGGCAACGGCCGCTGGGCCCGCGCGCGCGGCCTGCCGCGGCCCGCGGGACACCGCGCCAGCGTCAAGGTGGTGCGCAAGGTGGTGGAGGAGTGCGCCCGGCGCGGGGTGCAGTGGCTCACGCTGTTCGCCTTCAGCAGCGAGAACTGGCAGCGGCCTCCCGACGAGGTCGGCATCCTGATGGGCCTGTTCCTGGATGCCATGGATCGCGAGGTGGAGGACCTGCACCGCAACGGCGTCCGGCTGCGCTTCATCGGCGATCGCGATTCGCTCGGCCGGGAGCTGAACGAGCGCATGGCGGCCTGCGAGTCGCTCACCGCCGGCAACCAGGGCTTGAACCTGATCGTGGCGGTGGGCTACGGCGGGCGCTGGGACCTCACGCAGGCCGCGCGCCGGCTGGCGCGCGAGGCCCGCGACGGGCAGCTCGACCCGGCCGCGATCGACGAGGGGCTGCTGGCCTCGCGGCTGGCACTGGCCGGCGTGCCCGATCCGGACCTGCTGATCCGCACCGGCGGGGAGCAGCGCATCAGCAACTTCCTGCTCTGGAACCTCGCCTACAGCGAGCTGTATTTCTGCGAGGTGCTCTGGCCCGCCTTCGGCCCCGAGCACCTGGATGCGGCGTTCGAGTACTACTCGGGCCGCGAACGGCGCTTCGGCAAGACCTCTGCCCAGGTGACCACTGACGCCGATGCTTAAGCAGCGCATCATCACCGCGCTGATCCTCGCGCTGTGCCTGCTCGGCGTGCTGTTCGTGCTGCCGCCCAGCGTGGGGCTGCTCATCTGGGGCGTGGTCATCACCCTGGGCGCCTGGGAGTGGGCCGCGCTCGGCGGACTGCGCGGGGCCGGCGCGCGCCTGGCCTACGCGATGTGCGTGGCGGTGATGCTGTGGGGCGTGTGGCTGTGGGGCGCGGATGCGCACCAGCGCGTGCTGATCTACATCGGCGCCTGCCTGTGGTGGTGCATCGCCTTCCTGTGGCTGGTATTCGCGCCGGAGTTCCGCCGGCCCCTGCTGGTGCTGGCCTGCGGCGTGCTGGTGCTGGTTCCCTGCTTCGTGGCCATCGCCGACGTGCAGAGCACCGTGAACGCGGCGGTGGGCGGCCCCGAGGGCGTGCTGTGGCTGCTCGCCTGGGTGTTCTCCGCCGACATCGGTGCCTATTTCGCCGGCCGGGCCTTCGGCCGTTCGAAGCTGGCGCCCCGCATCAGTCCCGGCAAGACCTGGGAGGGTGTCATCGGCGGGGTGCTGCTCGCCGTGGTGCTCGGCGCCGTGGGAGCCCGCTGGTTCGGCGTGCCGGTGCTGCCGGCGGTGAGCTTCGGCATCGCGCTGATCGCGGTGTCCATCGTGGGCGATCTCACCGAGAGCATGTTCAAGCGTGGCGCCGGGCTCAAGGACAGTGGTGCATTGCTGCCCGGTCACGGCGGCGTGCTCGATCGCATCGACAGCGTCACCGCGGCCGCGCCGCTGTTCGCGCTGGCCCTGCATGCCTATGGCGGGCTGTCGTGAGCGCCGTGCCGGCGCTGCGCTCGCCGCGCGGGGTGGCGGTGCTCGGTTCCACGGGCAGCATCGGCTGCAGCACCCTCGATGTGCTCGAACGCCATCCCGACCGCTTCCGGCCCGTGGTGCTCGCCGCCCACCGCAACTGGCAGCGCCTGGTCGAGCAGGCCGCGGCCTGCCGGCCGCAGCGCCTGGTGCTGGTGGACGAGGACGCGGCGGGGCAGGCGCGCGCGGCGCTCGCCGCCCGGCGCCTGGCCATCGAGGTGGACAGTGGCCCGGAGGCGCTGGCCGCGGCGGCCGCGGCCGCCGATGTCGACATCGTCATGGCGGCCATCGTCGGCGCGGCGGGCCTGGCCTCGACGCTGGCCGCGGTTCGGGCGGGCAAGCGGGTGCTGCTCGCCAACAAGGAGGCCCTGGTGATGACCGGGCCCTTGCTGATGCAGGAGATCCGCGAGCGCGGGGCGGAGCTCGTGCCCATCGACAGCGAGCACAACGCCATGTTCCAGTGCATGCCGGCGCACTTCCAGCCCGGCACCGAGCCCAACGGCCTCACGCGTCTGATCCTCACCGCCTCCGGTGGCCCGTTCCGCCTGACCCCGGCGAAGGAGCTGGAGTTCGTCACGCCGGCCCAGGCCATCGCGCACCCGAAGTGGAACATGGGGCCGAAGATCTCGGTGGATTCCGCCACGCTCATGAACAAGGGCCTGGAGATCATCGAGGCGGCCTGGCTGTTCGGCGTGCCCGAGCAGCGCATCGAGGTGGTGGTGCATCCCCAGAGCGTGGTGCACTCGCTGGTGGAATACGCCGACGGCTCGATCCTCGCGCAGCTCGGGGCGCCGGACATGCGCACACCCATCGCCCAGGCGCTGGCGTGGCCGGAGCGAATCGGTTCCGGTGTACAATCCCTCGAGCTGGCGCAGGTGCGGCATCTGGAGTTCGAGCCCCCCGATCTCGAGCGCTTCCCGAGCCTTGCCTTGGCGCGGGCGGCGGCACGGGCCGGAGGCACGGCGCCGGCGCTGCTCAATGCCGCCAACGAGGTGGCCGTGCAGGCCTTTCTGGAGCGGCGCTTGAACTTTACCGGCATCGCGGCGGTCATTGACAGGGTGTTGCAGAAGCTCACCCCGGGGCCGGCGCGGGACCTGAACGACGTGCTCGAGGCCGATGCACGGGGCCGCCGACTGGCGCGGGCCATCATCGAGCCGGCGCGCGGAGCCTATACATGAACATGCTGATCCTCATCGCCTCCTTCCTGCTGGCCATCGGCGTGCTGGTGGCGGTGCACGAGTTCGGCCACTACTGGGTGGCGAAGCGCCTGGGCTTCAAGGTGCTCCGCTACAGCATCGGCTTCGGCAAGCCGCTGCTGATGCGCGTGGGGCGTGATGCGGACCGCACCGAGTACTGCGTCTCGGCCATTCCCCTGGGGGGCTACGTCAAGCTCCTCGATGAGCGCGAGGGCGAGGTGGACCCCGCCGAGCTGCACCGTTCCTTCACCCGCCGCCCCGTGGCGCAGCGCATCGCGGTGCTGCTGGCGGGCCCCGCCATGAACCTGCTGTTCGCCGCGCTCCTGTACGCGGTGCTGGCGATGATCGGCACGCAGACCATGAAGCCCCTGGTGGGCCAGGTGCGGCTGGACAGCCCGGCGGCGCTCGCGGGGCTGCAGCGCGGGGATGAGATCACGAGCGTCGGCGACACGGTGGTCGCTGACACCGAGGAACTGCAGATTGCGCTGTTCAAGCAGGTGGTGACCGATCGCGCCATCCGGCTGCAGGTGCGCCGCGGTGGCGAGGACCGCACACTGCGGCTGCGGGTGTTCGACGATGCGCATGCCCTGACCGAACCGGGACGGCTGCTGCCGGGCCTGGGGTTCGACCTCGCGAGCTGGAGCGCACCCGTGCTGGTGCAGGAGGTGCCGGCCGGCAGCGCCGGTGCGCGCGCGGGCCTGAGAGCCGGTGACCGGCTCATCGCCGTCGACGGGCAGAGCGTGGCCAATGCCACCGAGTTCCGCAACCTCATCGCCGCCGCCGGCGGCTCGCGCGTGCTGCTCGACCTGCAGCGCCAGGGCGAGCACCTGCAGATCAACGCCGAGGTGCCGCAGGTGGTGGACCATGGCGAGCACATCGGCCGTCTGGGCATCAGCATGACCGAAGGCACCCGCACCCTGCTGCCGGGCCTGCTGCAGCAGCATCGCGCCGGCCCGCTCGAGGCCCTGGGCCAGGGCTTCGTCAAGACCTGGGACATGTCGCTCTTCACGGTGCAGATGCTCGGTCGCATCGTCACCGGCCAGGTATCGGCCAAGAACATCAGCGGTCCATTGAGCATCGCGGAGTTCGCGGGGGTGAGCGCGCAGCTCGGCTTCACCGCCTTCCTCGGCTTCCTCGCCGTCATCAGCGTAAGCCTTGGGGTGCTGAACCTGCTGCCGGTGCCGTTGCTCGATGGCGGGCAGGTCGTGTACCAGATGGTCGAGGCGGTGAAGGGGAAGCCGTTGTCGGACCGCGCGCAGTTGCTGGGACAGCAGCTCGGTATCGCCTTGCTCGTCGTGCTGATGAGTCTGGCCTTTTACAACGATATCTCCAGACATCTGAACTGACGGGACTTCATGCGAAAGAAGCGTTCGAGCCTGGCGGCCATCGCCCTGGGCCAAGCCTTGGCAGGTCTGGCGCAGGCACAGGCGCCCTCGGCCACCGAGCCCGGTGCGCCAGCGACGGTCCCTGCGCCGGTTCCAGCCCCTGCGCCCACGCCACGGCCGCGGATCGCGCTGCCACCGGCGAAGCCGGCGCCGACCGCGCCCGCGCCGGCTGAACCGTCACCGGCGGCCGGGCCGCCGGCGCAGCCGCCCGGGGCGCCGCCAGCAGCCGGCCCGGCGCCCGCCATGCGGGCCCCCGCGACGGAAGGAGGCAGCTTCGTCGTCGGCGACATTCGCGTCGAAGGCCTGCAGCGCATCTCCGAAGGCACGGTGTTCAACTACCTGCCGGTGAACATCGGTGACCGGCTCGACAGCCAGCGCATCGGCGAGTCGCTGCGCGCCTTGTACTCCACCGGCTTCTTCCGCGACGTCGAGCTGCGGCGCGAGGGCAACACCCTGATCGTGGTGGTCATCGAGCGGCCCTCCATCGCCAGCTTCGAGCTGAAGGGCAACAAGGACATCAAGACCGAGGACCTGCAGAAGTCGCTGCGCAACGTGGGCCTCGCGCAGGGCAAGACCTTCGACCGATCGGTGCTCGAGGAGGTCAAGCAGTACCTCACCGACCAGTACTTCAGCCGCGGCAAGTACGCGGTGCGCGTCGACACCAAGGTGACGGACCTGCCCGGCAACAAGGTCAGCATCGTGGTGGACATCAAGGAGGGCAAGCGCGCCCGCATCCGCCAGATCAACATCGTCGGGGACACCAAGTTCAAGGAAAAGGCCATCCTGAACGGCTTCGAGCTCAAGACGCCCAACTGGCTGTCCTGGTACAAGCAGGACGACCGCTACTCGCGCGAATCGCTCCAGGGCGACCTCGAGAAGCTGCGCTCCTACTACATGGACCGCGGTTACGCGAACTTCCAGATCGAATCCACCCAGGTCACCATCGCCCCGGACAAGGAGGACATGTTCATCACGGTGAACATCAACGAGGGCGATGTGTTCAAGGTGTCCGAGGTCAAGCTGGCCGGCAACATGGTGGTGCCGGAGTCGGTGCTCAAGCAGCTCATCCTGGTGAAGCCGGGCGACACCTTCTCGCGCAAGTCCGTCACCAACACGCAGGAGCTGATCAGCTACCGCCTCGGCGAGGATGGCTACGCCTTCGCCAAGATCGACCCGGTGCCCACGCCCGACAACGACAAGAAGACCGTCTCGCTGACCTTCTTCATCGAGCCGGGGAGCCGCGTGTACGTGCGGCACATCAACTTCAACAACGCGAGCGCGATCAACGACGAGACCCTGCGCCGGGAGATGCGCCAGCTCGAGGGAGCGTGGCTGTCGAACCGCGCGGTGGAGCGTTCCAAGGAGCGCATCCAGCGCCTGCCCTTCGTCGAGAAGGTGGAGTACGAGACCAAGCCCGTCACCGGCAGCGCGGACCTGATCGATGTCGACTTCGACATCAAGGAAGGCCTGCCGGGCCAGTTCGGCGGCGGCATCGGTTACTCCGAGTCGCAGTCCTTCAGCCTGAACGGCAACTTCGTGCACTCGAACTTCCTCGGCCGCGGCGAGCGCATCGCGGTGGAGCTGAACAGCGGCCGCTACAGCAAGAACTACAGCTTCTCGCACACCAACCCGTACACCACCATCGATGGCGTGGCGCGCACCACCTCGCTGTCCTATCGCGACATCACGCAGTACGTGTCGGCCTCCTCGCGCTTCTCGACCAAGCAGATCACCGCCGCCCTGCAGTACGGCTATCCGATCACCGAGTACCAGGGCGTGCAGTGGGGCGTGGCGGCGAACCAGTCGGACCTCGTCACCTCGCAGGGTTCGAGCGCGCAGCAGGCCATCAACTGGGTGCGCCACAACGGCAACCCCTATGAACGGCTCATCGGCGACACCAACGGCGATGGCGTCGTGGATTCGCTCGACACGCCCTACTCGGTGCTGGGCACCAGGTTCAAGACCTTCGAGCTCACCGCCGGCTGGTCGTACGATTCGCGCAACCGCGCGCTGTTCGCCGACCGCGGCATGCGCAACTCGCTCTCGATCCGCTATGCCCTGCCTTTCAGCGACGTGAAGTACTACGTCGCCAACTGGGATTTCGTCAAATACTTCCCGCTGTGGCGCAGCTGGACCGGCGTCATCAACTTCGAATACGCCTATGGTGCGCCGCTGGGCGGCACCACCGCGCTGCCGCCGTACCTGAACTTCTTCGGCGGCGGACCGGACAGCGTGCGCGGCTACCGCGAGAGCCGGCTGGGCCCGAAGGACAACATCGGCCAGGGCAACCCCTACGGCGGCAACTTCCTGGTCGTGAACCGGGCGGAGCTCATCTTCCCGATGCCGGAGAAGTGGCGCAGCGCGGCGCGCGTGAGCTGGTTCTTCGACCTGGGCAACGTCTTCCAGACGGGCAACTCGGTGAGCTTCCGGGGCCCGGACGGGATCACGCCGGTCAATTATCACTTCGGGTATGATAAATTGAAGCGCTCGACGGGCATTGCCGTCCAGTGGCTTGCGCCTCTGGGGTTGTTCCGTTTCTCGTACGGCATTCCCATGAATGCGAAGTCCGGGACGGCGACCACCTACGAGGATGAGCAGGAGCGCTTCCAGTTCTCCATCGGGCAGGCATTCTAGATTCTCAAAACGAGGCCTTCAGGTTAAACAATGTCGACTCTCAACCGCAGTTTTCTCACCCTCCTGCTGGGCTCGTGCGCCCTGTTCCTGGCGCAGGCCGCCAGCGCCGAGACCAAGATCGGCGTGGTGAACTTCCAGCGCCTGCTCGAGGAAGCGCCGCAGACCAAGACCATCATGCAGGCGCTCGAGAACGAGTTCGCGCCGCGGCGTCGCGAGCTGCTGACCATGCAGAACGATCTCAAGGCCCGTGATGAGAAGCTGCAGAAGGAAGGCGCGGTGATGTCCGAGGCCGACCGCTCCAAGGCGGAGAAGACCCTGCGCGATGGCCAGCGGGAGTTCTCGCGCAAGGCCGGCGAGTTCCAGGACGATGCCTCCACCCGCCGCAACGAGGAACTGGGCAAGGTGCAGAAGTACCTGGTGCAGGAGATCCAGACCTACTCGCAGGCGCAAGGCTATGACCTCGTCATCGGCGAGGGCGTGTTCTATGCCAAGAACGCGCTCGACATGACGGCGCAGGTGCTGGCGGTGCTGGCGACCAAGCCGGCAACGCTGCCCGCCGCGGCGCCGGCCGCGGCGCCGGCGAAGCCCGCCACCGCGCCGAAGTAGGCGCTTCCTCGGCAGTGAGCAACCTGCCGGCGCGCGCGTCCCGCACCCTCGGCGAGATCGCCGTCCGGTTCGGGCTGGAACTGGTCGGCGATCCGGACCTGCGGGTGGATCACGTCGCCGGCCTGGAATCAGCCGGGCAGGGCGCGGTCAGCTTCCTCGCGAATTCGCGCTTCCGGCGCTACCTGAAGAGCACGCGCGCCACCGCCGTGGTGGTCTCGCCGGCCGATGCGGTGGGCACGCCCGCGGCCGCGCTGATCCACGCCAACCCTTACGCGGCCTACGCCCGCATCGCGACGCTCCTGTACCCGGCGGCGGTGGAACCCGCCGGCGTTCATCCTTCCGCCGTGATCGCGCCGGGCGCCAGCATCGACCCTTCCGCCACCATCGGACCCCTGTGCGTCGTCGAAGAAGAGGTGCAGATCGGGGCCGGCGCGCGGATCGGCCCAGGCTGCATCATCCAGCGGGGCGCGGTGATCGGCGCGCACACGCGGCTGGTGGCGCACGTGACCGTTCGCGGCCCGGTGCGCATCGGCCAGCGCTGCATCCTGCATCCCGGTTCGGTGATAGGCGCGGATGGCTTCGGCTTCGCCCCGGACCGCCCGGCCTGGGTGAAGGTGCCGCAGCTGGGTGGCGTCGTGCTCGGGGACGATGTCGACATCGGCTGCAACACCACCATCGACCGCGGCGCCATCGGCGATACCGAGATCGGCGATGGCGTGAAGCTCGACAACCAGATCCAGATCGGGCACAACGTCAAGGTCGGCGAGCACACCATCATGGCCGCGTGCACCGGCATCTCCGGCAGCACGGTGATCGGCAAGCGTTGCATCCTGGGCGGCATGATCGGCATGGCCGGCCACATCCAGATCGGCGATGACGTGATGATCACCGGGCAGACCTCGGTCACCGGGTCGCTCGATGGCCCGGGCGCGTATTCTGCGACCATGCCGGCGATGCCCGCGCGCCGCTGGCGGCGGCTGGTGGCGCGCTTCCACCGGCTCGAACCGGACCGCCGCGCATCGAACGAGACCCAAGACAGGAGCGATGATGAATGAAGAAACGGTGGCGGGCAGCGGCCCGCGGATGGACATCCGGCAGGTCATGCGTCACCTGCCGCATCGCTACCCGTTCCTGCTCATCGACCGGGTGCTGGAGCTCAAGCGCGGCGAGCACATCAAGGCGCTGAAGAACGTCACGGTCAACGAGCCCTTCTTCCCGGGGCATTTCCCCTCGCACCCGGTCATGCCCGGTGTGCTGATCATCGAGGCAATGGCGCAAGCCTCGGGCATCCTCGTGTTCGAGACCGCAGGGGTGCTGCCGGAGGCCGATGACCGCTTCTACTTCGTCGGCATCGACAAGGCGCGGTTCAGGAAGCCCGTGGAGCCGGGCGATCAGCTCATCCTCACGGTGAAGCTGGTGCGCTCGCTCAAGGGCATCTGGAAGTTCGATGCCGTGGCGCACGTCGAGGGTCACGAGGTGGCCTCGGCCGAACTGATGGTGGCGCCGGAGAACAAGAGGAACTGGCGATGATCGACCCGCGAGCCATCGTCTCCCCGGACGCCGAGCTTGCGCCCGACGTCGAGGTGGGGCCGTTCACGGTCATCGGACCCGGGGTGGTGATCGGGCCGCGCACCTGGATCGGCCCGCATGCGGTGATCAACGGGCCGACGCGCATCGGCGCGGACAACCGCATCTTCCAGTTCGCCTCCATCGGCGATGCGCCGCAGGACAAGAAGTACAAGGGCGAGCCGACGCGGCTCGAGGTCGGCGACCGCAACGTGTTCCGCGAGTTCTGCACCGTGAATCGCGGCACCACCCACGACCGGGGCCTGACCACCATCGGCAGCGACAACCTGTTCATGGCCTACACCCATGTCGCGCACGACTGCGTGCTGGGCGACAAGATCGTCATGTCCAACTGCGCCACCCTGGGTGGCCACGTTCACCTGGGCGACTGGGTGATCATGGGCGGCCTGTCGGCCGTGCACCAGTTCACGAAGGTCGGAGCGCATTGCTTCATCGCCAACAACGCGGCCGTCACGCGTGACGTGCCGCCCTACATCATGACCGTGGGGCAGCCCGCGGAAGCCCACAGCGTGAACAGCGAGGGGCTCAAGCGCCGAGGCTTCACCGAAGGCCAGATCCGCACCATCAAGCAGGCGTTTCGCCTGTTGTACCGCCGCAAGCTGAAGCTGGTCGATGCGCTGGAGCAGATCGAAACGCTCGCGCGTGAGGAGCCGGCGCTCGCCGGCTTCGTGGAATTCATCCGGCAGAGCTCGCGCAGCATCGTGCGCTGATGGCCCGGTGATGGTCCAGTCGCCGCAGGCCGGGTTGACCCTGCGCGTGGGGCTGGTGGCGGGCGAGGCATCCGGCGACACGCTGGGCGCGCGGTTGATCGAGGCGTTGCGCGAGAGCGTACCGGCCGTGCAGTGCGCCGGCATCGCGGGCCCGAAGATGGCGGCCGCCGGCTGCGAGGCCTGGCACTGGGCCGAGGAACTCGCGGTGATGGGGCTGGTGGAGGTGGTGCCACACCTGCCACGCCTGATGGCCCTGCGGCGCGATATCGAACGGCGGCTCATCCATTGGCAGCCCGATGTGTTCGTGGGCGTGGATGCCAAGGAATTCAACCTGAGCCTGTCACGCCGCCTGCGCGCGGCGGGCCTGTTGACCGTTCAGTACGTGAGCCCGCAAGTGTGGGCCTGGCGTCCGGGACGCGTGCGGCGCATGCACGAGGCCGTTGACCTGGTGCTGTGCCTCCTGCCCTTCGAGAAGCAGTTCTACGACCGGCAGGGGCTGCAGGCGGAGTTCGTCGGCCATCCGCTCGCCGATGCCATCCCGCTGCAGCCGGACCGCGACGCCGCGCGGGCCGAACTGGGACTTCCCGCGGAGGCCACGATCATCGCCCTGTTGCCGGGAAGCCGGCGTGGGGAGATCACGCGCCTGACGCCCGATGCCGCGGCGGTGGCGCGCTGCCTGCGGGCGCGCCGGCCCGAGGTTCTGCTGGTCGCGCCCATGGCCAGCCCCGCCGCGCGGCGCACCTTCGAGGCGCTGTGGCGGCAGCACGCACCGGACCTCCCGGTGCAGGTGGTCGAGGGCGCGGCGCAGCGCGTGCTCATCGCCGCGAACGCCGCCTTCGTCGCCTCGGGCACCGCCACGCTCGAGGCCGCACTGTGCAAGCGGCCGATGGTGGTGGTCTACCGGCTCGATGCGCTTTCCGCCTGGGTGATCCGCCGCTTCAACCTGGTGAAGTCGGCCTTCTTCGCGCAGCCGAACCTGCTGGCGGGCCGGCGCGTGGTGGGTGAATACTTCCAGGAGCAGATCGATCCGGCGCACATCGCCGATGAGATCCTCGGCTGGCTCGAGGATGATGCGCGCCGGGCGGAACTGGAACGCATTTTCCTGGACATCCACCTGCAACTGCGTCAGGACGCGAGCCGCCGGGCGGCGGCGGCCATCCTTGCCCTCGTTGCGGCCCGGCGCGCGGCGGCGAACGCATGATCGCCGGGATCGACGAGGCAGGGCGGGGACCGCTCGCAGGTCCCGTGGTGGCGGCGGTGGTCATCCTGCCGCCACGCCATGGCATCCGCGGCATCCAGGACTCGAAGCTCCTGGACGCACCGACGCGCGAGCGCCTGGCATTGCTGATCCGCGCCCGCTGCGTCGCCTTCGGGGTGGGCTGGGCGGATGCGGCCGAGATCGACGCGCTCAACATCCTCGAGGCCACCTTTCTCGCCATGCGACGGGCGCTGCTCGCCATGCCGGTGGCGGCCCGCGAGCTGTGGGTGGACGGGGATCGCTCCCCGCAAGTCGCGGACCTGTCGGCGGGGACAGTGCGCACCATCATCGGCGGCGATGCCCGTGAGCGCTGCATCGGCGCTGCCTCCATCCTCGCGAAGACCGCGAGGGACGCATATATGGATCAGGCACATAGCATCTATCCTTCATATCAATTCTGTGAACACAAGGGCTATGGCACGCCGGCGCACCGGCAGGTGCTGGCTGAGCTCGGGCCCTGTCCGCTGCACCGGCGAAGCTACGCCCCTGTGCGCGAGGCGCTGTCGCTACAATCGCGCCCATGACGGGCTTCGTTCACCTGCACCTGCACACCGAGTACTCGCTGGTGGACGGGATCGTGCGCATCCCGGAGCTGATGCAGGAGGCCGCGCGATTGCGCATGCCGGCCGTGGCGCTCACCGACCAGAGCAACCTGTTCGGGATGGTGAAGTTCTACAAGGAAGCGCAAGGGGCAGGCGTGAAGCCCCTGGTCGGCGTGGATGCCTGGATCCGCGAAGCCGGGGAGCGCGTGCAGCCCTCGCGCATCGTGTTCCTGTGCCAGAACCTCACCGGCTACCGTCACCTGACGCGGCTGGTCTCCCGCTCTTACCTCGAGGGCCAGAAGCAGGGCGTGCCCATGCTGGAGCGCGCCTGGCTCGACCGCGAATCCCTCACCGGCCTGATCCTGCTCTCTGGCGGCCTGGAGAGCGATGTGGGCCGGGCGATCTCCCGCGGGCGCGAGGACGAGGCCCTGCGCTGCGCGCGCGCGTGGCGCGAGTTGTGTGGCAATCGCTACTACCTCGAGGTGCAGCGCACCGGCCAGCCGGGCGAACAGGCCTACGTGGATGCGGTGCTGGACATCGCTCTGCGCGATGGGCTGGCCGCGGTGGCCACCAATGACGTGCGCTTCCTCGCGCGCGCGGATTTCGAGGCGCACGAGGCGCGGGTGTGCATTCGTGAAGGCTCGCTCCTCGCCGACCCGCAGCGCCGGCGGCGCTACACCGAGGAGCAGTACCTGAAGTCGGCCGCGGAGATGGCCGAGCTGTTCCAGGATCATCCCGAGCTGCTCGCCAACAGCGTGGAGATCGCCAAGCGCTGTTCGCTGGAGATCCGCCTCGGCGAATCCAAGCTCCCCGCCTACCCCGTGCCCGGTGGCACCAGCACCGAGGATCACCTGCGCGCCGAATCCGTCAGCGGGCTCGCGGCGCGGCTCGAGGCGCTGCAGATGCGCGTGGCGGGCCTGGCCGGCCGGCCGGCGCCGGACCGTCCCGCCTACGAGGCGCGCCTGGCGCTCGAGCTCGAGGTCATCTGCAAGATGGGCTTCGCCGGGTACTTCCTCATCGTCGCGGACTTCATCCGCTGGGCGCGGGCGAACGGCGTGCCGGTGGGGCCGGGCCGCGGCTCGGGCGCAGGGTCCCTGGTGGCCTGGGTGCTGGGCATCACCGACCTCGACCCCATCGAACACGACCTGCTGTTCGAGAGATTCCTGAATCCCGAACGCGTGTCGATGCCGGACTTCGACGTCGACTTCTGCATGGAGGGGCGCGACCGCGTCATCGACTACGTGGCCACGAAGTACGGCCGCGATCGCGTCTCGCAGATCATCACCTACGGCACGCTGGCGGCCAAGGCGGTGGTGCGCGATGTGGGCCGCGTACTCGGCCACTCCTACGGCTACGTCGATCGCATCGCCAAGCTCATTCCCTTCGAGATCGGCATGACGCTCGACAAGGCGCTCGAGCAGGAGGAGGAACTGCGCACGCTCTACGGGAGCGATGCGGAGGTGAAGGAGCTGATCGACCTGGCCCGCTCGCTGGAAGGGCTGGCGCGCAATGCCGGCACGCATGCGGGCGGCGTGGTCATCGCCCCTTCCGTGCTCACCGACTTCACCCCGCTGTACTGCGAAGAGGGCGCGGGCACCGCAGTGACGCAGTTCGACAAGGATGATGTCGAGGCGGCGGGCCTCGTCAAGTTCGACTTCCTCGGCCTGCGCACGCTGACCATCATCGACTGGGCGGTGCGCGACATCAACCGCGAGCGCGCCGCGGCGGGCGAGCCGCCGCTCATCATCGGCGATCTGCCGATGGACGATGCCGCGACTTACCAGCTGTTGAAGAGTTGCCGCACGACGGCGGTGTTCCAGCTCGAATCCCGTGGCATGAAGGACCTGATCCGCCGCCTGCAGCCGGACCGCTTCGAGGACATCGTCGCCCTGGTCGCGCTGTTCCGCCCCGGCCCGCTGCAGTCGGGCATGGTGGATGACTTCATCGCCCGCAAGCACGACAAGAGCGGCGCGGCCATCGACTACCTGCACCCGGACCTGAAACCGGTGCTCGAGGCCACCTACGGGGTGATCCTCTACCAGGAACAGGTGATGCAGATCGCGCAGATCCTCGCCGGCTACACCCTCGGTGGCGCGGACCTGCTGCGCCGGGCCATGGGCAAGAAGAAGCCCGAGGAGATGGCCAAGCAGCGCAGCGTGTTCGTCGCCGGCGCGGTGCAGCGCGGCGTGCCGGAGCAGTGCGCCACCTACATCTTCGACCTGATGGAGAAGTTCGCGGGCTACGGCTTCAACAAGTCGCACTCGGCGGCCTACGCGCTGCTCTCCTACCAGACCGCCTGGCTCAAGGCGCATTACCCGGCGGCGTTCATGGCCGCCGGCCTGTCGGCGGACATGGACAAGACCGACAAGGTGATGGGCCTGATCGACGAGTGCCTCGCGATCAAGCTCACCATCCTGCCGCCGGACGTGAACGAATCCACGTACGCTTTCCAGGTGCCTGACCCCGGCACCATCCGCTTCGGCCTGGGCGCGGTGAAGGGCGTGGGCGCCTCGGCGGTGGAGTCCCTGGTGGCCGAGCGCGAGGCGCGCGGACCGTTCCGCAGCCTTGCCGACCTGTGCCGGCGCATCGACCTGCAGCGGGTCAACCGCCGGGTGCTCGAAGCGCTGATCCGCGCCGGCTGCCTGGATCGCATCGGCGCGAACCGCGCGACGCTGATGGCGCAGCTCGACCGCTCCATGCAGATGGGCGAGCAGAATTTCCGGGCGCAGAGCACCGGCCAGGTCGACTTCTTCGGCATGGGCGCAGGCGCCGAAGGGGCGCCGGAGGAACTGCCCGAACTCGTCCTGCCCGAGTGGAGCGAGGCGGTGCGGCTGGCCGGCGAGCGCGAAACGCTGGGGCTGTTCCTGACCGGCCATCCGATGGCCACCTACGAGCCCGACCTCAAGTTCCTGGTGAGCACGCGGCTGGTCGATGCCGGCGGACCCAAGCCTGCCGTGTCGGCGGAAGGTGGAAGGAGCTGGGGCGGGAAGCCTGCCACCATCGCGGGTCTCGTGCTCGACATCCGCCGCCGGCCCAATCGCACCACGCTGGTGCTGGATGATCGCACCGGCCGGATGGAAGTCTCGCTCTACGACGAGGTGTACCAGCAGCACCGCGACATCATCGCCAAGGACGCCGTGCTGGTGGTGGAGGGGACACTGCGGTTCGATGATTTCATCGAGGCCTGGCGCATGCAGGCCAAGGTGCTGGTGGACATCGACCGCGCCCGCGAACGCCATGCCCGCCGGCTGTGGATCCGCTGGTCCGCGCAGTTCGACTCCGCCGGCGGACTGGAGCGGTTCGAATCGCTTCTGAAGCCCTGGGTGCGCGGCAACTGCGCGGTCAGCATCGTCATCAACCGGCCAGGGTACTCGGGACGGGTGAGCCTGGGCGAGGCCTGGAACATCCGCCCGACGCGCGAGTGCCTGGACCGGCTGACCGCGGAAGTCGGGCGTGACGGGTGGTATCTGGCGTATGCTCCGCGCAACGACGCGAGGGTCGAGGAATCTTCTTCATGGCAATGAATTTTCTGGAGTTCGAGCAGCCGATCGCAGAGCTGGAGGCGAAGATCGAGGAGCTGAAGTTCCTGGGCTCCGATGCCGGCGTGCAGATCAACGAGGAGATCAAGAAACTCCAGGCCAAGAGCCGCCAGCTCACCACCAGCATCTTCCAGAACCTCACCGCCTGGCAGATCACCCAGCTCGCCCGGCATCCGCAGCGCCCCTATGCGCTCGACTACGTGTCGATGATCTTCACCGACTGGTGCGAACTGCACGGGGACCGGATGTATGGCGATGACCTCGCCATCGTCACAGGCATCGCGCGCCTGGAGGATACCCCGGTGGTGGTGATCGGCCATCAGAAGGGCCGCGACACCAAGGAGCGGGTGCGGCGCAACTACGGCATGCCCAAGCCCGAAGGCTATCGCAAGGCGCTGCGCGTGATGAAGCTCGCGGAGCGCTTCCGCCTGCCCATCATCACGCTGATCGACACGCCCGGCGCCTATCCCGGCATCGGCTCCGAGGAGCGCGGACAGAGCGAGGCCATCGCGCGCAACCTGTTCGAGATGGCGGACCTGGCCGCGCCCGTGCTGTCGGTGGTGATCGGCGAGGGCGGCTCGGGTGGGGCGCTTGCGATCGGTGTGTGCGATCGGCTGGTGATGCTGCAGTTCGCGGTGTACTCGGTGATCTCCCCGGAAGGCTGCGCCTCGATCCTGTGGAAGAGCGCCGACAAGAAAGAGGTCGCCGCCGATGCCATGGGCATCACCGCCGACCGGCTGGGCAAGCTTGGCTTGATCGACGAAGTGGTGAAGGAACCACTGGGCGGCGCGCACCGCGATCCGCAGCTCATGGCCGAGACGCTCAAGGCCAGCCTCCTGAAGCACCTGGGCGAGCTGACCCGACAACCCATCACGACCCTGCTCGATGCCCGCGGCGAGCGGCTGAGATCCTTCGGTGTTTTCCGCGAATGAGCTGGGCCTCTCGCTCGCCCGCCTGACCCCGCCCGACGCAGGCGGATACCTCATCGCCGTGAGTGGCGGGGCGGATTCCCTCGCCCTGCTGGCCGCCGCCGCGCGGTTGCGGGACTTCGGCCGGCTCGCCGGCCTGCGGGCGCTGCACGTGGATCACGGACTGCAGGCCGCGGCCGCCCGATTCCGCCTCGCCTGTGAAGCCGCCTGCGCCCGCTTCGCGGTGCCGCTCGACATCGTGGCGCTGGAGCTTGCGCCCGCCGCCGGCCGCTCGCTCGAGGAACTGGCCCGGGACGGACGCTATGCCGCGCTCGCCGCGGCGCTCGAGCCGGGGGAATGCCTGCTGACGGCGCATCACGAGGAGGACCAGGCCGAGACCTTCCTGCTGCAGGCCCTGCGCGGAGCGGGCCTCGAGGGCCTGTCGGGGATGCCGGCGGTGCGTCGGCTCGGGGCGGGCTGGCACCTGCGGCCGCTGCTCGGCGTGCCGCGAGCCGCGCTGCGCGCCTTCGCCGCGACGCTCGAGCTGGCCTGGGTCGAGGATCCGATGAACGAGGACGAGCGCTTCGATCGTGCCTGGCTGCGCCATGTCCTGTGGCCCTCGCTGACTTCGCGCTGGCCGGCGGCCGGTGCGGTGCTGGCGCGCGCCGCCTCGCACATGGCGGAAGTCCGCGCCCGGCTCGCAGCGCTCACGGCCACCGAGCTCGAGGATTCGCGCGATGGCGCGGCACTGCGCCTCACGGCGCTGAGATCGCTCCCCGACGATCGCCGGACCGCCGTGGTCCGGGCCTTCATCGCGGAGCGAGGCGCGCGACCGCCGCCGGAGGCGCGCCTGGCCGAAGGCCTGCGGCAGATGTGCGAGGCACGCGAGGATGCGAATCCGGCGATGTACTGGGATGGCGTTGCCCTGCATCGCTATCGGGACCGGCTGTACCTCACCGAAGGTTCGCAGCCGGCGCTGGCGCCGCATCGCTGGCGGTGGCGCGATCAGCCGGTGCTGGAGCTTGGCGCTGGACTTGGAACGCTCAGCCTCGTCGAAGGCGCCGGCGGACTCGACACCTCACGGCTGCCCGGGGAACTCGAGGTTCGCGCGCGGCGCGGCGGCGAGGTGCTCGCGCCGCACGCGGGCGCCGGCCATCGTGACCTGCGCCACCTGTTGCAGGAGCGCGGCGTGCCGCCCTGGCGGCGCGCCTCGATCCCGCTGCTGTGCTCGGGTGAGGAGCTGATCGCGGTGGCGGATCTGTGGACCGACCATCGCCATCGCGTGTCCGCGCAGGCACCGGGGCTGCTGGTGCGCTGGCAGGGCGGGCCGCCGCTCGAGTGAATGCATTTGTTCATGCCGGGGCGATCTGCTAACCTGAATTCCCGTCGATACTCATAGCTCGTTCCCATTTAACCAAAGGCCTTCCTTCCTGCCGCAAGGCGGGAATTGCATTGGCCTGTTGTAACGGCGGTGCCCAACATGACCCGATTCGTCTTCGTCACCGGCGGTGTGGTGTCCTCGCTGGGCAAGGGCATTGCCGCAGCCTCCCTCGGCGCCATCCTCGAGTCCCGCGGGCTGAAGGTCAGCATGGTGAAGCTCGACCCGTACATCAACGTCGACCCCGGCACCATGAGCCCCTACCAGCACGGCGAGGTGTTCGTCACCGACGACGGCGCGGAAACAGACCTCGACCTCGGTCACTATGAGCGCTTCACCGGCCGCCACGCCAACAAGG